>Ga0209511_1000841_pt1 | contig 28635 bp, 19 predicted proteins | sample SSSSmetaG_FD_184141 | JGI IMG/M metagenome (GOLD analysis project Ga0209511, IMG submission 184141) | Glacier valley bacterial and archeal communities from Borup Fiord, Nunavut, Canada, to study Microbial Dark Matter (Phase II) - ​SSSS... | ecosystem: Environmental > Aquatic > Freshwater > Ice >... | reverse complement strand
CAACCAAAATCTGCGGAACGTAACGTAGTAGCAGAGGCCGAGGGCGATAGCAATATTGAAGCCAGCCTTGAGGATATGCAACGTTTAAGAGACCAGTTTAAAAAGAAGTGAGTTTATAATTTTAGTGTTAGTTAGTCTGGTAGTACAACTGAGGCCGCATCGGGCTGGGACTTTGCCGCTTACCACCGGGCCAGCAATGCACGCTATTTTCCTGAAATGTCTGGCCCGCTCTAACCCAGCTCTGGCCCAAGAGTTGCACGACCAGCAATCGGTCAAGCCTTACACTGTTTCGGGTTTGCAACAGTACAGCCCCCACCTGGAACTACTGCGCCGCCCAAAAGATTTAGAACTTTCGCTACAACAACTTTATTGGTTCAGGGTTACTTCGTTAGAGCCAGGGCTTTCAAAGTTTTTGCTGACGGATTTTATCCAAAACCTACCGACTGAACTTGATATTTTGGAACGGCCCTTCGAGTTGGTAAAGGTTATTTCCAGTCAGGAGCAACACGCCGGGGCCGGGATTAGCAGCTACGAGGAGTTGTTGAGTCTTTCGTTATCTCCCAAAACTCAACGGATTAATAATAAAATTTCGTTATATTTCCACGCTCTCACCACCTTTAAGTCCGCTGGACGTTCTTTGCCTCTGCCCCTGCCTGTGCAAACCTTCTCCAGTCTGGCGACGCGCTGGAATACCTATAGCCCTATCCCGCTTGACCCAGCTCTTTTTAACTTTGTGGAGGATGATGTTTCGATTAGCGGCTATGATATTCAGAGCGAGCTGGCGATGATGGAGGGTTCAAATAAAGGGCCAAAACTGGTCTGTTTCCGGGGTTGGTGCGAGTATACTTCTTTTGCGAAGGATTCGGAGTGGACGCAATCCCTGCACCTGTTAAGCCATTTCGCCTTTTTCTCGGGGGTAGGCTACAAAACTACCCAGGGCTTTGGGCAGGTGGTCGCTCTTGACCGCAAACCCTAATTAGACCTTATGGCTATTCCCTTTTAATCAGAAGGTTTTTAACCCTTGTTGTTCACCTCCACAAACTTCAAGCTGTCCAGCCGAAACAATCGCTTATCCTTCCACAAATGTCAATAAGCTGTCAGGCAAAAATAGCCATTTTCCTGCTGCAATGCCAGTGGCGCAACCTGGCGTTATTGGGGTGGGCGACCCGGCACAATATATTCAATCAAAAGCTCGGCCTCTTGCGAAATAGCTACTTCAATCGGATTATATTTCCCTTATTAAAGCTGGTAACCACCACTGTAGCCATCCTGATAGGTTTAGCAGTTTGAAAGGATTATCAGTTTTCGATCTTCTTTCTTCAAAAAAAGAGAAGTTCAGACCGTTCCAGTAGCACTTCGGGGTCATGGGGGCATCGCTGATACTTTAAAGCGGGAAGTTTTCCCTGCTCCAAGATTCTTTAAAAAGGTTCGCCAAACCTTGGAAGTAAGAAATTTAGCTTTGCGCCTTTACTTTGGGCGATTGGGTCGCTTAAATAACTTTTCACTTTTGCCAATAGAATCACTTTTGACTGGTCTAATAAGGCTGAAAATGCTTTTGATATTTATTGTAATTAGAAATATAAATTGCTATAATCTATATACTTTAGAGTTAAGAGAAGATGATTTGAAAATAGTATATTTGTTTGTAGGCTGAACCGATTTTACCGTGGGATAGTTAAATTCCCTTAGAATTTGCCTCCATTACAGTGGAGCCTCCCCGTTGTTCTGCTTTTTCCAATCGTAAATTTCGTTGTAAAAATAAAGGTAGGATTTAATGACCAGTTTAAGCAGCAAAAATTCTGAACCTGAACACAGCTCAAAAACTGAAGAAAATGCAGAGTCTCAGGAGACTGAAGGTAGTTTTAGCGAGGGGGCGGGGTTTGGTGACCGTTCGGTGCGGTTTTCCCTGGAGCCTTCCAACATCTTAAAACTGCAAAAATCGGTTGGGAATCGGGCCGTTACCAGGATTATTGCCCGTGCCCGTGATGCCGAAAACGTCGCTCACACCGAGAATGGCTTTGCTTCCTCCCAGATTGCCAGGGTCGGGAATGGAGTGCAAAGAACGCCAAAGTCGAAAGCGACTGTAATTCAGCGCGAAACCACCTTAACGGAGGGTATGACCAGTGAAGAAGTCAAAGCCCTGCAAACAAAACTGAATCAGGTTAATGCCGCTACCCCGCCCCTCAAAATTGATGGGATTTTCGGCCCCAAAACTAAGGCTGCCGTAATAAGTTTCCAGCAAGGCAAGGATGGTTTGACCGCCAACGGAACGGTTGAGGATAAAACCTGGGCGGCCCTGAACAAAGCCACCACCGTTGCCCCCACCGAACCTACCACCCCACCTGTCACGGGTGACCCATCTACCACGCCCCCTACCTCTGGTACTACCCCACCTGTGACAGGTGACCCCGGCACTACCCCGCCCACTGTTACTCCGCCTAGCGGTTCGGGCACGCCTGCCCCGGTTGAGCCGGACTCAGTAGAGGTACGCAAGAAACTCAACAAGCTAGGGGTAGCCGATGCCAATAGTAACCAGATTATTTTGCCAGAAACGGGCGCGTATGACGACGCGGTACGCAATGCGGTCAAAGCTTTCCAGAAATCGCGCGGTATAACCGAAACAGGTACGGTAGATGCCAAGACCGAAGCCGCCATGAATGCCACCGTCCACACCGAAGGCGGCAAAATGACCGAGGTAGTGGGCGGGGTAACTTATGGCGCGAATTGGAATTATGACTGGCAGGTAACTGACTCCCAGATACATATTACCGTTAAAATTAAATATACCAATGGCCCAGGGGTTAGCGACACCCAAAAGGCCGCCAAAACCGCCGCCTGGATGGGCTATATCAAAGATATCTGGAATGTTTTCAAGGCGGTTAACCCTGCCGATGGCAAGTCACTTGATATCGCCTTTGACCCAATCGTAGTAACTGGCAGCGAGCATGCCTCGGTACAGGTTGCCGCTGGCGCGGGTCGGGCCAATGCAGCCAAGTGGTATGTGGTTGGTGATGGTGAGGAAAAGAAGGTTATCGCCCACGAATTCGGCCACTTGATTAGCCTACCGGACGAGTACCAGCTATCTCATAAGGATTTCAAAGATACTACCGGGGTGGATGCGCCCGCCGGAGCAACCGTCGCCAGCGACGGCGCAACCGTTGAGGTGGTGACGGATGAAATGAAAGAGGCCATTGACCGATGGTTTGAGGGTCGCCGGGTTGGGTATATAAAAGCGGTAGTAGCCAAGCACGGCTTAAAACAGGGTAGTTTCGCTCAAGCCGTAGTCAAGAAATACAAAGAGAAGTATAGTAAGGACCTGGTGAACGAACTGGTTAATAATGTACCGACTGCCGAACAATGGGGCATTATTGACCCGTTTACTAGCTCAACGGGCGGAATTATGGGTAATTTCTACCAGGGTGCTAACGCGATTAACTCGAAAACTGGCCCGACTGATGCCCACGAACACCCGTTGGCTCCCCGCCACGTGGCACCATTTATCGCCCATATTAAAACTGCCAAGGGCGGCACCTGGGAGGCACAAAATAAATGATTGTGACTTATTTGCGGGCGGGTGGTATGAATCCGCCGCCTGACCGTGAGGAATTAACCATTGAGAATGACGGCAGTTTCCGTTTGTGGCGTTCGGTGGGTTGGGCGACCTACCCGCCTACGGCAATTGGTCTGTTTGCCGGAAAACTTGAGCCGGATACGCTTAACGAGCTAAAGCTTGAAACCGCCGCCGCCAATAAAGTGGGCAAAATAAAGAGAATACCAATGCCTGGCAGCGCGGTGGAAGAAATCAATACCGGCAAGGCAAAGGCTGAAATTCTTGATTACGTGGAGCTTGAAGCGGGTTGGAAGGAACTGGTCGAGCGTCTCCGTCAAATGCTCCACGACCTGACCGCCAGTCCGCGCGCGGCAATCGAACTACACCACCTGACCGACAAAAACGAGCTAGAACTGGTTCATCTTGGCACTACGGCCTTGAAGTTAGATTTGAGCGAGCTTGTCATTAAGGCCAGACACATGGATAAAAAAACTTATTCAACGATTGCTGAATGGCAATTCGATCAGAATATGGGGAAAATTACCGCCGAACCGGGCTGGTCATTAAAATTACCTTTTAAGCCCGATTTCACCTTGAACCCTGATTCGGAAGTGCTGGTTTTTGCCACCTTCACCATCTTTGACGGTAATAAGCGGGTGCCTGTTTCGATCCAAGCGGTTTAAAAACCGATAAATAAAATGGTTCTGGCAACGAAATGATATTATCAAGTTAAAAAACCCTAAAGCCAACTCGTGTCCTACCCCTACTGCTGTTTTGCGCTAAATTTGGGTGCCGCAACCGTCAGCTGATTTACCTAATCTTTCTTTAGCCAATCATGGAAATCTGTTATGAATTGATTAACGGCCTCGTCGGTCTTGGGGTGAACGCAAAGTTTGGGTAAAAATTGTGGTGGAACGGTAACAATATCCGCCCCGGCCTGCATCGCCTGGTTTATATCCATAATATGACGGATACTGCCAACAATAATCTGGCTGGGGCTATTCCAACGCCGGAAAGTTTCATGTACCTGAGTTACAACCTCACCTGCATCGTAACCCAGATCCCGAATACGCCCCCAGAAAATACTGACAAAATTAGCCCCAGCATTGGCTGCCATCATCGCCTGATTGTAGGACATGCAGCAGGTGCAATTTACCTTGATATCCCGCTTCCTGAGCGCACTGATAACCGTAAGCTCATCCCAGCCAACTGGCACTTTGATGTACAAATTCTGGTAATCCCCAAAACTATCTACAAACTCTTCGGCCTGTTTAATCATCTCTTTGGGGTCAGTTGTAAAAACCTCCACGCTCAGGGGAATATCAGCCTTATAACTCTGAAGCAGATTTATTATTGCTTGAATATGGTTTCGGAAATCGGTTTTTTTCTCTTTAGCGAGAATAGAAGGGTTAGTAGTTATACCACTGGCAAAGCCACGCTTCAGGCTTTCTTCTATTTCCTGTAAATTCGCGCTGTCCACAAAAATTTGCATGCACCTACTCCTCTGTAAGAATTAACTTTTCTATTAATCGCGCTGCTTCCAGCAAATTAGAAACCCGGTAATAGGGTGGGACGGGTTGTGTCTCCGCATATTGAAAATCCAAAAAAATAGCGGTGCAAGCTGCCTGCTGTCCGGCAGCAATATCCCGCCAGCGGTCACCGACCAAAAAGCTCTTAGCTGGGTCAACTCCCCAATCACGAGCACCTTGCCAGATTAAACCGGGTTTTGGCTTACGGCAATCGCAATTATCGGTATCATCATGATAACAAACATAAATAGCATCCAGCGGCAAGGCCCTTAAAAGGCCAAAATTTATTGCTTCCACCGCTTCCCTGGTTTGCGTTCCCCGCGCTACGTCTGGTTGATTGGTGACTACCAGCAAGGGCAAGCCCAGCTTTTTTAGTAGCCCCAACCCTTCCTTAACTTCGTCTGGAATTACTAAATCTTCCACAGAGGCGGGCGGATAGGGCTTACCGCCGCGAATGATTGGTAAGTTTACTACCCCATCCCGGTCAAGAAAAACTGCCCGCTTCATGGTTACGGCTTTACCTGGCTATTGGCGGCTACCGACTCCCACATCGTTTGGGCCTCTTTCAAGCGGGGGTGGGTAACCAGCAAATGCCAGATTACCGCCTGAAAAGCTTCGGAATGGGGTGTCACGTTTTCGGGGTTTACTACCGGCACAATCACACAGGCATCCGCTACCTGGGCAGTATAGCCGCCATCGCGACCCACCACCCCCACTATTTTTGACCCAACCTGCCGGGCATATTGCAGAGCCAGCACCAGATTGGGGCTAACATTTTTCTCCAGATTGCCCCCACCCACCGAAAATACCAGAATGGTATCGGTTGGCTTCAGGCGACTCACCTTTAGCCAACCTTCAAATACCCCCGCCCAGCCTTCATCGTTGGTTCGGGCAGTTAGCTCCGCCACATTATCAGTCGGGGCATAAGCTTCCAGTCCCACAATTTTTCGGAAATCGTTGACCGCATGCGAAGCATTGGCGGCACTGCCCCCCACCCCCAAAATAAAGAGACGACCAGCCCCCCGCCGCGTTTCTTCCAGAATCGTAACAACCCGCTCAATCGCTTCGGTGTCCAAACGCTGAATAATTGTGATAGCCTCATCCAAAAACTGTTTTGTAAAACTCATACTTCTCCTCGTTGAAAAAATTCCTCTGTTTCCGCCAGACCCTTAAAAGAGCCAATCTCGTAAAAGCGTTGAGTAACTTCGTAGCCAAGCAACAATTTATCTTCCACCAACTGATAATAAAACGTGGCTAAATCATAGGGCTCTCCGCCGGGAATTTTTCCCAGGCTACTCCGCCGTAACAGAGTTGCGCCGTAATCAATGTACTCCATTTCGGGAACCTGCCGCCATTTATCATAAGTTATTAGCTGTCCTTCCCGGAAAATTACATTGCTGGTATCCCATTTATTTTGATTGGCGAAAACGGTCATAAGTCCAGCTTTCCCCTGACCATTATCGGCAAAATACGCCACCGCCGCAGTGTAATCAAATTTCAGGTAACTATCGCCATATAATACCCAGAACACCTCATCCAGTAACGGTTCTGCTTGCCTTAAAGCCCCACCCGTCCCCAGCTGAATTGGCCCGTCATAACTATACTTTACCTCAAGTTGCCAGTCCGCCCCGTCCCCCACTACTGCCTCTACTTGTTCCCCCAGATAACCCAGGCATAACACAACCTTCTGAATCCCTATAGCTGCCAGAAGGCGCAGTTGCCAGTCAATAAAAGGTCGCCCCGCTACCTCCACTAAAGATTTTGGGATTTTTTCGGTAATAGGTTTCAGCCGAGTTGCCAGCCCCCCTGCCAGAATAACCGCTTGTTGCGTCATATTATTTTCAGGAAATTATTGTTTTTGTACCTTCAAAATCGAACTGAAAACGCACCTCTTTAAGTCCGGCCTGATTCATTGCATGGCGCAATTTCATTTTATCTTCGGCGTAAAAGAGTAGAAAGCCGCCACCACCAGCTCCAATTAGTTTCCCGCCCAACGCCCCGTTTTCCAGTGCCAGATTGTACCAGCCGTTTATCTCTGAATTACTGATATTGCTGGAGCGTTTTTGCTTCCATTCCCAGTGGGTATGCATTAACCCGGCAAATTTATGCAAGTTGCCCGCTTCTAACGCTTCTTTGCTTTGCCAACCTAACTCTTTAACAAAGTGCAGATTTTCGACCATAGTTTGCTCATTACTTTTGCTTTTATCATCCTGATCCTTGAGGATAGAGGAGGCTGAGCGCGAATAGCCAGTAAAAAACAGCAAAAGATTATCTTCCAGATTATAAAGGGTTTCAGCATCAATTCTTAAAGGGGTGACCTCAACCTGGTCGTTGGGCATAAAGGTAAAACAAGTTAGCCCACCAAACGCAGCGATATATTGATCCTGGCGGCCTATCGGCTCATTCAGCAGGTCTAGTTCGATATGGCAGGCCTGTTCGGCCAGTTCTCGCGGGTGTACCAGGTTTTTGCGGTAGGTATGCAGAGCCTTTAGCAGCCCAGTGGTAAAACTTCCCGAACTTCCCAGGCCAGTTCCTGCCGGAATATCAGCCATACTGGTGATTTCCAGGTTAGTTTCCTGAATATCCAGTAATTTCAGAGCCTCCCGGTAGATAGGATGCTCTATCTCATTCCGGTTGGCTACACGCTCCAGCTTTGAATATTTTATGATAAGGTCTTTGACAAAAGTTTGATGAACCGTGATATAAACGTACTTATTAATCGCCCCCGCAATTAAAAAGCCGCTATGTTTGCGGTAATAGGAAGGCAAGTCAGTCCCGCCCCCACCCAGCGAGATACGAAGCGGGCTACGCGCGATAATCATGCTTGCGCTTCCTTAAAATTAGTAGTTGGATAGTCCGCCTGTCGGTAAAGTTCGCGAATAATTTTAAGAGCCTCCAGAGCATCCTCCAGATTACCTTCCGGGGTGCGCCCTTGCTCAAGGCACTCTACAAAATAGTTGAACTCTTTATCCCAGCTTTTATCCTCACCCGGATATTCCCAGGCGGTAGTTTCGGGTGGCCCCATCTGCGGCAACATTCGATAATAAGTTAGCCGTTCCACGCCATAACTACCGCCGAGACCATCTATCTGCAATTTAGCGTTGTGTCCGAAAATTTCGAAGCTGAACAGATTTTTCCATTCGGTGCAGCTTACATGAAGCCAGGCCGCTTGATTTCGAGGAGTTTTTAGCAGCATAAAACTGTTATCCTCAACCGGCATTTGCCAGAAATAGGTGGCGGTATGCCCCTGCACCTGGGAGAAATCCCCCGCAAACCAGCGCGACAAGTCTATCAGATGTACCCCCTGGTCAAGTAGCTCCCCACCCCCGGCAATAGCAGGGTCAGCCCGCCACTCTTTTTCATAGCCTAACCGACCACCATGTCCATACCGCGCTCGAATATACATCAATTCGCCCGCTTCGCCGGTGTCCCAGAGTTCCCGCGCTTTTATGAAAGCCGGATGGAAACGGTGGTTAAAGCCGACCTTTACCAGCACTTTTTGCTTTGCGGCTAACTCTACCAGTTGTTCCAGTTCATCGGCGTGACGTGCACCGGGCTTTTCCAGCAAGACCGGCTTACCATTTTTTACAGCTTCCAGGGCTACCGATGTTAGCATATCGTTGGTGGTTGCCACAATTATCATGTCAATCTGGGGTTGGCTAACCACCTCCTGCCAGTCCTGGAAAGCCTGACAACCGGGATAGGTGGATGCTAACTGTTCGGCTCTTGTCAGATTTATATCAGCTACCGCCACCAGACTATGCCTTGAGCCAAGCGAACGCGCCCGTTTTTGGCCTATCAAGCCACAACCTACAATGCCAACCTTCACTTATTTAGTAACCTCCCAGCCCCGGTCTTCTGGCACAATCCGCCGCAGGGTGAATACATCACTCTTTTTTAGCTTCTCACGCTTCTCGGTCAGGTTTCGCCAATCGTCCCATATTGCGCTGATAAGCCGTCCACTAATTCCATCACTCTGTTCAGAAGCCAGAAAAACCGCCAACTCTGCCCCTATTTCCATTGAGGCTCCCCCCTCTTGTTGCTGCTTGAGCGAACGCTGATACATCTGCTCGCCAGCTAGTTGCGGACCAGCTTCCAGAATCTGATCAAGCAGCCGGGTATTCAATGCGCCAGGGGCAATGGCATTAACATCAATATGAAATTCGGCTAATTCTTCGGCAATAGTTTCGGTAAAGCGCACCAGGGCGGCCTTTGAAACGGCATAGGCACTGAAGCGCGGCAAAGGGGCAGTAGCTCCACCCCCTGATAGATTTATTATTTTGCCGTAACCTTGCTTTTTCATGATAGGCACTATCTGGCGCGAAAGGCTAATCGCACCCAACAGATTGATATTAAGAGCCGCCAGCCATTCCGCCCAGTCAACCTCTTCAAAAGGGCCAATCGGGCCATATATCCCGGCATTATTTACCAGAATATCTACCCGCCCGAACTTTTCCAGGGCAGTGTTGCCGATAGCGGTTATATCTTCGGGGCTCGTTACGTCGGCCTCCCGCCACTCGATTTTTTGTCCCGGCTGGACAGGCAGGCTTTCCGCCACCGTTTTTAGCAAAGCCCCATCGCGGGCTACTAATAACAGGTTAACCCCTTCCTGGGCAAACAGATGGGCAATCGCCGCCCCTAGACCCCGGTTAGCTCCGGTAATTATGGCTACTTTATCTTTTAATTTCACGTATTGGAGCCTCTAGCGCGGTTTTCCTACCGCCAGATAGGGAATATTTTTCAGCAGTCCAACTTGCTCTACCAGATAACGGTTCTGGTCAATTACTGCTGGACGGCGCATATTTTTTCCCAGCACTTCTGGGTTAATTTGCTCTCGATATTGGGGCCAACCAGTCGCGACTATCAATAAATCTGCCCCCGCTAGAGCCGTTTCTAAATTGGCTGTAAGGCTAAAACGGCGGGCCAACTCCTCCGGCAGGCTGCTTGCTACCGGATCATGAAAACGTATCTCCGCCTGATAATTATCATTCAACCACAGGGCCAGACTGACCGCCTCGGAACGGCGCAAGGTATCTGTCCCGGCTTTGTAGGACAAACCCAGAATTGTAACCTGGGCTGGTTTTGGCAGATCTTCTAGCAAACTGGCGGCAGCTTGTTGTACCCAACCTTTATGTATCTCGTTACTGGCAAGGGTGCCGCTTAATAGCGGGGTTTCCAGGCCAAAGGTTGTACCCAATTCGGTCAAAAAGCGTAAATCGCGCGCCAGCGTGCCGCCCGCAAAGGGGCCTCCGGGGCCGAGATAGGATTTTGGGCCAATCCTGGCCTCACTTTTCAGACCACGTTCAACCTCTTTGGCATCCGCGCCCGTAACTTCACACAGACGCGCTATCTCATTAATCATTGCCACCGAGACTGCCAAAAAAGAGTTAAGGGCGTGTTTGGTCATTTCCGCCGAACTCACCGACATCCATTCCAGGCGCGGACAGAATTTACCCAGCACATAACCGATAAGTTCTCGCCCCTCATCTCCATCCAGCCCAACCACAATTCGATCTTCGGCCCGAAAGCTTTTAAGGGCGTTACCCAGCCGCAAATTTTCGGGGGAATAGCAATAAACCAGTGATTTAACCGGGGTGTGCTTGCTCCAGCGTTCTTTTAATCGGGTGGTTGAACCGACGGGCAACTGCGAGGAAATAATTATTATGCAGTTAGTTGCTAGATAGGGGTAAACAGCCTCTAATTGCTGTTCCACATATCCGACATCGGCGCGGTCTTGCTCGTCTACCGGAGTATCAAAGGCAACCCACAGAATATCTGCTACTTTTAGAGCCTGGTTGACATCAGTGGTGAAGTGCAAATTACCGTTAGCTTGCGACTCACCGATTAACTCGGCTAGACCCGGCTCAAAAATAGGAGGTTGCCCAGCTTTCAATCTTTCTATTACAGTGGCATCCTCATCCAGACCCCATACCTGAAAGCCAGCCTGGGACAGCGAAGCCGCTGTAACGCAGCCCAGGTGCCATAAACCGTATACGGCTATCAGAGGCTGTTCTTTCACTAACGTTCCTCCAATAACCACTGGCTTTCAATTAGGTACTCTAGCGTTTTCTCGACACTCTGGCGGATAGTAAGGGTCGGTTTCCAACCTAAAGCTCGCATCTTAGCACAGTCCAACAAAATAAAAGGACTATCCCCTATCCATCCCCGCTCAGTCCCGGAGTAAAGGCGGGTCGGGTTTAAACCCAGCTTTTCGCAAATCCAACCTAAAGATTCGTTCACCTGGCAATATTCATCCGTTCCCAGGTTGAAAATATTGACTTTATTTTGAGCCTGTGGGTGGTTTATTACAGTCAATATTGCGTTTATACAATCCTGCACATACAGGTAAGATTTGCGCTGCTGTCCATTACCCAGCACCGCTATTTCATTCGGGTTAGCCCGCAGTTTTTGGTAAAAATCAAAGACATGCCCGTGCGTGTAGCGTTCTCCTAGAATTGAAACGAAGCGAAAGATATAACCCTGAAAGTCAAATCCTTCACAAAAAGCTTGAATTAGCCCTTCCCCCGCCAGTTTGGAGGCCCCATAAAGTGAAGTTTGAATTGGGAACGGGCAATTTTCAGGGGTGGGAAAGATTTCCGGCTCCCCATAGATTGAGCCAGTGGAGCTAAAAGCGATTCGTTTAGTGCCACTGTGACGCATCGCTTCAAGTACATTAAAAGTGGCTATGGTATTTTGTTCGAGGTCTTTGCGTGGATACTCTAGACCATAGCGTACATCCGCATTGGCGGCCAGATGAAAGACAAAATCGCAGCCTCGCATTGCATTGGTCAAAGCCTCCAAATTTAAGGTATCACCTTCTACCAGTCGAAAATTTGGGTTTTTTTTGGCTGTGGCTAAAAAGAGGGGGAAGCCAGTAGTCAGGTTATCATAAGCGGTTACAGTATGACCATCGGCTAGTAAGCGGTCAACCAGATTACTACCGATAAAACCAGCGCCACCCGTTACAAGGAAATGCACTTAGTGGGCCTCCTGCGAGACAGTATTAATATCAGCCAGATTAGTTGCTCTGGCGTTCTCCAGCAGATTTAGACGTTGGAAGCGAAATTTGGCAAGCGCGCGAAACCACGTCATAGGGTCTCCAAAAATAGTGACCTTTTTCCCCTCCTTGAACGAGCGCGATTGATAACTGACGGGGATTTCCACTGGTTTATAACCCTTACGCAAAAGCTTGATAACCAGCTCATAATCGAAGTCAAAGCGGTTACACTCAAAATTAAGACCAAATAAGCAATCGCGCCGGAACACCTTATACATAGTAAAAGGGTCTTTCATTCGTTGCCCATATAGCACATTTAGCAAGGTGGCAAAAAAGATATGCCCAAAGTTAAGCAAAAAAGCAGTCATAGGCTGGTCTGTAAAACGTCGCATTTTCCAGGCCCCCCCGAAGCCATGCCGCGAACCCAGTACAAAGGCATTTGTAGCGGTTTGCAACGATTTGAGCAAATCCTCGTAATCGTTCATATCGTATTCCAGGTCAGCATCTTGTATCAGGATAAAATCCCCGGTAGCCTGGGCTAGCCCCGTACGCACCGCATGGCCTTTACCCTGCGGCCTGTCTTCCAGTATAAGTTTCACGCGTGGGTGTCCCTGGTATTTTAAGGCTTCTTCACGGGTTCCGTCCTTGGAATTACTCTCGACAATCACTATTTCAATTTCGAGGTCAGCCAGCTCTTTAACTAATAACTGCTCTATAACCTGCTTAAAGGTGTTGGCCTCATTGTAAACCGGCATGATTACCGAGAGCTTGCGCTGTGAGCTAATTTCCTGTTTGCGGGCCAGTACCATTTCACCACTCGCCACTATTTTAAGCGGTTTCTTTAGTAAGAAAGAGGGCAGGGCTTTAGTAGCTAAACGAGTGAGCGGAGTAAATAACGGAACCTGATAGCGGTCAAAGTGGGCGAAGATATATTGCAGGGTCAAAACCTTAAAGTTAGGCACCACCAGTGCTCGGTGGAAATAAGTGGAGAATAGCAGATTTTGGATAGAGGTTTTACTGAAGTAATAAAGGTGTTCAGGTTTATATTCCATCCAGTGTTTTCCCAGAAGGCGGGCCGACCAGCTATCAAGGGATGGCACTGTCAGTAACAGGGTGCCACCGGGTTTGAGAAGAAGCTGCACTTCTTTTAACAGCTCCGCCGGGTTTCGGACGTGTTCCAGTGCGTCGGATAGGACACAAACCTCAAAAGTTTCCGAGGGTAGGTTTAGTTGTCCAAGCTCACCTACAAATAGTTGTGGCGCATAACCTTCCAGCCTGGTTTGGGCTGTTGCAATCGCGTGGCTTGAGTAATCCGTACCAGTTACTTCATATCCGCGCAAGGCCGCTTCAAGCAAGAAATCCCCGCTACCGCAGCCAATTTCCAGTAATTTGCCGCGCTGCTGCCCGATATAACTTTCCAGTTTATCCAGATATAGCCGGGCGGTGCTACGTTTTAGGGTGGAAATTTCCTGGGCAACCGCAGGCGTTACACTACCTAAAAAATAATTAGAGTCATAGATTGTTTCAAGGGTTTGGTCGGAGGGTTGGGGGTTAAGAAATTGGAGGTGACAAGCCAGGCAAGATTGAACCTGAAAACCTTGAAAAACAAAAGCGTCCTGGAAATTCTGGTTTTTGCAGATAGGGCAGTTTATTAATTTTGGTCTGGATAGCTCCTGTTTAGGGTTGGTATCAAGTTCTTTGTTACCTATTTGCATATCTCTCCCTGATGATTACTCCTCACAAAAAGCCTGGAAGCCCTGACTTTCTTTCGCTATTTAATAAGTTAGCGGGAAGGCTTTAGGAGACAAGCTGTTTAAGGCTAATTTACAACCACTCATAAATATAGGATTTATCCACCAATGATGAATTTGTGTAATTGAGCAAAATAGTGCGTTCCCTACAACGGGCTGAGTATAACACGCCTAAATACATTTCGCAAACCTGGTTTGTACTTGACTATAATTTTATATTTGGTCTTGACTGGTCTACACTTCTGGCAGGATGATGATAATTTTTGGGATGGTTATCAAAAAAGCCTTAATTATCAGAATACACCCTCGTTGAGCCTGGTGATTTATTACTGGGTAACTTTATGGTTTTTTATAAATTCTCATTAAAAGTAGGGTCAAAATGAATCCTAATAGCATTATTAGCCAAAAGCCAAAATAAAGAAGCGAAAAAACAGGGGTTCGGCCAAAGTAATCTAGATAAAGAGAGGCTTTAGCGACCCAATCAATTTGATAAACAGTTTTAAAACTCATTACTTGGTCTGTTTTAATATTGTTGACTACTGCCGGATACAAAAATTGGGCATTTTTATTGGGATGAACTGTTAATTGCGTGGATTGCAAGGTAGCCTGGCTAAATGGGGTAGAAACAATCGTAACCGAATTTTCCGACGTACCATCGGGTGAAGTTACTAGAATAGAAAGCCGGGTTGGACGCAATAGTTCAAGAGGTTGTAGTAGTTTAATCGTGTAAAATTGAAAATCCTTTAAATAAAAAGTATCTATGAGCAGCTTGGCGATTTCAGTTTTAACCGGTTCTAACTTAAAGAGCTGCACCTGAACCCTGCTGAGATTAAAGCGATTATTTGTACCAAACGGTATTTGCAATTTCTCCAGTTTTCCCACTGGGGCAGTAAAAGCCTGTTCGACCTGGTTAGTGCTAGTGGCTAAAGCTAGTCCCTGAGTAATAGCAGGTTGGTCAACCTTGCTTTCTCCCCCTACCATGCCCGCTATTAAAAATAAGAAACTAATCAGGAACATAAACAAAAGGGCCGGTACAAATAACAGATAATTGGGCAAGTGGACTGTTTGTAGTGTAGCCGTAGCGGGCGAGTAACCGGGGGATGATTGCTTTTCTGATAATTTGAGAAATTTCAAGCTTAAATTTGTATTTTCCAGAGAATAAAGTGCCCAGCTAGTAATCAGGGTCACCGCCACAATCGCACCATTTATAGAGCTGATAGTTTCCCAAGGCAAGATACTAGATAGAAACCCTTTTGCCGAGAGCATTGAGTGGGTGGCCGGGTCACGAAAAAAGAGTAACCCGTTTAAGTCGAGGTTGTTATCCACTGCTAAAATCATTATCAGACAGCCTAACATCAGAATAAAATAGGCCGGATAAAGTTTCGGCTTTTGGGCTACCATTAATACCAGGAAAGGCATGAACCATATCATAAATTGGGGCGGATAAACCCCCACTACCAGGAAAATGATCGTTATCAAGCCAAGTGCCGAGACAAAATTCGAGAAATGTGCCTTTGAACCTGCTGTCAGTAACAAAAAGGCTATTACCCCTATATAGCCTACCCACCACCAGGAAAAGAATCCCAACCCATTGGGAAACCCTAGAGCTGTCAAAGTTTTGGCCTCACCGCTCAGTAAAACACTGCTCAAAAAAGTGCGGTTTAATATGGTAGAAATCCCAAATAGTGCGGCTACGGGAGCCAGACCTACCAAAAAAAGCAGACCGGATATTTTGAAACTCTGCCCCCGTGTGCGAACCTGAGTTCTCGCCAGGAGTAATGCTGCAAGTGGTAGGTAGAACAGCGGAAAAAGCTTGAAACAGGCTCCTCCGCTTAAAGCTAACATTGACCAGTAAGCTTCTTTGGGAAGCTGGCTGGAATCAATTTGTTTGAAAGCTTTGGCGGCGAAGTAAAGAGACAGACAGATTAGGGAGGTCATAAAAATATCATCTTGACCAGAGAAAAAGGTCAGATAAAATATCGGCGCGGCGAAAAGCCATAATCCCAGAGCTATCTGGCGTTGGTTTCCGCTAAAAATGCGGCTCAAAGAATAAGCTGCCAGCAGGTCAAAAAAAAGGGCAGGAAGTTTGAGAACGGTCATATCAAGCGGACTAAAGTTGGTGGCCGGGGTATAGACTTGCCAAGCTTGCACTGGAAAAAGCCGAAGCAAACCCATCAACCACAACCAGGCGCCCATCATATAATAAAAGAGGGGCCCGTGACTGACCGGGGTTTCCGCTTTAGGCCAGCCATATTCAACGAACTGGCGCAACCCGCTATCATAAACATCCCAATGGCCCAGAGCGAGGGGGCGAGCACTCCAGGATAATACTAGCAAGTCCTGGTGGGCGGTAATTGGTAACAAAAAGAGGCGTAATAATAAAGCCGCCCACAGTAGCAAAGTAGAAAAGGAAAGTTTTTTGATAAACGCCCCGTATTTAGGGGAAGTGATTTTGGTGACTATACCAGGCTGAATTTTGGCCTCTTTATCAAACACTACAAACCTTTTTGGGTCGAATTATTCCCGTTTTTAGCGGGCATTTCCACCTTCATTGGCTGTCCGGCTTCGTAGATATCTTCGATGATATAAATGGGGCGGTGGCGAGCCTGATCAAAATTACGCCATAAATATTCCCCAACTATACCCAGCATTGTCATTTGTACCCCGGCAGTTACCAGCACTACTACCATCAAAGAAGACCAACCCTCGATTTTAATAATACCAACCAGGCTAAGGACTATAATTAGGCTGGCATATAAAAGACCTAAAAAGGCTACCAGGAGACCCAAGGCGGAGCAAAGCCTGAGTGGAAAGTAGGAGAAAGCAGTAAAAGCATCCGCAAAGTATTTTAATCTGCGTCGTATATTCCAGCGCGATTTGCCGTGTTCGCGTTTCTGGCGATTATAATAAATTACCTTATGATTAAAACCACTCCAGATCAACAAGCCAGGTAGATGGGTGTTCTTCTCGGCACATTCATTCACCATGTCAACCACTTTGCGATCAATTAAGAAACAATCAAAGCCCCCTTTGGGATATTTTTTCAAAGCGAAATTTCGGAATAGCCAGTTGAAAATATTGGCAGGAAGGCGGGCCTTGAAAGGGTCATCGCGGTTGCCCCTGGCCGCCAGAACCATGCGAAACCCGGCCTCCCAATGCGGCACCATTTCTTTGATCATTTCTGGTGGGTCTTGTAAATCAGCCGAAATAACCGCGACTACTTCTCCGGAGGCATGGGCCAACCCCGCAAGGATTGCCACCGTAGAGCCAAAATTTCTAACCAGCCTGATTACTTTGCATTGACTATCAGTTAGGCTCAATTGAAAAAGCAACTTGAAAGAATTGTCGCCAGATCCATCATCAACAAAAATAAACTCATAAGTGTAATTGGTTAAGCCCAAAAAAGTCTCTTTTAATCTTTCATAAAGAAAATTAAGACTTTCCTCGTTGTAGTAAACTGGTACCACCACCGATAATTTCGGCAATTTAGATTCACACCTTTCGTCACACTACAAATTGTTACACGAATTTGGCTAAAATTGCCTCTATGGACTCAAGCGAAACCTCACTCAAGGTAACAATTCGTCAGAAAGCAGTCCCATCAGGATTAAATCCTGGAAACTACCCTCTCGATATAACTGTTGTCGAGCAACGCCTTCTTTTTTGAAACCAACTTTTTGGTAGGCACGGAAACCACCCTCATTGGCTGAGTGTAAAAACAAGTATATCCGCTTTAAGCCCATTTCATCGAAGGCAAAGCGGCATAAGGTACGCACCGCATCCTGACCATAGCCTTTGCTCCAATACTCTTTCTCCCCAATCAGAACTCCTAATTCGGCGTTTCGAGACCGCCAATCTATCCTTTGCAAACTGATACTACCAATATGCTGTTTATCTTCCTGGGTCAAGATAGAGTATAAGATTTCACTGTTAGTTTGTTGACTCTTTTGCCAGTATTTTTCGGCCTCAGAGCGACTGTAGGGATAAACCCGTGCTAAAAACTCAGTGGTTTGGCGGTCGTTAAACCATTTTACCCAATTATCCAAATCCGATTCTTCTACACCCCGTAAAACAGTTTTAGAGCCTAGCAGCATGCCTTAAATTCCCTACCTAATTAAGCTTGAAGAATAGCCTGAACAGTAAAAACACTGCGATTATAGCATAGTCTATTATTTGGTATACGCTAGTAGGATTAATTATCCCAGTTTGTACCGAGGCTGTTTGGAAGTCTGCCACCCCTCAGAGCTCTCCCAAATTAAAGGCTTCGTTTGCAATTCCAAAAGGCATCAATTACAATACCGCTTGTAATGTCAATTTTTGCCCATACCTAACTGCCGCTTATATATTTAGTAAAACGAAAACACGAGTAGAATGATAAAAGGATTTGATTCGGTAGAAAAGTCCGTCTTGAGCCAAACCACCAAATTACCCACCTGCATCACCGGTATGCACCGTTCCGGCACCTCAATGATTACCCGTTTGTTAAACTTATGTGGTCTATATCTTGGCCCACTAGAGAGCCTTCTACCACCCAAACCCGATAACCCGGAAGGGTTTTGGGAATTAAGCGAGATAACCGAGGTTAATAATAGTCTCCTGGAGCGGTTTGGCGGTAGCTGGCACCAACCACCCATGCTTTTCCCTCAAACCTTTGAAGATATTGCCGATATTGGCCCTTTGCGGGCAAAGGCGGCCAAAGCAATAGCGTTGCTGGCAGGGCAAGAATTCTGGGGCTGGAAAGACCCTCGCGCTTCCCTGACCCTAAGTTTCTGGCGCGACTTGCTGGGGGATTTGAAGGTCGTTATCTGTTTGCGAAACCCACTGGATGTGGCTGATTCACTGGTTGACCGCGGCACACCCATTAACTATGGTTATCACTTGTGGGGCGTTTACTACCACACCTTACTGGAACAAGCGCAGGGGCTACCTTGTTTGGTTACCCATTATGATAGTTATTTTCTAGACCCCAAGACCGAGCTACAACGTGTTCTTGACTTTGTGGGTCTGGAGCCAACCTCAGAGCAATTTGAGCAGGCTGTCGAGTCGGTTAAAAATCCACTACGTAAGCATAGTTCTAATGATCTGGATTTACTAAAGTCAGATGTTCCGCTTGAGGTGGTAGCGCAATATTTGCAATTATGTGAAAGAGCCGGGCCAGTATATAAAAGTATTAAAGATAAGTCTGACAGTTTCCAGGGTCTCCAGCCTTCTCTCCACGGCTTACCAGTAGCCAGAGCCGATATTCTGGCTCTCCGGCTAGAGCGTCTACGTCAGGAAACGGCTGACTATTTGCCAATGCAGCATGAGTTAGAACATCGTCAACAAATTATTTCCAGCCTGGAGCAACACACCAAAAATCTAGAATTTGTTATTTCAGAACTTAGAGAAAACGAACAAAATCTCCATGAATTGCTCAAAAATGGGGCGGAAGTAGTCCAAGACCGGGCAGAATTGGTTGAGGCTAACCAAAACTGGCAGGAGCAAATAAGAAGCCTTTATCTTCAAATTGACGATTTGCGCCAGCAGGTGGCGAGCCGCGAATATGACCGTAGCGTATTATTGAAACGCAACCAGAAACTGGAACAAGAACTGCAAGATTTGACTTTGCGCTTTTCGCACTACCAACAATATTTTGGGGGCGAAAGCAGCACTTATGCCCAACGGGCTACCCGCGCTTTTGGCATTATGAGCCGCCAGCTACACCAGAATTTCAGCTTTGCCGCTAACGGTCTGGCTGCCCCGGTGGTACGCGCTATAAAACGGCAGAGTCCTATTATTGGTAGCCTGGACAGTCCTGGTTCTGGTGCAAAATTTCAGGGTGAGGTTGAAATTAAAGGCTGGGTGATTTCCAGTGTGGGGCCAATTGAGCGGGTTGAGGTATACCTGAACGACGTTTTGTTAGGTCAGGCTGACTATGGCAAAGCGCGACCAGATGTGGTAAATTCCCGAACCTGGCAATGGCAATTAGAGTGTGGTTTTTCTGCCACTCTGCCTTTTTATGGTTATCAGATTAAACCGGGCGAGGCAACGCTGACTGTTCTGGTTGTGGACAGGCAAAATAATCAGAAAAAGTTCACAGCGGTAGTAGTAATAGAAGAAGTACCTCGGACTGAATTGCCAGCGGTGAGCGACCACTACCAGGAATGGATTATTCGCAATGAACCCAACACCTGGGATTTAGAGCAACAAGGCAGAGCCGCCCTAAATCTGACCTATCGCCCCCTCTTTAGCCTGATATGTCCGGTTTATAATACCCCGGAAAAATATCTACGGGCAATGATTGCCTCGGTGGTTAAGCAAACTTATGATAACTGGGAACTATGTATTGCTGACGGAGCCTCTACTAATCCAGCTACTCGCCGGTTGTTGCTCAGGCTAGCGGAGTCAGAACCGCGTATCAAACTAAAATTGCTGGATACCAACCTGGGTATTGGCGGGAACAGCAACGCCGCCATAGAATTGGCGCAGGGTGAATTCATTGGGCTACTTGACCATGATGACGAGTTAGCTCCAAACGCGCTTTATGAATTTGCCCAACTCTTAATTCAAAACCCCGAAGCCGATATCATCTATAGCGATGAGGATAAACTAGACCCGGAAGGACGGCGTTGTATGCCTTTCTTCAAGCCGGATTGGTCGCCAGAATATTTTTATTCGCTGATGTATACCTGCCACCTGGGGGTTTACCGCACCAGCCTTGTACGTCAGATAGGCGGTTTCCACCGTTATCTGGATGGTTCACAAGATCATGATTTGGTACTCAGGCTAATTGAAATAACCGAAAAGGTATACCATATACCCCGCATTTTATATCATTGGCGGATGAGCGAAACTTCCAGCGCACGAGATGAACGGGCCAAAACCTATGTGGAAGCCGCGCGCATCCGGGCTCTGAATGAACATGCCGCACGCACTGGTATCCAGGCCACCGCCGAGCCCGGTTTATGGGCAAATACTACCCGCTTGCGCTACCACCTGACCACCCAGCCGGAGGTAAGTATTATCATACCCACCCGTGACAGGGTGGATTTGTTACGCCAATGTATTACCAGCATCCGGGAGCGTAGCACTTATCAGAACTATAAAATAGTAGTAGTAGATAATAACAGCTCTGAGCCGGAGACCCTAAAATATTTTGAGGAACTCGCCACTTTGTCAAATTGTCGGGTGCTGCCCTACCACCAAGGCTTTAATTTTTCGGCAATTAATAATTTTGCGGTTGAACATATTGATAGCGAACTGATTTTGTTCCTTAACAATGATACCGAGGTGATTTCCCCTGAATGGTTGGAGGCAATGATTGAACATGCCCAACGACCCCAAATTGGGGCAGTGGGAGCCAGGCTGCTTTACACTAATCGTACTTTGCAACACGCTGGGGTAATTGTGGGTCTGGGCGGGGTGGCGGGGCATGCTCATAAACACCTGCCCGCCGAACATGCTGGTTACTTTTGTCGCGCCCTGACTGTTCAGAACTTTTCAGCCGTAACGGCAGCGTGCCTGATGATGCGTACTGCCTTGTTTAAAGAAATTGGCGGCTTTAACGATATCAACCTTACTGTAGCTTTTAATGATGTTGATCTATGTTTGCGAATTCGGGAGCACGGCTATCGGATAGCCTGGACACCCTATGCTGAGTTATACCACCATGAATCCATTAGCCGGGGTGAAGATTTTGCCCCCGAAAAACTAGCGCGCTTCCAGAGCGAAATCCGTTATATGCAGCAACATTGGGCCGAGAAATTGCAATATGACCCTTACTATAATCCTAACCTAACCATTCTCCGTGAAAACTTTTCTTATGATTTAATCTCCAGGGTAGCGGGTTTAGAAAAAAGGGTTGAGCCTTTAGTTGAGCTCAGAGAGCCCGAAACACTAGTTGCCGCCCCAGATTTGCCCTATCAGGCCATGTTAGCGAACGCCGGAGCTAGGGGGCAAGTCCTCGGACGAAATAATATCTATAATTCCGGGCCACCTTCGCCAATAGTTTCACCTGAAGTAATATCCCTGGTAACCCGCTACAACCCTTCTTCTATGCTAGATGTAGGCTGCGGAATTGGGGCACTGGTGCAGGAAATGCAAGACCGGAATATAGAAGTAGTAGGAATAGAAATTAACCCGGAATATGTAAAGCAGGCTCAGGAATTAGGGCGAAATGCGCAGCTTTATGATGGTAAAGCTATTCCTTTTGGTGATGGGGCATTCGATACGGTGGCCTCGATTGAGGTATTGGAACATATTCCTGATTGGGAAAATACTTTTTATGAAATGCTTCGGGTAGCACGGCGGAACATATTGATTAGCGTTCCCAATATTGGTTTAATTCCCCATACTTTTAAGCACAATGTTGTTCCCTGGCATTTACTAGAGTCAACTCATGTAAATTTCTTTACGAAAGAAATATGGGCAAGCTGGTTGGCAAAGATTGAGAATATTACCGTTGAATTGCGGAATTATGGTGAGTTTGTGGTTAATGGTGAGAAATATTATAACCACGTCTTTGTAGCGGTTACAAAGCAGGAATAATGCGACATAATTAAGGAAAAGCTACTGTTTATGAATATCCTGGACGTGTATACTAAGGCTACTCCTGGCCCCCAGAATACGGTTGATATCTTTAAGGGCGAGTGGTCTTCTCGGTTGCCGGGACAATTGGAGGCGGGCGGGGCCGCCCTTTTCGATGATGCCAGGATCAAATGGGCAGTAGAAATGGTGGGTCAAATAGCCGGTAAAAAGGTACTCGAGCTTGGACCGCTAAAGGCTGGGCATACTTACATGCTGGAAAAAATGGGTGCTGCTTCCATAACCTCTATTGAAGCTAATTCACGGGCCTACTTGAAATGTTTGCTTATTAAAGAACTCTTTCAACTTAAAGCCGCCCACTTTTTATATGGTGATTTTGTTGAGTATTTACGTGCTAACTCTCAGCGGTTCGATATTTGCCTCGCTAGTGGCGTTTTATACCATATGCGAAACCTTGCCGAGTTAATCCAACTTATCTCTAATGTAAGCGATACCGCTATAATTTGGACTCATTATTACGATGAAGAGATTCTAGCCAAAAGAGCTGATATCTGGCCTAAATTCTCTCCTGGTGAGTCTGCCGAGTATGCGGGTTTTAATCATACCCTTTATCATTATGAATATTTGACTGCGCTAAACTGGCAGGGCTTCTGTGGAGGAAGTGCCGAGTTCAGCAATTGGATGAGTCGCGAAGATATTCTCAATTGCTTAAAACACTTTGGGCTTAAAAATATCCAAATAGGTTTGGAGGATAGGCAACACCCTAACGGCCCTTGTTTTACTCTGGTAGCTTCCAGGTTAAATAAATTACCCGAAGTTAATTGGCTAACGGCGGGGCGGGCCAAATTCCAAAGGCTGGCCGCCCGCCTAAAAAAGAAGGTGTGAAAGCTTTGGGCCTGGATAAATTTTCAGAAGCGTCTGAGAGAAAAATGCTGGAAGAAACTTTAGCTGAACAATCCCAACAACCTCAAAAACCATCAACAAAGAAATTTGCAGGTTTAATACGGATTTTCACAAATGAGACAATTCTTGCCATCTTGCTTATAAATCTGACTTTAATTGTTTTTTTTAGTACCCCTATTTTTACACCTAACTCCGTTTACATCCCCGGCGATAATGCAATTAAACTGGATAATGCCCTATTTAACATGGATTTGCCAACTGACAAAATGAATATTGGCTTTGTTGACCCTATAAAGACTTTCCTCCCCGATTTGCATTATAGCCGTGAGCGACTTTCACAGGGAAGTTTCCCTCTTTGGAACGACCTGAATGCTAATGGCATGCCCCATTTTGCCAGCTTGCAATCGGCGGTGCTTTCGCCTTTTAGCCTCCCAGTTTATATTTTTGGGACAAAAGATGGCTGGTTACTTTCCCAATATTTGAAATTATTGGCAATTGCTCTCTTCAGCTATGGCTTTCTTCGTACTCTTCGGGTTAATAGTTGGGTGGCCTTAATAAGCGCAATTGCCTGCACCTATTCAGGTTATATTATTATATGGAATCCCGGCCCGCATATCGCCTCGGTGGTAGCACTGCCCGCTGGACTATTTTTTGTAGAAAAAGCCTATCAAAGCACTGCCGAACGCCCGCGCATCCTCTATCTATTGGGGCTGTCAGGAGCAGTAGCCTCAGCTATTTTAGGAGGGCATCCCGAAAGTGGCTTTTTTGCACTTATAGTAGTGTCAATATATATTTTATTTAAAATCTGGGGTTTTCCGGCTGATAAGTTAATACGGGCGAAGCAGGTTATAACCTTTGGCTTTTTCGGCCTTTTGGGAATTGGTTTCGCTTGCGTCCAGTTACTGCCTTTTCTGGAATATTTTAGTATCTGGAGAACTGGCACCAATGACCACAAAGTTCATTTTTTTGTACCAGATGATTGGCTAATCACCAATATATTTCCTACAATCTATGGCTATGCTGGTCAGCCCTATGTGGCCGGGCCGGGCGGTAAAACAGCTGAACTCTTTTTACCTTATGTAGGGGCAACTTTCATTTTTCTGGCTTTTTGTGGCATAGTGGTGCTATACCGCGATAAACTATTCTGGTTTTTTGCGCTTGTTACGTTGGCAGGGTTTGGCTACGTTTATAATTTGTTTCCCTTCAATATCTGGCTGGCGAAACTGCCTATATTTCAAGACTCAGTGGCCCAACGTTCTTCCTTCAGCCTTAGTTTTACCCTTTGTTGCACGGCGGCCCTGGTGCTTAATCATTTTTTTGAAAAAGGATTAAAGTTAAAAGCTCTCCTACTTTTTATTTTGGCCGCTTTTGTATTTCTTGGGACAGCATTAGGGGCAGTGGTTACCAACCTGGAACAACTGAATATTGATACATCTACAAAAGGCTTCCAAAAGTATGTACCAGAGCAAATCTGGTATGTTTGTATTTTATTTACAATTGCAATATTAGCGATTATATTGACCACTCGTGGACGTTGGCGCAGCTTGGGGGTGGCCTTACTTTTAGGGGTAGCGTTTGCCCAAAGTGGCTGGCTGTTAAAGGACGTTAACGGGACGGTAGATAGCCGCTATGCTTACCCTGTGACAAGCGAAATAAAAAAATTACAGGAGATTGCCGGACGACAACCTGTGGTTTTTTACAATCAAATTTTCTTAACCCCTATGACAAACCTGGTTTACGACCTGAACGATTTACGCTATTTTGATGCTGTATATGTTCCCGCTTACTCTAAATTATTGACCCAAACTTTTGGGGCAAATGACGTAATTAACCACACTATTGTGAAAATCTCAAGTAGCGGCTTAAAACTATTTGGGGCCCAATACATTGTAAGTCAGACCAAACTGGATATGGATTATTCATATGCCCCCAAAACCGTGGAGGGAAGTTACCCCCTGGCTTTGTTGAATACGGAATTAGCCCAGACCTTCGTTTCTTCTGGTGATAACTTGAGTGGGATTGACCTTTATTTTGGATTATATGGTCGCCCTAACAATTGTAACGTAGAAATGACCCTGAGCGAGGCCGCCACGCCCAACAAACCACTTCGCACCGTAAACTTTTCTTGTAAATCGCCGACGGAACAACGCTATTACCAGGTCTATTTTGACACAATCCCTCAATCTAAAGGTAAAACCTACCGTTTGACCCTAAAATCACCGGATGGGGTGGTTAGAAATCAGGTAGCCCTGTTTGCCTCTGATATAATCCCCAAAGGTAGCCAGTTGTATTCCAATAACCAACCGACCAAAGGGGCGCTCCTCTTCCGCGAGGTTAATAGAATTGCTGGTGGCCCCTATCAACAGGTATGGGCTGACGAAACTAACCATGTTTATTATTATAAATTTACTCAGGCTCTACCCCATTACTATGCAGTAGGCCAAACCCTCAAGCCAGCAAACGAGCAGGAATTGACAAACTTGACCTTTAACCGCACCTTTGACCCAGCCACAGCCGCCGCTCTATCGCCGGAATCAAAAATAGCGGCCCTGAATGGTACCGAATTTACCGCCCCGCAAATAATTGAAGAAAAACCCGAATATAAAAAACTGCATTTTAGCCGCGCCACTCCCGGCTTTTTAGCTACCAGTATGACCAACTACCCCGGTTGGAAGATTAAAATTAATGGGGTAGAAACGCCAGTAGTTCGCACTAATTACGCCTTTCTTGGCGCACCTTTGCCAGCTGGTGAAACAGATGTAGAGATTTATTATGACCCCTTATCCTTCAAATTGGGGCTGGCTCTAACCGCTTTAAGTATATTGCTTGCGATAGGGTTAGTCATTTGGGTTTGGAGTGGGCGGAAAAATACCCTGATTCGCTCGATATAAAAATCTGGGCGTACTCCCGCCCCAATTCATCCCCCTCAACGGAGTTTGTAGGGGCGACAAGTATACCCCGAGTAGAGGGCACAGGTGTCGCCCCTACAAATTAATTCCCTCTCACCCTATTAACACGTTCTTATTCTCTTTTGATTGTGGATTTTCCAAGCGGGTACTAGACATAAACGCAGAAACATGCTATATTGGGATAAGTAATATAACAAAACTTATGTATACCAGAGAGCAGTCCTTTGGAACGACAATTGAGCTGTCCCGCCTCCCGACAAAGGCGCACTACAACTCCAAAGTACAAGGCTGGCCTTTACCTCATGGCGTTAGCCTTAATGCTTCAGGCCCTTTACTTGGCCTTATTTCCGTCTGACACCTTTGCCGCCACTCCCCCTAAAGTAAACGCTCCGATTGCCCTGGCAGTAGATGCTGCAACGGGCCGGATTTTGTATGCCAAAGACCCCAACCGCCGCATCGCGATGGCAAGCACCACCAAAATTATGACGGCCCTGACCGCAATGAGCGTGCCAGGGGTAAACCTTAACGAGAAATATACGGTGGTCAAGTCCGATCTCGTGGGTGAGGCCGCGATGGGTCTGGAGGAAGGCGATGTTGTCACTTTCCAAGACTTACTTTTCGGGATGCTTATTAACAGTGGCAACGATGCCGCCACCGCCATTGCTCGTTACGCTGGTAGTAAATTACCCGGCACAGGCGACCCGGTAGCCCGTTTTGTCCAGCAAATGAACAAAAAGGCCAACGAATATGGCCTGAAAAACAGCCACTACGCCAACCCGCACGGGCTTGATCAGGCGGGTCATTATAGCTCGGCGATTGATTTAGCGATTACCGGCTGGTATCTGTTAAAAGACCCCTTGCTCTCCAAGATTGTTCAGATGCAAAGTGCCGTCCGGGCTGGTAAGAATTTATCAACCCTGAATCGCTTCCTGAAAAACTACCAGGGAGCCACTGGAATTAAACCGGGCGAAACCGATAATGCCGGGCTATGTCTGGTGGGGAGTGCCACCCGCAATAATAAAACCGTGATTACGGTCATTCTGGGTGCAAATCTGGCAGGCTATAACGCTGACCCGGTAACTCTTTCAGATTTTGCCTTTGCCGAGCTAAATAACCCAACCCTGGCGGCGGGTGGCGGCACAGCTAAGGCTGAGTATATTGGCAAGGTCAGTGGCAATAAATTAGTTACTGAACAGGGAGCTAATGTAGCGGGAAATCCCCTTCAGGTTATTAGCAACAACCCGGAAGTTTTGAACGCCCCGATTAATGCCCAGGTGGTAACCACCGTGCCGCAAGCCACCACTACCGCCGCTCCTGTTACCCCTGGTCAATCCACAACTAACAACCAAACCACCGTGCGGCCTGATGCTACCTCCAATCAGTCCGATTCGCCGCAAAGTAACGCCACACCGGGAGGCAACGATAACGATAGTAGCAAAAAGAAAGATGCAGGCGTGAGTCTACCACTAATTTTAATTGTACTTCTGGTGATATTGGGCGGCATCTGGCTGGCAGCCCGCCTGGGTTTTATTGCTGGAGACCGGGGCCGCGATATCGCCTATACCGTTCAGGATGGGCTGGTTGCGGGGTCACGCTGGCTGTGGCACTGGACGAAAAAGCTTGCTATACAGCTTAAACCCGGTCATCATGACGATGAACCAAAGAGCCGTGATGTGCCGAAGGGTGTTCCAGCCCAGGCCAACCGCCTACAGAGTAGCAACTACCGCACTAGGGTGCAGCCTGTCGCCCCTACCCGTCCCGCTACTCGTAACGAACGACCAGTGGTGGAGGATTATCACCCCAACCCGGAAAGTGTTGCGCGTCGCCCGACTGGGGGGGACTACACCTACACCGATAATACCCGCCCCACCGCCCAGCGTCCTAATATGTCCCAACCGATAGGCCGTAGTCCAGTCGTGCCCAATAATCCGACCAAGCCTAACCCGTTGGATAATTTCTTTGATGATGTGCCGCCCTTCCAGGTTGACCCGCATTCCGAGCCGCAGTCGGATAGCTCTTTGCGTCCGCCCGCCCCGCTCGGTCAGCCACGTCCCGCCGCCTATCAAAATCATCCAAATCGCACCGCCGCCGAGCCACAGCCGACTGCCGAAGAATCTTACAAGGCTCGTGTTCCCGCGCCATTATCGTCCTCCCCAGCCCGGCCTAATCCGACCCCCGCCCCGGTTAATAACGCCAACCAACCAACGAGCAATGCCTGGGGCGCGGAAAATGTCACGATGCGGGCGCGTCAGGCCATAGATTATGCCTATGCCGGACGACTTCAAGCCAGCACCGACGAGTTCCGCAAGGTGATAGAAACTAACCCACTATTTGATTTTGGCAGTATTGATGAGTTTGAGCAAATGCCTGTAATGGGTTACAAAGCTCTGGCAACCGCCTATCACTCGGCGGGTAAAACCAAATACGCTACCTTGCTGCTGGATTTAGCAGTCGAAAAATACCCCAACGACCT
>Ga0209511_1000839_pt1 | contig 28653 bp, 27 predicted proteins | sample SSSSmetaG_FD_184141 | JGI IMG/M metagenome (GOLD analysis project Ga0209511, IMG submission 184141) | Glacier valley bacterial and archeal communities from Borup Fiord, Nunavut, Canada, to study Microbial Dark Matter (Phase II) - ​SSSS... | ecosystem: Environmental > Aquatic > Freshwater > Ice >... | reverse complement strand
TTCGCTGCCGGTCTCGGTGGAGACGTGGATCAGCGCTGGCTGTGCGGCACGCGCGGCGAGATGGCGGTCGACGGCGTTGTGGCACAGGTTGGTGCGGCCGCCGGCGAACCAGCGCACGAACGGCGGCCGGCTGTCGTCGCACACGGTCTCGAAGGGATGCTCCCAGTCGATGAGGCGCGCCTGCTCGGCCCAGAACGCATCGCGCTCGCCGAGAGAGCGATGGTGAAAGCGTGCGTAGGCATCGGTCATGTCGGGCGTTCGCGCATCGGCGGGTTCGTCAGGCGGGCGAACCGATTGTGCTGGCGGAGAATCGGCAGAGCGAACGCGAGGAGAAACGCATGAAAGCCACCTGCCTGCCCGACGACTGCACGCTGCTCATCGTCGACCCGCAGGCGCGGCTCATGCCGGCCATCCACGAAGGCGAGGTGGTGGTGCGCCGCTGCGTTCAGCTCGCCACCGCGGCACGCGAGCTCGGCGTCCACGTCATCGGCACCGAGCAGAACCCCGACGGGCTCGGCGCGCTCGTGCCCGAAGTCGGCGCGCTGTGCGATACGGTGCTGGCCAAGTTTCACTTCGCCGCCACCGCCGAAGAAGGCTTTCTCCAGCGCTTGCCCGCAGGCCGCAACACGTTCGTCGTGGCCGGATGTGAAGCGCATGTGTGCGTGCTGCAGACCGTGCTCGGCCTGCTCGAGGCGGGGCATGCGGTGAAGTGGGTGGCCGACGCGGTGGGCTCGCGCCACCCCCACAACCGCAGCCTCGCCACCGAGCGCGCGCGGGCGCATGGCGCCGACGTCGTGACCACCGAGATGGTGATCTTCGAGTGGCTCGGCACGAGCCAGCATCCGAAGTTCAGGCGCCTGTCGCAACTGATTCGCTGATCTTCGAATTCGACCCGGCGCAGGCTCAGATCCGCACGACGACGCGGCCGCGCACCTGGCCGCTCATCAAGGCGTCCGCTTTCGCGATCGCGCCTTCGAGAGGAACCTCTTCCACGATGAGCTCGAGCCGCGCCGGATCGAGGTCGCGCGCCAGTCGGGCCCACGCCTGCTCGCGCAACGGCAGCGGCGCCATCACGCTGTCGATGCCGGCGAGCGTGACGGCGCGCAGGATGAAGGGCATCACGGTACCCGGCAGGTCGTGCCCCTGCGCCAACCCGCAGGCCGCCACAACGCCGCCGTAGCGTGTTTGCGCAAGCGCGTTGACGAGCGTGTGGCTGCCCACCGCGTCGACCACCGCCGACCAGCGTTCCTTCTGCAACGGCTTGCCCGGTGCGGCGAGCTCGGCGCGGTCGATCACCTCGCTCGCTCCCAACTCGCGCAGATAGTCGCCTTCGCTCGCCTTGCCGGTGGCCGCGACGACGCGGTGGCCGAGCTTTGCGAGCAGCGCCACCGCGACGCTGCCGACGCCACCCGTCGCACCCGTCACCAGCACGGCGCCGTCGCCGGCTGCGACGCCATGGCGCTCGAGCGCGAGCACGCACAGCATCGCGGTGTAGCCGGCCGTGCCGATGGCCATCGCCTGTCGCGTCGTGAATGCTGCCGGCAGGCGCACCAGCCAGTCGCCCTTCAACCGCGCGCGCTCCGCGAGGCAGCCCCAGCGCGTCTCGCCCAGACCCCAGCCGTTGTGCACGAAACGGTCGCCTGGCTTCCACTCCGGGTGACTCGACTGGGTGACCGTGCCCGCACCGTCGATGCCCGCGACCATCGGCCAGTTACGCACCACCGGGCTCTTGTTCGTGATGGCGAGGCCGTCTTTGTAATTGAGCGTGGAGTACTCGATGCGGGCCAGCACATCGCCTTCGGGCAGGCCGGTTTCATCGACCGTGCGCACCGAAGCGCGAAAGCCCGTGTCGTCCTTGTCCAGCATCAACGCCTTGAACATCGTGTTACTCCGTGAATGACTGCTGCGCCACCTTCGCACGGCCCGCGCATTGACTCGCCCGCATTGTCTCGCCTATGCTGCGCGCTCGATGCCGAGCCGCCCCACCGCCTTTGTCCGCCGCAGCCGTGCCTGGCTGATCGGACTGGGGTTGACCTTCGCGAGCGGCTTCGCCCTCTCCGCGCCCGTCGACGCAGCAGATCCGATACTGAAGCTGCTGGCCGACAAGGGCATCGTCGTTTCGCCGTCGACGCCTGTGCACGCAGCGGAAGACGAATCGCCCGAGGCATCGTCCGGCCTGTTGCACCGAGTGCAGCAACACGCTTCGGCGATGGTCGTGGGCGCGATGAACTTCCTGGGTGTTCGCTACCTTCGAGGCGGCAACAGCGCCGAGACGGGCTTCGACTGCAGCGGCTTCACGCGCCATGTGTTCGAGATGAGTTTCGGCCTGGTGCTGCCGCGCCGTACCGACGAGCAAGCGGTGGCGCCCGGCTTCGTGGCCGTGAAGCGCGAAGACTTGCGCCCCGGCGATCTGGTGTTCTTCAACACGCTCAAGCACACCTTCTCTCACGTCGGCATCTACATCGGCGAGAACCGCTTCATCCACGCACCCCGCACCGGCCAGGTCGTGCGCACCGAAGACATGAGCTTCGCCTACTGGGCCAAGCGCTTCACCGGCGCACGGCGGGCCGAGGCCGTGTTCGACGCTCCGCTGAAGGCACAGACCGCCGCTTCCTCCGTCGGCAGCTGAGACTTCGCTCGCTCCTGGCGCGGCACAATCGGCCGCATGTCGGACCGAGTCGTCATACCCGTCGCAGATCACCGCTATCGAGCGAGCCTGCCGGCGATTCCGCAAACGCTTGGAGCACCCACCGGTCTGGTGCTCGATCGGCTGCAGCGGCCGCTGCGCGACCTGCGCATCTCCGTCACCGACCGCTGCAACTTCCGCTGCAGCTACTGCATGCCGAAGGAGGTGTTCGACAAGCAGTACGCCTTTCTGCCGCAGAGCTCGCTGCTCAGCTTCGAGGAGATCGCGCGCATCGCAGCGCTCTTCGTGGCGCACGGCGTGGCGAAGATTCGCCTGACCGGTGGCGAGCCGCTGCTGCGGCGCGACCTCGACCGTCTCGTTGCGCAACTGGCTCGGTTGCGCACCGTCGCGAACGAGCCCGTCGACCTCACGCTCACCACCAATGGCAGCCTGCTGGCGAAGAAGGCCGAAGCGCTGAAGGCCGCCGGCCTCGGCCGCGTGACGGTGAGCCTCGACGCGCTCGACGACGCCGTCTTTCGCCGCATGAACGACGCCGACTTTCCCGTGGTCGATGTACTGCACGGCATCGACGCCGCCGAGCGCGCCGGCTTCGCTCCGATCAAGGTCAACATGGTCGTCAAGCGCGGCATCAACGACCACGAGATCGTGCCCATGGCGCGCCACTTCCGTGGCCGCAACGTGGCGCTGCGCTTCATCGAATACATGGACGTCGGCGCCACCAACGGCTGGCGCATGGACGAGGTCGTGCCGTCGGCGGAAGTCGTAGCCACGCTCGATGCCGAGTTCGGCCTCGAGCGCCTTCCCGTCGTCACGACCGGCGAGACTGCCGAGCGCTGGCGCTATGCCGATGCGTCGGTCGCCGGCGAGATCGGCACCATCTCGAGCGTGACGCAGGCGTTCTGCGGCGACTGCAACCGCGCTCGCTTGTCGACCGAAGGCAAGCTCTTCCTCTGCCTGTTCGCCAGCCGTGGCCACGACCTGCGGGGCTTGCTTCGAGGCGGCGCCAGCGACGCCGAGATCTCGGCCGCGATCGGCCTCGTCTGGCGGAACCGCGACGACCGCTATTCGCAGCTGCGCAGCAGCGGCCTGACCGCTCCGGCGAGCGGTGAGCGGCGCGTCGAGATGCACTACATCGGCGGATGAGCGCGGAGCCTGCTGCCGTGCGCCCGCTGACGGTGGCGGATCTGCCGGCGTACAAGGCGCTGCGCGACGAGATGCTGTTCGCGCACCCGGAAGCCTTCACGTCCGACGCCACAGTCGAGGCGCGCAAGGAGCCGGCCGAGTATCTGCAACGCCTCGGTGTCGGGCGCCGGGAAGGCGGTCACTTCACGCTCGGAGCGTGGCGCGGCAGCAAACTCATGGGCGCGATCGGGTGCGAACGCGAGGCCAGCGTGAAGGTGAGCCACGTCGGGCATTTGATCGGGATGATGGTGCGATCCGAAGCGCGCGGTCAGGGCATCGGCCGCGCCTTGCTCGAAGCCACGATCGCCGAAGCGCGCCGCGCCGGCCTCGAGACGCTGACGCTGACCGTGACCGCCGGCAACGCGAGCGCCGTGGCGCTTTACGAAAGCAGCGGTTTCGTTGTCTGGGGCGCGCTCGCCCGCGCGCTGAAGATCGGCACGCAGTACCACGACAAGCTGCACATGGCGCTCGAGCTGCGGCGCTAGCCGCAGCCGCCCGCCTCAGCCCGGCTTGCGTGTCGCCAGGCGCTGCCAGGTCTCGACCACCGTGTCGGGATTCAGCGAGATCGAGACGATGCCTTCGTCGGCCAGCCAGTCGGCAAAGTCGGGGTGGTCGCTCGGGCCCTGGCCGCAGATGCCGACGTACTTGCCGGTCGCACGGCAGGCCGCGATGGCGCGAGAGATCATGGCCTTGACCGCCGGGTCGCGCTCGTCGAAGTCTTTCGCCAGCAACTCGAGGCCGCTGTCGCGGTCGAGGCCGAGCGTCAGCTGCGTGAGATCGTTGGAGCCGATCGACATGCCGTCGAAATGCTCGAGGAACTGCTCGGCCAGGATGGCATTGCTCGGCACCTCGCACATCATGATCACCTTGAGGCCGTCGGTGCCACCGGCCGAAGCGCGGCGCAGCCCGCGCTCCGCGAGCATGCCGACGACGCGCTCGGCCTGGCCCAGCGTGCGCACGAACGGCACCATGACTTCCACGTTCGAATAGCCCATGTCCTTGCGTACGCGCACCAGCGCCTCGCACTCCATCGCGAAGGCCTCGCCGAACGCCTCGCTGACGTAGCGCGAAGCGCCGCGAAAGCCGAGCATCGGGTTCTCTTCCTCGGGCTCGTAGCGCGAGCCGCCGATGAGCTTGCGGTACTCGTTGCTCTTGAAGTCGGAGAGGCGAACGATCACCGGCTTGGGCCAGAACGCAGCCGCGATGGTGGCGATGCCCTCGGCCAGCTTGTCGACGTAGAAGGCGCGCGGCGAAGCATGGCCGCGGGCCACGCTCTCCACGGCCTTTTTCAGGTCGATGTCGATGTTCGGATAGTCGAGGATCGCCTTCGGATGCACGCCGATGTTGTTGTTGATGATGAACTCCAGCCGCGCCAGGCCGACGCCCGAATTCGGCATCTGCGCGAAGTCGAATGCGAGCTGAGGGTTGCCGACGTTCATCATGATCTTCACGGGCGAGTACGGCAGCTCGCCGCGCACGACGTCGGTGATCTCGGTTTCGAGCAGGCCGTCGTAGACGTAGCCCGTGTCGCCCTCCGAACATGCGACGGTGACGAGTGCGCCGTTCTTCAGTGTCGAGGTCGCGTCACCGCAGCCGACAACCGCCGGGATGCCGAGCTCGCGCGCGATGATGGCCGCGTGGCAGGTGCGCCCGCCGCGGTTGGTGACGATGGCCGCGGCCTTCTTCATCACCGGCTCCCAGTTCGGGTCGGTCATGTCGGTGACGAGAACGTCGCCGGCCTGAACCTGGTCCATGTCGGCGACGGAATCGACGATCCTGACCGGCCCGGTGCCGATCTTCTGCCCGATTGCGCGGCCTTCGGCGAGCACGGTGCTCGTGCCCTTGAGCGCGTAGCGCTGCTCGACCTTGCCGGCCTGCTGGCTCTTCACCGTCTCGGGCCGCGCCTGCAGGATGTAGAGCTTGCCGTCCTGCCCGTCCTTGCCCCACTCGATGTCCATCGGCCGACCGTAGTGCTGCTCGATGACGAGCGCGTAGCGTGCCAGCTCGGCCACGTCGGCATCGCTGAGCGAGTAGCGGTTGCGCTGCTCGGTGGCGGTGTCGACGGTCGTCACCAGCTTGCCGCTCGCCGCACGCTCGGCCTCGCTCGCGAACGCCATGCGGATCAGCTTGGAGCCCAGGTTGCGCCGGATGATCGAGTGCTTGCCGTTTCGCAGCGCCGGCTTGTGGACGTAGAACTCGTCGGGGTTCACGGCGCCCTGCACCACCGTCTCGCCGAGGCCGTAGCTCGAGGTGATGAAGACCACGTCGGGAAAGCCGCTCTCGGTGTCGATGGTGAACATCACGCCGGCCGTGCCGACGTCGCTTCTCACCATGCGCTGCACGCCGGCCGAGAGCGCCACGTCGCCGTGCGCGTAGCCCTTGTGCACGCGGTAGCTGATGGCGCGGTCGTTGTAGAGGCTGGCGAAGACCTCGCGCATCTTGGCGATGATGTCGTCGATGCCGGAGACGTTGAGAAAGGTCTCCTGCTGGCCGGCGAACGAAGCCTCGGGCAGGTCTTCGGCCGTGGCCGACGAGCGCACCGCGAACGTCGCGCCCGGGTTGCCTTCGACCAGGCGCGCGTATTCGCTGCGCACCTCGGCTTCGAGGGCCGGCGGGAACGGCTGCGTCTCGATCCAGTGGCGGATCTCCTTGCCGGCGTCGGCGAGGGCGCGCACGTCGTCGCTGTCGAGACCCGTCAGGCGCTCGGCGATACGGCGCGACAAGCCGCCTTCTTCGAGGAAACCGCGAAACGCATGGGCCGTGGTGGCGAAGCCGCCCGGCACACGCACGCCGGTCTCGCTGAGCTGACTGATCATCTCGCCGAGAGAAGCGTTCTTGCCGCCGACCGCCTCGACGTCGGTCATCCTCAGGTGTTCGAAGCGGGCGACCAGGGCGGTCGCCAGGGAAAGGTTGGACATGGGGAGGCCTCGAGGTCGTGAAAAACCGGTGCTTCCCGACCGCTGGGCGGCAGCGCGCCGTTGCGCGGCCTTCTACCGCGGCTCGCAGCCGAGCGCCTGCTGGCGAGGCAGCAAGGCTTCGGTGAGCAGCGGGAGGCGAACGGCAACACGGGGCGGCGGCGAGTCGAAAGCGAATGCCGATTCTATGAGCCGCCCCCGGCGTGCGCTGCGGCCGCCGGCCGGCGCAGTCTGCCTATGATCCAAAGATGACCGATCCCGTGACCACCGTTCCCGCAGTGCTCGGCGCTCCGCTCGTGCGTCACACCGTGTTCTTCGTCTCCGACGGCACGGGCATCACCGCGGAGACCTTCGGCAATTCCATCCTCTCCCAGTTCGCGATCAAGTCGCGTCACCTGCGCCGCCCCTTCATCGACACGCCCGACAAGGCGCACCAGGTCGTGCGCGAGATCAACCACACGGCGCAGATCGAAGGCAGGAAGCCGATCGTCTTCATCACGCTCGTGAACCCGGAGATCCTGGCGATCGTCAAGGAGCAGTCGAGAGGGCTGGTGCTCGACATGTTCAACACCTTCATCGAGCCGCTCGAGGCCGAGTTCGGCATCACCTCGAATCACCGCGTCGGGCGCTTCTCGGACGTGTCCAACAGCCAGGAATACACCGATCGCATCGAGGCGATCAACTTCGCGCTGGCGCACGACGACGGTCAGTCGGCCAAGAACCTCGCCGCGGCCGACGTGATCCTCGTCGGCGTGAGCCGCAGCGGCAAGACGCCGACCTCGCTCTATCTCGCCATGCAGCACGGCATCAAGGCCGCCAACTACCCGCTGATCCCCGAAGACTTCGAGCGCGGAAAGATTCCGGCGACGCTGGCGCCGTATCGCGCCAAGTGCTTCGGCCTGACCATCGACCCCGACCGGCTCGCGCGCATACGCAACGAGCGAAGGCCGAACAGCAAGTACGCCTCGATCGAAAACTGCCGCTACGAGGTGAGGGAAGGCGAGACGATGATGAAGAAGGAAGGCATCGCCTGGCTCTCCTCCACGCACAAATCGATCGAGGAGATCGCGACGACGATCCTGCGCGATTTGCGTCCGGATCGGCTTGCCTACTGAATGTTCGCCCTAGGCAATCGAGGGGACGCCATCATCGACGCGCCACTCAAGTCGATGGTCTTTCGGGCCGGCTTTCGATAGGATGGTTTCTGGGGTCTTCTTCGAGCCTCGCCTTTCATCCTTCCAGTTCGGAGACAAGACCTCATGAGCTTCAATGCCTACGAGAACAGCGTCGAAGCAGTCGACGACTGGACTCTCAGCTACGACAGGATTCCCGCAGACACCGATATCGACAAAGGGAATGCCGTTCGAAGGCTGACCAAGCATTGGGAAGAAATCAAGAGCGACGTCGACGGGCTCGGCGGGCTGAAGCTGCAAAAGCCCGACTACCTGGCCTTGATCGAGGCCATGATCAAGGCGAAGTCGCACGCCATCTCCTTCAACCTCGTGCTCACGAAATCGGAGTTCCGACTCGACATCGAGGCCGGCGCCATTACCGTGAAAGCCGGTTCGGTGAAGGCTCCTTCGGATCTCGAGGAGTATCGAAACTTCCTCGCCGCAATCAGCGGCTGGTCGCAGGGCGATCACAACCTGGTGCCGGAATCCGACCGCAAGGCGTGGAACGACAAGAACCCGCCACCGCCGCCCAAGCCCAACAAGTACAAGACCTACGACGACTTGATGAAGAAAAACATCAAATCGGAAGTCGAGGATTTCAGAGCTTCGGCCAAAGGCAATTCGGCTGGCAAGAAAGCGATGGACGCCGTCGACAAGACGGCCAACGCGAAGCCGACCGACCCGGCGCGGGTTCAGGCCCTGAAAGACGCCAACACGGCCTACCTCGTCTACCTCAAGACGTTCTGAACCTCGTCACGTTGCCAGCAGCGCCGCGTAGCGAGGCAGGTCGACGTTGCCGCCGCTGACGATCACGCCGACGCGCTTGCCGGCCAGCTCTGCCTTCATGCGCCGCGCAGCCGCGAACCCGAGGCAGCCGGTGGGCTCGACGACCATCTTCATGCGCTCGGCGAAGAAGCGCATGCACGCAACGAGCTCGACGTCGCTGGCCGTCAGCACTTCGAACACGTCGCGGCAGATGATGGGAAAGGTGAGGTGCCCGAGCTGCTGCGTCTGCGCGCCGTCCGCCAGGGTCTGCGGCGTCTCGATGCGGACGAGGCGGCCGCTGCGGAACGACTGCTGGCCGTCGTTGCCCGCTTCGGGCTCCACGCCATAGATCTTGCAGTCCGGCGCGAGCACGCGCGTAGCGAGCGCCGAGCCGGAAAGCAAACCGCCGCCGCCGAGGCAGACGAACAGCGCGTCGAGCGGACCCGTCTCTTCGATCAGCTCCTTGGCGGCCGTGCCCTGGCCGGCGATCACGTCGGCATGGTCGTAGGGCGGGATCAAGGTCATGCCGCGCTCTTCGGCCAGTTGGCAGCCGATCGCCTCGCGATCTTCGGTGTAGCGGTCGTACAGCACGACCTCGCCGCCGTAGCCGCGCGTGGCGGCGACCTTGGTTGCGGGCGCGTCGGAGGGCATCACGATGGTGGCCGGCATGCCGAGCAACGAAGCCGAAAGCGCGACTGCCTGCGCGTGGTTACCGGACGAGAACGCCACCACGCCGGCGTGGCGCTGGCGCGCGTCGAACTTCGAGAGCGCGTTGAAGGCACCTCGAAACTTGAATGCGCCCATGCGTTGCAGGTTCTCGCACTTGAAGTAGATCTGTGCACCGAGCTCGGCATCGGCGGTGCGCGAGGTGATCACCGGCGTGCGGTGGGCGTGGCCCTCGATGCGGTCGGCCGCCGCGACCACGTCGGCATAGGTCGGCAGGTCGTTCATGGCATGGCTTTCATGATGGGCGCGGAGCCGCGCTGGCGGGCCGATTCATAGAGGCACACGGCACCGGCCGCTGCGACGTTCAGAGATTCCTCGCCGCCGGGCTGCGGGATGCGCAGATGCAATGCGCAGCGCGCGGCGAGCGCCGGTGCGATGCCCTGCCCTTCATGGCCCAGCACCCAGGCACACGGCCACGGCAGAGCGACGGCGTCGATCTCCTGGCCACCGTGCGAGCTGGTAGCGAGCATCGGAACGCCGAGCGCGTCGAGGTCGTCGGGCCCGGCCGATTCCACGAGGTGCAGCGCGAAATGCGCGCCCATGCCGGCACGCACGACCTTGGGCGCCCACAGCGCCGTGGTGCCGGCCAGCGCCACCAACTGCGTGCAGCCGAACGCGGCAGCGCTGCGCAGCAAAGCGCCTGCATTTCCCGGGTCTTGCAGCCGGTCGAGCACCAGCGTCGGCTCGCCGGGCCGCACCGCTGCGGCTGCAGGCGCCGGCACGACGAATGCGATCGGTGGCGGTGTCTCGAGCGTGCTGATCCCGGCCATCGCGGCGGCGGAGACGACGACTGCATCGTCGGCCGCCGCGAGCAGCACGCTCAGTTCCGGCCGCGCCGCGTCGCCTTCGAGCACGAGCGCGTGCAGCACCGGCCCGCGCCGCTTCGCCAGCCAGGCCGTGCACAGATGTTCGCCTTCGAGCAGCATCAGGCCCAGCTTGCGATAGCCGCCTGGATCGGCCGCCAGTTTGCGCAGGCGGAGCAGCAAAGGATTGCTGCGCGAGGAAACGAGACGCGGCACCGGCGACATGCGAGGCCCGGCTCAGAACAGCCGGTCGAGCACGCTGCGCACCGGCGCGAAGCTCCTGCGGTGGTGCGGGCAGGCACCGTGCTCGCGCAATGCCGAGAGATGCTCGGGCGTCGAGTACCCCTTGTGGCTGTGAAAGCCGTACTGGGGGTGCTCGTCGTGCAGGGCCATCAGCAGGCGATCACGGTGGACCTTGGCGATGATCGAAGCGGCCGATATGGCGCGAACCTTGGCATCGCCACCGATCACCATGCGCACCGGCATGGTCAACTCGGGCCGCTGGTTGCCGTCGACCAGCACGATCTGCGGCTGTTGCGCCAGGCCTTCCACGGCACGCCGCATCGCGAGCAGGGCCGCACGCAGGATGTTGATGCTGTCGATCTCCGCCACGCTGGCCGCGGCGATGCTCCAGCACACCGCCCGGCCGCGGATCTCGAGGTCGAGCCGCTTGCGCTCGCCAGCCGCCAGCAGCTTGGAATCGTTGAGGCCGCGGATGGTCTTCGTCTCGTCGAGGATCACGGCGGCTGCGATCACCGGCCCGGCGAGCGGGCCCCGCCCGACCTCGTCGACGCCGGCCATCAGACCGCTCACGTCGACGATCATGCGCAGCTTGCTGGCACGCAGGAAGGTGCGGGCGTGCATCGGCTCAGGCCTGTGCCTGCTGGCCGCGTTTCTTCTTCGCAGCGGGCGGCGCGGGCGGTGCCATGAGCACGGCCTCGATCGCCGCCGTCGCGAGCGCGCCGGTATCGCGCCGAAGTTCACGGTGAATGCCTTCGAAGCGAACGCGCAGAGCCTGTACCGCCGCAGGATCGTCGAGCCACTGCAACGCTGCCGCAGCGATCTTCTGCGGCGTGGCGTCGCCCTGCAGCAGTTCCGGCACGGCGAAGTCGCGCAGCAGGATGTTGGGCAGCGAGACCCACGGCTGGTAGTTCATGCGCTTGCCCATCTGCCAGGTCAGCGCGTGCATCGCGTAGACGACGACCATCGGACGCTTGTGCAGCGCAGTCTCGAGCGTTGCCGTGCCGCTGGCGACGAGTGCCACGTCGCATGCCGCGAGCGCCTCGTGCGAACGGCCATCGAGCAGCGTGATCGGCAGATTCGGCGCGTACTGCTTGCGCAGCGGCTCGATCGCGTGGCGCAGGCCGGTGACCACCGGTACGACGAAGCGCAGGTTCGACCTTGCCTTCGCCAGCTCGACCGCAGCGCCGAACAGCCGCGGTGCGATGTACTGGATTTCCGACTTGCGACTGCCCGGCAGGATGGCGACCAGCGTCTCGCCATCGGCCACTCCGAGGCTGGCCCGGCTCTCGGCATAGGCCGGCTCGAGGGGGATGGAGCTGGCCAGCGGGTGGCCGACGTAGACCGCATGGATGCCGCGCTTGGCGTAGATCTCGGGCTCGAACGGGAAGATGCACAACACCAGGTCGGCGGCCTTCCTGATCTTCTCGATGCGCTTTCCGCGCCAGGCCCAGATGGAAGGGCTGATGAAGTGGATCGTCTTCACGCCCGCAGCCTTCAGCTTCACCTCGAGGTCGAGATTGAAATCGGGCGCGTCGACTCCGATGAAAGCGTCGGGCTTGTCGTGCATCAGCCGCTCGGTGAGCTGGTTGCGGATAACGAAGATCTCGCGAAAGTGGCCGAGCACCTCGGCATAGCCGCGCACCGCGAGCTTGTCGTGCGGCCACCATGCGGTGAAGCCGTGCTCGGCCATGCACGGGCCGCCGATGCCCTCGGCCACCAGTGCCGGCCAGCGCGTGCGCAAGCTCGCCAGCAGCGAGCCGGCGAGCAGGTCGCCCGAGGCTTCGCCCGCGACCATCGCGAAACGCGGAGATTCCAGGTTCATGGGAACGGGCCGAGCTTCAGCGCGCGATGCCTCGCGTGGAGGCGGCGAGAAAGGCCGTCATCACATCGACCTCGGCTGCCGCTGCAGGCTCGCTGGCGCCAAGCGCCGCGATGTGCCGCGTGGCCTCGTCGAGAGTGAGCCCGTCGCGGTAGAGCAAGCGGTGCATCTGCTTGACGACCGCGATGCGCTCCGGCCCGAAGCCGCGCCGCCGCAAGCCTTCGGCATTGAAGCCGCGCACCGCGAGCGGATTGCCCTCGACCATCATGTAGGGCGGCACGTCTTTCGAGACGTGGCTCTGGAATCCGCACATGCTGTGCGGCCCCATCTTCACGAACTGGTGCAGGCCGCTCATCGCACCCACGATCGCCCAGTCGCCCAGGTGCACATGACCCGCCAGGCCCGCGTAGCCGGCCATGATGGTCTGGTCGCCGACGACGCAGTCGTGCGCGATGTGCACGTTGTTCATCAGCCAGTTGTCGCTGCCGATGCGCGTGACGCCGGCGTCTTGCGCGGTGCCGACATTGAAGTTGCAGTATTCGCGGATGGTGTTGCGATCGCCGATCTCGAGCCTCGTCGGCTCGCCGGCGTATTTCTTGTCTTGCGGCTGGGCACCGAGCGAGCAGAACTGGAAGATGCGGTTGTCGCGGCCGATGGTCGTGCGGCCTTCGATCACGCAATGCGGACCGACATGCGTGCCGGCACCGATCGTCACCAGCGCGCGAACGATGCTCCAGGCGCCAATCGTCACGCCCTCTTCGAGTTCGGCGCCGGGCTCGACGATCGCCGTCGGGTGGATCTCCGCCATCGCCGAAGAGTGCCTACTCGAGCGTGCGCACGGCGCACATCAGGCCGGCTTCGCAGGCCAGCTCGTCGCCTACGGTGGCCTTGGCTTTGAACTTGAAGATGCCCGACTTGGAGCGCTCGAGGAGCACCAACAACACGAGCTGGTCGCCCGGCTCGACCGGGCGCTTGAAGCGCGCTGAATCGATGCCGGCGAAGTAGTAGATCGACTTGTCGTCGGCCTGTGCGCCCACGGCATCGAACGACAGCAGCGCGGCCGCTTGCGCCAATGCCTCGAGAATCATGACGCCCGGCATCACCGGCCGATGCGGAAAGTGGCCGACAAAATACGGTTCGTTCGCGCTCACGTTCTTGAGTGCCTTGATGCGCTTGCCGTGTTCGAGCTCGAGCACGCGGTCGACCATCAGGAACGGGTACCGGTGCGGCAGCTTCTTCAAGATCTGATGGATGTTCATCGTGATCATGGGTTCTTCTTCTCGAGTGCCTGCACGCGAGTGCGCAGCTGGTGCAGGTTGCGCAGCGTGGCCGCGTTCTTTCCCCAAGTGGCATTGTCGGTGAAGGGAAAGAGGCCGCTGTAGAGGCCAGGCTCGGTGATCGACTTCGAAATCTGCGTGGCGCCCGCCACCACGACGTGGTCGACGATGGTGATGTGACCGGTGATGCCGGCGCCGCCGCCCAGCATGCAGTGCGCGCCGATCGTCGTGCTGCCGGCGATGCCCACGCAGCCGGCGATCGCGGTGTGCGCGCCGACCTTCACGTTGTGGCCGATCTGCACCAGGTTGTCGATCTTCACGCCGTCGCCGATGACGGTGTCGCCGAGCGCGCCGCGATCGATGCAGCTGTTGGCGCCGATCTCGACGTCGTCGCCGATCTGCACCGTGCCCAGTTGCTCGATCTTCTCCCAGCGGCTCTGGGTGGGCGCGAATCCGAAGCCGTCTGCGCCGAGCACCGCGCCCGGATGCACGATGCAGCGCGCGCCGATGCGCGTGCCGTGCATCAGGCTGGTGTGCGGACCGAGCCGCGTGTCTGCGCCGACTCGGCAATCACGGCCGACGAAGGCATGCGCGCCGATGCTGGCCCCCGCCGCGATCACCGCACCCGCCTCCACCACGGCGAAAGGTCCGATCGATGCGTCGTCCGCCACCGAGGCGCCCGCGTCCACGACCGCGCTGGCGTGGATGCCGGTGGCGCCTTGCCGCGGCCCGCGCCCCGCCCACCATTGCGTGAACTTTGCGAAGTAGAGGTAGGGATCGGGCGTGACGATCGCGGCGCCGCGCTTGACGGCATCGTCACGGAACGCCGGAGCCACGATCACGCAGCCCGCCTGGCTCATCGCGAGCTGCTTGACGTACTGCGGGTTGGAGAGAAACGCGATGCTCGTGCGATCGGCCTGCTCGAGCGGCGCGGCCTTGGAGATGCGCGCGCTGCCGTCGCCGATCAGCTCGCCGCCGAGGCGCTCGACGATCTCGCTAAGCGCGACATCGCCCACCGCGTCACTTGCCGCCCGAGGCGTTGAGCGCCTTGATCACCTTGTCGGTGATGTCGACCTTCGTGCTCCAGAACACCGCTTCCTGCAGGATCAGGTCGTATTTCTCGGTCTCGAAGATCTGCTTGATGATGCGGTTCGTGCGCTCGGTCACCGTGGAGAGTTCCTCGTTCTTGCGCTGCGCCAGGTCTTCCTGGAACTCGCGGCGCTTCTTCTGCAGGTCACGGTCCTGATCGACCAACTCGCGCTGGCGCCGTGTGCGCTCGGCCTCACCCAGAGTGGGGGCGTCCTTGTCGAGCCGATCGCTCGCGGCCTTGAGGCGGTTGCCGAGGTCGTTGAGGTCTTTCTCGCGCTTCGAGAACTCGGTCTCGAGCTTGGCTTGAGCGGCCTTGGCCGGCGCTGAATCGCGCAGCACGCGATCGCCGTTCACATAGCCGATCTTGAGCTGTTCCTGGGCCATGGCCGCGGCCGGCGCGAGGGCGATCAAGGCGCCCGCCGCAAGCGATTTCACGAGAGTGAGACTGTTCATCAGAAGGCGGTCCCGATCTGGAACTGAAGGCGCTGGATTCTATCTTCCGGCTGCTTGCGGATGGGCGTGCCGTAGCTCAGCTTGAGCGGCCCGACGGGCGAGATCCAGCTCACGCCGAGCCCGGCCGAAGCGCGCAGGCTGCTGAACGTGACCTTCTCGTTCTCGCCCCACACGTTGCCGGCGTCGGCGTAGAGAAAGATGCGCAGCGTGCGGTCCGCGCCGGCACCGGGCACCGGCAGATACAGCTCGTTGTTCAGATTGAAGCGGCGGTTGCCGCCGATGAAGGCACCCGTCACGTCGACCGGCCCGAGAGACCCCTGGTCGAAGCCGCGCACGGTGCCGAGGCCGCCGCCATAGAAGTTCTTGAAGATCGGATAGGGCCGGCCACCGAGGCCCTTGCCATAGCCGATCTCCGCGTTCACGCCGTAGGTAAAGGCACGCGTGATCTGGATGTATTGCTGGCCTTGCAGGTTGGCGCGCAGGAACCGCGCGTCGCCCAGAGCCGCATAGTCGAGGTTGACTCTCGTGTATCGGCCGGCGGTAGGCACGAGCGCGCTGTCGCGGTTGTCGCGCGACCAGCCGATGGTGAACGGAATCGAGGTGCTCGTTTCGCCGAACTGCTGGCGATAGAGAAAGTAGCTGTTGGGCAACTGCGTCGCGCCCTTGATGCGCGTCTGCTCGGCGCCGATGCCGAAGAACACCGTGTCGTATTCGCTGAACGGCACGCCGAAGCGGATGGCGGCACCCGGTGTGACCAGCGTGTATTGCTCGCCCTGGCTGTTGATCGGCTTGGTGGTGCGGTAGTAGAGATCGATCGCGCGCGAGATGCCGTCGACGGTGAAGTACGGGTCGACCGTGCTGACGACGAGCGTGCGGTTGAACTTGCTCGTGTTCAGCTCGAGGCCCAGATAGTTGCCCGAGCCGAAGATGTTCTCCTGCTTGATCGAAGCCGTGAGCGAAAGCTTGTCGGCCGAGGAGAAGCCGGCTCCGAGCGAAAGATTGCCCGTGGCCTTTTCCTTGATCGTCACGGTGAGGTCGACCTGGTCGGCCGAGCCGGGCACCTCGGCGCTGTCGACGTTGACCTCGCTGAAGTATCCGAGCCGGTCGACTCGGTCGCGCGAGAGCTTGATCTTGCGACCGTCGTACCACGACGACTCGAACTGCCGAAACTCGCGCCGGATGACTTCGTCGCGCGTGCGCGTGTTGCCCGCGATGTTGACCCGCCGCACGTAGACGCGCCGCTGTGGCTCGGCCACCAGCGTCACCGCCACGCGGGCGTTGGCACGGTCGATTTCCGGGCGCGAATCGACCTTCGCGAAGGCGTAGCCGAAGGTGCCGAAGCGATCGATGAAAGCGCGGGTGGTCTCGGCCACTGCCTCGGCGCGATAGGGCTGGCCCGGCTTCACCACTACCAGCGTGCGGAAGTCTTCTTCCTTGCCGAGATAGTCGCCCTCGAGCCTGACAGCCGTGACCGTGTACAGCTGGCCTTCCTTGACGTTGATGGTGATCGCGATGTCTTGCTTGTCGGGCGAGATCGCGACCTGCGTCGACTCGACCTCGAACTCGAGGTAGCCGCGGTTCTGGTAGTGCGCGCGCAACGTTTCGAGGTCGGCGTTGAGCTTGGCGCGCGAGTAGCGGTCGCCCTTCAGGTAGAAGTTGAGCCAGGCGCCGTCGTTGAGCTCGAACAGGCCCTTCAGCGTGCCTTCCGAGAACGCCTTGTTGCCGACGATGCGGATTTCGCTGATCTTCGACGGCCCGCCCTCGGTCACCGTGAACGTGACATTGACGCGATTGCGCTCCTGCGGCGTGACGGTGGTGACGATCTCGGCACCGTAGAGGCTGCGGGTGAGGTACTGGCGCTTGAGCTCCTGCTCGGCTCGATCGGCCAGCGCCTTGTCGAACGGCAGGCCCTCACCGATGCCGAAGTCTTTCAGCGACTTGATCAGCGCGTCTTTCTCGAACTCCTTCATGCCGACGAAATCGATGTTGGCGATGACCGCGCGCTCGTCGACGATGACCACGGCGACGCCGTTGTCGATGTCGATGCGCACGTCCTTGAACAGGCCGGTAGCGAACAGGGCGCGCAGTGCGGCAGCAGCCTTCTCGTCGGTGTACGTGTCGCCGATGCGAAACGGCAAGGCCGCGAACACGGTGCCGGCGTCGCTGCGCTGCAACCCTTCGACACGGATGTCTTTCAGCACGAAGGGTTCGACCGCGAGCGCACTGCCCGCATGGAGCACGAGAGCCAGCGCGATCGATACGGGAGCGAGACGGAAGCGAAGTGCGCGCGCAGGCGAGCGGGAGAGACGTTGCATGCAGTCGGTCATTGGAGACCCAGCAGGCGGGCCATGTCGTTGTAAAGCGCCAGGGACATCATCATCAGCATGATGGCAACCCCGCCGCGCTGCAGCCTGTCGAGCCACAACTCGGAGACGGGTCGACCCGTCACCGCTTCAAAAAGATAGTACATGAGGTGCCCGCCGTCGAGGACCGGCAGCGGCAGCAGGTTGAGCACGCCGAGACTCACGCTCACCACGGCGAGAAAGCCGAGGTAGTAGGCCAGCCCGAGGCGCACCGACTGGCCTGCGTAGTCGGCAATGGTGACCGGCCCGCTGAGGTTCTTCAGCGAAGCCTGGCCGATGATCATCTTGCCCAGCATCTTCACCGTGAGCGCCGACATTTGCCAGGTCTGCGTGACGGCCGAAGAAAAGCCTTCGAGCACGCCGTAGCGCACCGACACCATCTCCGGCGGCTGCCCCGGAAACACCTCGAGCCGGCCGATGCGCTTGCCGTCTGCGATGGCGATGGCCGGCGTGACCCCGAGCTCGGAGCGCAGGCCGGCACGCTCGATGCGCCACTGCATCGGCGTCGCCACGCCGGTCTTGCCGCTGGCGACGATCGCCTCGCGAATCTGGCTGCTGTCGTCGATGGCACGGCCGTCGATCGCGAGTACCCGATCGCCGGCCTTCAGACCAGCTACCGCGCCCGCACCACCCGGCTTGACCTCGCCGAGCACGGGATCGCTGTAGGCGTTGCCGAGGCCGATCTTCTGCATCGTCTTGGCATCGACGTCGGCGCCGGCAATGGAGGCGAGGTCGAGGTGCAGGCGACGCTGGCCGCGACCATCGCGGCCGCTCGCCATGAGCTCGATCCCTTCGCCACGAAGCATCGCCTGCGTCACCTGCCAGCGCAGGTCGGTGAGCGAGCGCACGTCGTGCCACTCGGCGCCGTCGCTCGACCAGGCACGCACCCAGTCGCCCGCGCGCAGGCCGGCGCGATCGGCGACGCTGGCTGCTACCGGCGCCGCCACCACGGCCTTGGGCTCGTCGACGCCGATCCAGTGCACGCAGGCATAGAGCAGAACCGCGAGCAGCAGGTTGGCGGCTGGTCCAGCGGCCACGATCGCCGCACGTTGCCACAAGGTCTTGCGATTGAACGCACCGCCGAGATCGGCGGTGGAGACGACGCCTTCGCGCTCGTCGAGCATGCGTACGTAGCCCCCGAGCGGCAGGGCGCAGATCACGAATTCGGTGCCGCCCGGTCGGGGTTGGCGACGCCACAGCACGCGCCCGAAGCCGACCGAGAAGCGGAGCACCTTCACGCCGCAAGCCACGGCCACACGGTAGTGGCCGTACTCGTGGATCACGATGAGCAGACCGAGCGTAACGATGAAAGCCAAGACGGTGATCAGCATGCGCAGCCTTCGGGGGGGGTCATCTCGCCAGTTCCTTCAGGTAACGGCCCGCGAGCCGGCGAGCTTCTTCGTCGAGTGCGAGCAGCGCCTGGATCGAGGCAGCCGCTCCCGTTTCAGGCACGAGCGTCTCCAGCGTGCGCCGGTTCACCATGTGAATCGCATCGAAGCGAACAGTTCCTGCCAAAAACGCCGCCACGGCTTCTTCGTTCGCGGCGTTGAGCACGGCGGTCGTTCCGGGAGGGCCCCTCAAGGCGTCGTACGCCAGCGTCAGCGCCGGGTAGGTCGCGTGATCGGCCTCCTCGAAAGTGAGCGAGGCGATGCGCCGCCAGTCGAGCGGTTCGGTTCCCGAGGCGATGCGCTCGGGCCAGGCGAGGCCGAATGCGATCGGCACGCGCATGTCGGGCGTGCCGAGCTGCGCGAGCACCGACTGGTCGCGGCAGACGACCATCGAGTGGACGATGCTCTGCGGATGGATGACGACGCGAATGCGATCGGGTTCGAAGTCGAAGAGGAAGCGCGCTTCGATGACTTCGAGCGCCTTGTTCATCATGGTCGCCGAGTCGACGGAGATCTTGCGACCCATCACCCAGTTCGGGTGCGCGCAAGCCTCGTCGGGTGTGACGCTCGCGAGCGACGCGGGATCACGGCCGCGGAACGGCCCGCCCGAAGCCGTGAGCACGATGTGGTCGACGCGATCGTTCCAGCTCGCGCGGTCTTCCGGCAGGCACTGGAAGATCGCCGAGTGCTCGCTGTCGATTGGCAGCAACGTCGCACCGCCCCTTGACACCGCGGCCATGAAGAGCCCGGCGCCGACGACGAGCGCTTCCTTGTTGGCCAGCAGCACCCGCTTGCCGGCTTCGGCCGCGGCGATGCAGGGCGCGAGGCCGGCCGCACCGACGATCGCCGCCATCACATAGTCGGCCTCCGGGTGCGCAGCGATCTCGCACAACGCCTGCGCGCCGTGCAACACCTCGGTCTTCAAGCCGGCGTCGCGCAGGCGGGCGGCCAGATGGTTCGCATCGGCGGCCCGCTCGACCACGGCGTAGCGCGGCGTGCACCTGCGGCACTGCTCGAACAGATCGTCGACCCGGCGCCGCGCGGTCAACGCGAAGATCTCGTAGCGACCGGGGTGGCGCATAGCCACGTCGAGCGTCGCTGCGCCCACCGAGCCCGTCGCGCCGAGGATGCACAGGCGCTTGCGCATCGCGCCGCTGTCTCGTGCTGCCGAGGTCATCGCAGAGCCAGCGCGAGTGCGATCGGAAACACCGGCAAAAGCGCGTCGACCCGATCGAGCACACCGCCGTGGCCGGGCAACAGCGCGCTGCTGTCCTTGGCGCCCGCGCTGCGCTTGACCAGCGATTCGAACAGGTCGCCGACGATGCTCATCGCCACAAGAAAGACCACCACCAGCGCCGCACCCGCGAAGCCGAGTTGCGCAGCCACGCGGGTGTAGAGGCTGGCCGAGCCGGTGGCCAAACGCGCATCGACGACAAGCCAGATGGCGGCCACGACGAGTGCGCCGGCCGCCCCACTCCAAACGCCTTCCCAACTTTTGCCCGGGCTGATCGCCGGTGCGAGCTTGCGCTTTCCGAACGCGCGGCCGCCGAAATAGGCGAAGACGTCGGCCGCCCACACGACGCAGAAGATCGAGAGGATGAAGTTGAGCCCGACGAACTTCGCATGCACCATCGCCAGCCACGTGACCCACAGCGCCGCCAGGCCGATCAGCCAGCGCAGTGCGCGCGGCACGCGCGGCCAGCCGGCGACACCGCCACGCAGGGCCCAGGCACCGCCGAGTACCCAGGCCAGCATCGCGAGCCACCACACGAGTCGAGGCGCAGAAGACGCCCAGCCGGCCATCAGTGCGAGCAGGCACGCCACGCCGAGCAAGAGTCCGAGGGGCACGGCGAAATTTCCGGCCTGGTTCAATCGAGCCCACTCCCAACCCGCCGCCGACATCGCCACCAGCGTCAACACTGCGAACGGCCACTCTCGCTCGAGAAACAATGCCGGCAGGAGCAGCGCGAGGAGGACGGCCGCCGTGGCGATGCGCTGCTTGAGCACGCTTCAGTGGCCGCTGGAAACGAGCTCGGCAGCTGCCGGCACGGCACCGAAGCGGCGTTCGCGCCGAGCGTACTGAGCCAGCGCCGCGTCGAGCTCCTCGGTTCCGAACTCGGGCCACAGGCATTCGGTGAACACGAGCTCGGAATATGCGGCCTGCCACAGCAGGAAGTTGCTGATGCGCAGCTCGCCACCGGTACGTATGAAAAGATCGGGATCCGGCGCATAGCTGAGAGCCATGAAGCTGTTCAGCATCTTCTCGTCGAGCTCTTCCGGTGCAACGCCTGCTGCCATCGCCTGTCGGCAGGCCTGAACGATGTCCCATCTTCCGCCGTAGTTGAAGGCGACCGAGAGGTTGATGCGACGGTTGTGGCGCGTGCTGTCTTCGGCGTCCTGCCAGGCCTGACGCAACTTCTCGGAGACCTGCGCCCGGTCGCCGACGATGCGGATGCGCACGCCCTCGCCGGCGAGCTTGGCGAGGTACTTCGAAACGGCGATCAGGACCAGCCCCATCAGGCTCGAGACCTCTTCGTTCGGCCGCTTCCAGTTCTCCGACGAGAACGCGAAGACCGTCAGGTACTCGATGCCGCGCTCGGCGCAGGCATCGATGGTGCGCACGAGCGCGTCGACGCCTTGCTTGTGGCCGAACATGCGTGGCATGCGCCGGCTCTTGGCCCAACGGCCGTTGCCGTCCATGACGATCGCGACATGACGCGGGATCGCCGGCTGCACGGCGACTTGACGGGTCACGCGACGAGCCCTCCGCAGCGCGGCTGCATCAGACCGCCATGATCTCGGCTTCCTTCGCCGAGTTGATGCGGTCGATTTCGGCGATGGTTCGGTCGGTGAGCTTTTGCAAATCGTCGAGCGAGCGCCGTTCCTCGTCTTCGGAGATCTCCTTGTCTTTGGTCAGGCGTTTTGAGTGGTCGTTGGCGTCGCGGCGGAGGTTGCGCACGGCGATCTTGGCTTCTTCGCTGGCGTGGCGCACGACCTTCGTGAGCTCGCGGCGGCGTTCCTCGGTCAGCGCCGGCATCGGAATGCGCAGCAGGTCGCCCTGCGACGATGGGTTGAGGCCGAGCCCCGATTCGCGGATCGCCTTCTCGAGCTTCGGCCCCATGCCCTTTTCCCAGGGCTGCACGCTGATCGTGCGCGCGTCGAGCAGGCTCACGTTGGCCACCTGGCTGATCGGCACCTGCGAACCGTAGTACTCGACGTGCACCTGATCGAGGATGCCCGGATGCGCACGCCCGGTCCGGATTTTCTGCAGGTCGTTTCTGAACGATTCGATCGACCGGGCCATCTTCTGCTCGGCCGTTACCTTGATGTCTGCGATGGTCATCGTCTTCCAGTCCTCAAACGTGCACGAGGGTGCCTTCGTCTTCGCCCATCACCACCCGCTTCAACGCGCCGGGCTTGAAGATGCTGAACACACGGATCGGCAGTTTCTGGTCGCGGCAGAGCGCGAACGCCGTGGCGTCGAGCACCTGCAGGTTGCGGGTAATGGCTTCGTCGAAACTGATACGCGCATAGCGCGTCGCCGCAGGGTCCTTGTGCGGGTCGGCGCTGTACACACCATCGACCTTGGTCGCCTTCAGCACGATCTCGGCACCGATCTCGGCGCCACGCAACGCGGCCGCGGTGTCGGTGGTGAAAAATGGATTGCCGGTGCCGGCGGCGAAGATCACGACCTTCCCTTCTTCGAGGTACTGCAGCGCCTTCGGCCGCACGTAGGGCTCGACCACCTGCTCGATGGCGATGGCCGACATCACACGCGCCGTGATGCCCTCCTGGCGCATCGTGTCGGCCAGCGCCAGGGCGTTCATTACGGTGGCCAGCATGCCCATGTAGTCGGCTGTGGCGCGGTCCATGCCCACCGAACCGCCAGCGACGCCGCGAAAGATGTTGCCGCCGCCGATCACGATCGCCAACTCGCAGCCGAGCTTCGTCACTTCCTGCACTTCGCGCACGATGCGAACGATGGTCGCGCGGTTGATGCCGTAGGCGTCTTCGCCCATGAGCGCTTCGCCGGAAAGCTTGAGCAGGATGCGCTTGTACGCGGCCATGCTGCCTTCTCCTTTTTCAGTGGTCGTCGGGCCGGGGGGGAGTCTAGCCGCCGCGTGTAACCGCTCCGTTTCCAGACCGTGTTCTCAGGAACTCTTGGCCGCCGCGACCTGGGCCGCGACCTCGGCCGCGAAATCGCCGGTCTTCTTTTCGATGCCCTCACCCACGACGTAGAGCGTGAACGCGTGCACTTTCGTGGCCTTCTCCTTCAGCATCTGCTCGACGGTCTGCTTGTCGTTCTTCACGAACGACTGGTTGTGCAGGCTGACCTCTTTCAGGAACTTGGCGACGGAGCCTTCGATGCGCCTGGCCACGATCTCGGTCGATTGCACCGGCTTACCTTCGGCTTTGGCTTTCTCGGCATCTTCTGCAGCGCGCAGCGTCGCAACAGAGCGTTCAGCAGCGATCAGGGAATCGGCGACGTCGGCGGTTGTGAGCGCCTTCGGCTTCATCGCCGCCACGTGCATGGCGACGTCCTTGGCAGCCACCTCGTCGCCCTCGAACTCCACCAACACGCCGATGCGCGTGCCGTGCAAATAGCTGGCCAGCTTGCCTCCGCCGGAATAGTGCTGGAAGCGGCGGATCGACATGTTCTCGCCGATCTTGCCGATCAGGCCCTTGCGCACGTCTTCCACCGTCGGGCCGAAGCCATCCTGGCTGAGCGGCAGAGCGGCGAGCGCCTCGACGTTGGCCGGCGCGCTCGTCGCGACAAGGCCGGCGAGCGCTTCGGCGAAGGCGAGGAACGAATCGTTCTTGGTGACGAAGTCGGTCTCGCAATTCACCTCGATCAAAGCGCCTGTCGTACCTTCGACCTTGGCAGCCACCACCCCTTCGGCTGCGATCCGCGAAGCGGCTTTGCCGGCTTTGCTGCCGAGCTTCACGCGCAGCAGCTCTTCCGCCTTTTCCATGTCGCCGTCGGCTTCGGTCAGGGCCTTTTTGCATTCCATCATCGGCGCATCGGTCTTGGCGCGCAGCGCGCCGACCATGCTTGCGGTAATCCCGGGCATTTCTCTGACTCCTCTACAGCGAACGGCTACGCCTGCAAGGCGCCCGTGGTTGCTGACGAACCTGGAAAAAAGGGGCTGTAGCAGCCCCTGGATTCGCCCGCCGCGTATTGCGGCGAGCCGGGGGACGACTTAAACCGCGGCTTCGTCGACCTCGACGAATTCGTCGCCCTTGGCGGCCGACTGCACCACCTCGTTGTGCGCGTTGGCCTTGCCTTCGAGCACCGCGTCGGCGACGGCCTTGGCGTAGAGCGCGACCGCCTTCGAGGAGTCGTCGTTGCCGGGAATCACATAGTCGATGCCGATCGGCGAATGGTTCGAATCGACCACGCCGATGATCGGAATGCCGAGCTTTTTGGCCTCGAGCACGGCGATCTTGTGAAAGCCGACGTCGATCACGAACATCGCGTCGGGCAGCGCGTTCATGTCCTGGATGCCGCCGATATCTTTCTCGAGCTTGGTCATCTCGCGCTGGAACATCAGCGCTTCCTTCTTGATGCGGATTTCGGTGCCGGCTTCCATCTGCGCCTTCATGTCCTTCAGGCGCTTCAGCGAACCCTTGACGGTTTTGAAGTTGGTCATCATGCCGCCGAGCCAGCGTTGGTCGACGAAGGGCATGCCGCAACGCTTGGCCTCGGCCGCGATGACCTCGCGAGCCTGGCGCTTGGTGCCGATCATGAGGATGGTGCCGCGGCGCGCTGCCAGCTGGCGAACGAATTTCATCGCGTCGTCGAAGAGCGGCTGCGTTTTCTCGAGGTTGATGATGTGGATCTTGTTCCGGTGGCCGTAAATATACGGAGCCATCTTCGGATTCCAGAAGCGGGTCTGGTGTCCGAAATGGACGCCCGCTTCCAGCATTTCACGCATGGTAATCGTCATCAAAGTTCCAAAGGTTGGTTCTAGAATCCCGGCTCGAATCGCGTAGCGCAGGCCCTTGTCGGGCTCGGCACGCAACACCTTGAATAAGCCGGTCCGCGAGTAGGACAGCTTCTTCCTGAAACTGTCCTGGCAAAGCATCAGATTCTAGCATCGCGATGATCCACGACCTGACCGAAGCGGCCCGTCGCATCCTGCAAGGAAGCGCCTCGGCGCAGCATCTTGCCGAGGCGTCGATCGCCGCGGCAAGGTCATCGCTTTCGGCTCATGCGTTCATCTCGCTCAGCGTCGAAGCAGCACAATCTGCGGCGCAGCAGATCGATCGGGCCCGAGCGTCCGGACAGCCGGTACCTCGTCTTGCCGGCCTGGCGATATCGATCAAGGACCTGTTCGACGTGGCCGGTGCAGTCACCACGGCCGGCTCGACCGTCCTGGCCGCCGATCTGCCTGCCGCCGCCGATGCCCCCGCCGTGAAGCGGCTACGTGAGGCAGGCGCCGCACTGCTCGGCCGCACCAACATGTCGGAGTTCGCGTTCTCCGGCGTCGGCATCAATCCGCACTTCGGCACGCCGGTGAACGCGGCGCTTGCCGCGCGATCGGGCGAGCCGCGCATTCCCGGAGGCTCCACGTCGGGCGGTGCCGTCTCGGTGGCGAGCGGCGCGGCCTGGGCCGCGCTCGGCTCCGACACCGGCGGCTCGATCCGCATCCCGGCAGCGCTGCAGGGCCTCGTCGGTTTCAAGAGCACAGCGCGGCTCGTGCCCACCGACGGCACCGTGCCGCTTTCGACCACGCTCGACACCGCCTGCGCCGTCACGCTCTCGGTGCGCGACGCAATCGTGCTGCACGAAGTGCTGGCGGATCGACGGGTTGCACTCTCAGAGAAGCCGCTGGGCGCGCTGCGTCTGGCCTTGCCGAAGACGATGATGCTCGACAATCTCGACGCGACGGTCGGTCGCGCCTTCGGGCGCACGATCGCGGCGCTTGCTGACCTTGGCGCACAGATCGAAGAGATCGATCTCGGCCTGCTCGCGGAAGTGGCGACGATCAACGCCGCGGGCGGCTTCTCTCCGGCCGAAGCGTGGGCGTGGCATCGACATCGCCTCGCCGCGCACGAGCAGCAGTACGACCCGCGTGTCGCACAGCGCATCCACCGCGGCGAGGCGATGAGCGCCGCCGACTACATCGACCTCGTGCGCGCGCGACGGATTTGGATCCGGCGCATGGAAGCGGTGCTCGCGCCCTACGACGCCCTGCTCTCGCCCACCGTGCCGATCGTGGCACCGCCGCTGGCCCCATTGGTCGCCGACGACGCTGCGTTCTTCACCGTGAACGCAGCGTTGTTGCGCAACCCGAGCTGCATCAATCTGCTCGATGGCTGCGCGCTCTCGTTGCCTTGCCAGGCCGAAGGCGAGCTGCCCGTCGGCCTGATGGTGTGGAACTCGGCGATGCGCGACGACGCAGTACTGCAGGCATCGCTGGCCATCGAGGCTGCGCTGGCTCTTCCCCGCCGCGCTGCCTGATGCGCGTCGCGGTGATCGGGGCGGGCGTGATCGGCGTGACGACGGCCTACGAGCTTGCCCAGGACGGCCATGCAGTGACAGTCTTCGAGCGACGGGGCAGCGTGGCTGCCGAATGCAGCTTCGCCAACGCGGGGCTGCTAGCGCCGGGATACGTGGCGCCATGGTCGGCGCCGGGGATGCCGCGCAAGTTGCTCGCACATCTCTTCAGCGCGCATGCGCCCGTGCGCGTGGGCGCACATCTCGGCGCGGGTGGTCTCGGCTGGCTCTGGCGCTGGTGGCGCGCTTGCCGGCCTCAGGTCTATCGCGCCAACCGAGCCCGCATGCATCGGCTGGCGCACTACAGCCGCGAGCGCCTTCACGAACTCACGCGCAGGCTGCACCTCGACTTCGAAAGCGCGCAGGGTTTTCTCGTGCTGCTGCGCACGCCGCGCGATCTGGCGCAGGCAGAAGCGGGCATACGCGCGCTCACCGAACTCGGCGCAGCAGCGCAATTGCTCGACCCAGCCGCATGCCGCGCCGTCGAGCCTGGCCTCAACCCGGCGACCGCGCTGCATGCCGGGCTCTATTCAAAAGACGACCAGGTCGGCAACTGCCGCGAGTTCACGCACCTCCTCAAGAAAGAGGCCACGCGTGTCGGCGTGCGCTTCCGCTTCGGCACCGAGGTGCTTCGCATCGAGCCGGGCACCACGCCGAGGCTGCAACTCGCCGCGACTCCGACGGCCGGCAACGAAAACGACCGCGGGCCGGCATCGCGTGCACCGTCCAGCGACTGGCCCTCGACCCAGCCGATGGCAGACGATGCCGGCATGGCGAGCTTCGACGCCGTCGTCGTGTGTGCGGCGGTCGATTCGCGGCTGCTGCTGCGGCCGCTCGGCATCCAACTGCCGCTGCTCGCCGTGCATGGCTATTCCGTCACGGCGCCGTTGCGCCACGACGAAGAGCACCTGCACCGCGAGCCACGCGCTGCGCTGATGGACGAGCGCTACAAGGTGGCCATCAGCCGGCTCGGCAATCGCGTGCGCGTGGCCGGCAGCGCCGAGATCGGCGTGGCGGCCGACGCGCGCGGCGACGCTGCCTACCGCACGCTCGACAAGGTGCTCGACGACTGGTTTCCCGGCGTCACCAAACGCAGCGCAGCGCAGCGCTGGCGCGGCGCACGGCCGATGCTGCCCGACGGCCCGCCGGTGCTCGGTGCGAGCGGCGCCGAAGGCGTGTGGCTCAACGTCGGCCATGGCGGCAGTGGCTGGGCCCTGGCGTGCGGCTCCGCCCGGCTGGTGGCCGACGGTGTCGCCGGCCGGCAGACGCCGATCGAGATCGACGGCCTCGGCATCGACCGGCTGCATCGCTGAGCCGCGATGGACATCGAGCGCATCGACGGCAGCAGTGGGCGCTGCGCCTTGCACGGCGTCGCCGGCACGCGAGAGATCGAACGCGTGGCGCTTGCGGCCGTTCCGGCGTTCACTCTGATGGCCCGCGCGGGCGATGCCGTGGCACGGCTCGCTCTCGCGCTGGCACCCCACGCCCGACGCGTCGTCGTGTTCGCCGGCCCGGGCAACAACGGCGGCGACGGACTCGTCGCGGCGACACGCCTGCATGCAATGGGCAGAACGGTTTCTGTCGTGCTCCTCGCGGAGGCCGCCCGGCTGCCGGCCGACGCGCGAGAAGCATGGTGTCTCGCGAAGGCCGGCGGCGTCGACGTGCGTGTCACCGCCCAGGGCGATGTGGCCCAAGCCGGCGAAGGCGCCGAGCTCGTCATCGACGCCTTGCTCGGCATCGGTATCACGCGTGCTGCCGATGGCGCGATCGGCGCCGCGATCGAGCGCATCGCGACCTTGCGCGCAGCCTGTTCACGAGTGCTCGCCATCGACGTTCCGAGCGGGTTGGATGCTGATCGTGGAAGCGCCTTCCAGCCGCATGCGGTCATCGCCGACGACACGCTTTGCCTGCTGACCGCCAAACCCGGGCTCTTCACCGCCGAAGGGCGCGACCGTGCCGGCCGCGTGTGGCTGGCGCCGATCGGCATGGCGGCGCCCGGTGCGAGCGGCGATGCCTGGCTCGCCGGTCGCGGGGATCCGAGCTGCCGCCAGCTGCCGCGCCGTCACGCGGAGCACAAGGGCAGCTTCGGCGACGTGGCGGTGCTCGGCGGGGCACCGGGCATGGAAGGTGCAGCCCTGCTCGCGGCGCGCGCGGCCCATGGCGCTGGAGCCGGCCGCGTGTTCGTCGAACTGCTCGGCCGCGATGCCACCGCGGCGTCGATGCTCGACGTAACGCGACCAGAGCTCATGTGGCGCAGCGGCTGGAGCAACGCCCCGGTCGAGACGCTGGCGCGCACGACGGTCGTGTGCG
>Ga0209511_1000838_pt1 | contig 28675 bp, 27 predicted proteins | sample SSSSmetaG_FD_184141 | JGI IMG/M metagenome (GOLD analysis project Ga0209511, IMG submission 184141) | Glacier valley bacterial and archeal communities from Borup Fiord, Nunavut, Canada, to study Microbial Dark Matter (Phase II) - ​SSSS... | ecosystem: Environmental > Aquatic > Freshwater > Ice >... | reverse complement strand
ATGATCCTATCGTATTCAGGGCAAAGCTCCTTTTGCTAAATATGGGTTTTTCAAATCCTCCTTATTTTCTCAAAAGTGCTTTCTTTTGTCTTTCTGCTCTCCTTTTTCCTTAAGTTGATGCCTATGGTGGCACAATTATTGTCCCCCCCGGACGCTATCTGACTGGCCCTTTCCAGTTATTTTCTAACACCGAACTGAAACTGGAACCCGGCGCAATAATCATCGCTTCTACCGACATTAATGAATATTTTCAAGACCATAATTCGATGGAAAGCCCTCGTATTGGCCTGATTTATGCCCGTAATGCCGAAAATATTTCTATCAGTGGGCGCGGAGTGATAGATTTTCAGGGTACGGCTTTTATGAATATGCAAGCCCGCACTCCCTGGGCGGATTTTGACCGACAGGCCACCAGACAAAAAGAGCGTTATCTTCAGGAAACAAAAGAAATTGGGGATGGCCCGGTGGCGGTTACAGACCGACCCGGCAACCTGCTTCAGTTCCTCAATTGCCAAAATATTTCCCTAACTCAGGTTACGCTAGAGAATGCCCCAAACTGGACAGTGCATTTTGGTCAATCGCGGGATATTTTTGTGCATGCTATCCGCATTTTGAATAATTTGTTTATCCCTAACTCGGACGGGATTCATTGCGCCGCCTGTGCCAATGTCCATATCTCCGATTGCCATATCGAAAGTGGCGACGACTCAATCGCCGTCACCACCCTGAGTCAAATTGGGCAAATCTCCGAAAATATCACTGTCAGCAATTGCACCCTGGTTTCGAGGTCGGCGGGCATCCGGGTGGGCTATGGCGAGGACGATATTCGTAACTGTTTATTCCAAAACCTGACAATAAAATCCAATCGGGGGATTGGCATTTTTGCCCGCTCTCCCATGACTATTTCAGATATTTCTTTTGACCATATTACTATGCAGACGCGGCTGCATGACGGGCAGTGGTGGGGTCACGGCGAACCGATTCATATTTCGTCCACCAAAATGAGTGAGGAGTTAGCCACCGGGAAAATCAAGAATATATCATTCACCAACATTATCGCCCACAGTGAGAGCGGGGTTTTAATCTATGCCCCACAACCCGGCTTGCTGGAACAAATACGGCTGAAAAATTTCCATTTAACCCTGAAAAATAGCCCGTTGGCAGAATCCTATGGCGGCAACTTTGATTTAAGGCCCGCCGTTGCCCTGGAGGAACGAGTGTTCAGCCATGATGAGGGCGGGTTATTTGCCCTGAATGCTGCTTACCTCACGGTTGAAGCTATGACCCTGGAGTGGGAAGGTAAGCCCAACAAAACTTTTGGTTATGGCGTGTATGCCGAAGATTGCCCCAATATTCAGGTGCGGGACTTTGTTTGCCCCAATCCGCAGGTTGCCCAAAAGCTGCGCTCGGTTGAACTTAACAATTGTTAGAATTAAAATAAAAAAAGTAACATAAAAGTCTTTTTCCCCCTTCCACGCCTGCCCCTCCTGTACTCAGGGGGGTTAGGGAAGGGGGCTAGGGGGTTAGGTTTGCCAATGCACCAGGACACCAAAAAAATAAAAGATTACTTGGCGAACTTGGCGAACTTGGCGGTTAGTGAGGTAATCTGCTAGAACTAAAACGAGAGGCCAAGAGAAAATCCACCGAATGCCGGGTTGCGCCATCGGTGGATAACTCGGCTAAGACCTCCCCGATAACCGCCGAGAATTTGAAACCATGCCCCGAAAAACCACAACCGTAAACCACATTTGGCTGGGTGGGGTGGCGGTCTATTATAAAATTGCGGTCGGGGGTATTGGTGTACATACAGGTCAAACTGGCCTTGAAAGTAGTCGCCCCGCCCCGCATATAACGATTAAGCACCGTCTGGAGAGCTTCTATCTCGGCAGGGGCGACCTGTCGCGCAATGGTGTGGGGCGTACAAATATCCCCAATATCATGCCGACCTATTTTCAGCCCATCCCCCGGCAAATACGGAAAGCCATAATAATCGCCCTCCGGCACTTCCAAAAGGTAAACCGGGCAAAGTTCGGGGGCGAAGCGTTCAGAGCTATCCGGCTCGAAAAAAGCGTTTACGATTCGCTGCACTTGAAGGGGTAAACCTAGTTCAGCCAATAATTCGTTAGCCCAGGGCCCCGTAGTCAACACCAGTCGTTCCGCCAGATAGCTTTCCTGGGCCGTTTCGACTAGCACAGCTTTATCCTGGGGTGTCCACTTTAGCACAGGCTCGTTATGATGGATTTCAGCCCCGTATCTAGCGGCAAGGTCAAGGTGGGCTATTACACATTCTTCGGGGAAAAGAATTCCAGCATTTTTCTCGTAAACCGCCACCAGATTTTCCGTTAAAGTGTAGGCTGGGAAGTGCTTGCCCACCTCCTCCGCCGAAAGATACTCATAGGGCAAATTGTAAAGTCTTGAACTGGCAAGAGCCCCGCTAACAAAAGCACCTTCTGGCTCACCAACGCTTAAACCACCCGTAATCTTTAATAAATTAGTCCCGGTTTCGGCTTCCAGGTCGCGCCAAAGCTGGTAGGCCCGTTGCACAAGTGGCACATAAGCTGGGCCTTCCATATAAGCTTCACGGATAATGCGGCTAGTGCCATGCGATGAGCCAAATTTGTGCCGCCGGGAATGTGCATCCAAGCCCAACACCTTTTGACCTTTGCGGGCTAAATGATAGGCCGTCGCGCTGCCCATCGCCCCAGCCCCACCACAATCACATCATATTTTTGAGGCGACATTACAAAACCTTTCATTAACTAAAGCTGTTGTGCCGAGTCTTGATAATTTTGAAAGAGCAGCTTATTGATAAGCAGCATAGAATAGAAAATACCAAAGGTCGCAAAGATATTAATCTCACTTGGGAAAAAATTTTGGCGTTGGGTGCTGTAGATTTGGAGAGTACCAAGCTTTTCCTGTTGGGCAATCAGGGGTACACACAAACCCTGACCCCGTGCCGACTCGACCAGAGGTAACTCGCTATCAGCACTGTTAAAAACCAATGGCTGGAGATTGGTTAATACCTTCCCACTAACCCCCTCCAAGCCTACCGTTACATCCCGATTCAGCAACCAGCGCGGTATCCCGAAGGAGGTGTTCAGCACTAACTGCCGCCGACTTTCGCTAAAAAGAAAGGCCCCACCCATCTCAACCTGTAACAAAAGAATAATCTGACGCAAGGCACTCTCTAGCGATAAAAATTGGGCGAATTTGGCGGTGTCACCAAGCGGGGTGGCGGGTAGTTTATCCTCAAAATTAGTAGTGGCTACCCCATAAGTTGCCATATACCTGACCAAGTCATCGTAATTATAACGCCGATGCCCGCCAGGAGTACGAGATGAGCGTAAAAGCTGGCGTTCTTCGGCTTGTAACAAAGTCATCCGGCTGATTCCTAAATATTGACAGGCTTCACTAACACTTAAAAAGCGGGAAAGACCAGGTAAGGCTAATTTGTCAGACATCTTTGTCTTACTCCAAAGTTAAAAAAGTGCCGATTTTTGAGCAAATTTGTATAGAACTGTCTAAAATTGATTTGACCGTTCAGTTTTAGCCAGTATAATTAAACCATCTCGTTCAGGCAAGTCGGGTCGCTTTTTACACACTACCTGAAAACCCGGTTGCCAAATCTACCTTAATCATCGTTCAAACTTATCCTTTCATTCGCAATCTATTCTTTAATTTGCGGCAACTCTGCCGGCAACTGCTTGGTGTGACATCAATCAATTCTCAATGAGGAGGTTTGTTATGATTCCCGAAATCCCTACCCTGGAAGTCCAACTCCCTGATCTGGAAACCCTACCCACCGATAACCCACCCAGCCCGGAAACCGAAACCGAAGAACCCGCTATCCTCGAAGAATTGATTATCGAGGAAGTTAATATTGACGGGATGTGCGGCGTTTATTAGCAGTCGAAAGTCGAAAGTCTAATGCCGACAACCGACAACCTTAAATGAGGTAAAACGATGGGGCGGTTTACGGGCAAAGTAGCCCTTGTAACCGGGGCGGCGCGTGGTCAGGGTCGTTCCCATTGTGTGGCATTGGCGCAGGAAGGGGCTTCGATTGCGGCCCTGGATATTGCCGCCGATTTGCCGTACCCCCGTTACGCCCTCAGTCGCCCCGAAGACCTGGAACAAACCTGTAAATTGGTGGAGGCTACGGGACAATGCGCGCTGGCGGTTCAAGCCAACGTCTGTATCGCCGCCGAGGTCAAAGCCGCCATTGACAGTGTGTTGCACGAATATGGGCAGATAGATATTTTGCTGAATAACGCTGGAATTGGCGGGGTCGCGCCCTTCTGGGAATTGACTGAGGAGCAGTGGGATAGCGTTTTGAGCGTAAATCTCAAAGGCCCCTGGCTGATCTCCAAATATGTCGCGCCGCATATGATGGCCCGCCAGTACGGGAAAATTGTGAATACCGCCTCAGTGTCAGGCTTACGGGGTTGGGCTAATCTAGCTCATTATGCTGCCGCCAAACACGGGGTAGTGGGCCTCACTCGCACGATGGCGATTGAACTCGCGCCCTATCGCATCAATGTAAATTGCGTGTTGCCCGGTTCGGTCAATTCGCCAATGTTAGCTGGTATGGCTGAGGAGTTGGGGGTAACACCAGAAGATATTCATAGCACCTTCGTGCCGAATCATCTCTTTCCAGAAATTATTGAGGCGCAGGACGTTACCAACGCCGTGCTATTTCTGGTCAGTGAAGAGGCGCGCTATGTGACCGGGCACGCCCTGGCGGTAGATGCCGGATGGCTCACTAAATAAACATGAAAAAACTAGAAGGAAAAGTAGCTCTTATCACGGGGGCGGCACGCGGGCAGGGTCGCAGCCACGCCGTCTGTTTCGCCGCAGAGGGCGCGGACGTTATTCTGGGCGATATTTGCCAGGATATTCCGGGTGTGCCTTACGCCCTCGGTAGCCAGGCGGAACTGGAAGAAACCGCCCATTTGGTAACGCAGACGGGGCAACGGGTGCTGGCTTTGCCCTGTGACGTGCGGGATGAGGCGGCGGTACAAAATCTGGTGAGATTGGGGCTGGCAGAGTTCGGCAAGATAGACATTTTGGTCAATAACGCTGGAATTGGCGGGCCGATTGGCACTACCTGGGACTTGAGCGAAGCAGCCTGGCGCGAAATGCTTGATATAAACTTAATGGGAGTCTGGCGCGGTTGCAAAGCGGTTGCCCCCCATATGATTGAGCGACAAAGCGGACGGATTATCAATATTTCCTCGGCGGCTGGGCTCAAGGGGATTGGTCTGATGTCGCACTATGCCGCCGCCAAACATGGGGTAATCGGGCTGACGCGTTCGCTGGCAATCGAGCTTGCGCCGCACAAAGTCACGGTCAACGCCATCTGTCCCGGTAGCGTGGACACCCCTTTGCTCAAGGCCGAGGGCGCGCTTTATGGCATGGATTGGGAAACGACCCAGCGCACCTTTGCGAGTTATCACCTGTTGCCGACCTTGCTCGACTCGCAGGATATCTCCGAAGCCTGTATCTGGCTGGCAAGTGAGGCGGGGCGTTTTGTCACCGGGCTGGCCTTGCCGATAGATGCCGGGTTTTTGCAAAAGTGAAAGGTTGTCGGTTGTTGGTTGTCAGTTGTCGGAAAAATCAGATTTTAGATTTTCGATTGTTAAAGAGGATAAAAATGAACCTGGAACGACCCTATAAACTGGCACACGGCGTGAGTATCCGACCCGAAAAGTTTGGGGCGTTACTCTACAGCTATGACAAACGACAACTTTATTTCCTTTACAACAAGGCATTAATTGATTTTGTGGCGGGACTAGATGGGTCGCAACCACTTGATTTAGCCCTGGACGGCTTTCTGGTTGAGCAAAAATTAGCAACTAACAATAAACCGATATTTTTACGCGCTCTGGAAAAACTAGAGGCAATGGAGGTGCTAAGTGAGTTATGAACTCTTTCGCAAGGGGCTGGACTCGCCGATATGTCTGACCTGGGAAATGACCTATGGCTGTAACTTGCGCTGTGTCCATTGCCTTTCGTCCAGCGACAAAGCCCGCCCGGACGAACTGACCACCGCCGAAGCCAAAGCCTTGCTGGACGAATTTGCCGCGATGAAGGTCTTTTATATCAATGTGGGCGGGGGAGAGCCGATGAGCCGCCCGGATTTCTTTGAGTTGATGGAATATTCGGTCAGGCGGGGCATCGGAGTGAAGTTTAGCACCAACGGCACGCTGATTGACCAAGCCGCCGCCGACTGGATTTGCCGTACCGATTACCTGGATGTCCAGATTAGCCTGGATGGGGCAACTGCCGAGGTTAACGACCCGGTGCGTGGAACCGGGAGTTATGTGCGGGCGCGGCGGGCGATGGAGTTGCTGGCGGAGCGCGGTTTCTGTTTCAAAATTAACGTGGTTGTCACCAAAGAGAATTTTGGACAGTTGGATGCGATGCAAGCGATGGCTCAAAACTACGGGGCACAGTTGCGGGTAACCCGCTTGCGGCCTAGCGGACGGGGCAAGGATGTCTGGCAGGATTTGCACCCCACCCAGGAGCAAAACCGCGCCTTGTATTATTGGCTAAAAGCCCGCCCGGAGGTAATGACTGGCGACTCATTCTTCCATTTATCGGCTCTCGGCGCGGCTCTGGACGGTATGAATATGTGCGGGGCAGGGCGCATTGTCTGTCTGGTTGACCCGGTGGGCGATGTGTATGCCTGTCCCTTCCTACTTGACCCGGAGTTCAAAAGCGGCAGTGTGCGCGACCCTGGCGGTTTCGGCGAGGTCTGGCGTAATTCAACCTTATTTACTGGTTTACGCGAATACGAGGTTGGCGGAGCCTGTAAAAGTTGTGGCTCTTACGGAGTTTGTCACGGTGGTTGCATGGCGGTCAAGTTCTTTACTGGCACACCCCTTGACTATCCAGACCCGGAATGCATCCACCTACCCGAAGACCGTCCCAAAAAACGGACGTTGCAACTGAGGAAAATCTAAAATCTAAAAGGTTGTCGGTTGTCAGTCGTCGGTTGTCGGAAAAAGTCAAAAGATATAGGTCACAAGTCCAAAATCAATAATCTGAATTTAATAACCAACAACCCAGAACTAACAACCATTCTTACTGACAACTGGCAACCGACAACTGAAAAACAGATGTTTGAACCACTAAAACTGCGGGCTAAAACCGCACCTAACCGAATATTGTTCGGGGCGCACTGCACCAATTTCGCCACCGACAATCTACCTAACCAGCGCCACGCCGCCTATTATGCGAAACGGGCGGCGGGTGGGGCGGGGATTATTGTGCTGGAGGAAAGCAGTATCCACCCTTCCGATTGGCCCTACGAGAAAGCCATCAAGGGTTATGACGAGCGGATTGTACCGCGTTATCGGCAGGTAGCCGAAGCTGTCCACCCGCACGAGGCGTTGGTACTGGCTCAACTGAACCATAACGGGATGCAAGCCAGTGGGCATGTGCATAAAAAAGTAGTTTGGGCGGCCTCGGCAATCGCAAACCCCGCCACGATGGAAATGCCTAAAGTACTGGAACTTTCTGACATTGCCGCTTGTGTGGCGGGCTTTGGCACGGCGACCCGGTTGGCGATAGCGGGCGGACTGGATGGGGTGGAAATCAACGCCGGGCAGTATTCGTTGTTACGCCAGTTTTTGTCGGGGCTGACCAACCAACGTCAGGATGAGTACGGCGGTTCGCTGGAAAATCGCTTGCGCTTTATGCGTCAGGTAATCTTGGCGGTACGGCAGGCGGCGGGGTCAGGTAATGTAGTGGGGTTGCGACTGTCCTGTGACGAGTACGCACCCTGGGCCGGGTTGAAGCCGGAAGATGGGCTAGAGATTGCCGGGTTGCTATGTGCTTCGGGCGAGATTGATTATCTGGTGGTGGTAACGGGCAGTATCTACACTATTCATGCCACTAGCCCCGCCATGCACACTCCTACCGGGCAAAGTCTCGAATTAGCAGCCCAAGTCAAGGCAGTGGCAAAGGGTGTCCCGGTTTTTGGCGGTGATAACGGCCTGAGTGCCCCTATCGCCAACGAATGGATTAGCTCCGGGCGGTTGGACGGTTTGGACATGACGCGGGCCTTAATCGCCGACCCAGATTTGCCCCAAAAGTTCCAAGCGGGACAGGTCGAGCAAATTCGGCCCTGTATCCGTTGCAATCAGGATTGTGTGGTGCGCAGTCCACTCAATCAGGTGGTCAGTTGTATTCATAACCCCGAAGCGGGCTATGAACAGCAGTTTCCAGCACTTGAAAAAGCGACTCAACCGAAACGAGTGCTGGTTGTCGGGGCGGGGCCGGGGGGGCTGGAAGTAGCCCGAGTTGCGGCCTTGCGCGGGCATCAGGTGGCGGTTTACGAGCGCGAAAAAGAGGCAGGCGGCACGTTGCGGCTTGCGGCCTTAGCTCCCACCCGTGCCGAACTTAACGGGGTTATCGAGTGGCGGTTGGCGGAACTCCGGCGGTTGGGCGTGCCACTTGAATTAGGGGTGGAAGTTACCCCAGAATTGATTGAAAAGCTGCAACCTGATGTAGTGGTTATCGCGACGGGGGCGCGTCGCCGTCCGTCTGAGATTCCCGGTAGCAATTTGCCACACGTTATTGGCCCCCGTAACCTGCTGGCGGGAAAAGCGGCGGGTTCGGGTTGGGCGGTGGTGATTGATTTTGAGGGCTACCAGGCGGCGATTAACGCGGCGGACTATCTGGCAGCGCAAGGTCGTCCGGTAGAATTTCTGACCGAAGATTTTTTCGTTTCGATGCAGTTAGGAGCGTTGCAGGAATTGACCCCCTGGTACAGTCGAGCCGCCGCCAGCAACATCACCCTCAGCCCGCTCACGGTGGTGGTCGGGATTGAGCCTAATTCGCTCAAAGTGCGCCACCGTTTTGATACTTCCGAACAAATACGGGTCATTGAAGATGTTGATACAGTGGTGATGGTTAATTATGACCTCCCGGAAGATAGTCTCTATCAAACCCTGACCGAACGCACCTTGAAACTTTATCGCCTAGGAGATGCAGTTGCTCCCCGTCGCGTTACTCAGGCGATTTTGGAAGGGCAAAGAATCGGCAAACAAGTCTAAGGTCGAAAGTCGAAAAACTAAAATCCGATGACCTTAACCCTTAGACTTTTAACTTTTGACCATCAAGGTATAATTATTCACCACAGAGACACGGAGACACAGTTTTAAAGTTAATTTTTAGCGGTGCCCATGTGTCTCTGTGGTTATATTCAAAGCTTTTTTAGCAGAAATTGGTGCAGAATTGCAAAAGCAGCCTTTAGTCGGGATTATTATGGGCAGTGATAGCGATTTGGCGACCCTCAAGCCCGCCGCCGATATTTGTGCCGAGTTTGGGGTGGCCTACGAGTTGCTGGTGGTCTCGGCCCATCGCACCCCCCAGGATATGGCGGAATATGCCCAAACTGCCCACAGCCGGGGCTTGAAGGTGATTATTGCCGGGGCAGGCGGGGCGGCCCATTTGCCGGGGATGGTGGCGGCCTATACCCCCTTGCCCGTCATCGGTGTACCAGTACAGGGTGAGGCTCTACGGGGTCTCGACTCCCTTTATTCTATCGTCCAGATGCCGCCGGGAGTGCCAGTAGCGACGGTGGCGATTGGCGGCGGCAAAAACGCTGGTATTCTGGCAGTGCAAATTCTGGCGACCTCCGACCCAGCTTTGCTGCAAAAACTGATTGCCTACAAAGAAGATTTAGCCCGCATGTCCCGCGAAAAAAACACCCGCCTTAACCCTTGAGACAAAATCTTATGACCAACCAACCGCCCAACCTACAACAACAACTTGATATGCACCACTGATATGACAGCTACACCCGATAGCAACTTTTTCCCGGCATATTTGCGACGGTGAGTAGACGGGAGATATTACCCCCGGTTATCAGGGCTTCCTGGGCTTTGGGTAGACCAAGCAACCTTATTTTTTGCAACTCGATAGCGGGATGGAGTAAGGGGCCATCCGAGCCAAAGAGTAATTTGTGAGGCCCGGCCCGTTTTACCGCCTGTACCAGACATTCCCAATAGCGCACCCCACTGCTATCGGCGTAAACGTTAGGATGGCGACAAAGTTGGTCTATCAATTGCAGATGGGTCATCCAGTCGTCGGAGAAGCCGCCCAGGTGGGGAATGATAAAATTAAGCTGGGGATATTGGGGAGCCATCATTTCCACAATGGTAGTGTTACGCATTACATCCAGCAAGAGCGGCAGCCGATAACGCTGGGCTACCTCGCAAACCTCCCGTTTGGGAAACGAATCCAGCCCCGCCGAAGTTTTGGAGTTAGTAGAACGGGGCAAAAGTCGGGGCTTGCTGGATTTAATTGCCGGAAACCTGGATGTCCGAATCCGTTTACGTTCCGAGTCTGACCGACCATTAGTAACCGAACTGGAAAAATTACGAACCAGTCGCAACGATTTGGTCAACCGTCTGGCTTACTGGAATAGCACGGCGGCTCTTTCTCTGGCGGGTGAGGTAAAAATAAAGGCTACCGAAGAAAATAAGTGGGAAGAACTGCAGGCTGAAGTAAAACAGGTGGAAAAGGGGATTGGTGAGTTGGTCGAGCGGCTGCAATATCGCAACGCCACCTATACCGAAGACCCCGCCCTCCATCTATATAAGGAAAACCAGGTTAACGAATATTTAGAAGCGGATACGGCTCTGGTGGAATACTATATTTATCGCAATCAGGTTTTGGCCCTGGTCAATACTGGCAAAGATTTAGTGCTGGAAAAAAGTATCTGTAATCTTAATGTTATCCAGCGCGGTCTGGCGAGTTTTAGCAATAACTTGGCGATGATTGCAAAAGATATTGGGATGGGCCAAACCAAAGAGGAACGGCGGTTCAATACCACCCGGAGCTCTATCACTTGTTTAAACCAGTTGTACGACTGTTTAATTAAGCCGCTAGAACCGTCGGCTTTCGGTTGTTTCAGTGATACCCCTGCCCTTAATGCCAAACTTATTACCGTAGCCGCTACAGGTACTGAACCAACAAAGTATGCCTGGTTTAGCAACCAGAGCTATCTGGCAGCCCCTGGTTTGGATGTGTTAATAGATTTAGGTAGGAATATTGCTGCTCTCAAAAAGGAAGGGGACAAAACAAAACCAGCAGATATTGTTAACTGTCGTAGGTTCAAATGGTCTGGTACAAGCTTTGCGGCTCCATTGGTGGCGGGCGCGGCGGCCTTGCTAATAAGTGCCAATGTAGAGACTCGGTATGTGAAAACAATCCTCTGGGAAACTGCTACCAAACCTACAGATTGGAATGGTATTAGGGAGTTGAACCTGGATGCTGCTCTTAGCACCATTTAGTTCCAGCATAATCTTAGCCTGATTTAGTACCACCAGGGCGGTTCACAAACCGCCCCTACAAAATGGGTTTCAGGGCAGACTACTGAGCCTGCCCCCTACCATCAGTATTTTTGAAAACATAGGAGGCCATAATGTCCGTCCCACTTTTTTGGTTGGATTTTTTCTGGTGGCTAGCTGGCTTAACTGTCATAGTGGAGATAGTCATTTTAACAGTAAACCATGTAGGGATGGTTATGCCCGAAGCGCACCGAGAGATTTTTAGCCTACAAGTGGCAAGCTGAGGTGAGTGGATATCTCTACGGTTAATATTTTTATTTCTTTATTCTACCAAGCATCTCCCCGCTTGACTCAACCTTGCAAGACCGTTAACATCTGCACCTGAAATCTAAAAATAATCCAGGCCAAAGGTGCAGGAGCTAACTCAGGTGACAACGAACCCAACCCCACTAACCGACGAAAACCGAATTATCGAACAGGCGGCGGCAGAACTCAAATTACGGGCCGCCGATGCTCACCGCGCTATCGAACTGCTGGACGGAGGCGCAACCATCCCCTTTATTTCCCGTTATCGCAAGGAAGTGACGGGTAGTATGGACGAGGAGCAGTTGCGCCAGCTTGAAAAACGAGTGGCCTATGCCCGCCAACTAACCCAACGCAAAGTTGAAGTCTTGAGCGTGATTCTGGAACAGAAAAAACTTTCAAGCGAATTAAAAACCGCCATCGAAAGAGCCGCAACCCTGCAAGAAGTCGAAGATTTATACCTACCCTACCGCCCCAAACGCCATACTCGCGCCACTGCCGCCCGCGAAAAGGGCCTAGAACCTCTGGCTGACTTAGTTCTAACGCAAAGAACTTTTACTGGTAGACCCGCCGCCTATGCCGCCAAATTTATTAACCCCGAAAAAGGGGTAGAAACGGTTGAGGCCGCTCTGGCGGGGGCGCGGGATATTGTGGCGGAGCGAATTGCTGAGGATGCTGAATTACGCCGGGAACTGCGGGCGATATTTTCCCGACAGGCTTTTTTCACCACTAATCTGGTGAAGGGGGCGAAGGACGACGAGGGCAAATACCAGCAATATTATGAGTACGACGAACCCGCCGCCAAAATCCCGCCCCATCGGGTGTTAGCCATCAATCGGGGCGAAAAAGAAGGGGTTTTAAAAGTAGGGCTAACCTTACCTCCTGGGCTGGCAGAAAAAGTAACCGGGCAGCTATTTTTAACCGAGCCGCGCTCTATTTTCAAGGACGAATTGGAAACCGCCATCGCCGACAGCTTGAAACGTCTGTTACTACCATCGCTCCAGAACGAGGTGCGGGCGGCGCTGTCCGAACAGGCCGAAACTCATGCTATTCAGGTTTTCGCCGCTAATTTGCGCCAATTGTTGCTTCAACCACCTTTGAAGGGAATGGTGGTGCTGGGAATTGACCCCGGCTTTCGGACGGGTTGCAAAATTGCGGTGGTGGACGCAACAGGCAAACCGTTGGCAAATCTAACTATTTATCCGCATGAGCCAAGAGCGGATTGGGTTGGCTCTAAAAAGACCCTGAGCGAATTAATCAGCCGCTACAAGGTCGGAGTGCTGGCAATCGGCAATGGCACGGCCAGTCGCGAGACCGAAGTGCTTGCCGCCGAGGTTATTGCCACCTGTCCCGACCCTAAACCCGCCTATGTGATGGTCAGCGAGGCCGGAGCATCGGTTTATAGTGCCAGCGAGTTGGCGCGGCAGGAGTTCCCCAACCTGGATGTAACCCAACGCGGCAATATTTCGATTGCCCGACGCTTGCAAGACCCTCTGGCGGAGCTAGTTAAAGTTGAGCCAAAAGCGATTGGGGTCGGCCTTTACCAGCACGATGTTGACCAAAAAGTGTTAAGCCAAACTTTGGATACGGTGGTAGAATCCTGCGTGAACTATGTAGGAGTAGATTTGAATACGGCTTCTTCTGCTTTGCTGGGATATGTCTCAGGAGTTAATCGCAAAGTCGCCGGGGCGATTGTGACTTACCGAGAGACTAATGGCCCGTTCAAAAATCGGCGCGAATTACTCAAAGTGCCGGGATTGGGCGACAAATCCTTTGAACAGGCGGCAGGCTTCCTGAAAATCCCCACCGCCCAGAATCCGTTAGATAATACTTTTGTGCATCCAGAAAGTTATACCGCCGCTACCAAGTTATTAGCCTTGCTGGGTAAAACCGAGAGCAAAACCGCGTTATTACCTGCTCCTACCGCCGTGAAAGAGTTCCGAGCTAACCTCAAGGATGCCCGCCGCCTGGAAGAATTAGCCCGTCAAATTGGGGTGGGTGGTCCGACTCTGGTAGACATTCTGGATAATCTTGAAAAACCTGGACGCGACCCCCGCGAGGAACTGCCCAAACCGATTTTGCGGCAGGATGTGCTTAAACTTAGCGACCTGAAACCCGGCATGCTGCTAAAAGGAACTGTCCGCAACGTAGTAGATTTTGGGGCTTTTGTGGATATTGGGGTAAAGCAGGATGGGCTGGTGCATATCACTGAACTGAGTACCCGCTTCATAAAACACCCGCTGGATGTGGTCAGTGTCGGGCAAATTGTAGAGGTCAAAGTGCTGGGAATAGACGAGAAGCGCGGGCGGGTCAGTCTTAGCATGAAACTGCCATAAAATAAAATGAGGAAATAAAATGATTAAAGCGATTGACCATATCGTCATTCTGGTTAAAGATTTGGCACAGGCCAGCGCGGATTATGCGGCATTAGGTTTCACGGTAGTGCCGGGTGGGGAGCATACCGGGGGCGCAACCCATAATTCGTTGGTGGCTTTTGCTGATGGTAGCTATCTGGAGCTTATCGCCTTCAAGCGTGAAGCCCCCGAACATCGCTGGTGGCAGTACACGCTTAGTCACGGGGAAGGATTGATAGATTTTGCCCTGTTACCCACCGATATTGAGAATGGCCTGTTAGCGGCCCGGCAGCGTGGTCTGGAGATTGAGGGGCCCTTCCCCGGTGGTCGGGAACGCCCCGATGGTCAGCAAATCAAGTGGCAGACGGGCGCACCTCTGACCCCTGACCTGCCTTTTTTGTGCGCCGATGTTACTCCCCGGGAGTTGCGCGTACCAAGTGGGGATGCCTGGGTTCATCCTAATGGGGTTACAGCTATTGCTAGGTTAGGGGTGGTGACACATGACTTACCCGCCAGTATAGAGCATTACAATGCTTTATTAGGTTTTGAACCAACCCAGGATGAAAACGGGGTGGTTTATAAGTTGGGAACTGCTAACCTGACTCTATATAGTCAGAAAGCAATGCTAATAGGGCCACTTTCCCTGACCTTACGAAGCAATACCCCGATTGAGTTTGATAGAAGCCTTACTCACAAGGTACCCTTATTGAACTCGGTGGTTACGGGGTAGGTTGCCCGGTAATAAATCACCGAGCTAAAAGAGCCTATGTTTTTGACAAATAGGTAACATGTCATTCTGAGGCGAAGCCGAAGAATCTTCTATGCCAAACAAGATCCTTCACTCCGTTCAGGATGACAATTGAGGCATATCAACTCAAGTAAATAAATCTATATGCGGAGAATACAGGCTCTCTTAGCCCGGTGGTGCCTGTGCCCTGTACTCAGGGTATTAGTCCCGCGCATTCCTTACCCGTTTAAATAGAAAGAGGGAAACATGAGTGTAACCTTCAGGCAAGTAGCGGCCTTCACTAACAAACCTTTTGCTGGAAACCCGGCGGCAGTCTGCCTGTTAACCGAGCCCGGAGAGGAAGAATGGCTACGAAAAATAGCGCAGGAGTTAAACCTGCCCGCCACTGCTTTTATTTACCCCGAAGAAGATTACTTTAACCTGCGCTGGTTTACGGCAACGGCGGAACTGGAGCTTTGTGGTCACGGCACTCTTGCCAGTGCCTATGTTTTGTACGAAACGGGCCAAATCGCCCCGGATACCTCCATCCGTTTTAAAACCCGTAGCGGCTTCTTGTCGGCAAGTCGTAAAAACGACTGGATTGAGCTAAATCTGCCCTCCGAACCAGCCCAACCCGTGACCGCCCCGCCCGAATTGTTGCAGGCTTTAGGAGTGCAACCCAGATTTGTGGGTAAAAGTCGGATGGATTATTTAATTGAGGTTGAAAGCGAAACTGAACTTTTAAGCTTGAAGCCGGATTTTAACCTGCTTAAAACCGTCCCAACACGTGGGGCGATCGTCACCACCCGTGCCACCTCCAGCGAATATGACATAGTTTCGCGCTTTTTTTGCCCAAGTGTGGGCCTCAACGAAGACCAGGTGACAGGCTCAGCTCATTGCACCCTGGCTCCCTATTGGCTGGAAAAGCTGGGTAAATCCGATTTGCGGGCTTATCAGGCTTCGGCATGTGGCGGCACGCTACAACTTCGCCAGGAGGATGGCAGGATCTATTTAGCTGGTCAGGCTATTACTATCATAAGTGGCGAACTGGCTATTTAGGGTGGGATGGTAGCTTTAGAGTTTCGAGTAGCTCTAATAAAATTATTCACCACAGAGGCACAGAGAAATTTAAGTTTAAAAATTGCGCCTCTTTAGATTTTAGATTATTGATTGAAGGAAAGGTTGAGACTTGGAAACGAAATTCAGCCACACCCAGGCCCAAACGATGTTATTGGCAGCGCAGGGGCTAGACCGTCGCCTCACTACCCCCCCCGACAAAAACGCGGTGCTGGAGATTATCCGGCAAATGGGCGTGCTGCAAATAGATACCATTCACGTAGTAGCCCGCAGCCCCTATCTGGTGTTGTGGAGCAGGTTGGGCGATTACGAACCCAAATGGCTGGATGAGTTGTTGGCGGAGGGAGCTTTATTCGAGCATTGGTCGCACGAGGCTAGTTTTTTACCTATCGAGGATTACGCCCTTTACCGCCGCTTTATGCTGGACGTTTACGGGCGTTCCCGAAGCTGGGTATTGACCAACCCGGAAGAAGCCAACCAGATTTTAGACCGAGTAAGAGAGCTTGGGGCAGTGCGCTCGGCGGATTTTGTCCGCAAGGATGGGCAGAAAGGCGGCTGGTGGAACTGGAAGCCTGAAAAACGCGCCCTTGAAATGCTCCATACTACGGGCGAACTGATGATTGCTTCCCGCCATAACTTCCACCGCATCTACGACCTGCGCGAAAGGGTTCTGCCCGGTTGGGACGACAAAGACGCGCCTTCGTTAGAAGAAGTTCACCGCCGCCTGGCCCTCAAAGCGGTACAATCTTTGGGCCTCACTACCGCCGCCTGGGTGACGGATTACTATCGCCAGAGGAAAGTAAATGCCGCTAAATTATTAGAGGATTTTGTTAATAAAGACGAGGTAGTGCAAGTGGAAGTGGAAGGCTGGAAAAGCCCCGCTTATATTCATCAGGCTAATTTGCCACTGGCGGAGAAAGTGCTTTCGGGCGAGATAAAAGCTGAACTTACTACTTTACTCTCGCCTTTTGACCCGATAGTTTGGGACAGAAAACGGGCCAAAGCCTTGTTCGATTTCGATTATCGCATCGAATGTTATACCCCCGCCGAAAAACGAGTTTATGGCTATTTCACCCTGCCAATTTTGTGGAAGAACCAAATTATCGGGCGACTCGACCCCAAAGCCCACCGCAAGGAAAAAATCTTTGAGGTGAAAAATTTGCATCTTGAGCCAGGAGTAGTTATAACCGATGAGCTTTTAGCCGACCTGTGCCAAACTTTGCAGGAGTGCGCCAACTGGCACAAAACGCCCCAGGTGGTAATTCGTCAATCTGACCCGCCCGAATTAGCCGAGCTATTAGCCAAACGATTGACATAGCCTGAGCCAGCCCCTAAAATCATGACAGATGGTTGGGCTGGAATAGGGAGGTGCCAGTGACCCGGTGGTCGCCACTGTCTTCAAAACTGCTGTGCGTTGTTAGAACGGCGCAGGTGGGTTCGACTCCCATGCGCCTCCGCCATCTTGCCCCTGGTTGTCGGGAAAACTAACAAGAATAAACAGGATATAGAGGAGATATTGTAGGAGCTGGCTCTGTCCTGTGATACAGACCATCGGATGACGGAGCATCCTCCTACAAATACTTTATACTTTATTCTTGCTCCTTTATTCTGCATTCTACTTTTGACTTTCAACTTTTGACTATTTTTTTGAATAGATGGAGGTTTACTCATGGATGAGAACGCCAAAAGCCACGCGCTAAATCAGATTAGCTATGGTATGTTTGTTATCGGTAGCAAAGCTGGCGACGACCTGAACGGCATGACTGCTAACTGGGTCACTCAAACTTCTTTTGACCCGCCCCTGGTGGCAATTTCGGTGGAAAATGACTCCCACACCCGTAAGCTGATTGACGAGGGTAAGGTTTTTTCGGTGAATGTCGTGGAGGATAATGAGGAAGGTCGTGCCGTAATTGACCGCTTTGTAAAACCTCAGAAGCCCTATCGCAACAAGCTGGGCGAGGATGATTTCAGCACGGGTGTAACGGGCGCACCTATCCTGAACGCGGCTATCTGCTGGTGGGAATGCGAGGTAGTGGGTATGGTTGAAACGGGCGACCATCAGCTTTATATCGGCAAAGTAGTGGGGGCGGGTATCAACAACGAAAGTGCAGTGCCACTCACCCTAAAGAGCCTGGGTTGGCACTACGGGGGATAAACCTCTATTTCTTATTTGAAGCCAGTTTATCGGCAAGGCGGGTGGTTTCGGGCAAGCGATAGGTAGTAGTGCAAGCCATTACGAATTCCAGGGCTTTTTCCAGGCTTATCCGATGCCCACTTGAGACATAAACTGGCTTCACTTTAACCTTTGTGCGTAGCACCGCCCCGATAACCTCACCCCGGTCATAAAGCGCGCTCCATTTTCCCCGTTCCTCCGGTACTGGGTCGTGATGACCCAGGAAATAGGATTTTGCTACGCCAATTGAGGGTATATTACTTAAAATTCCCAGATGTGAGGCTATTCCCAGGCGGCGGGGATGAGCATAACCGTTGCCGTCCACGATAAGCAAATGCGGCAAGGTTGAAAGACTCGCAATTGCTTCTAGCAGGGCAGGTATTTCTCGAAAAGATAGCAATCCCGGCACATAGGGGAACGTAGTCGGGCGGCGCACCAGAGCTTGCTCCTGCACCTTTAATTCCGGGTAACTCAAAACTACTACGGCGGCGCGGGTAGTGGCAAATTCATCTTCAAAACCAACATCCACCCCCGCAACTTTTGTAACCGTACCAAAATCATCCTTCAGGCTTACCTCAGAGCGTAGTTGCTGTTGAATTTTTATAGCTTCTTCCGGCGTTACGTTCCAGGCGTGCCGTTCCGGGAATTGCGACATTAGTATTCCTTCCTTTCCAAACCGATTGTAGGAGCAGGCTCTATCCTGCGATGTCCTAGCTAGTTTATACTTGCAAAGAACTCTTTGCAACCAATTAGCTATTTTGGTATCTTGACAAATGTTCTAAAACGTGTTACTATATGGTCACATATGAATGATGACGACCTAATTCTGGTTTGGAAGGCCCTTTCTGACCCAAGCCGCCGTAAAATATTGGATTATTTGAAGGAACGCCCACGCACTACTGGCGAGATTTGCGCTTTGTTCGAGGTGTCCCGTTTCGCGGTCATGAAGCATCTGACTGTATTAGAAGAATCAGGGTTAGTGGTAGTACGACGGAGTGGGCGGGAACGCTGGAATCATCTCAACGCCGTACCATTGCAGAAAATTTATGAACGCTGGCTACGACCTTATGAGGCGCAATGGGCCACCTCGCTTTTACAACTAAAACAATTTGTTGAATTAAAAGGAGAAACAACCGCTATGACTGTCCAAACACTTAGCATGCAACCCCTGACAATTGAGCAGGAAATAACAATTGAAGCCGCCCCCGCTCGCGTTTTTGAGGCCCTAACCACCGAAGTACAAGCCTGGTGGGGCGCACCTTATTTAATATCGGAAAAAACCAAAGTCCTGATATTAGAGCCAAAGTTGGGTGGGCGATTTTATGAGGATTGGGGCGATGGACAGGGTGGCCTGTGGGGAACTGTCACCCAGGTACGCAAGGATGAAGTTCTGGAAATAACCGGGCCGATTGGAATGGGTGGGCCAGTGCATGCGGTGATAAGGTATATCCTCGAAGCCCAAGGTGCTACTACTCTTTTGAAATTTTCGCACCGGGCTATCGGTCAGTTTGACGACAATACGCTCGGTGGTTACACTGCTGGCTGGAATGACTTGCTGGCTGTTCGCCTGAAAAGCTGGGTGGAAAAAGGGGAGCGAATGGGCCTGGGCCACGAACCGAAATAGTTGTTGGTTATTAGTTCTTAGTTATCAGTTGACCTAACCCCCTGACCCCCTTTCACTTTAGGGCCAGAGGTTTTACTTGCGGCTTGATTTTAATAAAAACTCTCCGCCCTTAAACCCGACACAGGAAGGGGGCTAGGGGGTTAGGTCATAATTAAAGGGCGTTGGCGGGGAGGGGTGGTTGACCCATTCCGGCGGGTACATATAATACCCGACTAAAACTCGAATGAAATTCGTACTCGCGACCCGAATATTCCAAATAAATCAAGTAGCCGGGGGTTAGCCCTTGCTGCTTTTTAATACCGGGTCGGGGTAAGCCCAATTCCGGGTCGCGCCAGGTAACGGCAGATACCTCAACCGCCTTAATCAAACTGGTGTCATCAAGTCCTAGTTGCTCGGACAGGGTTTCTTTAGCCAGTTCCACCATTTGTTCCTGGCTATTGCGGGAAGCACCCTTAACCCATACTGCTCCTGACATAATCTAACTCCTTTCCGTCGCAATTCTTCAAAAAACTTTGCCGACTAATCCACACTCGCTACCTGAATTATAACCTATTAGAAGGGGCTATTTGGATTAAATTAGGTTAACAATTTATGTAATTGGGCGTTTAATCCACATCCTGCACCACTGCATTAAAAATTTGGGCTGCTCGCCGCGAGCGATCATCCATTACCGGGCCACTAGGCTTAATACCGTTGGGGCCGTTGCGGGGCGGACTCCCACCGTCAGCACTACCACTACCACCTCCTTTGCCCTCATAGGTGCAGCGAATAAGAACTGCTTGACCCAAAAGCTTGCTGTATTGCTCCTCCACAAAGGCCCGATTCTTCTCCTGCGAAACCTTCTCGCAATGGAATTCATACTTGAACGAAAGAGTAATAACATTGCCCTCCACATTTTGGGGTTGGGCATCCGCCAACAAAGCTTGAATCATCTTTTGGGTCGTGCCTACCGCATCCCGCAACCTACCCCAATTTTGCTGTACCGCCGTCAGAGCCAAAACTTTATCCGAGGCCGAGGGCTTTTCAACCAAAGGCTTTTCAGGTGGAGGGGTAGGCATTTGAAACTTTACTGGTTCAGCAGGTACGGGCTTAGGCGGGGCGGCCTGAACGGTGGGGCGCACCATTGGTGTAGGTCTGGCAAGCGGCGGTTCATCTTCCTCTGGTTCGGGTGGCAGGGATTGTATCACCGGGGCAGGGCGTACTACCGGGCGCACCGGGGCTACCACCTGGGGTGGGGGTGCGGCAACGGCCTGAGCAGGCGCGGCAACTATTGGGCGAGCCAACAACGCTTCCATCAGGGCCAGTTCCAGCGGCAATTGGGCGTAGGGTGATACTTTCAGGTTATAATCCACCCCGCTAAAAATCTTGAGCAAGGCCACCAAACTGTTCAAATCCAGCCGTCCGGCCTGTTTTGCCATCTGGTCAAGGGTTTCCTGGGGCAAGTCCAGCAACTCACGGGAAGCCGGGTTGGCTTTTAGCAACATCAACCCCCGCAGGTGGTCAACCACCTCCCGGTTGAAGCGTTTGAGGTCGCTACCACTTTGCACCAATTTGTTAATTTGCTCCAGCCCCTCCGCCATATCGGAGGTAATCAAGCTTTCGACAAATTCCACTACCGCCTCGCTGTTAATCACCCCCAGCATAGTCTTGACCGATTGGGCGGTCACATTGCCGTCGCTGAAAACCACCAGTTGGTCAAGCAAGCTCAAAGCATCCCGTAAACTCCCGGTAGCCTGTCGCGCCACCAGTTCCAAAGCGGCGAGTTCAAATTTGATTTTCTCCTGCTGGCAAATAAAACTCAGGCGAGCGGCAATCTGTTCCAGGCCGATGCGCTGAAAATCAAAACGCTGGCAGCGTGATACCACCGTCGCTGGAATATCCTGGGGGTCGGTAGTTGCCAGTACAAACATTGCATGAGGGGGTGGTTCCTCCAGGGTTTTGAGCAGGGCGTTAAAAGCGGGCTCAGTCAACATATGCACTTCGTCAATAATATAGAATTTTTTTCTAAGCTGGCTGGGCTGGAAGTTGATTTTCTCGCGCAAATCGCGGATTTCGTCAATGCCCCGGTTACTGGCGGCATCTATCTCAATCAAGTCCATTGCCCGACCCTCGGCAATGCTGCGGCAAGCCTCACAGACGTTGCAGGGGCGCAGAGCGGGGTCTTTATCGGTGCAGTTTACGGCTTTGGCTAACAGGCGGGCACTGGAGGTTTTGCCCGTCCCGCGTGGGCCACAAAAAAGATAGGCGTGTCCAACCCGTCCGGCGGTGATGGCATTCTTGAGGGTGCGAGTAACGGCATCCTGACCCACCAATTCGCCAAAAGTCTGGGAACGCCACTTGCGATATAACGATTGAGAGCGAACCTGATTTTCCACGTTGTTACTACTCCGCTCCCGGTTTTTTTCTGAACTCATTAATTTTTTCCCCGTTGTTTGTCGGTTTTTAACGGTTGATGCGATGCTGTTATTATAGCCGAAAGCGTCCGACATGGGAAGTTTTAGGGGCGGCTTCTAAGCTACTTTTTAGCCTCAAGCGGTAGGGTTTTGGGTTTCCAAAAGAGTTTTATTAATATAAAAGCCATAACTATAAAGCCAATTTCTGCCAATCCAATAACCGCCAACGGCATGACATTAGCATAATCGGTGCGAAAATTATCAATTCTGGCTTCCGTCGGATCGTTGGGGTTATACCAGACGTTCAAAGTAGTGCTGATTTTTACCTCGGATTCAGTGACATAATACTTACCCTTAGTCTGATAGCTGTTATCGCCTATTTTGTATTCAACCACTGGCGTAACTAAAAAAGCGGCATTCTTACTTTTAGAGTACCCGGTAAAATAGGCCGTCGCTACGATTTTACCTTCGACTTTCTGAGAGCCTAGATTAAAACCGAGTTCTGCGGCAAGCTCCACTAAACCCCAGCCCAGCAAGGCCAAGCCGGGTAACATCAGTACCAAAAATAGTATTAACTTGCTTCTATTTTCTTTTTAATACCTACTAACGGTCTCGTCTGCATCTTACCCACCCTGTTTCAGCTAAAAGGGCCACTTTATAAATATCCTCATTCTATAATAAACCAGAGCAGAGGAAAACCCCTTGCAAGCGGTTTGCAGTTTGCTGGCAAGAAGGAAGTTTATACACCACAGAGGCACAGAGAAAATTAAATAACCGCCTAACACCTATTCTTGACAGTGGGATAGAATCGGCTATCATAAGCGCGGGCTTGTTGGTTGTTAGTTGTTAGTAATGTTTAGAGAGAATAGGGAAATGTATACTAATTCCCAGAATGCGGGATATGTCGCAAGATGGCTACTGACTTTGACGGGGCAGGATAAGCCGGGAATAGCGGCGGCAGTCTGTAGCTGCTTGCACGAAGCCGGGGCGGATTTGCTGGATATTCAGCAGGTGACAATCCAACCCCTGCTGGTGATGGCGTTGGACGTGGGCGTGCCGCACCCACCCCAGGAGTCGGCCTATGTTCCCCGCAAAAGTCGGGATGAGTTGCTTACCAAACTGGAACGGCTGGCTCGTGAGATGGGCTTAACCTTGAAAGTGCAGCCCTTCATCGCCCAACAAACCGACCAACACCACCAGTATGCCGTAACCTGTCTGGCTCCCAGCATCAAACCGGGCGCGCTTGGCACTATCACCGAAGTGCTGGCCCAAATGGACGTGAATATTTTACGGATTAACCGCCTCTCCGAGCATGAACTTAAAGCTTTGGAACTGACGGTGCAAGCCCCACCCAACCTTAGCCATCTGGAACTCAAACGCAAATTGTTTGCTGTCAGTAACGAAATTCAGGTAGATATTGCGGTGCAGCTCGAAAGTTTGTATCGCCGCAGCAAACGCCTGATTGTGATGGACGTAGATTCGACCCTGATTCAAAACGAGGTGATTGACGAAATCGCCCGACTGGTGGGAGTGGAGCAGGAGGTCGCCCGCATTACCCACGAGGCGATGGAGGGCAAGCTGGACTTTGCAGGGGCATTGCAACGGCGGGTAGCCTTGCTGGCGGGTCTGCCGGTGGAACGGCTGAAAGAGGTTGAGGCCGTTATCCGCCTGACACCAGGGGCGGAGCGGCTTATCCGGGTACTGAAACGCTTGGGTTACAAGACGGCGATTGTAAGTGGTGGTTTTACCTTTTTCACCGAGATTCTCAAGGAACGCCTCAAGCTGGACTACGCCTATGCAAATGTATTAGAGGTGGTGGATGGCAAGCTAACCGGGCGACTGGACGGGCCAATTGTTGACTCCCATGCTAAAGCTCGTCTGTTAAAAGAGGTCGCCGCCCGTGAAGAAATAGATTTGGCCCAAACTCTGGCGGTGGGCGACGGGGCGAACGACCTGTTGATGCTGGAAGCGGCGGGGCTAGGAGTGGCTTTTAACGCCAAACCGATTGTACAGGAGGCCGCCGACCTGTCTATCAGCCAGCCCAGCTTGGAGGTGTTGCTTTTTTTAATCGGCATCCACGAACACGATATTTACGACCTTTAGGAGAAAGATGAACCAATACCTAGAAGTTATAGCTGGGTTACAGCAACCGACAGTGGCCCTTGAGTCCACCGTTATTTCGCACGGCTTACCCTATCCCGAAAATCTAGCGACTGCCCGTGCCCTGGAAGAAACCATCCGCCAGCACAGGGCTCATCCCGCCACGATTGCCCTGATTGACGGCAAAATCAAAATAGGCTTAACCGAGGCCGATTTGGAACTATTGGCTACCAGCAAGGAGGTCGCCAAAGTCAGTCGCCGCGATATGGCGGTGGTACTGGCACGTAAGGGGTTGGGGGCAACCACCGTCGCCGGAACGATGATTGCGGCAAATCTGGCGGGAATTCGGGTGTTTGCTACGGGCGGGATGGGCGGAGTGCATCGGGGCGCAAGCGAAACCTTTGACATCAGTGCCGACCTGACCGAACTGGCCCGCACGCCTGTGATTGTGGTCTGCGCCGGAGCTAAATCCATCCTCGATTTGAACCTGACCCTCGAATATCTGGAAACGCAAGGTGTCCCGATTATTGGTTATGGCACTAACGAACTTCCGGCCTTTTACACCGCCCACAGTGGCCTTAACCTGGAAACCCGCGCCGACTCCCCTGCCGAGGTTGCGGCAATAGCGCGCACCAAGTGGGATTTAGGGCTAGAAGGTGGGCTGGTGGTGGTAGTGCCGCCCCCACCCAGCGACGAAATTGATGATGCCGAAATTAACCGGGCGATTGATAAGGCTTTAGCCGCCGCCACCAAAGCCGGGATTAAGGGTAAGGCCGTTACGCCCTTCCTGCTGGATGCAGTGCGGCGCGAAACCGGGGGCAAGAGCCTAGATTTAAACGTGGCTTTGCTCAAGAATAATGCCGCCGTCGCCGCCCAAATCGCCGTCGCCCTGGGGAAATAGTAACGAACAAACCTAACCCCCTAGCCCCCTTCCTTAAATTTGTAGGGGCGACCCGGTGGTCATCGACTCCAACAAAACACTTTTACTATAGATTCGTTGAAGAAATTTGCTTTTTTTCAATGAATTTATAGTTTGTATAAAGCTAAACAAATCTTGAGTATTGCCTTTTTGCTGTTTTTCCAAGTTTGTGGCTTTCATTCTTGGCCTTTTAGGAAAAAAGCTTTGAAAATCCCCTTTTTTGCAACCTGAAAAAGGATTTTTGAGAAACTTTAGCCCTAAGATTCCTTTAGAACATCTGTATTTGTTGGAACAGATGCCCGGTGGGTCTCCCTGCCCAGATAAAAATATTCACTTGAATAGGCAGAATGTTGGAAAGTAACGGTAATGAGTAATGAGGGGGTTTATTCTTTACGAATAAAGTCGGGGGTAGGTTGAGTGCGGGCGGGTTTGAAACCCGCCCCTACAAAGATTCCCCCTTCCGCTTTAGGGAAGGGGGCTAGGGGGTTAGGTTTGAACTCGTTACTACTTCCCAAGTTGCTTAATATTCTGCTCACAGGTGCGCTTGAGGAGTTCAATCGGCAGGTCTTCGATAATTTCATCGGGAGGACGTTTTTCCAGAGAGCTTAGGGTGCTGCGATATTCGCGCAAGGCCGCGCTGTTCTGACCCAGGCTGCGGAAAATATCCGCCAGTCGCCAATGCGCCATCACCGAGTCAATATTAATATAAATCGTCTTCTGAAATTCGGCGATACTGTCCTGAATCCGCCCTTCGCGGTGGTGAATCATCGCCAGAATAAGATGGGCCTCCTCACTCAAAGGGTTAAGGGTAATGGCCCTGCGACTGAACTCCGCCGCCTCGTTATAAGCCCCTAACTTGGTTTTTAACTCCGCCATCGCCACTAACACCAACGGTTGACTTGGCCCTAGCTTCAAGGCTTCCGTCAAATAGATTTGAGCCGAGTCAAAATCATGCTCCTGAATAAGCTTCAAAGCCGCCTCAAGTGGTACTTTCCAAACGGGCTGGTTTGAGACAGGCTCGGCGACTGGGGAGGGCTCAACCTTTTTCTCGGCTGGTTTAGGTGGCAAACTTGGCCCAGGTTTAAGCAAACTACCGGGAGCAGGGGTTATTTTATTAGCGGCGGGAGTAGCCCCGTCCTTAAGAGAAGAAGCGGGGAGAATTCGGTCTGTTATCCTGGCATTCTCGACGGCCTCAGCAAGTTTTAGCCGATCAAGTTTAAGTTTATCGGTTGTCCCACCGAACATTTTGGCCGACTCACCCTCTTTCAATGGCCCAGTCATGGGCATGCTTCGCCCGTAGCGAGTGGGGGTGGGGTCGTTGGGGAAGGGCTTCTGGTAATAAAAAGTATCGTTATTATTGACCAACCGAAAACTGTTGGAAATCTGCCAGAGCGTTTCGCTATAGCCAATAAACAAAAAACCGCCATCGCTCATTGACTTATAAATATTTTGAATAACCCGTTGGGTCACATCCGGCGAAAAATAGATCGTGACATTTTCGCATAGCACCAGGTCAAAATTGCTGTAACTTTCGGGGGGGAACGCTACCGAAGCCAGATTAAAATGGTGGAATTTAATCAGGGCTTTGACTTCGGGATTAACCTGATAGGCCAGACGGTCAAAACCTCGCGAGATAGGAGCGCGGTCGGGCGAAATTACTTGGCTGGGGTCAAGCGGGGCAGTCTGCATATGAGGCCCGGACTGCGACAAAAAATACCGCTGGACAATATGTGGTTCTATTCCTCGCAAATCCTCGCGACGGTAACGACCCTGATTAGCCACCTTCAAAGCTCGGTCACTAATATCACTGGCGATAATCGTAACTTTCCAGCCATAAGGCCCACTCAGCCGCTCGCCTACCTTTTCCAGAGCTTCGATAATTTCAATTGCCAACGAATAGGGCTCCTGCCCGGTAGAGCAACCAGCACTCCAGATGCGCAACTGACGGTCTTGCTGATGGCGTTTTATCAAGCGGGGAATAACATCCTCGTGCAAAGCCCGAAAATGCTCTTTGTTACGGAAAAATTGAGTTTCGTTAACCGTCAGGATTTCAATCAGGCGGCGCAACTCCCGGTCATTGGGGCTACGGAGCGCGCCTGTCCCTGATACAGTGCTATCCAAAACGGTTTCGACATTGGCTTCCTGCAAAAGCCGATAATAATGGTCAATTTCGGAGATTTCGGTAGCTTTCAGGCGGTCATTAACGGCGGTTTTCATGACCAGAAATTTGGAGTCATCAAAATACATCCCGCACTTTTGATGAAGCAACTCAGCAAAACGCCGGAAATCTTCGGGAGTGAAGTTAAGGCTATCGGTAGTGCCTTCCTTCATGGCTTACCTCCAAAACGATTGTCCGCCGCGAGATTATGCCCAATCTGACATAACTCAATTAACCTTCGGGCAATCCCATTCAAGGCCAGAACCTCAGTAACACCCCCATTATCATAAGCGGCTTTGGGCATGCCATAAATCAGCGAACTAGCCTCGTCCTGGGCAATCGTATAACCTCCAGCCTGCCGAATCTGGCGTAATCCCAATGCACCATCCGCCCCCATCCCGGTCAAAACCAGACCAATAGCCCGATTGCCGACACTACGGGCCACCGAAGCTAACAAAATATCGCCGTTAGGCCGAAGGATTTGTTGACCGTCCGCCGAAGTTTCAATCTGTCGCCCAAAGCCAATCCGCATATCCCGGCGGTCAGGTGCGACCAGTATCAACCCTGGCTTTGGCACATCGCCATCTTTGCCAATCCGAATTTCAAGCTGAATCTCGCGGTTCAACCAATCCACCAGCCCCTGAGTAAAACCATCCGAGATATGCTGCACAAGTAGAAGCGCGCCGGGGAAATTTGGCGGTAAATTTTGCAAAATTTTCAGCAAGGCGGTTGGGCCCCCGGTACTGCTGGCAATCGCAATCACCTGATAATGGGGGTTAGCTGGAAAATTCGCGGTTGGGAGGGTCGGCAAATTGGGCTTGGGTAAAGGGCTGGTTTGTTTGCGTACAAGCTCAATTTTCGGCTGAGTGGGAGATTTAAGGTCGCCAGTTTTAGCGGTACCTTTGACTGCCGCATGCCCCTTGAGATGGGTAACTACCCTGACTTCGGCCAGCAGTTTTACTTTGGCAATAAGGCGGGCTTGTTGTTGTTTCCACTGATAATCGTCGGTTATAGAAGGTTTTTCCATTACGTCCAACGCCCCCGCCGCTATCATACGCAACGAAAGCTGAACATCTTCTTTGAGGCTGCTGCTGGTAATGACCAGAATGGGGGTAGGGTTGGTCGCCATCAAACGTTCGACGGTCTCAAAGCCGTCCATAATCGGCATCCAGACATCCAGGGTAATCAGGTCGGGGTTAAGTTTGGGGACAAGTTCCAGGGCTTCCTGACCGTTGGTGGCCCGACCCACAACTTTAATTTTGCGGTCGCTTTCCAGGGCCTGGGTTAAAACGTCCGCCACTAAATCTGAGTCTTCAACTACCAGAACTTTGATTAGCCCCATTGGTAAACACCCACAAAATTAGTAACGAGTAACGAGTAACGAGTTAAAACTTTTTACTCATTACTCATTACTCGCTACTCGTCACTCTAATTAAGGTTCGGGTTATTTTTACTTTCCTCGTCATCGAGGCCCCTTAACCGAAAGACCAGTTTCACCCGGTAGGGCAAATCCAGCAGGTCGAATTCTTTTACCAGATAATCGTCCG
>Ga0209511_1000837_pt1 | contig 28714 bp, 17 predicted proteins | sample SSSSmetaG_FD_184141 | JGI IMG/M metagenome (GOLD analysis project Ga0209511, IMG submission 184141) | Glacier valley bacterial and archeal communities from Borup Fiord, Nunavut, Canada, to study Microbial Dark Matter (Phase II) - ​SSSS... | ecosystem: Environmental > Aquatic > Freshwater > Ice >... | reverse complement strand
CAATGAAATTGAGTTTAAATACATACAACCTGGCAAACCTACTCAAAACGCCTACATAGAACGATTTAATAAAACATACAGGGGAGCTATTCTAGATGCCTTTCTGTTTGATAATATTGATGAAGTGAGAGAGGTTACGCAAACCTGGGTGGATGATTATAATAGCTTAAGGCCTCATGATGCACTTGGAGGGCTATCTCCAAAAATGTATAGAGAAAAGTATGCATAAAAAAATATTCCTGCTGTTGGGCTCCGTTACGCTTCGGCTACGCCTTCGCTCCACTACGCCCAACAGCAGGAACCACCAAACAATTAACTAATGAAACTATTATTCTACTTTTGAAGTGTACTAAAAAGGGGGAGCTTACATTCCCAGCAACGTCTCTCAGCTAGCCTTTGAAGCATAGCCGAGGACGTTGCGTCAGGTTGAATTACTCTTTGCCTAAATTAAAGTTCACCTCCTCCACTTCCATAAAATTAGTAACTGGATAAATGCCCTGTACACCAGTAAGATAAAATTTTGCGGAACTATGAATGTATTCAATTGGATTGGCTGCCAGTTGCCATTTACCCGTGCAGGGATTGTTGTGGATATAATTCAATTTTTGCCATGCAAACTCATTGCTGCGGCAATCTTTCCAATCAAACGACGTTTCCCAAACCTCGTGTTGCTTTTTGTTTTGTTTTCTTGTTACTTCTACATGTGCAGATAATTGTTGTAACAATGCCACTTCTCTATTTACTTCCAGCCGCTGAATTATTTCATATGCCATAAATCTTTTGCCATTTCCTACGATGGTATTGATGCTTTGTTTTGCATTGATAAAGCTTATTAATGCAGGTACATGATTTGGCATTATCACATATCCGTTTATAAAATGTCCTTTCTCTTTTAAATGATCAAACCAATTATATACAATATCATAGCCGTTTACCTTATCAATTAATGACAGCCATTGATGACAAGTGAAAGTTATAAAAAACATTCCGCTGTTGTATGGTATGGCTCGCTTTACCGGCATTGTATAAAGATAATGCGGCTTTTAAATAAATCCTATTGACGCTGTGAAGGGAGCATCTTAAGCATGATTGCTTTTTTGAAACTTATTATGGCTTGGAAGTACGCAACGTCCCTGGCTAAGACGCTGGCTCGGTAGGAGACGTTGCTGGGAAGGAAGGACATTTTTATAGATACTTTTATGGCTACTGCTTTTAATTTAATTTGTGGTTGTTTGCGTTTGCTGTTTAGCAATATATGTGGCTCAATGCTTGCTAGCTCTTTTTGTTGTCTGGAACAAGAGGCCAACTCACTTAAGCCGCCGGGTATCTTGCCCCAAAATGCAAGAGTCTGATGATTTGGAAGATTTTCCATGGACCAAATGGGAGTACCTAGTCAGTCCCTTAATTCCTACACCTAAATCTCGATAGTCCCACATCTAGTGGTCGCCAACAACATTTAACTCAAATGATTGATATACTCTGTTAGCGATGGATTTAAATTCTTTGACATTTTTATTTATTCCCTTAATCACTAATTTAAAAAAAATATTTTCCTGATTGCAAAAAAATAAATCAATTCCATAGGATCTTCCTGACTTATATGACGAGAATGTATACTTGAGATATCCGACTTTTATCCCAGATACAGTTTTTACCCCCGATTCTTCAAAAACTATTTTTCTTACAGGGTCTGATAACATTGATATCTTCTTAGCTTCAACTATTGAATCAGTTATTTGCATTTTAGGTCCATATAGAGAGTCTAACACATAAAAATCTACTCCCAAATTGTTTGTTTGATCTTTGTAGGCAACATTGTATTTGACTTCATAGGAACGAAAAGGAGAGGATTGAGTTTTACTTTTCCATTTACTTGGAACATTCAAAGAAATTAAATTACTATACAAATGAATAACTTTATATGTAGTCTGACCAAAACATACATTACTTAAAGAGAATAAAAATATTAAAAATAGTCTGATAATTTTTGTCATTTTACTGGAATTTTAGAATTAGGAACTGGGTCATCATTGGTAAATCGATTTACATATGCCTCATGAACAACTCCCGCATTATTATTAGTTTTTATATAGCCGCTTAAGGGATCTTTCTTAGATCCAAGGGTAAATACACCGTCATAAACATATTGCCCACTTGACATTACTGAATAGGCCGGAATTGGGCTATTATTAACTGTGTGAGCTACGCCTCCTTCATCACCATGATCCAATAAACTATTATGTCCGGCTCCATGGACAACGTCATATGCTGCGGCATATGTAGGCGTAATGTATAGAGCTTCCGCTTGTTGTTTTACATCTTCAGTATTTACAGCAATTATATTATTATTTTCAAAAGCAGGCGGACCGTATTTATTGCCACTAATTTCTGGGGTTATGCTACCACGTTCACCAAAATCCTTATCAGCTTTTAAACCATCAGCAAATTTTTTGTCAATTTTGGCAATAGCTGCTGTTACTGCTTTTCCATTACCCACAAACGCCACAGCATCAGACTTATCCATGTTTTTATATACCTTACTAAAATCGCTTCCCTTAAATATTTTGGCCTGGGTTTTTAGCCCCATGTCTTTAAAATTCTGATTTATCTGTTTTTGAATAGCCTTTAACTCTTTTCGTGTTTGCCCATCAACACCTACAAGATAAATTACATTATCTCTGCCATCTGGATCAATATACAATACAGGATTATTCATGCAGTATTGGTAGGGAGAAAGCGAATTATACTTTTCCACTTTGGGGTCTGCAGTAGGCCATCGTCCTATTTGAGCATCATACATTCTTGCACCATAATCCATCCATTCTAATCCACTGCCATCACTAAATTCCTTGCTTTGCTTTTCCTTTCCATTATACCCGTACTTATTTTCTAAACCACCTGCTGCTTTGGAAGATATCCCCGCCATCGTTAATCCGAACGGATAATAATGCGTTTCTTCCGTTAGCGGTCCACGGGTATGTATCACCTGCAAATTATCAAAGAACACATCAATATTACTCTCGTTACTGCAATATACATACAAGTAGCCATTTCTGGCAATGTTGACTATGCCATGATGCGATTTTACTGCATCGGCTGTAGCGCTCACCAGATCAAATCCACTACCACCAGCCACAGGCTTAAACTGTTCATCAAACAAAATCCAGTTGATATAAGCTTTGGGTATGCTACCGGGGTTGGGTACACCACCCAACCAGTTATTAAGTCCTGTTGTTGTTGGAACGGATGCATTCAAGGCGGTACCCGTGGCCCCTTTGCCCGAGCCAGCGATAGCGGACGTTCCAGCAAAAGCATTGATGAATGCACTTAGTGCTGATGTTATATTATATGTGTTGGTTGGCGTTTGCGATACATTTAAATGATAAAATGATTTACCAAAAATATCCACTACATCGCCACTCATTACCCTTAAGGTAACGCCTAACCCGGTTTTATCACCTGTATTACCATTAAGTTTGTACACTATGGCACTTGTGGCTGTCGTGTTGGAGTTGGGGTTGTTATTATATGGCGGATTACCGTTATTGTTCGGATAATTATTTCCGGTAGTTGTTGGCCAGGATGCAATTCTGGTGGTACCAATGGTATCTGCCAGGTTGATCGCATAATAATTTGCCTCCGTAGCTATTGATGCTGTCACGTTTTCAAGAGTTGCGGCAGGGTAAGTGTCCTGCTTCCTTTCGTCTGTTAGCACCACCCTGTTATTACCGAGATGATCTTTTTCAAAATAATCGTAGTACATCGTGTCACTGTAATTTGCCCTTCTTGGCCTGATGCGGCCTTCTTCATGCCCTGTAAATTGTAAAGTATCATTCTGATAAACAAAACCTGACACATAATCTGTACGGGTAGTTTTATTTGGCGTAACGGTAAGATCTACCGTTGTCTTATTCAATTTATTACCGGCTGCATCATAGGTATATGTAATGGTCCCTTTGCCGGTTACAGTGACTACATTAGGCAGGTTCAGGTGGTTATATGTGATGGATGCAATATTTTTATTGTTGTCCTTATTCAGGTTACCATTGCCATCATACCAATAATCTTGTGTGGCGTTATTATTAATTTCAATGAAGTCACCCAAATGTGCGGTGGTATCATTTACCCTATCTGTTACATAATTGAGTTTATTACTGGTGGTGTTGTAACTGTACAACAAGCTATCAATGAGTGACGACGTGCTGAGTTTAACACCCATCTGGTTCATTTTGGTAATATTGCCATTGTCATCATACCCCATTGACCGCAGGCTAAAATCAAGACCCGCACTTTGATTCCAGCCACCATTATTCTGTGTAAAATCACCCTTAAGCATACGGTTTACATTGTCGTAGGCAAATCCAAAAGCTCTTTGCTCACCATCGCCTTTACTGCGCCAGCGTACGCCTGCAATGTTGCCGTTGAACTGTGAATTATTAAACCCAAAGTCATAGTTCAGTTCTTCACCAAACCAGTTAACAGCGCTGTTTTCATTTCTTGCATAGTCTTTGTTGATACCTCTTAGCCAGCCACGTAAATTGTAGGTATAACTCAGTGAATCCAACGGTGCCGTGCCATAATTAAAATCGGTGAGGCTGTTACGATACAACCCAAGGTTCTTTTTCTTTACCCTGCTCAGTTCATCATAACTGTTGCTGACAATGGTAGCTTCAATACTGTTACCCATCTTTTTGTTTATGGTTAATAACCGCCCTCCGGCATCATAAACCATTTTGGTAAGCAATAAATATCCCTGCGGATTGGTGCCACTCTTGCCATGAGAAACAAGGTTTCGCAGCAACCTTCCTTTAAAATCATATTGATTGAGTACCGTGTCTTTTCCGCCACTATAGTTAGTTCCCTGAACTTCTACTACCCTTCCACGGTCGTCGTAATAGTTTACATAATACAGGTAACTCGCCGTACCCACTATATTTATTTTTGTACCCGTTACCATACCTGTTGTAACAACCGAATTTGTAACAGGCTGCGGATATGGAATCACCGTATTTGACGGCGTATAGAAATAAGCTGTATTGGTGGTATTCGTAGTAATAAAGGTTGGGCTCAACCCACTTCCACTTGAAGTAACCCAATTGTAATCATCATAATAGGTTTGAGTTAACACTGTGTTGCTAGTTGTTGGTGCCGGATATAAGGTGCTGGTATCGCCACGCAACTGATGGTATGCCCTGTCGCCGGTTATAGTCCAGCTGCCGGTTAAGTTGGGCCGGTTCAGTGAATCGTAATTAGTGTACAGCCATTTGCCCTGGCTTCTTAACATACTGTCCTGTGTCATGATTATTCTGTCTCTGGCATCAAAAACTATCCATACTTCTGCCATACCTGGCACTTTTTTAACTGCCATTCTCCCTTCTCCATCGTACCAGTATTTAAAGCAGAGTTCGTCTTTTACTGTCTGGCTCAACGTCCAGCTATTGGCAACCGCATAGTCAACCGCCAATGGGGGCATTACATAACGCAGGCGGTTAAATTCATCGTACACATAGTAGGTACTCAGCCATCCACTATACCCGTTTCTGAGATCATCCGATATCTGCACTTTTTTAAGGATGGTTTTGCCTTCCATATCCTTGTACTCCATTATCTTGCTTTCGTGTTCGTCTGTCGTTACCACCAATACCAGCGCTGCAGCAGCATATGACGCCGTAGTTACGGGCGCATCTGGTGCATTATTGCCGATTGTCCAAATTCTTACAGAATCTGTAAGTGCATTAAAACTATAATCAGTTCTGGCTCCTGTCGTGTTGCCGGTAAAGCTTTTGCCCGGTGCGGTTTGCTGCAATACCCGGTTTAGTGGCGATTTTTCGTAGACGGTGTTGGCGTAATAAAAGCTTTCTGTATTGGAGTACAAACTATTGTAAAAAGCAGGTTGCTGGGTGGCAGCATCAGTCTTAAAATCACCAACCGTTGCAGCGTCACTGTAAGGTAGGTACTGCTGTACAGCTCTTCCCAATAAATCGTAATTCACAACGCCGGTGATTAAATCTTTTTGTAACGGGCTTGCCTGTTTAGCTACTGTTTGTATAGGCCTACCAAGGTCATCAAAGTAGGCTGTGACCTGTTTGGCATCAGCAGTACTGGTGAGTGCCTTTGCTGCGGCAACGGTTGCTATGGCTGGCTTTTCAATATCCCAGGAACGCACATAATTTATTTTCGCATTCGTTACTGCCGGTAACACGAAATTTTTAATCGCCATATTTGTAACTCCCGGATCAGCAGTTGCCTGGGTTACGGTATTTGGTATATTAAGACCGCCCGTACCAGGTAGTACTTTTATCTTTAGTGTATTGATCGCAGCACCGGTATAAGAGTAACCGGTTTGTGCACTGTTGGTCACATAACGGCGGTAATAAGTTGTTCTGGTCAATGCTGTGGGAGTAAAGTTTTGGGTTGCACCACTGGTGCAGTTTATCCAGTTTACTTCATCGCATGATTGCTGCCACTGGTAGGTATAGCTTGCAACTGTACCACCTGTAGCCACCGTTCCGGTAAGGGCTGGCGTTGCGCCTGCATTTACAACAAGTGTGTAAGGAGATATAGTGCCAGGATCGTAAGGAACAACATTTACAGAAATCAGTATAGAAGCGGTATTGCGGGTGACACTGCCATTGGTAACCTGCCGCATATAGTAGGTACTTTGTGCAAGTGCTGCCGGTTGATAATTGATACCTTGTCCATCTATGGCAACAGGATAAAAATTACTGTTATCTAAGGAATAATACCACTGATAGCGATACACAGAATCCACCCCGCCGCTGGGTGCGGTACCTCCGGGAGATGATCCTTTTATTAATGCTGGTGCAGTATTCCAAACAATAGCAGTTGAATTGCCTGACACGATGGCCCCTGGATAAAAATAAGGATGCAAGGTAACAGCGATGGTGTCGGTATTAAATGTACCACTACAAGTTACCTGTCTGCGATAATATAGACTTTGCGTGGGTGTTACAGTGAGGTCAGCCGCTGTGGCCCCGGTGATATTTGTAAATAAAGTGTCGTTTACTGAAGACTGCCACTGGTAGGTGTAAACGCCGTTGCAGGTTCCGCCAATAGCCAGGCCTGGGTAGGTGGACAGTGTATAGGAACTAAATTGCTCAATATTCTTTGCAGGCAAATTAAAATAACCAGGGTTCACAGGTATGGAATGTACATACACATTTAATTGCTTTACCAAACCTCCGACACTATCTGTTTCTGTAAGGGTATAAGTACCTGCCAGCACAAATTTCACCACGTAATTTCCGTACTTGGAAATTTCCGTAGCACTTCCATTATTACTCCATAAATATTTCCCCGATCCTCCGGTGTAATAATAGGTGCAGGTGGCACCGGTCCATACATCAACCGGCCCTGTAATCGGACTACTTTGAGAATTGATGACGGCAACATTGCTGAAAGCCGTAGTAGAGCTGGCTGCTGATGTAACGAGCCTGTAGTAAGTTGTCGCTACTGGCTGATATTGGCCAGGATTGTAGGAGGAATAGGTAGCCCCTGTTATATTGGCCCATCCGGTTGTACCATTTGCAGAACTTTGCCATTGGTAGGTATAGCAATCTTTGGAACCATCGCAAGGGGCTCCTGATGGTGATGTACTTTTTAAATCCATTGGAGCCTGAGTAAAGGAATTGGTATTTTGCTGTGAAGGACTTACAACTCCTGATATTACTGCCGGCGGATTAACCGTTACTACTGCCGTACCTGTAAAGGCAGTTGTATTAGAAGAAGTTTCCGTCACCTTTCTCCTGTAATACCTTGTCATGGTGAGTCCTCCTGTAAATGCCAGATTCTGAGAGGTTGCTCCTGATGAGTCCGTCCAATTTACATTGTCAGGCGAACTTTGCCATTGATAATTATAACCAGGCGAGCAGCTTCCGCCCGTAGCAGCAGAACAATTTATTGTCGCCGGTACATTGTTATAATTGATAGTTTGCGACGTATTACTGATTGTACCCGAGGCAACAGAAGATGCCATTGTAATAGATAATGAAGGGAAATAGCTTGGGTTACTTGTAGAAAGGCTTACAGTTCCGGTAGTTGCACCTGTATTCCATTTCACTGTTATACTGGGTAGCGGTGTTCCTGAACTTGAGCCACTGGTAATGACTCCATTGGTTACAGACCATGACATGTAAGTTGAAGTTGTCCAGTTGCCAGATACTGTATACTGATAACTATTTCCCGCGACGGCACAACTACCGCTTGAGCTGAAAATAGTAATTTGCGCATATGTTTTATTAAAAAAAATTAATGCTAAAATCAGCCAGCTTGCTTTTATTATAAATGATTGTTTAGAAAATAATTTAGATGTCATATTCTGTTATTAAGGTCTGTATGGGAATTTTTATTTACCTGTTTTTTACGTTTAAAAAAACAACCGCAGTGTTTGAATACGCAACTGAACCTGTTCCATGCTCCATTACTTTTCGCCTGTAATAAGTTGTCTGTATTAATCCCGTTGCAAATTCTAGTTTTGAATAGTTTGCGCCATTAATGGCTACCCATTTAATAGCATCAGGTGAACTCTCCCATTGATATGTATATTTTGCATTACACATCCCTTCTCTTGCCACGACGCATTTTATCGCTACAGGCAGCATTGCTGTATCTATTCTCTGTAGTGATAAACTAGAATCAATTATTCCGCCTTCAAGAGTGGAAAAAAGCGTGGTATTTATTGTTTTTGTGGTAATTCCGGATGTTATTGTAATTCTTCCGGATGTTAAACTGATATCATCGCTCCATATAACCCTGACCATACTTAATATCGTATCGCCTGTACAACTGTTATCACTGCCTGCCAATACCCCTCCGCTGACACATATCTTAAACATATCAGTTTTTTCTTTTAAACCTTTTATCCAATACTCATAAATAACACCCCGCATTACGCAACTGCTGCCCGATATATTCAACTGCGCATAGGCACCGTTGGAAATAAAAAATACCAGGAATAATATCTTAATTTTTTTCATTGATGCCAGTAATTTTTTGTAAATAAATTTATCTTGATAAGCGCCCATAATTGTATTCGAATGCTTTTAAAATGTTGCCGAACTGATCCTTTATATCTACTAGCCTGTTAAAAGAATCATATTCATACTGGCTAATCATATTGTTTGCACTGCACTGGCTTTTGAGTCTTAATAACGGATCATAACTATAAGTCGTCATCTGTGCGTTGACCGGGTATAACCGTACCTCATCAATAAAGCCGGAGCCGGTAATACCAACCGTTGTGGCTGTAGCCGTTATCGTAACCTGTTTAAATGTCCAGCTCGTATTTACAACACTGCCTGTAATTGTATTGGCTTGGGTACCGCCTGCAATATTTATGATGGCTCCTGTTTTCATCCAATATGAAAGGATGTATTGTTTGCCAATGGTAAGTCCGGTTTTACTCAGCGGCGTAATTCCATTCACTGTGTATACATTACTACCTGTAGGTGCGGTGGCATCGGCTGCGGCAAAGCTTGCGGTGTAAGACCAGTTACCTGGGGCCGCAGTTTCAAAACTGCTGTAAGATGCATCAGTTGTGCTTGAATTATCTACAGTGGCCATTGGCATTTGAAGCTGGTTGTCCCAAATCAAGGTCTGTTTTTTATCATTGGTTAATTTTTGTTCTACAATTTTGCCTGTGGTTCCATCATAGTTGAAATTTGCTTTTTCAATAAAACTGGGGTTGGGTATAAGCGTGGGCAGCGATCCACTTAACGCAACTGTTTCACCTGCCTGTGCGGGTGTTAAACTACTTGCCACATCCAGCGCATATACTTTAGCTGGATTAATTAATGTATCTGTACCCACAGTTGCAAAGTCTTTAAACTGGGTAATAGTTCCACTAAGCAATTGATTGTTCTTCCACAAACGGGTAGCTACCGGCAATAACATATTGCGGGCTTTTAGCTTGCCGAAAACATTATCTGTTGTGGCAGTATTGGCATAGTCAAAAGAATAATAAGATTTGTTAACCAATGTTTCCCCCTGACTGTTGACGGTTGTTTCGCTTGTCCTTTGGGTATGCTGAACACTTTCGTATCCATAGGTGGTAGTGGTAGTGAACACCTTATTGTCTTTGTAATTTTTAGTTACTGTTTGTGTTAAATGAGAAATGCCTGTGCGAAGTTTGTAGTAGGTCATTGCATCATTATAAGCAAGACCAGCGGATTCAACCCTCGATGGTCTACTACATCTAAAAAGTTTAAAGCCCCTTATCCATTTGGATTCATCAAAATTATCAGTATAAACATTAAAAATTGCTTGCTGCAAGACACCACTTGAATCGTAAGTCTCGTCTCCCATGTTACTTCCTCTTCTGAAATCTACCTGTAAAGGAGCCAATGGCCAATACATGCCTGAAGTAACACCCGCATAAGATAGGTTGGCTGGTAACAGGTCATTAAAATGGCCGTTTCCAAAAATACCCGTTTGTAAAACACTGCCTCCCGAGTAGGGCTGCACAGAAGCAGTTACGGCGTAGTTATTCAAGCTTATTCTAGATGTATTCATGGTCCCATCGGCCATAAAATGGTGAATCTTGTATCCTCCTTCGCCCTTTGGGCCAAAAATCTCCTTCACATTTCCGTATCCTATATGATTGCCCTGAAAATCCTGTAAAGGCACAACACTTTGCGACTGTCTGAGCAAGCATCTTAAACTTTGAAATTCCGAAACGTCATAACCGGTATATGAAAAGAACATTGCACTTAGAGGAATGTAAAATTCGTTGTGAGTTTCAATCAAATAATTAGGATTGCTGTATAATACTCCCCCGCTACCATAGTCATATAATCTCACTGTTGAATCACCGGTAAGATTATCAAGTGTCTTTTGCGATTTTATACGCAACCCTCCCACTGTATTGGAAGGATCACGGTACACGCATGTATGGGCCTCAAACTGAAAGTTAGTTACCACGCCAAGAGGGTCAATAATGGAACTGATAGTAAAAGCCTGCATGTCCGGCCACTTGGGTTCTCTGTTCGCAAACTGACCGATATTTTGGAAACAGATACTATGGCTAACCTGCGGCGTAAACCGGTTATTAATGTTACCAGCCGAAAAATTACTAAAGCCCCAATGATCCTGGTCAAAACTCATTCTTCTCGGTAATTGCAAAGTTTCCTGGTAGATAAAAGAATAGGCTGGTTTACTTAATAAACCATCTCCCGAATATTCCTGAACAGAAAGTAATTTTAATCTCTTAGTGTCTGCTAAACTGCCGTTGGTTACCTGGGTTGCCCCGGCTGAAGCGCCTGTAGCTGTAGAAGAAACAAAATAATTATGGGCAATCGCATATTGCTTTATGCATTGGTTTTGGGAATTGTATATTTTCACCGAATCCAGTGAGTAAGGATAGGGTTGAAGGGTTACAGTATCCAAATCCTGCCGTAACGTTTTGGCAATAAATGAAACTGTATAATTGCTGCTTTTAATGGATGTTAACCGTTGCCCTGCCACAATAGTTTTGAGTGAATTCTGCGGAGGCATAGTTGTAGGAAAACAAGCGCTTTTAATGGTATTTGGATCAGCGAATACCGCAGTCTCCTGGCCCAAATCGCAGTACGAATAGGATTCCGGAGTATAATTAAAAAATACAGTGTCTTTTGTGTTCGGGTAAATGATTTTGGTAAGGTTCCAACTACTAGGTTTCATTGTTCCCTGATCTAAAAGCCCCAAATTATAAACCTTGTTTACTTCATATGTACTATTGTCGCCAAAATAATATCTTGCCCCATCGGGTGTTATAACGATCCAGGATTGAAATATTCCTGAACCGAAGTTGACGGTTATTTTTAAATCCTGTTGTTCTAATAATTGCGGGATTTTATTTTCATCAAAAACAAATTTGCCTGAATACCCATTAAAATTAAAAGTAAATAAATCCGGCTCAGTATCGGATCCTCCTGCCGCCAGAGATGATAAAAATTCGTTGAATTTTTCCGTTTGAGCGACAGGTATAAGTGTTCCTTGAGGAGATGCTAATGGGGGCATATGTCGTAATCCTGAATCATTATAATATCCATAAGGAATAGCATTAGGTACACCGACACCCTCATCTGGTCCACCTCTTACACTTCGTATAATCATACCGCCTGCATTTAGAGCCCATCCAAGTCCCACCCATGTTGAAGTTTCCGAAACCCGTATCCCACTGGCATGATAGCTTAGCGACACCGGTACTTTTGCAGCTCCGTCATTTATGTCAAAAAGAGGCACACTAATACTGGGCGTCCCGGTATAAAAACCAATTGGGTAATCGACATACTTACCTAGCGCTGCTGCATTTGGTGCAGGTTTGGGTGTAGTTTCCGAGATAACCGAACTCGTTTGGGCACTTACACGCTGTGTAAATAACCATACAATTAAAAACGGTAAAACCTTCTTCATATTTATATCTAAAAATTTTTAAAAATTGTATCCTACTCTAAAAACTACCGGCTGACTTACCGGCAAATGTTGATGACTTAAAAAATCATAGAACAAGCGCAACTGCGTTTCTTTAAACCATTTTGTTTTGATGCTTATTTTTTTGCTGATGCCTGCAAGCGCTGACTGCTGCCATAGAGCCCCACCACCACCTGCAGAAAGGGTTGGCGAAGGAGGTATTGCTTTGGACAAATAATTCATTTCCATACCGCCACTTATAAAAAATTGTTTTTTTAGTTTCCAATCTATAAAACTTCTAAGGCTTGCCCCTTGATTGCTAAACCGGATACGGTCTATACTGCCCATGCCCATTTTGTAACTGGCACCAATACCTGCTACAGATTTATTATTAATTCTATACCCTACGCTCAATCCTATATCTGTCGTAGTTGGCATCAACGTATTGCTTTTGCTAAATTGAAAATTGCTCCCGAATTCCAACCGCTGTTTAAAGGTTTTTGTCTTTTCCATATTCGGCTTAAAATCAGGCAAATCGTCACCACCATTCCCTGCCTGTGGGTTGTTCATGAGTTTGTCCTTTAGTTTAGTTAGCTGTGATTGTGCAGCCTGTACGTTTTCTTGAATTTGCCGCATGGCATTTGGACCCCCTCCTCCTATCCGTGACTGAATAAGATTTTGTACACTTGACCTGGTTTGCAGGCCCGCAAGACTTGCTGCTGTACCATAATTTTCAGGCATTCCAAACAAGGAAGCAAGTATGCTATTCTTTTGCACAAATTGCTGAAAGGCGGGTATCTTGTTTAGCAGGTCTTTAGCAAGCGCTTCTGCTTTGCCGGGTTCATTAAATATATCTTTGTAGTTCTTTAATGATTCAACATAATAAAAGCTTTCTTTATTAATTTTTAAAAGATATTTACTTTGTCCTATGTAGTGAACGCTTTCACTAATGAGTTGCTTTTTTCTTTCAATAATAAATTGTTGTATGGCAGCGGATTTATCTTCATCCTCATTTAACAGCTGCATTTTTTTAGTAGCATTATCCAGTGGTTGAATCAATTTTATATTGATGTTTTCTTTTTGCGTTTGCAGGTATTTAAGATCGGTAGTGAGCTTATCTCGGTAACCATCATATTGAGTACGGTATTGATTGGTAATTGCTTCTCCTTCTTTTAGCTTTTGCAACATAGCCGTAAACGTTAATTGATTATTGCTGAATAGTCTTTCAGCGACAGAAGGGTTGGCTTTCTGTAACAGGATTTTTATTTTATTTTCCCAGCGGCAGAGTTTGGTAAGTGTTTTTTCAGTTTTGCCAGTTATTCGGTTAGTGTACTTGTTTACTTTTTTATCAATACCGCTTAAAAATTTCATGGGAAATTGCTGCAAATTCGTGAGGGTGCTATCTAAGTGTTTTTGTGCAACAGTGGTTACGTAAAATAGCACTAAAATAAAAGTTATTACTGGCAGCTTGGGCATTTAAGTTATTTGAATAAAGACAAAAAATGAACGAATTGATTCCATTAATAAATTACTGAAAGGGTGATGGATATCAATTATAAAGAGCGGTGTTATTTTTATATCCAAAAGGACAAAAACAGATAGTTAATTATAAATAAAGAAATTGCAAACGTTATTTTGTACAAAGGATATTATTTACATTCCAGCGTTAACTATTTTTTGTTTTTAAGACTTATTTTTCACCTCGTTAGTCACTTTTCTTTCCAAAGATATTCTTGTAGCCTGCTCCAAAACCACAAACAAAATATTTACATATCGGCTATCAAACATTTAACATAATAATTAATTTAAAGAGTAAAGTATTAAACTCTTATAAAAAATAAATTGACAAAGACTGCTGATCAATTTGCGTTGGTTAATAAAAACCCAAAATGACAGACGTTGGTAAGTCGCTAGGATGATGAATTTTGAAGAATTTAAACTACTAATTTATTCTATTCCATAAGGAAAATAAAGAAACGGCTGATTAATAAAAAGAGAAAATTTAAAGGCTTTTGTACGCGGGTATGATCAAGCACCGATTACAGTATAAACATAGATAATAGTTATTAAACTGTCAATACCACACATCGGACAAAAAATCTACTCATAATTCAAGTGCCTTGCCAGTATTGCATTTCAGTAACTATAATTTTTTATACATTTAAAATATTCGAGTATTAACACTTTTAAAAAATAGTAATTTCCGAATATAGAATCTTAATTGGAGTAAAAATCAGGTGTAAATCTGGATAGCATTTTGAATGTCCGTTATTGCATTCCGCTATCTAAATGATTTAATCAATCCATAATAATTTAAGAAACGCCTGACTCACTAAATCCCAATACCTTTACCACCTTGCCAGTTTACCACCGTTTTCAAATAACACTGAAAATTTTTCAATAATATTTTTACCCATCATTATAAAGTTAGAAAATGTCATCACGGATTTAAACTTTATTGGTTTACACAAAAAGTTTCCACCACTTTACTAATTCCACTAAACGCCAGAAAGCAATTGAATGATCTATCGACTGAAATGATCAACAAAATCAATGTTTAGTATTATACAGATTTGAATGATTCTTTTGGAGAAGGCGTTGTTAAATTAAGGTTATAAAACAAGAATTTCGCTCTATTTGCCCTTAAATGTTTGGAAATTGCTTGATAATAAAAAAGGGTCGTAAACTTTAATTTTTTGAAACCCTTTACTGTCTTGCCCCCTTTCTTAACTTGAACGTGAGACTCTCTGCATAACAGCGGCTTTCTTTACTTTTCGGTTGTAATTGCTTGAAATTATCGCTGTAAGAAAATAAGTCTCGAATTAAAAAAAAGTTCAAAATAAGATGCAAAAGTATATAACCATCTAGATTAGAGTACTGTTTGAAAATTGCGTCTTAACGGTTTGCCTCGGAACGGCAAGTCATGAGATCGTGAAATTATATGGAAGAATTGATGGACGAAAGTTTACCATAAATACAAAAAAACTGATGACTGATTCCATAGAATTGGTTAAATATTCTCAATGATATCTTTTTGCAACAAACTCTGCTTGCAAACAGTTTTGTTAAAACGAGCTCTGAATACCATAAATCAATTATTAATATGAACAAGATGGTAGGGGTATTAAATTGCTAACTTTAGGGAATAAAAGAATGTAACAACGATTATCAAAGATTTTGCTATAGTACCAGTGGTGCATTTAGGAATAAGTATTTAAATAACTACCAGTAATTGCAGCGGGTGGGTTACCCGCTGCGATGTACAATTTATTGTCTGTCGAATACCCAGATAAGAATTCATCTTTGTAATTGTAAAATAGGGTTGACAATATCTACTTTAAGATCGTTCCATCTGTGAACATAATCGCATCTGGAACAAATTCTATTGACAATGTATTACCCATTTCGAAAGCCTGCTTAAAGGCATTTGAGTTATCTTGATGTTCAACATAAATACCTAACTTGTAAGTATAAAGATTAAACCTGACGACTCCGTCTTGGAAACTACAGGCGAAATCTAAACCAGGCTCATTCTTTGATGGTAATGATCCATGAGCTTGAATTTCGATATCCCTAAATTCTTGTAATAAAGTTCCATATTTATCATTAATGATAATCTTTCCTTTCATTAATTCAATTTCTCTGTTCTCAGCAAGGGTTTTTCTCAAATCTGGATCAAAGGTTGCTCTGACCATCAAGTATGTCATTACCTTTCCATAATCAGCAGTTTTCTTTTCAATATTATAGAATAAAGGAATAATTATTAAATCACTATGACGCATGCTATTCAAAATTGCAGATTGTCCCTGTTGTAACTCCTTTTCATAACTGTTACTATACTGATATACGAATGCTTTGGTAGTATGTATGAAAGGAACAAAATAATTTGGTCCGATAAACCGATTTCTTTTCAATACAGTTACCGATTTGTTATCATGAAAGAAATAACTAAGGACTGAGGTATCTATGGTTTTTGCTTCAATAGAATCAATCCTCCTCTGATCGAGGGCGTTAACACCAATAAGTTCCAGATCAAAGCCTTTACTCTTCTTAGATTCATAATTACCGCTAACCTTATGAATTGAAAAGTTAACAGTATCTACTCGATGATTTTTACTATCTAAAATTGAATCCGGTGAACCGAGGGTCATTTTTAAAAAGGCGAACATTTTTTGATAGGCCCCTATTGAGAGGACTGACCCACTTAAAAAACTAATCCTTCCCTGATTGTTTTTGCCCATGAATATTTCATCCCAAGTTGAATTATCAAGTAGTGCGTTATCCTCAGACGGGGTTGGGTAATTTACATCAGTTGAATTTGGGTTTGGCTTAATTAAACCAATAGAGTCGGTAAAGTCGAAAGTAATAACTCTTAATTTACCTTTAGCAATACCATCATTATTGATACCGATTTTGGTGTTCAATAAAGTATCGCCTAAGTTAAATTTGAACCCAAATGATAAGCTATCTTTTGGATCTTCTGCTTTTAAGTAGCCTCTTTGCCTCATCGAGATTATTGTATATCGCCAGGCCTTCTCGTCTTGGCCAATTTTAAAATGTGGTGTAAGTAAGTTGTCACTGCAGGATATCAATAATTGAAGTATTGTAAATAATATTAATAGCTGATTAATTCTTTTCATAATTGTAGTTTTTAGGTTAAAAGGAGTTAAAATTATTTATCGAATTTATGGTATGTATGCCATACACAAAATATGGTATTTGTGCCACATTGCCAATGTGAATAAAACACGAAATGAAGCATATTTAAAAGCTTTCGGAGAGCACCTTCGTAAACTTAGGAGGAAACAAGGTTTGACCATGATGGAGCTTGCTTTTGAAGCTGACATTGAATATTCCCAAATTGCAAAGATTGAAAGAGGTGTTATTAATACAACTATCTCAACTGCTCACAATTTAGCTGCTGCATTAGAAATACATCCGCATGAATTATTCCTCTTTAACGTACCTCCGAAAGCTAAAAAATAATGTAACTTTCTTTTCAGTGGTTTTTGAGTTTAGGGATAGCGAAACCATCTCAAAAGAAGGTTAAGACAATTCAGCATAACTATCCGCCACAGGTCTGCCAGTTAGAAGTGAATGACAATAGCAAAGCTCTCGAACGCATACCATCTTCCGTTAATATTGTACTGCAGCAGATGAATAGGTGAGAAACAAATAGCTTCCACCCACACCCATGAGCCAATCGGAATGGTAAGGACAGGTTTGATACATTGCACTCTGAAAGGACAGAATAATTCCCTAATGTAGCCTTGGGAGTTTATTACCAGCAATTGCCTGGATGATAAAAATGGCAGTTGAATCATAATGAAAATTTAAAAGCCCGGCTTATTGCTAAACCGGGCATGCCTCACAATCAACCCATGGTCAACTAAGATACCAGCTGAATGCGCCTTTTTGTAAGGCAGTTTTAAGATGATGAGTAAAATTAAAAGCACCTACACTACGCTCAACAAACTGATCAATATAAGTGCTCTTGTTTGCACCAGTGAAAAGGTTGTATAACCTCCAGAGGTTGATGTTCCCGTCTTCACTTTTACAGAAAGACTCATCTTTATAAAAGTCTTTTACTACAGCACTCATTTGTGTGTCTCCAAAATGTAAGAGTGGTATATCATTTTTAACTGCTGTAGATAGAAAAGGGTACATCCTGCATCTTCCTACAAGTGTGGCGAATTGCTGTTCTGTTATGGAGTAATCACACAACTGCTTGAGGTTATATAAATGGTAAGGCATATTGTATTGCGATAACATTGTCTTTATACATCCCCTTAATTGCCCAATGCTGGTAACTTTTAGATCCAGCAAAGCGCCATCAGTCCAGACACAGAGGTTGGTACATAGCTTGTTTTGAAATCCGATAAACACTTTAAAATGTTCATCTGAACCTTTGCGGTTATAAAGGTTATCAAGGCTGAATGATTTAACACCGCCAATTGTAAGACTGATTGTGTTACCATCAATTTTTTGAGTGATACTTGGTACCTCGATTATAAAGGCCATTCTTTCATAATAAATTGTCTTCTCCCATTCTTCCAATTCATTAACTGGTTTGCTCTTAGCTTCGGGTATTCTTCCTTTAATAGGATGGCTAAGCCTTACACATGGTTTAAGAATAGTTTCACTAGGAAAGATTTCCCTTACTACCTGACTTGTTGTTTCAATAAAGTCACTGTGGCTGATGAGTGTTTCGTTATCCTTAATGTAAACTGGAATGATGTGGTTGGCCTTGATTTCCTCAAATTCTGCTTCAATAGTGTTAGCTATAATAAAAGGCTTATTGGTCGAGTATGCCTGCTGTGCAGAAAGATCATTATCCTCGGCCTTGTTAACTAATACTTCAATGTGTTCCATTTTGATTGATTGGTTGGTTAGACAATTGTGTTTTTATATCCTGGGTAATGATCAGCTGGCGTTTGCGTAATTCAAACTCCGGCAAAAGAGACAGCTTGTACTGTGGGAAGGATTTATATATCTGTAGCAACTCGTTTAAGCTCTTACAGTCATTGATGCGCCTTGTTACATCATCAGCAGCAGGCGCATCCCCTCCCATGCACCATTCCAGTAGTTGGTTGCCTGTGTTGGGAGTAATAACAAATGGATCTTTGTCCATAAATAAGCCAGTTCTGTCTTTACTGCAGAAGGCCTTGTGCTGTTGGTCCAGTTCAAAGTGAATAGAAACCTCGAATTCAAATCCATCTCTGGTAATGGGAGCCATCCCTACTTTCTGTGGCACCTGTCTGCCGTTTTTCTCAGTTAACAAATACTCCGTCTTACTCCTAATACAGCAGATGATATGACAAGACGATTGAATTATAGCATCAACAAATGCCTGATGCCTGGGAGTGATAGATGCCCATGCAGTAAATGAGTTTTGCATTTTCATCCGTGATGTTTCCTTTTCATGTAGATCAAGGCAGCCACCTTTACCAGACCATTCATGTGAAATGGAGTCGATGATGATAACTTCAATGCCGGAGCCTTCACAGAGCTTTATAGCTTCTATGTAGGATTCGGGTGTAAAAGCTGCCGCAAGGTTAACCACCTGGAACGGACCAAGTTGGGCATATAGCGATGCTGAATAGTTTTCACTGTCAATGACAGCTATCTTATCCCATTCATTGCAGATACCTTTCGCCAACTGTAGAGCAGAATAGGTTTTACCAGAACCAGCAGATCCCGATAAACTCAACTTAATCCTGGATTGCTGTCTTGTTGCTTTTTGTAATTGCATGCTGACATGTTTTTTTGGTGAATAAAAAAGGGCAACCATTTGGCTGCCCTTAATGAAAGAGGATGCAGATCTATTCTGCCATATCCAATACAGCTTTATTGGCAGTAAGGGTGTTGAATTCGGCAGTTGCATCATCAGGTCTGTACTCGTACCTGTGACTGAGTGTTAGTACCTCGCCAGTTTCTTTAACAGTGTACTGGTAAGGATCAGAAGCAACCCTAGAAACCTTGCCAGGCATTTCACTTCCTATTAATGCTTCTGCTGCACGTAAGTCGAAAGTGGATGGAATAAAACAAGTCTTTGCTGTTAAATAGAAGCGGCCTGTCTGCTGTGACTGGATGGCTTCGATGCCACCTTGTAGTTTGAGGCTTACAAATTCTTTCCCATCATTATTTTCGGAAAGCTTGTAATTAATAATTCGTACCATGACTGAAATGATTTAATTGTGATACCCGGTAAGTTCCGGGCAGGGCTCAGTAGGGGGCGGTTTCACATAGGTAGTTGCAGCAAAGAGAAATACACTGTTTGGCGGTAATATTTTTTCAGATTATTAAAATAACATTGATTCATCCTAGGGGTGGGGGAATACAAATTGATTTTCAAAAAGAGAATTGCAAAAATTGAAATTTAAAATTTTGAAATTTGTAATTTTTGAATCCTAAAAATGAGGATTTGGTGAATTTATCAGCTATAACTGCTGGCAAATGCAAGCCTGTTGAATTTGGATATGGGAAACAATGCTTGTTAGTCTGTATAGTGAAGAATCTGTAGAAGTTGATGATGACGTTTTAGATCATTATTTGGTGTCCTGGGAGTAGGTCGATGATCATATTATTGAAGCCATCAATTTAAAGTAGTTTGGATAAACGAAGTAAAAATGGATTGTGTAATATAGAAACCAAAATTATTAAGAAATATCTTTTATCATTAACAACGTTAATTTTAAAATTTTAAAAAAAATTGTGATATGAATATGTTGTACCTATGTTGTACCATAAAATAAAAAAGCCCGTAAAGTATTGATTTACAAGACTTATATAATATAAAAAGCGGACTGGACGGGACTCGAACCCGCGACCTCCGCCGTGACAGGGCGGCATTCTAACCAACTGAACTACCAATCCTTTTCCCTATGTCTTTCAACAAAATTCGTTAACAATCCTGTTTTGTTTTTCGGGATGGTAAAGATATGTTTTTCAATTTCTTAAGCCAAAACTTTTATTAAAAAATTTGAAGACTTATTTTTGCCGCATCAGATAATTTATTTTCATCTCTTAACTACAAAGCTGTAAATTGCTCTTATGCCCGAATTTAAAAAACGACAATTCCTGGATTTTGAAAAGCCTATCAAAGACTTATACGACCAGGTAGAACAAATTAAAGCCACCGCAGAAAAAAATAAAACAGATGTTTCCGGTTATGTACAGGTACTGGAACAAAAAATTACAGACAGTAAAAGGGACCTCACTGCCAATCTTACTCCATGGCAAAAGGTACAATTGAGCAGGCACCCAGACAGACCTTATACTTTAAAGTACATTGATAAAATGTGCACCAATTTTATTGAGTTACACGGAGATAGAAATGTGAAAGATGACATGGCCATGATTGGTGGTTTTGCTGATTTGGATGGCGAAACCGTGATGATCATTGGCCAGCAAAAAGGCATTAATACAAAAATGCGGCAATTGAGAAATTTTGGTATGGCCAATCCTGAAGGATATCGTAAAGCATTGCGTTTAATGCGATTGGCAGAAAAATTTAACAAGCCTATTATTACGTTGATTGATACCCCGGGTGCTTACCCCGGACTGGAAGCTGAAGAAAGGGGGCAAGGTGAAGCCATTGCAAGAAATATTTTTGAAATGATGCGGCTTAAAGTGCCGGTGATTTGTGTTGTTATCGGCGAAGGTGCCAGTGGCGGTGCATTAGGAATTGGTGTAGGAGACAGGGTTTTTATGATGGAAAATACCTGGTACACGGTGATATCTCCTGAAAGTTGCAGCAGTATTTTATGGCGTAGCTGGGATAAAAAAGAAACCGCCGCAGAGCAACTTCGTTTAACCGGTAACGACATGTTACATTTTGGTTTGGTCGATGGCGTAATTCCTGAGCCTGCCGGTGGCAGCCATTGGGATTATGATGAAGCTGCACAGATCTTAAAGCAATATTTAATTCCCGTAATTAAAGAATTGAAACAAATACCTGCTGACCTGCGTTGCGAGCAACGCATTGAAAAGTTTAATAAAATGGGATTTTGGAATGAAATGCCGGAAGATGCGTAAATATTTTTTTCATTGATCTTTTTAAATTGCTTCTATAAAAGTTCCCCGTTGGTATATCGTAAAAGTGAGTGACACAACAATGCTGAATAAAGAAATATAGCTTGTATAAAAAGAATTTTAAAATGCCATTCTGAAACCCGATTGCTTAAATCCAAATATAAAACGCATGCCAGGCGATTCTACAAAAGTAAATATCAATTCCGGGGGTGTTGCTCAAAACACTTACGATGCAATCGTTATTGGCAGCGGTATTAGCGGTGGTTGGGCTGCAAAAGAATTGTGTGAACTGGGGTTAAAAACCCTGGTACTCGAAAGAGGCCGCAATGTAGAACATAACAAAGATTATCCCACCGCTACCAAAGACCCCTGGGAATTAAAACACCGCGGAAGAATTACCAAAGAAACACTTAATGAAAATCCCTTGATATCGAAGGCGGCTGGTTATGGTGAAGATGACCAGCATTTTTTTGTGAAAGACAAAGACCATCCTTACGTGCAGGAAAAACCCTTCGACTGGATACGGGGTTACCAGGTTGGAGGCAAATCACTTACATGGGGAAGGGCAACACAACGCTGGAGCAATTTTGAATTTACCGGTCCGCAGCGTTTTGGTTATGGGTGGGATTGGCCGATACGATATGAAGATGTTGCGCCGTGGTACAGCCATGTAGAAAAATTTATTGGCATCTGTGGTAATAAAGATGGCGTTGAATCTATGCCTGATGGGGAGTTTTTACCACCCTTTGATTTGAATGTGGTGGAGCAACATTTAAAAGATAGTTTTTTAAAAAACTATGGCGACCGGTACCTGGTGCATGCAAGATGGGCCCATTTAACCGAGCCCAATCAAATACATATTGACCAAGGGCGTGCACAATGCCAGGCTAGAAATTTATGCATGCGGGGTTGCCCCTTTGGCGGCTATTTCAGCAGCAACTCTTCTACCCTTCCGTGGGCCGCTAAAACGGGTAACTTAACCATCAGGCCGTTCTCTGTAGTGCATTCAATTATCTATGATGAAAAGCTGGGAAAAGCATCTGGTGTGAAAGTAATTGATAGTGACACAAAAGAAGTAACAGAATATTTTGCCAAAATAATTTTCGTAAATGGGTCTGCCTTAAACAGCAATCTTATTTTACTCAACTCAATTTCCAAACGTTTCCCTAACGGCCTTGGTAACGATAGTGGCATTCTAGGTAAATACGTTTGCTTTCACAATTACCGCGGCTGGATGAATGGCAGCATTGATGGCTTTGAAGACAAGTATGTGTATGGCCGCAATCCTACAGATACCATCATTGCCAACTATCGCAACCTGCATAAAATTGATACAGACTTTGTTGGTGGCTTTACCACTTTTGCCGGGGCCTATCGCCAAAGAGGTGATGGAGTTCGTTGCCCTGAACAGATTGGCGCAACTTACAAAGAAGCCATGACGGAAGCCGGGCCATGGCATGTGTATGCTTATGTGCAGGGGGAAACAATTCCAAAAGAGATCAATCATGTAAGGCTGAGTGCAGATAAAAAAGACCAGTGGGGTATTCCGTTACTGGTAACATCTATTGGTTATGATGACAATGATGAAAAGTTATTGAAAGATTTTTTTACTCAAACAGAAGAGATGCTAGGTAAGGCAGGTGTAAAAAATATTGATCACAGGGACAGCAAACAGTCACCAGGACTGGACATTCATGAAATGGGTGGCTGCAGAATGGGCAACGATCCCAAAACATCTATGCTGGATAAATGGAATGCCTTGCACCATTGCAAAAATGTTTTTGTAACTGATGGCGCCTGCATGACGAGCACGGGTAATCAAAGCCCGTCGATATTGTACATGGCTTTAACAGCGAGGGCGGTGAACCATGCCGTGGAGGAATTGAAAAAGGGGAATTTTTAGGTGAGTGGCAGAAACAATTGCTGAGTTGGACCGTTATATTTGTACTCACAAATGACTACTTGCTACAAACAAATAATAAAAATAAAAACAAAATCATATGCCAGGCGATTCAACAAAAGTAAATGTCAATTCAGGAGGTGCTGCTAAAAACACATTCGATGCCATTGTAATTGGTTCAGGTATCAGTGGCGGCTGGGCTGCAAAAGAATTATGCGAAAAGGGATTAAAAACATTGGTGCTAGAAAGAGGTAAAGATGTAGTTCATCTTAAAGATTATCCTACGGCTACCAAAGATCCCTGGGATTTTGAGCATCGTTTAAAAATGCCGTTGAAGGTAGAAACGGAAAATCCAGTTGTTGCAAAATGTTATGCCTTTAGTGAAGCAACCCAGCATTTTTTTGTAAAAGACAAGCAACATCCTTACGTGCAGGAAAAGCCCTTCGACTGGATACGTGGTTACCAAGTTGGAGGCAAATCATTGCTATGGGCAAGGGCTACACAACGCTGGAGCAAATACGATTTTGAAGGCCCGGCCCGTGATGGTTTTGCGGTTGAGTGGCCCATCAGTTATGATGAACTGGCCCCCTGGTACAGCCATGTGGAGAAGTTTGCCGGCATCAGCGGCAACAAAGATGGTTTGGATACATTACCGGATGGTGAGTTTTTACCGCCTTGGGAATTAAACACTGTTGAGAAAGAAATTCAGCAAAAAATAAACAGCAGTTATGCAGACCGTAATGTGATCATTGGCCGCTGTGCCCATTTAACCAAACCCAACCAAATACATCTTGATCAGGGCCGCCAGCAATGCCAGGGAAGAACCATGTGCGACAGGGGGTGTCCGTTTGGAGGGTATTTCAGTTCCAATGCTTCTACTATTCCGTGGGCAACAAAAACAGGCAATCTTACTTTGCGGCCTGACTCCGTAGTGCATTCCATCATTTACGATGAGCAAAAACAAAAAGCTACCGGCGTACGTGTAATTGATGCCCATACCAAAGTGGCAACAGAATATTTTGCCAACATCATTTTTGTGAATGCAGCCACCCTCAATTCCAATTTAATTTTACTGAACTCTACCTCAAGCCGTTTTCCCAATGGACTGGGAAATGACAGCGGTGTGTTGGGTAAATATGTTGCCTTTCATAATTACCGTGGCACCATGACTGCAGATGTGGACGGGCATTTAGATCAATATTATTATGGTCGCAAACCAACAGGCGCCATGATGCCAAATTTCCGCAATGTACACAAACAGGAAATGGATTTTCTCCGTGGGTACATGGTACACTTTAGTGCAGGCCGAAGAACAGGTGATGGCAGCAATAAAGCAACTATTGGTGGCGGTTATAAAGATGCTATGTCTGAGCCGGGAGGATGGGGCGTTTTCATGATGATGCAGGGTGAGACCATTCCTAAAGAAGCCAACCACTTGCGCCTGAGCAAAACAGATAAAGATGAATGGGGTATTCCGCAATTGGTTACTTCCATCAGCTACGATGACAATGATGAAAAATTGCTAAAAGATTTTTTACAGCAAGGCGAAGAAATGCTTACAAAAGCAGGCTGCAAAAATATATCCATCAACGATAGCAAGCAGGCTCCGGGGCTGGATATACATGAAATGGGTGGTGTAAGAATGGGTAAGGATCCTGCCACTTCTTTATTGGATAAATGGAATGCAATGCACCATTGTAAAAATGTTTTTGTTACCGATGGGGCCAGTATGATTTCTACAGGTACCCAGAATCCATCACTTACGTTTATGGCTTTAACTGCAAGGGCCGCAAACCATGCCGTGGAAGAATTGAAGAAGGGTAATTTATAGAAGTGTTTATTGCACGAATTTTAAGACACGAATTACACGAATTGATCGGTAGACCTATTATTTCGTTTGGTTCTATTTTGAATTTTGATCGATTGAATGCTGCGTTTTGTTTGTTGATTTTTTTAAGAGCTGCTGGCAATTTATCTTATTCAATTAAATGATAATTAAAAATACCTGTACAAAAAATTTAATACCCAAACATATTGACTGCTCATTAATAGTTAGCGTCTTATCTTTGAATAAAGATTATTGCTATGCTTAAAGTAGGCGTTTTAGGAATCGGGCATTTGGGAAAATTTCATTTAAACAATTGGCTGGTAATTGAAGGAGTTGAACTGGTTGGTTTTTTTGATCCCAGTGACGAAAATGCCCTTGCTGTTATAGAAAAATATCATATAAAAAGATTTGATGATCCGGAACAACTGATGGATGCCTGCGATGCAGTTGATATTGTAGCCCCCACTACTGAGCATTTTGATCTTTGTAAGGCAGCTATCACCAAAGGCAAGCATGTGTTTGTAGAAAAGCCGCTGGCCAACACCATGGACGAAGCAAGGCAACTGGTAAAACTGACTAAAGAAGCTAATATAAAATTCCAGGTGGGGCATGTTGAAAGATTTAACCCTGCATTCCTCGCCCTCAAAAATTATTCGCTTGAACCGATGTTTATTGAAGTGCACCGGCTGGCACAATTCAATCCCAGGGGCACGGATGTTAGTGTGATACTTGATTTGATGATACATGATATCGACATCATTTTAAGTCTGGTTAAAAGCAACGTAAAATTTATTAGTGCCAACGGCGTAGCAGTAATGAGCGATACACCTGACATCGCCAACGTACGCATAGAATTTGACAATGGTTGTGTTGCCAACCTTACCAGCAGCCGTATCTCCATGAAAAAAATGCGGAAGATGCGCCTGTTTCAGAAAGATGCTTACATCGGCATTGATTTTTTAGAAAAGAAAACGGAAGTGATTAAATTAAATGCACCCGGCGATACCAACGTTTTTACTTTTGATATTGAAACAAACAACGGCAAAAAAACAATCGCCATCGCCAATCCCATCATTGAAGATGGCAATGCCATAAAAATGGAACTGGAAGCTTTTTACCAAGCCATCATAAACAATACAGATACCCCGGTAAACGTGTTGGATGGTTTTAGGGCTATGGACGTAGCACACCAGATATTGGATAAAATTGGCGCCGGCCTTTAATAATCAGCAGTTCACTTTTAAACAGCAATACCTTTACAGTCATCTTGAAGCAGCCCCGTATAAATAGCAGTTGGTATATTATTATTGATATATGCGGTGCCACGCTCACCTGGTTTTGCTTTTATTTTTTACGCACTTTTATTTACCACTACCCGTTTTCTGTTCCACCGGGGTTTTATGTGGGTGTATTGCTTTACACTATCGGCTGGCTAAGCCTTCATTTTTTGAGTGGCGCTTATAGTGATGTTTACCACAAATCTACCGTAATTGAATTTTTAAGAACACTTATTGTTAGCCTGATTGGTTGCCTGGGCCTGCTGTTCTTCTTTATTCTTAAAAATCCTCACGAAAATAATTTTTTGTATTACGAGGAATTTTACAGCCTGCTTATACCGGTATTTTTGGTAACCCTTTTATCAAGGCTGTTGCTGCTGCACATTGCCAATAAGCAGTTGAAAGAAAAAAAGGTATTCTTCAATGTATTGCTGGTGGGCTCTGGTAAAAATGCGTCGCAGTTTTTTGAATCTTTCACCAACACAAACGCCGCTACAGGTTATTCAATTACCAGCTTTTTAAATACCAATGGCAATAACAATCTTGGGTTACCAGCTTCTATAAAAAAATACAACGACCTCAACAATATTCACCAGATAATTGACGTCGATACCATTGAAGAAGTGATTATTGCGGTTGAAAAAAACGAACGGGAACTGCTGACAAATATTTTAAGACAACTTAGTGACAAAGATGTGAACATTAAAATTACTGCGGATGCCGCTGACATTATAAGTGGTTCCGTAAATGCAAGCAATGTTATAGGCGTTCCATTGATCGACGTACACAGCGGTTTACTTCCCTCCTGGCAAAAAAACATCAAACGCATCCTCGATATTACCCTCGCATTTTCTGGACTTGTGCTGCTGTCGCCTTTGTTGCTATATATTGCGTTGCGTACAAAATTTTCTTCCCGTGGTTCCGTATTCTTTTTACAGGAAAGAATCGGTTATAAAGGAACACCGTTTATTATTTACAAGTTCAGGAGCATGGTACAAAATGCAGAAGCGCATGGACCCATGCTGAGCAGCAACAACGATCCCCGTATCACCCAATGGGGCAAGACCATGCGCAAATGGCGGCTGGATGAATTGCCACAATTGTGGAATATCATCAAAGGAGAAATGAGCCTGGTTGGCCCAAGACCTGAAAGGAAATTTTACATCGACCAGATCGTGCAGCAACATCCTGAATATAAATACCTCCTTAAAGTAAAACCCGGTCTCACCAGTTGGGGCATGGTAAAATTTGGCTATGCTTCTTCGGTAGAAGAAATGCTGCAACGCATGCCATATGATATCATGTACATAGAAAATGTTTCCATTGTGCTGGATATTAAAATCATGTTGCAAAGTATTTCCATCATCTTATCAGGAAAAGGAAAATAAAAGTCCCTAACCCCCGTCCGTACCGGCACGGGCGGGCTGAAGGGGTATAAAGAATTCTTCACGTCGTCGCAAGGATTGCCACATTTTACTACACGGCGATAATTATATATTCACATTTTTCACTTTATTATAACCAATAAGAAGTTACTTCGTTTTTTTAGCCCACATTGCAGCAATTCCCTGCTTGAATGTTAAAATTTCATTTTTTTTAGGCGATATCTCGTAGGGTGGTACAGGTCTAAATCGTACAGTTCCTGTATAAAGGCATTTTTCATTTTGTAGTACACAGGGGGTGTTGGCTGGTATGAATGATTAGTGGAATTTTGCAGGTAATGTATTTCAAATTCAGCCTGCGATATAACAAAGACAAACAGCAGTC
>Ga0209511_1000835_pt1 | contig 28733 bp, 26 predicted proteins | sample SSSSmetaG_FD_184141 | JGI IMG/M metagenome (GOLD analysis project Ga0209511, IMG submission 184141) | Glacier valley bacterial and archeal communities from Borup Fiord, Nunavut, Canada, to study Microbial Dark Matter (Phase II) - ​SSSS... | ecosystem: Environmental > Aquatic > Freshwater > Ice >... | reverse complement strand
CCATTTTCTCAAGCGCCTGACACACCTGTCGGACTCGTTTCTCACTACCAATCATGCCGACATAAGCGCAAACACTATCCCGTTTCAAAAGACATTCTAAAGCGGCTAAATCGTAGTGATATCCGCGGGTTACAAGAGCAACGTATAAATTTGAATGGGCTGAAAATTGCTCAATGACTTCAGCGATCGAGCCATTAAAAATCCCAGCAGCTTGAGGATATCGTTGTGAATTTGCCCACTCTGCCCGATCGTCATGCACCATAATTTGAAACCCGATTAAGTGCGCGACTTTTGCTAGCTGTTCGCCTACATGACCTGCGCCGATGATTAATAAAGTTGGTGGCGGTTGCAGCGTTTCGATGAACGCGTTGGGTGTGGATTCGGGGTGATGCACGAGGTAGGGAGAGCAATCAGCATCAAACGGAGTCACCAACGTTGCAGTTCGTCCAGCGTTGAGCAAATGCAGAATGCTTTGAACCAGTTCGATCGCCCCTTCTCCAGACCAACGCTCTAACCACACCTGCATTTTGCCGCCGCAAATTCCTTGGGTTTCTCGCTGAGGTGCGCCTGTTAAGTCAATTTCAACACTCTGTTTTTGAGCCGTTTCGAGAACGATTCGCGCGTGTTGAATCACCTTTGCTTCGCCTGCGCCGCCCCCGATCGTGCCGAAGATTCGATCAGAACACACGATCATTTTCGCGCCCACTTCTCTCGGAACTGAGCCTTGAACCCTCGTCACTGTTGCCAGCACAACAGGTTCTTGCGTTAAGCATTGGGCAAACTGCCGATAAAACTCGATCATTTGGAAGGGACTAACACGTCGAGATCGGTTGGTGTGTTCAGCGAAAAGGACTCGGCGCGAACCTGCTCGATCGCCCACAAAATAACTTCAGGCGTGGCGGGAGACGTGAGCGGAACGTGACTTGGTTTGCCAAATGCCGCAATAGCCGCTCTAATGGCTTCTCGAACCGAGATTGCCAGCATAAAGGGAGGTTCTCCGATCGCTTTACTGCCATAGATCACGCCATCTTGAGCGGCTCGTTCGAGCAGATGCACCTGAAAGTGTTCGGGCACTTCTCCGATCGTCGGAATCTTATAAGTGCTAGGCGCATCCGTTCGGAGTCGTCCCTGCGTGTCCCAGACTAATTCTTCCATCGTTAACCAGCCCATGCCCTGCACAAAGCCACCCTCTATTTGACCTTGATCGATGAGGGGATTAAGCGATGCGCCTGCGTCATGGACGATATCAACCTGACGCAGTTTGAAGGTGCCCGTAAATCCGTCCACTTCGACCTCACTTACCGCTACGCCATAGGCAAAATAGTAGAACGGTCTACCTTTGCCTGTGGTTTCGTCCCAATAAATGTTGGGCGTGCGGTAATAGCCCGTTGCCGAGAGACTAATCCGATCGCTATAAGCCTGCTTGACGACATCGGCAAACAAAACGCGATTTTGAGGATAGCTGCGGCAATAAATCCAGTCGTTGGCAAAGACTAAATCTTCCGGTGTGTCGAGGGTCATCATTCTCACCGCGACGGTAGCGAGACGCGACTGAATGGTTTCACAGGCGTTTTTGACGGCTTGACCGTTGAGATCCGAGCCGCTAGAGGCTGCGGTTGCTGAAGTGTTGGGCACTTTATCGGTGCTGGTAGGCATGATGCGGAAGCGATCGAGACTCACGCCCAAGGTTTGCGCCGCGACTTGCAGCATTTTGGTGTGCAGCCCTTGCCCCATCTCGGTGCCGCCGTGATTGAGTTGAATGCTGCCATCGGCGTAGACGAGAATCAGCGCCCCGGCTTGGTTGTATTGAGTTTTGTTGAATGAGATGCCGAACTTAACGGGCGTGATCGCAATGCCGCGTTTTTTGTGGAGATTGGCTTGATTAAATTGGGCGATCGCGACCTGCCGTTCCTCAAAATTAGCGACGACTCCAGACGGAGAACTGCTTCGCAACGCTTTTGCTTCGTGCCAAATTCGGGCGATGCGGTTGTCGTAGAGTTCTTGCCCGTAATGAGTTGTGTTGGTTTCACCTGTGCCGTGATAGAAGTTACGTTCGCGCACCACATCGGGCGGCAGATTTAGAGTTCGGGCGACGCGATCGAGAATATCTTCAATCACCACCATTCCTTGAGGACCGCCAAACCCCCGAAACGCCGTGTTTGAGACACGATTCAATTTCGCAATTCGTCCCCTCACTTCGAGGTGCGGAATGTAGTAGGCGTTATCGACGTGCAGCATGGCTCGCAGCAGCACAGGAGGAGACAAGTCGAGACTCCAACCGCCATCGGCATAGAGATCAACATCCAACGCGGTAATCAATCCGTCGGCGGTGAATCCAACGTGGTATTGCCCTAAATAGCCGTGCCGTTTGCCCGTGAGAATCATGTCGTGATGTCGTCTCAGCTTGACTCGCGCCGGACGACCTGTTTTGTGAGCCGCGATCGCTGCTACCGATGCAAAGGGGTTTGCTTGCGATTCTTTGCCGCCAAATCCGCCGCCCATTCTCAAACAGGTGACGACGACTTGATTGCTGGCGATGCCCAACACTCGCGCCACAATAATTTGAGTCTCGGTCGGGTGCTGGGTTGATGAATAAACCTGATAATGTCCTTCGCCATCGGGGATCACCCAACTCGTTTGAGTTTCGAGATAGAAATGGTCTTGTCCATTCATTTCGACTTCTCCATCCAGGCAGAAGTCGGCGGATTGGAGAGCCGTTTGGGGATCGCCGCGACGCACGACTTGAGGCGAGTGGTGAAAACTTTGAGCCACGATCGCGTCTTTAATGCTGAGAATCGGGTCGAGTGTCTCATAGGTAACAATGACTTTTTCGGCTCCTAGTCGTGCGGCTTCCTCGGTTTCACCTGCGACCCAAATCACTGCCTGCCCCCAATAGCTGACTTCCTCGGTGGCGAGCAGAATCTCGTCGTGAACAATCACCCCCGTGTTGTTTTCGCCAGGAACGTCGTCTGCGGTCAAAACGGTGACGACACCCTCGACTTCATAAGCCGCAGACACGTCGATTTTGGTGATTCTCGCTCTCGCATGGGGAGCCAAAACCGGAAACAGGGACAACATCCCAGCCGGAAGGCGCTGATCGTCCGTGTAAATGGCGGTGCCGCTCACATGGGCTTCTGCGCTCTCGTGGCTTTTGCGTTTGCCGACGCTCATGCTATCACCTCCAATGTTTGAATGGGTGCCTGCCCAAATTCTACAAAAAACTTCTCAAACAGATTGGCGACTAAGAGGCTTCGGTAGTCTGCGCTGCCCCTTAAATCGGTCAATGGCGTAAATGCTTGCTTGAGCGCTGGTTTGACGTGCTGAATGGTTTCGTAATTCCAACGTTTGCCGATTAGCATTTGTTCGACGGCGATCGCCCGAATCGGAATCGCTGCTACTCCCCCATAAGCCAGTCGAGCGTGAAGGATGCGATCGTCATCATCTAGATCGATCACAAATGCAGCCGCGACAATACTAATGTCATCGGTTCCGCGTTTGCCAATTTTATAAGCCTGACTTAAGCGACGAGTCGATGCGCTTTTCGGAATTTTCACCGAAACAATCACCTCTCCAGGCTGCAAATCGGTTTGTCGATAGCCTTTGAAAAAATCGCTGAGGGGAATCGTGCGATCGCCCATTGAGTGAGCAAGTTTCAGTTCGGCATCAAGGGACAACAAAACGGGCGGGAGATCTCCGATCGGAGACGCGGTTCCAATATTGCCGCCGATCGTGGCACGAGTCCGAATCTGTCTCGCTGCGAACCAATGCAGCATTTCATCTAAACTAGGAAAGACTCCGCGTAGTGTCTCTTCAACGTGACTTAACGGCACGGCTGCCCCGATTTCTACAAACTCTAGCGTGTTTTCCAGCGTTTTCAATTCTGTCACTGCTTCGAGTGAAATCATTACCTCGTAGTGTTGACGGTGATAGCTAATTTCCAATCCTAAATCCGTTCCTCCAGCAATCAGCGTTGCATCTGGATACTGTTCCATCAGCGTCAATACGTCCTGGAGTCGCGTTGGACGATAAAACCATTGATCGTTACCGTTATAAGAAATTTCACTCAAGTCCGCACTGGTAGTTTGCAGGTGTTGGTGAAACCGATCGTCCGAATCATCCGGTTGATTCTCTACAACCTGTTGAGCGGCTCGACGAATCGCTAAATAACCTGTACAGCGACACAGATTGCCTTCGACACAGGCATCGTTTAAGGCGCGATCGTAATAAGCCGCAAACAAACTCATCACAAATCCTGGAGTGCAATAGCCACACTGCGATCCGCCCGTCGTCACCATCGCCGTTTGCACCGGATGCAATCGATCGCGACTCACCCCTTCAACCGTAACGATTTCTCGCCCCGCCACCGCACCTAATGGAATTAAACAGCTATTCATCGCCTGATAGTGAGGTTTGCCGTCAGAGCCTTGAGCCACGATCGCCACCGTACACGCCCCGCAGTCGCCATCGCCGCAGCCTTCTTTGGTGCCAATGCGTCCGCTTTGCCGGAGATAGTGCAGCAAGGTCATCGTCGGCGACACGTCTTTGAGACGAACGGTCGCGCCATTGATGACGATCGTGAAATGATTTTGAAGGGCTGAGGTCACGTTATCAGAAGAGGTAATGATGACTTACTTTTATTATCCTGCAAAGCATACTGTATGCACTTCAATCAGAACAGAGTGTACTGGGGTATACCTTTCAGCCTAGAAGAACGACGAGTCATGACCCTAACCCTGGGCACATTCTTTTGACTTCCTCACTAGCAGGATAGAATGAATCCAGCAAACGTTCTCAACATTTAGTTAGACACGCGAGGAGCACCGCAAGGCATGGGAAGAGTAGTCGGTATTGACCTGGGGACTACAAACTCGGTGGTGGCAGTTATGGAAGGCGGCAAGCCCGTCGTCATCGCCAACGCAGAAGGAATGCGAACAACGCCCTCCGTGGTCGGCATTAACAAAGAGGGCGAACGGTTGGTCGGGCAAATGGCGCGGCGACAATCGGTGCTCGACCCGCAAAACACCTTTTTTGGAGTCAAACGCTTTATTGGTCGTCGATATGGCGAGCTATCACCCGAATCGAAGCGAGTGCCCTACACGATTCGCAAAGATGAAGAAGGCAACATTCGGATCAAGTGTCCGAGGCTCGATCGAGCCTTTGCCCCCGAAGAAATCTCGGCGATGATTCTCAAAAAGCTGGCAGACGAAGCAGCCCGCTATCTGGGTGAGCCAATTAGTGGAGCCGTGATTACCGTTCCGGCTTATTTCAACGATTCGCAGCGACAGGCAACCCGCGACGCAGGGCGCATTGCTGGCTTGGACGTGAAGCGAGTTCTCAATGAGCCAACGGCGGCATCTTTGGCATATGGACTCGATCGGGGACAAAGCGAAACCATTCTCGTGTTTGACTTGGGCGGTGGCACGTTTGACGTATCCATTCTGGAAGTGGGAGACGGCGTGTTTGAGGTCAAAGGCACGAGCGGCGACACGCAGCTAGGCGGCAACGACTTCGACGAAAAAATCGTGGACTTCTTAGCTGAAGAATTTCTAGAAAAAGAAAAAGTCGATCTGCGACGCAATCGTCAAGCACTTCAGCGACTCACCGAAGCGGCTGAGAAAGCAAAAATTGAACTCTCCGGGGTGGCAGTCACCGAGATTAATCTGCCCTTTATTGACGCGAACGAAGATGGACCGCTGCACATCGAAACTCGGCTGACCCGATCGCAGTTTGAAGGATTTTGTGGCGATTTGCTCTCGCGACTGCGTGGACCGCTCAAACAAGCATTCCGTGATGCCGGGATGACTCCGGCGGATATTGATGACATTGTGCTGGTCGGCGGCTCCACGCGCATTCCGATGGTGCAGCAAGTCGTCCGATCGATCATCAACAAAGAACCGAATCAAAACGTCAACCCCGATGAGGTTGTCGCAGTGGGTGCCGCGATTCAGGCAGGAATTCTTGCCGGAGAAATCAAAGATATTCTGCTGTTGGATGTCACGCCGTTATCGTTTGGCTTAGAGACGATCGGGGGAGTCATGAAGAAGTTAATCCCTCGCAACACGACGATTCCAACTCGGCGATCGGACACGTTTTCGACCTCAGAAGACAATCAGACAATGGTGGAAGTTCATATCCTGCAAGGCGAACGCGATATGGCATCGGGCAACAAATCGCTCGGTCGCTTTAAGCTAATGGGCATTCCTCCCGCACCGCGAGGCATTCCTCAAGTGCAGGTGTCGTTTGACGTGGATGCCAACGGCATTTTGCAAGTCACCGCAATGGATCGCACCACGGGACGAGAGCAGAGCATCACCGTTCAGGGCGCTTCGACGCTGGGCGAAGAAGAAGTGCGGCAGATGATTCGCAATGCCGAAGAGTTTGCAGAGGTCGATCGACTTCGCAAAGAAAAAATCGAGAAGCGCAATCGGGCGGAAGCGCTGACCTTTCAAGCCGAACGGCAGCTTCGAGAAGCAACCCTCGATTTTGGAATGCAGTTTGTCAGCGGCTACCGATCGCGAATTGAGCCACTGATTCGACAACTCCGGGAAGCTCTAGCAGACAACAACGATCGAGGGGTTGACATTGCCGAAGCCGATCTTAAAGACGTTCTCTATGAGCTAAACCGAGAAGTCTATCAGCAAAATCAGGGTGACGAAGAAGGCGGCTTCTTTGAGTCAATCAAAAAATTCTTTCTCGACGATGACGACGATTACGACTACTACAACGATCGTCGCGACCCTTACGATAATGGTGCCCGACGTGATAACGGCTGGGATGCGCCTCGACAAGATCCCTACGACTATGGTTCTCGCCGCGACTATGATCTGCCCAGACGCGACTCACGAGACGGATACGATTCTGGAAACGTGCCTCGCGACTATTCTTCAGAACCGAGACGCAATAACGATTACGACGCGCCCAGACGCAACGGTGATTCTGGGAATGTGCCTCGCGATCGCGACTACGACGCGCCGAGACGCAACAATGATTCTGGAAACCCCTCCAGAGACTATGATGCGCCGAGACGCAACAATGATTCTGGAAATGTGCCCCGCGATCGCGACGTGCCGAGACGCAAGAATGATTCTGGCAACGCACCTAGTCGAGATTCACGCGATTCTTATGGCGATCGCGACTACACTGCTCCGAGACGCAACGACGCTGACTCGCCGAGACAGAATGACTATCCTCCTGCCCGTTCACCGCGCAATGACCCGTCTAGAACTCAAGACAACGGCGCGCCGAAACGGAGTTCTCAAAGTGATCCCTATGGAACCCGCAGCGATGTCCCTTACGACTCTGGCGATCGTCGCCCAAATCGGGGTGACACCTCCAAAAAACGTCCGGGTCGCCCCAACTACAGCCAAGACAACTGGGACGACGAAGACGATTGGCTGTAGAACGTTTGAAGGATGACGCTATCTCAGCTTCATCCTTCACCTTTGATAGTTTTTTCCTCCTTGCTTGAACGCTATGCAGAATTTCAGAAATTATTACGAAATCTTGGGGGTCGAAAAAGATGCGACGAGCGACGAAATCAAGACGGCGTATCGCAAACTAGCCCGCAAATATCACCCCGATGTCAACCCTGGCGACCAAGCGGCTGAGGAGAAGTTTAAAGAACTCGGCGAAGCGTATGAAGTGCTGGGAGATGTCACTAAGCGATCGCAGTATGACCAGTTTGGCAAGTTTTGGCAGCAAAGAGGATTTCAAGGAGCCGCCAGAGCCGCAAAAAATGCCTGGAACAAAGCAGGCAGCAATGGCTCGCAAGAAGCCGATTTTGGTGAATATCGCAACTTCAACGATTTTGTCGATCAGTTGCTGAATCGGCGTGTGACAACCAACACCACGAGCACCCGACCGCCCCAAACCGACTACTACCGTCCTGGCACGAGCAAAACGAGCTATACCATTCCTAGCGAGCGATCGACGACGACTCGCCGCGATGCCGAAGCACGCCTCACCGTGCCGTTAGAAAAAGCTTACTCAGGTGGGCGAGAGCGAATTCGACTCGAAGATGGGCGATCGCTCGAAGTCAATATGCCTGCTGGCATGGTCACGGGGCAACGAATTCGACTGAAGGGACAGGGGATGTCAGGGGGCAATCTATATCTCAAAATTGAGGTGTCACCGCATCCGTTCTTTAAGTTAGAAAGTTCTGATGTCGTGTGTCAGTTGCCTATTACGCCCAGTGAGGCAGTGTTGGGCGGCGCGATCGAGGTTCCAACTTTAGACGGCTTGGTAAAAATGACGATTCCGAACGGGGTGAGATCGGGTCAGCGGTTGCGATTGGCAAATAAAGGCTATCCCGAAATCGGCAGCGATGAGCGGGGCGATTTGCCCAAAGAACGGGGCGACCAAATTGTTGAATTGCAAATCGTGATGCCTAAAGAAATAACGGCTCAAGAACGCGAACTCTATGAAAAGCTACGTCAGTTAGAAACCTTTGATCCTCGTGCAAATTTGCCTGTGTGAGCGATCGCTCACTGGTCTAGAGGAGCCGCTTAAATTTCGGGTAATTGAAGGAGAATCTCGATGACTGTGTTGCTGGCGGGAGACATCGGCGGAACGAAGACGATTTTGCGATTGGTCAAATCAGAAGACTCGCTGCAGGCGCTCTACGAGGTGCGATATCTCAGTCGTGATTTTCCTGATTTGGTGCCGATGGTGCAGACGTTTCTGGCGGCTGCCGATCGCGAATTGGGACAGACGTTTTCGCCTGAGAAAGCCTGTTTTGCGATCGCCGGACCTGTGATCAACAACACTTCAAAAGTCACCAACGTCGGCTGGACTTTAGAAGCCGATCGGATGTCGCAAGTGTTGGCGATTTCTAAAATCTCTCTGATTAATGACTTTGAAGCGGTTGGCTATGGCGTGTTGGGCTTGGGCGAGTCAGATCTGCATCTGCTGCAAGCCGGACACCCGCAGGAAAAAGCTCCGATCGCGGTTTTAGGTGCAGGAACAGGATTAGGGCAAGGCTATCTCATTCATACAGGAGAAGGCTATCAGGTGTTTGGCTCCGAAGGCGGACACGCAGATTTTGCACCCCGATCGGAGCTAGAGTTTCAGCTTTCTCGCTATTTGCTCGACAAACATCATATCGATCGCATTTCAGCCGAGCGTGTGGTGTCGGGTCAGGGCGTGGTGGCGATCTATCAGTTTTTGCGCGATCGTCAATTTGCTACAGAATCTTCTGAAGTGGGTAACGTGGTTAGAGATTGGGAGTCTCAGGCAGGACGCAGCGAGAAAACCGTCGATCCGGCAGCAGAAATCGCGATCGCGGCGTTAGAAAATCGCGATTTGCTGTCTGAAAAAACGATGCAAATGTTTGTCGAAGCCTACGGCGCTGAAGCAGGAAATTTAGCGCTAAAACTTCTCCCTTACGCGGGTGTGTATGTTGCAGGTGGCATCGCGGCGAAGATTCTGCCCTTAATTGAGGAGGGCGGTTTTCTCACTGCCTTTATTCACAAAGGTCGAATGGGATCGATTTTAGAACGCATCCCGGTTCATGTAGTTCTCAACCCAAACGTTGGGCTAATTGGCGCGGCTCTCTGTGCATCGAAGCTATGATGCGGTTGCCTTGTATAGCTAGAAATAGGTTTAGACAACGACTACTTAAAGATCAGATCGAGTCGCTGCTGAGAGGCTTTTAACGCGTCTACCGGAGAACTCCGATCGAGCAATGTCGCCTCGATCGCCCGTCCCAAATTATCTGAGATGCGGTTGTAGCCGGGAAAGATGGGGCGCGATCGTCCATATTTTGCCTGTTGCAAAAACACATCGACGGCAGGCTGTTGAGCTTTAAACGCTAGATAGTCGGGATTCTCGCGAGATTTGAGATTGACAGGCAAATAGCCCGTTCCGATCGCCCATTCGGTTTGAAATTCGTCACTCATCACATATTCTGCAAACGTAAAGGCGGCTCGTTCCCGCTCTGGAGTCGATTTAAACAGAAACAGATTTTCACCGCCGATCGCCGTGGCGGGTCGTGCCCCGATCGGAATCGGCAACACTCCAAAATCGACTTTAGTGGATTGAAGTTGTCCTAACGTCCACGGACCTGATAGCTGCATCGCTACTTTTCCAGCAAGAAAGCCGTCTAATTCATAGCCTCGTTCTGGCTGCGAGAGAATTGCCGAACCGTCTTGAATCAAATCGCGCCAGAGTTGCAGAGCCGCGATCGCTCCCTCATTTACAATGTTCACGGTTTCTGTCACAACAGAACCTGTATTAATCCGGTTGCCGTATCGCAGAATTTCTTTTTTCTCGATCAATTCGCCGCCGCCGCTCCACATAAACGGTAGCCACGTAAACACGCTCCATTCACCTTTGCCAAGCGGAAGCAAAATTCCGTGGGTGTCTATGCGCCCGTCTCCATTGGTGTCACGAGTCAGCCGCTTTGCCACTTGCCGAAAGTCTTCCCAGGTTTTGGGGAGTTCAGTGATTCCAGCCGCTTTAAACAGACTGGGACGATAAAAAATTCCGACATTATTTGCGCCGAAAGGAATTGACCAAACGTGTCCCTCGTAGGTCATCGTGTCCAAAAGGGCAGGATCAAGCTGTGCCTTGAGGGGCGAAGCAGATAGAAAATCGTCTAGCGATCGCAGAGCATTCAGTTCGACGAGTTGCCCGGTCAACATGGGCGCGAACCACAGCATATCGGGGGCAGCGTTACCCACCACGGCTGAGAGAATTTTGGGCATCTGCTGATCGCCCTGCCCCACATACAGCGATTCAACCTGAATGTCTGGATGCTGCTGGTTAAATTTATTGACCAGTCTTTGCAAAACGTCGCGATTAGGAGGCGGATTGACTCCTTGCCAAAGCGTTAACTGAGTCACATCGGACGATCGTGCAGGTGCCTGACATCCTGATAGCAGAAGGCTGAGACACAGGGCGATCGCTCCAGACCAGAACTTCCAACCATTTTGCCTTCTTAAAAACGCTGCAAATTGTTGCAAAATCATTGAGCGCTACTCCGTCATCTTTGCGAATCTGAACATCATTATCTCAACTTGAAACGCTTTTGTTCTAAAGTCTGTCTTACGAGAGTCAGATTCAGATTTAACACCCTCGATAATGCTCATCAGATACGGTTTTTAAAAAACTTCTCTATGAAAAAGCTGCTTTCTAGTTTGGCATTTTCAGCTTTACTTTTGTTAACAAACTCGTGTCGTTCTGGTGATAAGAATGAAGGGGCGATCGAGATTACACTGAGTGGCTGGCAGAGTAACCCGATCGAGTCTCGACTTTTAGAAAAAGTAATTGACCAATTTGAAGCGAAATATCCCAATATCAAAGTTAAGCATGAAGTGATCAACAGTCAATATATGGATGTGATCAAAACTCGTTTAATTGGAGAAGTCGCCCCCGATGTTTTTTATTTAGATGCCTTTGAAGCCCCTCTATTAATGAAATATGATGTGTTAGAGCCTCTGAATTCATACATCAAACCTGAGTTTAATCTAGCTGACTTTGAACCTAATTTAATCGATGCCTTTAAGCGGAACGGAAACCTCTACGGCATTCCAAAAGATTTCTCTACGTTAGCTCTTTTTTATAACGAGACGGCATTCGCCAAAGCAAATATTCAGCAACCTCCCAAAACTTGGAATCAGCTAATTGAATATTCAAAAAAGTTGACGCTTTATGACCAAACTGGCAAAGTCAATCAATATGGATTTGGCATCACTCCAGAGTTGCCTAGACAGCAATTTATTATTCAAGCATTTGGTGGTGAGTTGGTCGATCGTAACCACTATGCAGCCTTCGCCACACCAGAAAGTTTAAAAGGTTTACAGCTTGTGATTGAGCAATATCGCCACGATCGCTCATCGGCTCAACCCTCTGATGTAGGGGCTAGCTCAGGCGATGATATGTTTGGGCAGGGAAAAGCCGCGATGATGCTGTCGGGTGCCTGGACGATTCCCTACTTTAAAGAAACGTTTCCCAATTTGAAATTTTCGACCGCGGAAGTTCCAACGATTAATAATAGAAAAGGCACAATGGCTTACACCGTTGCTTACGTGATGAATCGTAAGTCAACCCAAAAAGAAGCTGCCTGGAAACTCATTGAATATTTAACTAGCGAAGCCACAATGAAAGAATCAGGAAGCCAAGGCTTTGCTTTACCGTCTCGACGATCGGTGCTGAAGGGATTAGACTCCGATCGTCACTCTCTTTACGCTCCATTAATTGCCGGATCAACGTATGCAACGATTTGGCAAGCAGGAGAAACATTACCTACAATTTTGACCAACTTCGACAATCAATTTGTAAGTGCTTTAATCGGTCAGCAATCGCTCAAAGATGCAATGCAAAAAGCTCAAGACACTGCGAACCGAGAAATCTATTTATCCAATTAATCGATATGCTAAACAAAACCATCTGGAATAAGCAAAGTACACGAGAAACGGTGTCGGGCTATCTATTTATGACTCCGGCAATCGTCGTTTTAGGAATCTTTCTAATCGTCCCTGTTATCTTTACGATCGTGCTGGCTTTTTACCGAGTTCAGCTTTTAGGTGAAGTCAGCTTTCAATTCGCAGGGTTCAAAAACTTTGTGCGAATGAGATCAGACGAGCGAGTCTGGATTGCGCTGAAAAACACGGCTGAATATGTGGCGATCGTCGTTCCCATCCAAACAATTTTAGCGCTTGGACTAGCCTTGATTCTCAACACCAACATCAAAGGAAAAAGCTGGTTTCGGGTCGCGTTTTTTCTGCCGACCGTCACATCGTCAGCCGTTCTCACATTGATCTTTATGTGGATTTACAACACAAACGGTTTACTCAATAGCTTCCTCGGCTTTTTTGGGCTTCCGACCTATAACTGGCTAGGCGATCCAGATGTCGCACTTAAAGGCATTATGCTAATGAATATTTGGGCAACTGCTCCGCTTTTTATGGTGATTTATTTAGCGGCACTGCAGGATATTCCAGAGAGTTTATATGAGGCAGCCTCGATCGATGGTGCAGCTCCGTGGGAGAAGTTTTGGTGCATCACACTGCCATTTCTTAAACCTGTAACGTTCTTTGTGATTGTGATGGGAATTATTGGCACCTTTCAGTTATTCGATCAGTCCTATATTTTCTCAAGCGGATCAGGAGGACCGAATAACGCAACTCTGACGATCGTGCTTCTCATCTATCAATATGCCTTCAAAAATCTGGATATGGGATATGCACTGGCGTTGACTCTGATGTTGGCACTGGTGATTATGACGGTGACGCTAATTCAACGCAGTTTGTTTAAAGAAGAATCATTAGATTAGAGGTGAAACATGATTGCAAAATCGGCTCGATCGTGGATATGGCTTCTTTACGCAGCGCTTGCTGTCTATGCGTTCATCACATTTATTCCGTTTACTTGGGCGCTGTCTGCTTCATTTAAATCACTACCAGAAATCTCAGCAGGAGGGGCAGATTTCATTCCTAAAGCCTTCACATTAGAGAACTACAAAACCATCTTTTTGCAAGAACCTTTATTTGGAAGATGGTTAGCTAATAGCGTCATGGTTGCTGTTACAGTCACCCTCTTTAATTTGCTATTTAACTCAATGGCAGGCTATGCACTCGCTCGAATTAAATTCCCTGGAAATCGGCTCTTGTTCGTGTTAGTTTTAGCGGTCTTAGTCATACCAGGACAAATTACTCTCTTACCTAAATTCTTGATTCTTAAGTCGTTTGGTTGGCTCAATTCTTATCAAGGATTGATTGCACCCGCCCTTGTGAATGCCACCTTCATTTTTATGATGCGACAATTTTTTCTCAACTTCCCCAAAGAGTTAGAAGAAGCCGCCGCACTCGATGGATTAAATCGATTTGAAACCTTCTTTCAGGTCGTGATGCCTCTCGCAAAACCCGCACTAGCGGCTCAAACAATTTTTATTTTTATGGGTTCCTGGAATGAATTTTTACTGCCTTTGGTGGTCATGTCTAACCCAGAAATGTTTACACTTCCTTTAGGGCTAAATGCATTTAAGGGTCAATACGTTACTTACTGGAATTACATCATGGCAGCCTCCATGATTTTTACGCTTCCTGCTTTGGCAATCTACGCCTTTTTTAACCGATACTTCATTCAAGGAGTCACCTTCACCGGGGGAAAAGGTTGAAAAACGCCGCGATCGTTTAGATTGAATCTACTATCAGCATCTAGTTTCATTCCAATATGGCAGGACATAGTAAGTGGGCGAATATTAAGCGCCAAAAAGCACGAGTCGATGCGGTTAAAGGCAAAGTCTTCACCAAAATCTCGCGAGAAATTATCGTAGCGGCTCGCAGCGGTGTACCCGATCCGGCGGCAAACTTTCAGCTTCGCACGGCGATCGAGAAAGCTAAAGCCGCCAGCATTCCCGCAGACAACATCGATCGAGCGATCGCCAAAGGTGCAGGCAAAGGCGCAGACAGCACTGAGTTAGAAGCCATCCGCTATGAAGGCTATGGCTCTGGTGGAGTCGCGGTTTTAATCGAGGCACTCACTGACAATCGCAATCGCACCGCCGCCACCCTCAGAGAAGCGTTTAGCAAAAACGGCGGCAACTTGGGCGAATCTGGGTGCGTCGGCTGGATGTTTGAGCAAAAGGGCATCGTTGAAGTGGCGATGACGACTTCACAGGTCAAACGGGGGCGCAATCGGACTCTTGAAAACGATCCAGTAGACGAAGAAGAATTTCTAGAAGCGTGTCTTGAAGGCGGTGCTGAAGCTTACGAGATGATCGACACCGAAGACGGAAACGTGGCTGAAGTCGTGACGGACGTAGAGAATCTGGAAGCGTTGAGCCAAACGCTCAGAGACCAATACACCGTCAGTCTGGTTGAGTTGCGCTGGATTCCGACCACGACGATCGAGGTCACTCAGCCCGATCACGCCCGATCGCTCCTCAAGCTGATGGATGCTTTAGAAGACCTCGACGATGTGCAATCGGTCACCGCTAACTTTGAAATGGCGGCTGATTTGATGACATCCAGCATTGCTTAATCTGAGATCTTGCACCAGTCTCAGTCAGCCCGACAACCCGCCCTTAACTTCAGTTCAGGGCGGTTGAATGCTATGAACGAGGGGTTTTAATCAGGTGCAAGATCTCAGTAATCTTAAATTATGGGGTCAGTGTGGTTGCTGTCCAAATCGTCCAGCCGTCGATCGCCAACAGCATCACCGTCAAGCCCAGCAGAATGAGATACATCCAGGGCTGAGACAACGGCTTCACGTCTCTTGTGTCAATTCCGGTTTCTGCCTCAACTCGTCGGACTAGCCGCGCAAATCCAGCGACGCGCATCGGCAACAGATAGCCCTGCCCCGACTGGCTGAGAAAATAGTAGACCAGTCCGCCCTGACCCGTCGATCGCGGCTTTAGTGCTTTGACTTCTGCCCAAGGCAACTGCCAACCCTTGCGAAAAAACTTCGGCACCCAGCGCGGATACGTCACCTCAATTCCTTGCGGGTTTACGACAACCCGTTCACACAACACGGCGTAGAGTCCGATCGCTCCAAGAGCAATGCCCACCCACAGCAAATTAGGCGGAACTGGCGATTTCGTCACCTCCGAGAGAAACGGCAGCGGAGTCGTCAACGCCCCATACAAACTCAGCAGCGTGATGCGAATCAGAGGAGAAATCCGAAACAGATCTTCTGCCGAGTGAGAAGGTTCTACGATCGAGGATTCAGAGGAATTTGTAGGGTCGCTCACAGGGGTAAATTCTCGTAAGTGCGGACAATCAGCGATATCACAAGCCCTAACCGAGCGCATCTGACAAATAATCTGCTGTGGCTTCAACGAGGGCGATCGTGTCTTCATAAACCATTCGCGTCGGACCCAAAACCCCTACGCTGCCGACTGCCGCAGATCCTCGGCTATAGGTCGAAGAAATCAGCGTGCAGGCGCGAATCGGTTCTAAAAGATTTTCAGAGCCAATGCGAACAGACACGCGCCGCCCCGATCCGTCTGAGTCGGGCTGCTCAAAAATCAGCGGCATTAGCTGATGCTGTTCTTCTTCGAGCAGGTGCATGATGGTCTTGATGTGATGCAGCTCCGAGAATTCGGGCTGTCTGAGAACTTCTGAGACTCCGCTAATCAAAATCTGGGTTGGCAGCGCAGACGACTGGGAAAGGCGACGAGTCAGATCAGTCAGCAACGACGTGAGCGAATGGCTATAGCGTTCAAACTCGCGTCCCAACTCGCTCCAGTCGAGGGTGGCGAGATCGGCAGGCGATCGTCCTCTCAGTTGCTCGTTTAAAAAGTTTGAGAGAATTTGCAGTTCGCGATCGACCCGTTCTGGATCAAGTTTGCTGTCGTCGTTGGATTTGGGCAATTCCATCAGCAGAGATCGAGTCTCATAAGAATCGGTGACGACAATCAGCATGATCCGCTCTGGGTCAACCTGCACAAGCTGCAAATGGCGTAACTCAGTCGTGCGAGTCAGCGGCATCGTAATCAGCGTGATATAGCCGCTCAACGTTGAGAGAATCTGAGCAGCCCCGCGCAGCAATGCTTCAAAGCTCCACTCGTCACCATTGAGACGACACGACAGCAGTTGCTCAATTTGACTGGTCGCCTCGATCGAGGGTTTGATCAAGTTATCTACATAAATTCGATAGCCAGAATCAGACGGAATTCTCCCGGCTGAGGTGTGGGGTTGATAAAGCAGCCCTGATTTTTCTAAAACACCCATTGCATTGCGAATCGTGGCAGAACTGACGCTGAGGTTATATTCCTTCACCAGCGCTTCTGACCCGACTGGCTCGGCGGTGGCGATATAGTGACGCACTGTTGCCCAAAGAACCTGCTGCTGACGGTTTGTAAGATTGATAGGAAGGGACATTTTTAAATAAACAAGATTATGATCGCAGTCGTCTAACACTCAAAACTCTGAATCACCCAGCGCAGATACACATCAAGGCTGAAACTAAGATAGCAGATTCTTAAGTTTGTCTTTTATTTCAAATCAGCGTCGTAACAAGCACATCAAAACGAGTTGGCTGATCACCTTATCTCAATTTTATTCTGAGTCTTGCTACCTTTCCTACTCCTTACAAGGCTAAAGTCGAGCTAGGAGGCGAGTTTGCTCCAAGAGAGATAAGGCAGAGTGGCGGCGGTGGCACGAGTCCGATCGCTCTGAGCAACCAGTTGACCACACGCATCCCAAGTGCCAGCCATCAGCATCATGCGAGAGCCTTCACCCATCGAAATTGGGGCACTAAAGTTATCGCATTTCACTTGCATCGCTTCAAGATCGACGGTGATCTCAGCGTGAGGATCGGCAGTCACCATTTCCTGCAATTGTTTAGTCGTTGTAGAATCAGCCGCCACACAGGGAATACCCATCACCACACAGTTACCAAAAAAGATCTCGGCAAAACTTTCACCCACGATCGCTCCAATTCCCCACTTAGCGATCGCTTGCGGCGCGTGTTCGCGACTAGAGCCACAGCCAAAATTATCATTGACCACGAGAACTTTAGCGCCCTGGTATTGAGATTGATCAAACGGGTGTTGACCCTTGGCTTGTGCTCGATCGTCGGCAAACACATCGGCTCCTAGCCCATCAAACGTGACGCACCGCAAAAAACGGGCGGGAATGATCCGATCGGTATCGATGTCGTTACCCACTAAAGGAATTCCGCGTCCTGAAACTGTCTTGACTTCACTGACCATAATTTGCTCTCTGCTTCAGTTTTCTTATTTTCTCATTTTTAGTCTGAAACCAACCGCGTTCGTCGCCCATTCTCAGCCAACAAAAAAGGGAGATAGACCAAACTATCCCCCTTCTAAAGCTTATGGAACGATCGGAGATCTCCTAAAAGATCGACCCATCGACACTAGTAACGATAACCGCTGCCGCTGCTGCTGCTATTGTTGTTGCTGCCGGGTTTGTGAACAATAAAGCTCATCACCTGACATTGCTTGATGTTGTCAAACGCAACGATGCGGATGTAGCAGTTCGAGTACTCAGAGCGGCACTGTTGCACTTCGTTGAGAACTTCTTGAGGACTGGTTGCGTTAAACAGAGGCAACTTCCACATCGTCCAATAATAGGTTTCGGGTTCAGACGTTTCGTTGAACTCGATGCAAGGGAAATAGCCCTGGTCGATCGTGTACTGGAGCTGACGCGCAATTTGAGCATCGGTCAGCGCAGGTAGATACGAAAAAGTTTCGTAATGGCGCTCTTTAGGCAGAGTTTTCATGGATTTCCTCGATCGAAGGTTTTGCGTTTTTAAGGTTAGGGCGACTCGTCATAAGCCTCTTCATCAGAGATTTCTGACGAGTCAGTAGAAGAACTGGGAGTCGTCAACTCGAATTGCGTGATCCGTTCTAGCTGCTGGCGGCGCTGCTCCATGTTGGCTTGCTGAACCGTCGATCGCAGCATCTCTGGCAAAAACTCAGCAATTTCGTTGGCAAGATGTTCTCTCACCGTCAAAATGCGGAATGCAAGGTCTTGCCGCTCTTGAAAGAGTGCCTGCAAATAAGCTTCGCCGTCCTGAATCTTTTCTCGCGCAGAGAATTGATGCAGCCAATAAGCGCGCTTGGGTTCAGTTTCGTCTAACTGGGAGATCACCACCCGCACTGCCTGATAAGTCAGGTAGCTCGTTAGCGTCTTAGTCGTATCTTTCGCAATCCGCTTGAGATCCATGAGCGAAATAATTTAGGGTTTGGATTTTAGATTAAACGTTAACGCTAAAATCCAAAACCCAACATTTCAACCGATCATCAAACCGTATCGACAGCCTCAAACTCAAACTTGATTTCCTTCCACAGCTCACAAGCAGCCGCCAATTCAGGAGACCAACGGCAAGCTTCACGAATGATGTCGCCGCCTTCACGCATCAGGTCACGACCTTCGTTCCGCGCTTGCACACACGCTTCAAGCGCGACGCGGTTTGCCGTTGCACCCGGTGCATTACCCCAAGGGTGTCCGAGGGTTCCGCCACCAAATTGCAGGACAGAATCATCGCCGAAGATGTCAACCAACGCAGGCATATGCCAAACGTGAATACCACCCGAAGCAACTGCCATCACACCCGGCATCGAAGCCCAATCTTGGGTGAAGTAAATGCCGCGAGACGGATCGCGCTCAATGTAGTTCTCACGCAGCAGATCGATGAAACCCAAGGTGATCGCTTTGTCGCCTTCGAGCTTACCGACGACGGTTCCGGTGTGAATGTGGTCGCCACCCGACATCCGCAAACACTTCGCCAAGACGCGGAAGTGAATGCCGTGGTTTTTCTGACGGTCAATCACAGCGTGCATCGCACGGTGAATGTGCAGCAAGACTCCGTTATCGCGGCACCAGTGCGCCAGCGTGGTATTGGCGGTGAATCCTGCGGTCAGGAAGTCGTGCATGATGATGGGCATTTCGAGTTCTTTGGCGTACTCAGCCCGCTTCAGCATTTCTTCGCATGTCCCAGCCGTACAGTTCAGGTAATGACCTTTAATTTCTCCGGTTTCTGCCTGAGCCTTGTGGATCGCATCTGCCACAAACAAGAAGCGATCGCGCCAGCGTTGGAAGGGCTGGGAGTTGATGTTTTCGTCGTCTTTGGTGAAGTCCAAGCCACCGCGCAGACATTCGTAAACGGCGCGTCCGTAGTTTTTAGCCGACAAACCGAGCTTCGGCTTGATGGTGCAACCCAGCATGGGGCGACCATATTTGTTGATTTTGTCGCGCTCAACCTGAATGCCGTGGGGAGGTCCTTGGAAGGTCTTCAAATAAGCAACGGGAATGCGAAGGTCTTCTAGACGCAGCGCTTTGAGAGCTTTAAAACCAAACACATTGCCGACAAGTGAGGTCAGCAGGTTGGTGACAGAGCCTTCTTCAAACAAATCTAACGGATAGGCGATGTAGGCGATGAACTGGCTGTCTTCGCCCTTAACGGGTTCGATGTCGTAGCAGCGTCCTTTGTAGCGATCGAGGTCGGTCAGCAGGTCTGTCCACACGGTCGTCCAGGTTCCCGTGGAGGATTCTGCGGCAACTGCGGCGGCGGCTTCTTCGGGGGGAACGCCAGGCTGAGGAGTCACCCGGAACGCTGCCAAAATATCGGTATCTTTAGGCGTGTAGTCTGGGGTGTAGTAGGTTAAGCGGTAATCTTGAACCCCAGCTTTATACCCGGCTTTAGCCTGGGTTTTGGTTTGAGCGTACGACATATCTCCCTTCCTGTTTAAATCGTCAAATCTTTCTCAGCAAGCAGCACCAGCAGCGCCCAGACAATCTGCCTGAACCACGTTTGGTCGTCAACTATGTACATTACACCGATGAGGGATCGACTTTTCACATTTGATCCCAAAGTTTAAAATCAAGTTTTAAGAAGCGCCTCACTGGGTGACTTAGTGACATCTTCATTAAGGATAGTATCAGGATTTTGATAAGCAATACTTGAGAAATTCTGTAGCGTTAGATAAACGATCGTTATCAATTAAGTCGTTAGATATCGCTTTGTAAAGAGAGATTAAGCGAGGCTTCAGAGATTGTCTTGTAGAATCTCTGAGGCAGAAACTGTGATAGTCAAGCGTGGAACCCACTGAAGATCAGTATCTCGTGCTGAATGCCCTCGAAACATTAGGTTTCATTGAAAGAAGGCTCTATGATCCAGAAATCGGGGTTTGGTGTATCGAAACCGCTAGCCCCATTTTGGCGATCGCCTTTGTTCTAGCCGATGGTGAGATTGTTCCTATTTACTGGCTGCAAGACCCATGAGAGAACCCACCGACCTTGAAAGGCAGCAGTATGCCAGACTGAGAGAGCTTCTTGACGTGTCTCATCAGCGCTATCTTGAGGCAGGCGGCGACCCTGACAAGACGCACAGTGGGCTGCCCGGACATGACTATTTGAGCGATGCCGAGCGAGTCGAGATGGTGACGCTAATGCGACAGCTTGCCGGAATTCGGATATTGGGAGAGCAGGCACACTATCAGGGGCGATCGTGGCAAATTCAGTCTCCATCCGAGATTCAGCCGTTGTGATCACGCCGTAGATTTTGATCAGACGCGGCTGTGAGATGATGGCTAGAACGCATTTTGCGTTGCCTATTTTAAAGGAGTTCCGCCTGTCGTGAAACCGTCTTCATCTCCTCTGCAAGTGTTTCAAAGCCGCAAGATGGTGGCTCTCTTATGGCTGGGCTTCGCATCAGGACTGCCGCTCTATTTGACGAGCAAAACGCTGCAAGCGTGGATGACTGTTGAAGGCATTCAACTAAGCGCGATCGGGCTGTTTAGCTTAGTCGGGTTGCCTTACTCGCTGAAGTTTCTTTGGTCGCCCCTTTTAGATCGGTTTGTGCCGCCGTTTCTCGGTCGCCGCCGGGGATGGCTGGTGATTATGCAAATCGGATTGGTGATAGCGATCGCGGCAATGGCGCTGCAAAATCCTAAACAATCGCTGCAGCTATTAGCAATTAATTCGCTGGTGATTGCGTTTCTGAGTGCGAGTCAAGACATTGCGTTTGATGCCTATCGCACCGATATTTTAGAGCCACTCGAAATGGGCGCGGGGGCAGCCGTTTCAGTGCTCGGATATCGAATTGCCTTATTGGTGACAGGCGCATTGGCGTTGATTTTGGCAGACCGGACTTCCTGGCAAGTCGTCTATCTACTTCTGTCTCTCGTGATGGGGATTGGAATTCTCGCCTCTTTGTGGGCACCCGAACCGAAGCTGCAACCCCAACCGCCCGACTCGTTGCGGGAAGCAGTCACTCTGCCCTTTATCGAGTTTTTTCAACGATTGGGGACGCTGCGGGGCAGTGCTGTCTTGGTCTTCATTGTGCTTTATAAATTGGGGGATTCCCTCGTCAACAATATGTCGCTGCCGTTTTTATTAAAGACGGGCTTCACCCAAACCGATGTGGGTGCCATTCAAGGAGGAATGGGATTATTGGCAACGATCGTGGGCGTTTTAGCAGGGGGAGCCGTTCTCAGCAAATTGGGCATCGCTCGATCGCTCTGGGTGTTTGGTGGTTTGCAGGCAATCAGCAACCTGACTTATCTGGGGTTGGCGCAGGTTGGCAAAAACTATCCCTTTATGGTGGTGGCGATCAACATTGAGAACTTTTGTGCAGGACTGGGCACGGCTGCTTTTGTGGCATTCTTTATGAGTCTTTGTAATCAGCGCTTTTCAGCGACTCAATTTGCTCTATTTTCTAGTCTGATGGCGGTCAGTCAAAATATTTTAGTGGCTCCGGCTGGGCGATTGGTCGAGGCGACAGGCTGGACGTGGTTTTTCATCATCACCATTTTCGCTTCCCTGCCAGGGTTGATGCTTTTACCCATCTTTGCGCCCTGGAACGCTGACTCTACGCCTTTGGACGAGCTTTAAATTTTTCCATCTTAGAAGGGGTGATCAGCGGTAGGATAAGATAAGAGGTTTTTAACAAATCTTGAGCTATTTTTTAGAAAAATCCCTTCATTGCGATCGCCCGTCCTATGGCTTTTCTTCGTCAGTATGTCGCCCCTCTACTGGTCGTGCTAGTTTTCTTAGTTGCCTTGGTGGCAGTCAGTGCTCGAATCTTTCTTCCTTCAGACATGGCGGCTCCGGCTCCGATCGAAGAAGTCAATCCAACTAGCGACAAAGCTCAGGCTCCTGACTCTAACTCTGTGGCTGGCTTGCCTCCCGCCCTGTCTGCTCTGATTAAAGGACTGCCTGACGATCTTGCCCCATCCGAGAAGCTCTAATCCGTTACTCGTGTCTAGTCAGCTACCCTCTGATTATCGGCTGCAAGTAGGCTCGACACTAGACAGGGCGCTGCTGGTGAAGTTTATGCAGCGCACATATCAAGAGCTTCACCCGACGGGCGACTTGACTCATTTGGCAGTGACGATCGAGCAATATCTCTCAAATCAAACGCCAATCTGGTGGGTTGAACCCAGTCAGGTTATTTCTACGGGAGGTCTGCCTTCTTCGCGTTCGCTACGGCAGCCGATCGCGGGTTTGTGGCTGGGCAACGCCATCGACCAAGCCAGCGGCGATCGCCACGCTCACATTTTTTTGCTGTATGTCATGCCAAATCACCGACGCAAAGGCATTGGGGCGGCGTTGGTTCGTCATGCCGAAAACTGGGCAAAAGAGCGGGGCGATCGACAGATTGGCTTACAAGTCTTTACATCCAATCAGCCTGCTCTTCAGCTATACCAGACATTAGGCTACCAAACTCAATCACTGTGGATGGTCAAGTCGTTGGAATTATGATAATTTTTGAATTCAAAATTCTCTAGTCATCGGGTGCGGTAAAGTTACTAGATATGTATAGCGATGATGATTTGACCGTCTTAGATATCGACGTTGATTTAGCCGACCCGCTAGATCAAATTCCTGCGATCGAAGATGAGTCAGAAGTCCAGAAGCCTAACCCCGACTTGATGCTGGCAATCCTTGACTCGCAGGATGTGCAGCAGAGAATGATGGCGACACGAGCCTTTTGTGAACTGCAAGACGATCGGGCGATTCCTCATTTAATTCGACTGTTGAGCGATGCCTGCCCGCTGGTGCGCGTGAGTGCTGCCTACGCGTTAGGGCGCAACCCTAGCAAAGATGCGGTCGAGCCACTGGTCAAGCAGTATGACGAAGATTGGAATGGCTATGTGCGGAAAGGTGTCGTCTGGGCGCTGGGAAACTGCCGCGATCGTCGCTCCCTACCAACGCTAATTACAGCGGTCAGAACAGACATTCCAGCCGTTCGGCTATGGGCAGCCAGTGCGCTGGCACAAATGACATCGGTAGGGTATGACGTGGTGGTGGCGGCGGTCGCCCCGCTGATTGAGGCATTGAGACAAGACCCAGTAGCGGCGATTCGCAGTAATGCGGCGTGGGCGTTGGGTCAACTCTGTCGAGAACTGCCGTCAAACGTGATTTATGCGACGGCGATCGACGCGCTCATTGAGTCATTTGCTGAAGATTCAGACGTAGGTGTGCGCGAAGATGCAAAATCGGCGATGCTCAAATTGGGTGACATTCGCGGGCTGCAGGTGATTGAAGAGTTAGAACAAGAGGGGCTTTTGTGGGAGCACGGCAAAGAATCTTGGGATTAGAGACACTGAGTAGAAGCTTCTAAACGCTGCTTGATATACATCTCTTTAATCTTCGGATCTTTACTATTGTGAGTTTCTTTAAAGTCAAAGATATTGGTCGCTTTTAACAACTTCCAAAGCTGATTGTGACCATAGTTTTTGGGATTGAAGCTTGGGGACAGCTTTTTAATTTGTGCTCCCAGAGTTCCTAGACGTGTCCATCCATCATTTTCTACGATCGCCGCATAAGCATCCTTCAAAAGCTTCAACAACTTCTTATCGATTTTCAAGCTTTGCTGACTCGTATTCGTTGACGTAGAAGCAGGGGCTTTAGATGCCTTCTGTGCGTCTTTTGAGTTCTGCTTAGTTCCGCTGGACGGAGCGATTGAATCAAAAGGAGAAGGAACGGATGCTTTCTGCGCATCTTTTGAGCGTTGCTTGTTTCCGGTTGATAGATCAGATGTAGAACTTTCCAGTGGCTTGGATTTGTCAGTGTAGATAAATTCGTCGCAGGCACTCACAAAAGCCTCTGGCGTTTTTGGCTCACCAAATCCATAAACCACTAGCCCTGATTCTCGAATGCGACTGGCTAAACGAGTGAAATCACTATCGCTAGAAACGATGCAAAACCCGTCAAAATTGCGCGTGTAGAGCAAATCCATCGCGTCGATAATCAGAGCACTGTCTGACGAATTTTTGCCCGTTGTATATCGAAACTGCTGAATCGGCTGAATGGCAAGTTTGTTTAGTTTGGCTTTCCAACTGACAAGTTGTCCGTTGGTCCAATCGCCATAAACCCGTTTGACGTGGGCAGTTCCATACTGGGTCACTTTCTTCAAAAGCGTCTCAATCCCGTCAGCACTCGCATTTTCTGCATCAATCAACACAGCAAGCCGCCTGCTCTTAAACGACATATCCTTGTCCATTTGCGCTCGATCGACTGACAAAATAACGACCCAGTTTATAAATACCCACAAACTGACCTCCATTACGGCTCGGATATCTTTATTTATTGATTTCTGTTAAAAATTGGAGCAAAGTGGCAACACTAAAGGGGTACCATCTGCCCAATGTCTTGCTGAACGCCCGAAACAGAAGTCACTGTCGGCGATCGGCTGTTTCCTATCTTTGCAAAGGAGTTCGTTATTAATGGAATACACAATTCCAGAGCTTGATCCTATTAGCCGCCAGTTGGTGAGTTTAGAGCGTCCTAAGAAGACCAAAATGCTGGTCGTCGATGATGAGCCAGACAACCTCGATTTGCTCTATCGCACCTTCCGGCGAGATTTTCAGGTTCTCAAAGCCGAGAGTGGAATGCAGGCATTAGAAATTCTGTCGACTGAGGGAGAGGTCGCGGTGATCATCTCCGATCAGCGGATGCCCGAAATGAAAGGGACAGAGTTTTTGAGCCGCACGGTGCCCCAGTTTCCTGACACGATGCGAATTATTCTCACCGGGTTTACCGACGTTGAAGACCTGGTTGAGGCAATCAATTCTGGACAGGTTTACAAATACATCACCAAACCTTGGGACCCTAGCGAGCTAAAAGCAGTTGTGCAGCGAGCCGCCGAGACCTATGAATTGCTCAAACAACGCACCGAAGAACTGCGGCGATCGCAGGCTCAAACCGCGTTGCTTTCGACGATCATTCAGGTCGCTCAAAATGCCTCTAGCTCAGAAAGCACGTTGACCCCGATCGCGACCGCATTTGGCAAAAACTTTGTAGCCGATGGCTGCATTTTGCAACTCGTCGAGAAGGAAACGCTTACAGCTCACGGCAGCTACAGCGCCGCCGAGCCTTTAGAAAATTGGTTAGAGAAAGACTCAATGGTGAGAGAGGCGATCGCGTCTCAAAAAATTCAGGTTTCTGTCAACGTTCCTGCCGATGCCAGTTTGTCAGACAGCCCTCACTACACCAGTTCTGGAATTCAGGCGCACCTGATTGTTCCGGTGACGCTGCGAGGTGAACTGCTGGCGGTGCTGTCTCTGCAATGGAAGCAACCTTGCACCCTCAGAGAAGATGAACTTTTGCTCTTACATCTCTCTGCCCAACAGGTTGCGTTGGCGTTGACGTGCAGCCATTATTCTTCTGTGGTGGCATAGAGATTAGGTTAATTAATACGATTTAGCAGCGCGAAGCCAAAAAGCAGGTCTTTAAAATCTAGAATTTTAAAGACCTGCTTTTTTCAAGGGGTCTTCAGTTCAAAATCGGTAGCCCAAAATCGGATGAAATCTGACCAAATCCAAGCCTTATTCGATCGCATCGCACCTGTCTATGATGAGCTGAATACGGTTCTCAGCTTTGGGCAACACCGCATCTGGAAACAAATGGCGGTCAAGTGGAGCGGTGCCAAACCGGGAGACGTGTGTCTCGATCTCTGCTGCGGCAGCGGCGACCTTGCCCAGATGTTAGCCGAGAAAGTAGGCAAAACAGGACAGGTTTACGGCGTTGATTTTTCGTCGGCTCAGTTAGCGGTGGCAGGCGATCGGGCAACTCGTCGCTGTCTCAAACCCGCGATTCAATGGGTAGAATCGGACGTTTTGACGTTGCCCTTTTCTGATAACCAGTTTGATTGCGCCACGATGGGCTATGGGCTGCGGAACGTGACCGACATTCTGCTCAGTTTGAAAGAAATTCGCCGCGTCTTGAAGCCGGGGGCAAAAGCTGCCATTCTCGATATGCACCGTCCGAGTAATGGGTGGGTGAGGGCGTTCCAAAAGTGGTATCTCGATGAAGTGGTCGTTCCGGCGGCTCATCGGCTAGGCTTTACCGAAGAATATGCCTACATCGCCCCCAGTCTCGACAAATTTCCGACGGGTGCAAAACAAGTCAGCCTTGCCAACCAAGCCGGATTTGCATCTGCTATGCACTATCCCACTGCCGGGGGTACGATGGGAGTGTTGGTCATTATGAAAGGATGACAGATCTCTCTACACTTTGGCTCTTTGTCGCTCCTCCGATCGTGGGTGGAATTATTGGATATTTCACCAACGATGTCGCGATCAAAATGCTGTTTCGCCCCTATCGAGCGCTTTATCTGGGCAAACAGCGCATTCCGTTTACGCCGGGTCTGATTCCTCGCAATCAAGAACGCCTTGCTAGACGAATTTCTGACACGATTATGGGATCGTTGCTGACTCCTGATGAGCTGCAAAAACTGGCGCGGCGATTGCTGCAAACTGAGCGGGTGCAGAGTGCGCTGCTGTGGCTTTTAAAACTGGCGCTTGAGCAGCTCGAATCAGACAAAGAGCAGAAAACCGCCAAAATTGTGGCAAACATTCTGCGAGATTTATTTGGGCAGTCGTTGCCGCGATTATTAAAGGTGTTGGCACGGCGTGAAGACTTTCTAGAGGAGCAGCTTAACCAGATTTTTGATCAGGTGATTCTAGAATTTCAACTCAGCAATGATCAGTCTGGCAAATTGGCAGATTGGGTGACTCAAGCGGTTGCACCGCCCGATCGGATTCGTCAAGTGTTGATTGATTTTTTGACCGATCGCAATATTCAAGTCATTGATGAAGGTTTTCGAGAAAAAACAAGCGGGACGTATTGGGTCGTCGCCAATCTTTTTGGCGTTCGCAACTCTTTGGTGCGGTTAAGAGCCTTCTGTTTAGACGAAAGAGAAGCGTGTAATAAAGTCTTGGCAGAGCTGGTGTTTTCGCTCGGCGTTAAAACTCGCTTAAGAGAATGGCTGCAAAACCTCTCGCTGCAAGACCTGCCCGTTTCAACGGTCAGACAACTCCGCAAAACCATGCGCGAAAGCGTCCGCCAATATCTGCAAGACCGAGGGGCTGACGTGTTGCAGGGCTTGAGCAAGTCGGTCGATTGGGAAAATGTGGCATCGGTGGTTTTGGCTCGTCTGCAAACGTCGGAGGCGGTGACTGGCTCATTAGAAGTGATCAGTCAGGAATTGGCGTTGATTTTAGAGCGATATCTGGAGCGAGATCTCGAAAACATTGTGGCTCAAGCCATCCCGATTTTGAATATTGATCAGGTGATTGTCGATCGCGTCGGAGCCACGTCTCCCGCAGATTTAGAAAACGCGATTAACGGAATTGTGAAAAGTGAACTGCAAGCGATCGTCAACTTGGGCGGCATCTTAGGGTTTGTGATCGGTCTGCTTCAGTCTGCGATTTTGTTGATTCGCTGATCAAACGATCGCTTAATATCAAAAAAACTAATTGAGAACTCATTGACGCTTACCTCGAAGAAGGAGAAAACGAGTTTGAAGCGTTGCGGCGATCGCTGAGGCAAAAAAATCCGGCTCTATATCAAAAGTTGGCAGAGGCTCAGGTGCAGAAGCAAACCAACGGATGACTAAGCTTCAATTTCAAGCAGATGCCGATCTCAAACACGCGATCGTGACTGGAATCCTTCGCAGACAACCAACCATTGATTTTCAATCAGCTAATGCAGCAGGATTAGAAGCAAAACCAGATCGCGAAGCGCTGACGATCGCGGCACAAGATGGAATTTTGGTCACGCACGATCGTAAAACGATGCCTACGGAATTTGGTGTATTTATCACGACGCAAACTAGCGCGGGTATTTTGATTCTTTCTCAAAAGTTGCCGATTGGTGATGCCACTTTAAAATCGAGAAATTTGGGCGCGATTGCTCAAATCATTCCTCAATGCCGCATCACAACCGCAGGCAGTGTCACAATCCTCGATGCTCAGTGCATTCTCAAACATTCATCTCTAAAATAGGAACTGAAGTGACCTAAATTGTGAGATTAAGCTT
>Ga0209511_1000834_pt1 | contig 28757 bp, 29 predicted proteins | sample SSSSmetaG_FD_184141 | JGI IMG/M metagenome (GOLD analysis project Ga0209511, IMG submission 184141) | Glacier valley bacterial and archeal communities from Borup Fiord, Nunavut, Canada, to study Microbial Dark Matter (Phase II) - ​SSSS... | ecosystem: Environmental > Aquatic > Freshwater > Ice >... | reverse complement strand
ACTGCTCTACTTCTGATGTACTCTATTGAGCTGCAAACCACTATAAATGTGAGGTGGTAAAGAGGATGAGTCCAAGCACAAAGCGTTCAATTGACCATAGTTCTGTCGATTCAAATCTTGTGAGACAGAAACCTTCAGATGGCGCGATTCTGTCGAAAAACTTCTGAATCGACAGAATTTTCCATCAAGCCGCTCTTCTGTAAGTGACTTGCGGAGTTGAATTTGACGCTGGTCAACTAGCGCTTTGAGAAAATGACCACTCTGCTTTTTTAAGCATGGAACGTTTTTCGCAATCTATTCTTGGTCAATAGTCCGGACAATTTTCGAGGCAGAAGCTGAAACCCGCATTCTACAGTCAGCATCTGACCTCGCCGAGGAGGCTCAAACCTGCATTCTACCGTTGGCGATTTGAAACTGTCCGGACTGTTGCTTGGGGGATTTGAAGAACAAGGGGTTAGTTATGTCCATGACTAACCCCTTGTTCTTCAAATCCCCCAATGCCTTATAAAAATCGCCAACGCTTAAATCCCAGCGCTCGCAAAAGGCTGTGACATCTATACTTGGATTTAGCTTGCCTGGGTAGTCAATCTGCAAGGCAAAGAACAGGTAGTCGCGATCGCTCGTCAGCAACTTGCGCTCCCGAATTCGCAGCAGTTCTTCTCGATACTACCGAGGATCAGAAGCTTTTAGTCTATTTAAGCGGAAGGCGAACGGTGAACAAGCTTCCTTGACCCACTTGGCTCTGAACTCGAATGCTGCCGTGATGAGCTTTAACAATGGCTTGCGCGATCGCGAGTCCTAATCCTGCGCCTCCGGTTTGACGAGAGCGATCGCGATTCACTCGATAAAACCGATCGAAAATACGAGACTGCTCTTTCGGCGCAATCCCCACACCAAAGTCTTGAACCTGGAGGATTGCCGCTTGATCCTCTTTCAGCAATCTTACGATTATCAATCCTTCAGGCATTGAATAGTGAATCGCATTGATCATCAAGTTTGTGATCAATCGATAAAGCTGCTCTTCGTCACCCATCACATAGAGCGGTTGATCAGATTTGAATTCTGTTGTTAATGAAACTTGAGCCGTGATCGCCACAGCTGCAAGTTCTTCGACTAAATCATTCACTACATCGTTCAAACAACAGATTTGTTGCTTCATCGATAGGGCATTGAAATCGATCCGAGATAGCATGAGCAAATCATGAACAAGCTGAGACAATCTGCGATTTTGACGCTCGATCGTTTGCAAGGTCATCTGAGCTTCGGGTAAGGTTAAATCCTCTACTTCTAAGGTCGATTCAACGGTTGCTTGAACCGCAGCGAGCGGCGTTCTGAGTTCGTGGGCGGCATCTGCTGTAAATTGCTGTACTTGCTGGTAGGAATCATACACAGGCTGAATTGCGAGTCCGGCTAACCACCAGCTTGCGCCTCCAATTAACAGCATTGCGATCGGCAACCCCAGAATGAGAAAGACCTTGAGTGAATCTAGGTGATTGTGGTAACCTGAGAGCGATCGTCCAACTTGTAGATAGCCCCACGGTTGTCCAGTCGAGGTTTTGAGCAATATTGAAAACTGATGATAGCGCTGTCCTTGTCGATCGACGATCGTTTGCCAAGTTTCACCTTGAGGTGAAATGTTTACCTGTGGCGGCGTATTGACCGTTGCTAACAGTTGTGATGAGACCGTTAGAAATCTAACATAGTAAGGATCTCGATTATTGATGCCCAATACATGAATGTGCGAATCTGGAATAGAGGGTTTGCAGGGCGTTGTCCCCAAACAAATTCCGGGGAGAGTTTGCTTTACCGCTGCGTTCAGTTGTCCAGGTTGTTCTAAAACAGGCTCGAGGCTATCATGCAATGTTCCGGCTAGGGTTTGAACTTCTTGATCGATCGCCTGGATATAGGTCTGTTCCATATGTAGATAAACCGCGATTCCGCAGATGCTCAGAATCAAGCCCATCACGCTTGCATACCAAGCGGCGAGTTTGAGCTGAGTTTGATTAAACAGTTTGTTCTGGTGCATCTTCGCTACAGGGTAACGTTAAACCGATAGCCTAATCCATGAACGGTTTCAATGCGATCGTCGATGCCATGTTCAGATAGTTTTCGACGCAGTAATCGAATTTGGGCAGCAACAACATTACTTCCTGATTCTGAGTTGACTGTCCAAAGCTGGTTCCGAATCTGCTCGGTACTCATGATCTGATTCGCGTGCTTGATCAAATACTCCAACAACTGAAATTCTTTTGCGGTGAGAGGGATGTTGCTCGATGTCGATGTACCTTGAGAGTGCTGAATGATCAAACTAGAAGAACCATAGTCAATCATGAGTGAACCCGCTTGTAGTGTTTGTGCTTGAAGCTGAGACGATCGACGTTGCAAAGCTCGAACACGCGCCAACAGTTCTGGCATCCCGAAGGGTTTAACCAGATAATCGTCTGCCCCAGCATCAAGTCCTGTGACACGATCGCCGATACTATCTCGTGCGGTCAACATCAAAACGGGTAGAGAACTTTGTTTCGATCGTAATCGCTGACAAAGCTCAATTCCAGAAATTCCAGGCAGCATCCAATCAATGATGGCTAACGTATACTGTGCGTAGGTTTGAGTGAGAAAATCCCAAGCCTCATTACCATCCTGTGTCCAATCGACAATGTAGCGATCGCGGGTGAGTTTTTTCTCGATCGCCGTACCCAAATCTGGTTCATCCTCCACGAGTAGAATCCGCATTCTAGCTGCCTTTACTGATACGTTTGAATTCGCGCTGTTCCCAATGGAATCTCTTGATTCAATCCAATACTTCTACCATAAATCGGAAATAGCCAAGTGCGACCGAGCAGGTCTGAAGTTCTCACACTGTTGAGATTGATTTCGATCATCGTTCCTGCGATTACAGGCTGAGCGAATGCGATCGTCACTTCTTTTCCATTAAATGAATGATTCGCAGGGACAAGCTGTCCTGTTCTATCTGCGATCGTAACTTGACCAATCCGAAACTTTCCAGGTCTATTTTCAGGTACAGTGATGCGAATCCCAGAAAGCGGCGAGCCTGAAACCTGAATGCCAATACGATAAGTTGCACTCACCACCTTTACTCGATTTGGATAAGCAGCACTGTGAACAATTGAGCTTGCCTTGGAGGACGGTGTTTGTGTGAATGCAGCCGAAGGGATAGAAGCGAGTAATGTGGTGAACACAATTGCGTGAAAAAAGCGTTGCATCATTCTAAAGTGTGATTTTGTTGGACGGTTCTACATTCGTGTTTGGTCAGAAAAAGCTTGCGAAAACTGCGCGATCGCGCAGTTCAGATCAACAATCTACAGTATGTTTACCCAGAAATCAGCGACTACAAGCTTGTCCCCGCGATCGAACTGTCCCCACATCTTGTATTTTTCAGGCTGCGGGGATTTCGCTTTTTCAAGCTGCCAATTGCAGGTTTTGGAAGTAGGATTGTGAAAAGTGTTTTAGGCTGTGATTCAGCGATTTTGTGTCTATTTGTTCTCAAGGTCTTTGATTAGCATCTTCATCTCATCAATCTCTCTGACTTGCGCTGCAATGATTTCTTGAGCAAGTTTCTTGACTCGTGGGTCTGAGAGATTCGCCCGCTCACTCGTCAGGATTGCAATTGAGTGATGTGGAATCATTGCCTTCATCCAGGCAACGTCCCCGATCGTTGCTTGGCTGCGGACGAGCCAAAGCGAGAGAGCGAATATAATGATGCTGCCAACGAAGATACTAATGTTTGTTTTTCGATTTCTGTACATACTCAGCATAAATCCGAGCATGATGCCAGCCATTGATGCGCCCATCAACAGAGCCATGTAGGCTCTTGTCTCGCTGAAATAGATATGATCTAGGCGATAAGTATTCAGGTACATCAGCACGAACATCACGATCGTAGAGGTCGCGACCATTGCAGCAAATCTTCCATACTTGCCTGTAGACATTTTTTCGCTTCTCATGCTTTCACTGAAAATTCCATAAAGGAATGCTATCAGCAACAGAATGAAATTAACATGAAATCGCAGTGTTTCTTAAGTGTGATTTTTGTTGGATTGATCTGCACTGATATTATGATGTCAGAAAAATACCTGCGAAAATGCTTGATCGCACACCTCAAAAATTCGCCAAGCTACAGTACGTTTACCCAGAAATCAGCCACGATCATCTTGCCGCCGCGATCGAACTGTCTCCACATCTTATATTCTCCAGGCTGCGGGAATCTCGCGCGATCGCAGGCTGATTCTCCACTGAACTGCGAACTGCTACTACTGCCGCAACAGCTATCAAACCGATCATACTATGGCGGCGCATTTTTTGACCCATCGACCGTTCGCTTCTAGAAGAACACAGACCCTCGATCGACAGTCTGTGAGACATACTCCCCTTTAAGCTAAGCGGTAGAGATGAGAACAGCATGAAACGAAGCCGGAACTTCGGGAAGCGATCTGCTCAGCACAATGCTACTGCTTAAAGCTAAACCGAGCATTCACCTTTTCACCTTTGATGTCAGACAAAACCGCAACCTGGTACTCTCCTACGGCTGCACTAGGAACGATCGCTGTGTAATGCTTTCCCTCCTTGTCGTACTTGAGATCCACAGTCTTTTGGCTACCATCTGGTGTTTTGACTTGAGCCATTACGCTTGCGTCTGTGACTGGCTCATGCGTGTCTCCTTTTTGCAGGAACACATCCATGTGAGTGTTACCTGCTTCTTTTTCAGGAACTAGCTCTACATGGTACGCACCGACTTCAACCACTTGCCCTTTTCTGCCTCCGGCACTATGCTCTTTTTCATGGGCTGCACTAGAACTTGAAGCAACACTTTCTGGAGAGGCTGAAGCAGATGCAGCGGGACTACTCGTAGAGGTAGATGCTTGGTTTCCGCCACTGCTACACGCTCCTAAAAATAGCAGCCCTGCACTGCTTAGAACGATCGCAACTAACTTAACTGATTTCATTGATATTGCTCCTTGTGTTGAGATTATTGTTGAGGAACTTGCTGAACGGGTATTGCGGAGTCTTGAGTAATCGCTTCCGCAGTAGGAATAAAGAACCGCCTAAACTGAGAATAGAGCGCGGGTAGAACTAGCAGCGTGAGTGCTGTCGAGGTGAATAAGCCTCCCAGAACAACAATTGCTAAAGGTTGAAGGATCTCTTTTCCGGCTCCACCTCCCCAAACTAAGGGAACCATTCCCAAAGCAGAAGAAAGAGCCGTCAGTAAAATAGCAACTAAGCGTTCAGATGATCCTTCAACAATGACTTCCTTTAGAGGCATCCTGGCAGCGATTCGATGATTATAATTGTCAACTAACAATAAACCATTGCGCGTCGCAACGCCAAACAATGTAATAAACCCAACCATCGAAGCAACAGAAAGAATACCACCGCCGAGCGCAACAGAAATTACGCCACCAATTAAGGCTAATGGTAAGTTCACCATAATCATAATTGTGGCAGGAATTGAGTGGACTGCAAAGTAAATCAACACTGAAATTACAACGAACGCAGCCGCGCCGGAAATCAGTAATGTCTGTGTAGCTTGCTCTTGAGCTTGAAACTGTCCACTAAACTGAACGTAGTATCCACCTGGAAGCTGAACTTGCCCCACGCGATCGCGCACTTCTTTAATGACTGATCCCAAGTCTCGCCCACTCACATTCGCAGAAACCACAATCAAACGAGACACATTTTCTCGATTGATCGTGCTAGGTCCTGTTCCGTATTCTACTTTTGCCACTTGTCCTAGTGGAATTTTTTGTCCATTTGGCGTATCAACTAGCAAATTATTCAGCACATCCAAATTATTACGAGATTGGTCTTGCAACCATACAACTAAGTTAAAGGTTTGCTGTTTTTCCAAGACTTGCGAAACAGTGCGACCATTAAGGGCAGTCTCGATCGTTTCCGCTAGTTCCCCTACGCTCAGTCCATATCGCGCTGCTGCATCGCGATCAAATTGAATTTGAACTTGCTTTACTGGAACTTGAGGTTCAAGCTGAAGATCCACGATGCCAGGAATGCCATTCATTGCAGATTGAACCTGCTGTCCGATCGTGCGGAGTTGTTCTAGCTCAGAACCATAAATTTTAATGGCGATCGCACTACGAACCCCCGACAAAACATCATCAATCCGGTGAGAAATAAACCCACCAATGTTACTGGCAACACCGGGTAGTTTTTCTAATTCTTTTCGGAGTGTTTCGACCGTTTTTTCGCGATCGCGACTTCCCTCTTCGCTAATTTGCACATCTAATTCACCAAAATTAACTCCCGCCACTTCTGGATCACCTTGAGCAAAACCGTCTCGAAATTGAATCGCATCAAACCGCTTATCGTCTTTTAGAGCATCCATCACTGCTAGTGCAGATCGATTGGTTGCATCTAATGATGCTCCAGGATAGAGCGTCATTTCATTGATAAGCGATCGATCCTGAAACTCAGGTAAAAACACTTTACCCAGTCCCGGTAAAATGATTAGCGAGGCGACAAATCCGGCGAGTGCAGCACTGAGAATCACTTTTGGGCGACGAATTGCGAAGGATAATGCAGGACGATAAACTTCGCGGACTTTATGTTCTAACCAGGTTTCGGAATTGGATAAGCGACGATTGGCAAGCAAGATCGCGCATAGCGCAGGCGTTAGAGTTAATGCAACCAGTGTCGAAGCAACGATCGAGAGCAAATACGCGATTCCCATTGGCGTAAAAATGCGTCCCTCAACCCCTGACAACGCGAAAATCGGTGCAAATACAACCGCGATGATCACTGTCGAAAAGAGGACGCTAACACGAACCTCAACCGAACCATCAAATACAACTTGTAGCGGTGGTTTTGGATCGGGAGAAACCTGGTTCTCGCGCAATCGACGATAGACGTTTTCCATATCAACGATCGCGTCATCGACTACTGATCCGATCGCAACGACTAACCCGCCTAATGTCATTGTATTGATTCCCTGTCCTGTGAAGTTAAGAACAATCAGTCCTAACAATAGAGACAAGGGAATCGCGCTGAGACTGATGATCACTGTTCGCCAGTTCATCAAAAATAGAATTAGAACAATCGAAACAATGATCACACCATCGCGAAGTGCTTCTTCAACATTGGTAATTGAAGATTCAATAAATAAGCTTTGGTCGAACGTTTTGGTAAACGTAACGTCTTTAGGCAGGGCAGGCTTAATTTCCTCCATTGCTGCTTCTATGGCTTTCACAACGGTAGGAGTATCTCCATCTGGCTGCTTTGAGATCGTAAGAATGACAGCGCGTTTGCCGCGAAATAGTCCATCTCCACGTCTTAGAGCCGCCCCAATTTTCACCTCTGCAACCTGATCCAGCAAAACCGGAGTTCCGTTTGTTGCTTTGATCACCGACTTTCGCAGCCCCTCGATCGACTCAATCCGCCCAATGCCGCGCACTAACATTTCTCGATCAGGTGTGGTCAAAAAGCCACCTGGAACATTAACATTCGCGTTCTGAACCGCTTTCGTTACCTCTGCTAAAGAAACGTTGTAAGCTTTCAGCTTATTGGGATCAACCAGTACTTGATATTGTCGTTCATCGCCACCATAGATGAAGATATTACTCACGCCTGGAACTGCCAGCAATCGATTCTTTACGTCCCAATTAACGACTCGCCAAACCTCCATCAGATCCGTTGTTTCTGGGACAAAAGCATATTTCACAGCCCAACCGAGAGGCGAATTGATGGGCAAAATCTCAGGCTGGCTAATTCCTTGAGGTAGTAAACCTTGAGCGCGTTGCAGTCGTTCTGTTACCAGTTGGCGGGCGCGATAGATATCTGTGTCTGGACTGAAAACAGCCTTGATTGATGAAATTCCGACTGCCGAAGCAGAGCGCAACGATTCTAGCCCTGGTATTCCATTGATGGAACTTTCGATCGGGCGTGTCACCAGTGATTCGATTTCTTCAGGTGCAAGCCCTGGAGCATCGGTTTGAATCTCGACCTGTGGCGGCGCAAAACTGGGAAATACGTCTAATGGCATCTGTGTGAGAACACGAAAGCCCCACAGCGAAACCAGAATTGATGCGAGAACAACAATCCAGCGTTGCGCGATCGACCATTTGACGATGGTATTGAGCATAACAGAACTTACCGATAGGGCATATCAAAGCGAACGACATTTAATCAAGTCAGATAAATGCGAAATTAACAGGAATCCGAATCAAGTGCTCAATTCAACGAATCAGATTTATTCTTAGATTGCTCAGACCGCACAGAGCGATCTTTGTGACCACTAGATGAATGTTCAGCGAGGTAAACCGTTTCAGATTCAGACGCATATTGTGAATGCTTACGATCGCGTTTCCGAGTCCAAACCATGCCGCCGTAAAATGCACCTGCGATCGCGACTCCCGCTATCGGAATCATTACCCACCAGGGCAATTCCCCAAATGCTTGCGGCTTGGCTGTCGATGCAGCAGGGGAATCCTTTGCTTGGGCTGTGGTGCCGCCTCGCAGTGATTGCGTGTATAGCTGTGTCGCCCCTTGCGTTACGATTTTATCGCCATCAAACAATCCATTCGTAATTTCAACTAAGTCACCTGCCGTTCGTCCTAGTGTGACTTCTGAAGATTGGAAGCTATCGCCGTTCTGCACAAAGACAACTTTTTTCTTATCATTGGTTTCGACGATCGCTGATGTTGGAACTGCCAACACTGAAACGGAAGTACGATTTGTGATCACTTCCATTTCTGTAAACATTCCAGGCTTCAACATACCACTAGAATTATCAAGCTCTGCTTTAACGGGAACACTGCGAGTTGATCCCTCAACAACCGAACCAATCACGGCAATGCGTCCCGTGAAAGTACGATTTGGTAAGCTGGCGATCGTCACTCGAACTTGTTGACCTTGAGCAATTTGATTGAGATCTTTCTCATAGATATTTGCAGTCGCAAGAACGGCTTGACCATCAATAATAGTCATCAGCTTCGATCCAGCCTCTTTCGAGGATTGTCCGAGTGTGACTTCTCGATCGGCAACTTTTCCTGAAATCGGAGCGACGATCGTCACGGTTCCATCTGAATTTGCGGTTGCACCTAGTTGCCGCAGTCGAGCGCTATAGCCTGCATCGCTGAGTTCTACGCGCGATCGTGCCACCTCTACGCCTGATTGAGCGCGCTTAAGTTGCGCGGTTGCCTCCACGACAGGCAATTGACTTTGAGCCTTAGCAAACGCAGCTTTAGCTTCAGCAAGTTTCGCTTCAGATTCCAACACCGTGCGACGGGGTAAAGCTCCTGTGGCAGAAAGTTCTTTATCGCGATCGTACCGTTCTTGAGCAAAATTAAGAGCAACTTTCGCTTGCTGAATGTCCGCTTGGGCAATCTGCTGCTGCTTGGAATAGTTATCCTGAGCCAGTTGTAAATCCGCTTTTGCCTGTTGTGTATCTCCCTCTGCTTCGGCTCGTTTTGAAAGCGATTCAACCCGAAGATTTGCTAAGTCTGGACTAGACAATAACGCCACAGGTTGCCCCGCCTGAACTGAATCTCCAGGCTGCACAAATAGCTTAATCACTTGTCCACCCGTAGGATTTGTGACTTCCACCCGCTTGCTCGGCAACGCTTCAATTTGTCCCGTTGCTTTCACTCCAAAGCCTAGTCGCTGCCGCGTCGCGGTCTCAACTTTAATGCCAGTCCGCTCCTGAGTCTGAGCATCTACTTTAACGGCTCCTGCGGCTTGAGTTGCCTGTCCACCGCCTTGAAACTCATCTCCATGTCCTCCATGAGCCAGGACGCGCACTGGAGCCGTTAGCACCAACAGCATTAATAATGTGCTGGAGATCTGACGAATCGTAGATGAGGAATGAGATGAATGATTCATCCGGTTTTTTCTGTGTAACGGTAGGCTAAATTGCAGAGAGCGATCGTTGGATCAATCGAAAGTATTGCGCTCAGTGTTCAGTGTGTCAGCTAGAGATGAAATCGAGATGAAATTGAGTCCGTCTGCTTAAATTCTCTGACAGAACAACTTGAATGCTCGATCGCTCAGTTCTCCTCAAGCGAGTGAAAAAAGTTTAGAGAACTATTGGTTGTACCAAGCTTTGCGCCATTGTTTCATCTGATCAATTTCTGTCTGTTGTGATGTTGCAATCTCTTGAGCCAATTGCTTGATTTCAGGGCGCTTCGATTTTTGCAGAGTATCTTTCGCCATGACGATCGCGCCTTCGTGATGTGGAATCATCGCATTGAGAAAGCGCAAATCAAACTGATCATCTGCTGCACCCAGATCCATCTTCATTGCCATGCTGTCTTTCTGTGCAGTAGACATCGGTACAGATTTATTGGTTTGAGCATCGTAAGCAACAGACTCTTGAGGCACGTTGGGATACCACTGCTTTCGCCATTTTGCCAGTAGTTCATTTTCTTCGCGGTTTTGAGTCACAATGATGTTCTGAGCGAGAGATTTGATTTCGGGACGCTTCGATTTTTGTATGGCTTCTTTTGCCATATCGATCGCACCTCGATGGTGGGGGCGCATTGCATCAATGAAACGTAGATCATACTCAGCATCCGCAGCACCTAAATTCATGCTGGACATGGAGTGATCCATATTGCTGTGATCCATTCCTGCCATTGGAGAGCTTGTCACCATAGGATTCTGAGTTGATGTTTGAGCAGAATTGGAGCAGGCGACGAGTCCAGCAATCATCAGGCTTGCGCTAAGAGATAGTCCGAGTAATGCAGTTTTAAACATTCAATGGTTCCTGAATCGAGAGAGTGACATTACAATTTCATTTTGAACTATCCAGTTATGTGGAAAGTCAAGGACAAAGCACCCAATTCTAAGTAGAATTTCTTAGCACTTGCGTAACATAGGCGATTCATTTCACCTTTTCAAGTCAGCATGTTGAGATGAAATCAGCATGAAATAGCACCATTCTGTATTGGAAATTTAAGAAGCTTGAAAAATTCTAGAGATCAAGCTTAGTTTGTTGCTTACTCAACCTCTTAACAAACCAAAATGTGACGATCGGCAGCACGAAAAATTGCAGAATCGGAATAATCCCGACTTGCAGAATCGGGACTTGAATCATTGCATCACTATATTGCCACAGTCCAAGCGCTAAGGCAGTACGCTCTGTAAAAGTTGCACTAATAACTCCCGCGATCGCAATCCAAAAAATTCGCTTTCCCGTTAGATCAAAGATCCAGTCGGCATTATGCGTTAGATATCTGCCGATCCAGTAAAGCACAGTAATGTAGAGTGCATCTGCGATCGCAGCTAACCCACAGAAGAGCCACCGTTGTAAAGCAGATTGACCAAAAGGAGCATAAGCAACCATTTGCAGCATTTCCCAGACAAAGCTTGGTGGAAAAGCGATTCCAAAGATCAGTAATAAGAGCTTCTTTAATGAGGATTGCAATTGAAGCATAGTTAATACTAGGAAAAAAGAGAATCTTATTGAAACTAGAATGAATTTGTAATCATCTGTAAGGCTAACAATCAGGCGACGCAACCAGTTGCATTAATTTAAGCTGATTGCTGCGATCGTACTCTCGCTGCTTAGATTACTCAATGACGCATACAGACATGAAATCAACATGAAATGAATCTCCGTAAAAAGGAAGAAATAGTCTACCTATCGATAGAGAGACGCAATCAGTATCTGTTTACTCTAAGTTACTAATTAGCTGAGACATTGCACTTGAAAACTCTGCTTTAACACCAGGTTTTAAGTCAGATTAGTCATGCAGCAAGTATTTGTGGCAGTAATGTCAATTAATTACCTGTTCCAAAAACTGCTGGCACGGGTTAGACGTTAGTTAATCAATGGCAAGTGTAGCTTAATCTTTAGGGAGTATAAATAAAATATGGCTCATCAAAACGCTCAATCAATTCTAGATGCTGCGGTTCATTGTGCTTATGAATGTGAACATTGCATGGATGCGTGTTTAGCTCATATGCCAGAATGTGCGCGGCTTTGCAATGACTGTGCCCAAAGCTGTTGGTCTTCAGCTTCCTACATCAGTCGAGGATCGCGCTTTATTCCGCAGATTGTCAACTCGTGTATCGAAATCTGTGAAGCTTGCGCGGCAGAATGCGAAAAGCACACCGATAGCCCTCACTGTCAAAGTTGTGCTCAAGCGTGTCGTCAAGCCGTTGCTGAATATCGCAAGGTGGCAGATTTAGCAGGAGTTTCTTGATCGCTGCTTCATCGACTTAACGGGCTGTCTTCCTCAACTGCGAGGCTGATAGCCCTTCCTCATCCTTAAGACTCATCTTACCCGCTTTACTTGACTCTCCTATTGACTAGAGAGTTCAAGATAAACTTATCGAATTTATTTAAAGGACTTGAAATCATGACGCTCCAATTTAAAGTTCCAGATATGGCTTGTTCTGCTTGCAGTAAGACAATTACAAATGCGATCAAAGAAATTGATGCAGATGCTCAGGTAAACGCCGACCCTAAAACAAAACTTGTGCAGGTCGAAACGCAAGCTCCGGAGACTCGCGTTAAAGAAGCTGTAAGCAGCGCAGGCTACACCGTTGCTTAGTCTAGTTCTTTGTTCATTTTCCTAAACTATGGAAACCAATACTTTGAAGTTGCAGGGCATGAGTTGTGCCTCCTGTGCCCGCAGCGTGGAAGATGCCATTCGATCGGTTCCGGGTGTCGCAGAAGTTAGCGTCAACTTCGGAGCCGAGCAAGCAAGCATTCAGTACGATGCAAAACGCACTAATCTAGGGCAGATTCAACAAGCGATCGTTGATGCTGGCTATGCTTCTCGATCGCTGCAAGACTCTAAATTCATTACTGATGAAAGTGAGACTGAGAAAACAGCAAGACTACGAGAATTTCGTCATCTACGCAATAAGGTTATTGTTGCAGGTACGATCGGGGCTGTCTTAGTCATTGGCTCTTTGCCCATGATGCTAGGATTGCCGTTGCCATTCATTCCGATGTGGTTGCACAATCCCTGGCTACAGCTTATTGTTTCGACTCCTATATTGCTCTGGGCAGGTCGAGAGTTCTTCATCAATGCCTGGAAAGCTCTAAAGCGCCATACTGCCACGATGGATACGCTGGTTGCTTTGGGAACTGGCTCTGCTTACCTGTATTCGATCGTTGCAACTTTTTTCCCGAACTTCTTCATTGCTCAAGGATTGAACCCGGATGTCTACTACGAACCTGCAAACGTGATCATCGCATTGATTTTGCTCGGTCGGCTGTTTGAAATGCGGGCGAGAGGACAAACTTCGGAAGCGATTCGATCGCTGATTGGATTGCAGGCGCGGGATGCTCGGATTGTTCGCAACGGGCAAGAGCTAGAAGTACCTATTCAAGATGTGCAGATTGGCGATGTTGTGATTGTGCGACCCGGCGAGAAGATTCCGGTGGATGGTGAGATCGTCGAGGGAAGTTCGCAAGTTGATGAATCAATGGTCACGGGTGAAAGTGTTTCGACCAAGAAACAGCCTGGTGACGAAGTGATCGGCGCAACAATCAATAAGACGGGTAGCTTTCGATTTCGAGCCACACGGATTGGCAAAGATACTGTTCTGGCTCAGATCGTGCAGCTTGTTCAGCAAGCGCAAGGATCAAAAGCACCGATTCAGCGGTTAGCGGATCAAGTGACCGGATGGTTTGTGCCCGTTGTCATGGCGATCGCAATCACAACCTTTGTGATTTGGTTCACCATCATGGGCAACGTCACGTTAGCAATCGTGACTACGATCGGCGTGTTAATCATTGCCTGTCCTTGTGCATTGGGACTTGCAACCCCAACATCAGTCATGGTTGGTACAGGAAAAGGAGCGGAAAACGGCATCTTGATCAAAGGTGCGGAAAGCTTGGAACTGGCGCATCAAATTAAAACGATCGTGCTAGATAAAACCGGAACTTTGACGCAGGGAAAACCAACGGTGACAGATTTTCTTACCACGGTTGGAAGTGCAAACGAACTGAAGTTACTTCAGCTTGCAGCATCGGTTGAGCGTAATTCTGAGCATCCATTAGCTGAAGCAGTCGTGCGCTACGCTCAGGTTCAAGAAGTCACTTTAAAAGATGCTCAGAACTTTGAAGCGATCGCGGGAAGCGGTGTGCAAGGCATTGTCTCTAATCGCTTGATTCAAATCGGCACACAGCGCTGGCTGCAAGAATTGGGCATTCAGACTCAGCCGCTACAGTCTGATAAAGGTCGCTTAGAATCTTTGGGTAAGACAGTTGTGTTAATTGCGGTAGATGCTGAATTGCAGGGCTTAATGGCGATTTCAGATGCCTTAAAACCATCATCTGTACAAGCAGTACGATCGCTGCAACGGTTAGGCTTAGAAGTGGTGATGCTGACCGGAGATAACCAACAAACTGCCGATGCGATCGCTCAAGAAGTCGGAATTTCCAATGTGATTGCTGAAGTTCGACCAGAACAAAAAGCGGCGGTGATTGCAGACTTACAAAGTGGCAAACTGGGACATTCCACAACACAAACAAAATCGCGCCAACAGACTCGATCGAAGATTGTAGCAATGGTTGGAGATGGCATTAATGATGCACCTGCATTAGCTCAAGCAGATGTCGGAATTGCGATCGGAACTGGAACGGATGTCGCGATCGCAGCGAGCGACATTACCTTAATCTCTGGCGATCTTCAAAGCATTGTGACTGCGATCCAACTGAGTCGCGCTACGATTCGCAATATTCGACAGAATCTTTTCTTTGCGTTCGTCTACAACATGATTGGCATTCCGATCGCCGCAGGGGTTCTCTTTCCGATTTTCGGATGGTTACTGAATCCGATTATTGCCGGGGGAGCAATGGCGTTTAGCTCAGTGTCAGTCTTAACGAATGCACTCCGATTACGTAACTTTCGTCCCAAAGCAATTTTATGAACAAATTGATCATCAGCAGTTTAGTCAGTGTTGGAGTTCTGTTCAGCAGTGTGTCGAGTAAAGTCACTGCACAGATACCCCATGATCAAATGCAAGGTTCTAGAACAGAGCAACCGTCTCAATTTCGACAGATTGATCAACCGCTATGGCTCAAAAGTACAGTCATTCTAGGAGGAGTGGGTCTAATTGGACTAGAGCTATGGTGGTTTCTATTGAGCAAATCCAAATCTCAAACCGCAGACACTCATCAAGGCGTTCAAGAAGCGACGATTACGGTAGATGGTGGATATGAGCCGAACCGTGTGGTTGTCAAGGCTGGGCAACTTGTCCGATTGAACTTCGATCGACGCGATCCTTCTAGCTGTCTTGAAGCGGTGCGCCTACCAGAGTTTCGGATTGCGAAAGACTTACCTCTGAATCAAGTCACCCCGATCGAGTTCACTCCAACTCAACCTGGGGAGTATGAGTTTGTTTGCGGGATGAATATGTTTCGCGGTGTAATCGAGGTGCAAGGGAACGACAGCTTAGAGACCCAGAATGAAGCTCAAGTGCTACAAAGCCGATAAAGAACAAAGACAGTCTGGCTTCTCGATCGAAGACGCGACTAACGCATTTAATGCTACTGCTGCTAATACGCCATCATCAACGACTACCGAATCTGCTCAAGCAGAAATAGTAGCGATCCCAGTAAGTCCTACAATTGGAAAATAGACGATGAACCAATCCAAATATCTGTCTCATTTAACTCGTCGAAATTTTTTGCAAGTCACTGGACTGACTGGAGGCGTAATTCTAGGAGGTGGAATTCATGGTTTACTGTCTAGCTGCTCTCAGTCTTCTAGTTTGAATGCAAATCAAAGCAATCCAACGATAAGGACTGCGAGTACATCATTCACACCAGATCTCGAAATTGATCTTCAAGCAATACCGAAAGCAGTGCAGATTCAACCAGGGCAACCCACACAAGTTTGGTCTTATGAGGCAAAGCTTGTGAAAGGCGATCCCGCAAGTCTACAGCTACTTCCTGATAGCTACCTGGGTTCTGTGATTCGAGTGCGTCGAGGTCAACGGGTGCGCGTCAATTTTCGGAACAATCTACCCGCAGGACAGCCGAGTATCGTTCACTGGCACGGACTGATGTTACCAGAGGAGATGGACGGTCACCCCCGATTTGCGATTCAGCCAGGGCAGCAGTACATCTATGAATTTGAAGTGATCAATCGCGCTGGGACGTACTGGTTTCATCCGCATCCCGATCGACTCACTGGAGAGCAAACTTACGCAGGTCTAGCTGGCTTATTGCTCGTCACCGACGACGAAGAGATTGCTCTAAATTTGCCCGCTGGAGATTATGACCTTCCGATCGTGCTGCAAGACCGTACTTTCGATTCGAGCAACCAACTGATTTATCTGGACAACGGAATCGGCAAAGCCCAAAACAATGGCATGGGCAACAGGGGCGGAATGATGGGCAACAGGGGCGGAATGATGGGCAATCTGGATCAAATGATGGGATTCCTGGGTCAAATGATTCTCGTTAATGGCAAACCAAACTATGTGCTCTCTGCTGCTACGCGGATCTACCGCCTTCGTATTCTGAATGGCTCCAATTCTCGTATCTACAAACTGGCATGGAGTAATGGTGATCCGATGATTGCGATCGCGACGGATGGGCGCTTACTAGCTCGCCCTGTAGAACGGAAATATCTAATGTTGGCTCCCGGCGAACGAGTCGATGTCTGGGCAGACTTTAGCAAGCTGAAGGTTGGAACCGAACTCACGCTCAACAGTCTGGCATTTTCCGGTGCTGAAAATATAGGAGGTATGGGGAATATGGGGCAGATGGGTGGGCGAAATACGGCTCTAGCAGTCGGTACAGCAATGCCACTCTTCGACATCAAGATCGATCGTGAAGAAAGAGAAACTCGACGTTTACCGAATCAATTAGCAAGTCTACCTTTGCTACGTCCTCAAGATGCTGTGAATGCCAACAATCCTCGCCCTGTAACCCTCTCGCTGAATGGAATGCAATGGCAGATCAATGATCGCTCGTTTGAGATGGAGGCAGCAACGCCTGAAGAAACCGTGAAGCTAAATACGATCGAGCAATGGGAAGTCATTAATCAACTCAATCGTGGCGCAATGATGGATGCAAGTGGGATGGCACATCCGATTCATTTACATGGAACTCAGTTTCAAGTCATCAGCCGCGAGGTTCTACCAGAACTGCAAGCGGGCTGGAATACAGTTAAAGATGGCTATATTGATCAGGGATTGAAAGATACAGTGATGGTCATGCCGGGTGAGCGCATTAAACTGCTGATGAAATTTGAACACTATACAGGTCTATTTGTATATCACTGCCATAATCTAGAACACGAAGATAGAGGCATGATGAGAAACTATCGGGTCACTGCTTAAGACTGTCGATCGCGACATTGCTTGGAGTGCAATGCTTGTAATTGGCTCTCAATGACGAGATCAAGTGCTTCGTCTCATGAAATAGATAAGTAACAGTGACAATCTGGCTTTTCGATCAAAGACTCCGCTAGCGCATTTAACGCCACTGCTGCCAGCAGTCCACCGCCAAGAGTGCCTTCGATCGTGATGTAAGGAACGTCTAATCTCATTAATTGCCGCTTTGCAGCAGGTGCGTGACTGAAGCCGATCGGCATTGCAATCACAAGCGCAGGTTGAAGCTGACCCTGTTCGATTAAGGCACAGGCAGCCATCAAGACAGAAGGAGCATACCCAATCACCAAGATGCAGCCTGTCGGAAGCTGCTGTAAGCGCTCTTTCCATTGCTCATTGTTCCAAAAGGCTTGCTCTGCCTCTGCTGCATCGGTGATATGCAGATCATTAATCAGGGTTGCAACCGAACACTTGAGATGAGCGAGGCGAGTCTGATCCAAAGCCGCAACTACAGGCATGATATCGCCGACAATGTGACATCCTGCTTTGAGGGCATCCCGCGCGGCAACGATCGCAGTTTTACTCTGTCGAACAAACTGCACTAAACTAACATCCCCACAGGCAAGTACGAGCTTAGACAGCAGATCGACTTCAATTTCAGACCGATCAGACAGATCGGGCAACAACCGTTGCAAGGATTCCTGAAACATTTCTGGATGAGCCGTAGTTTCTGAATCCAAACGCTGCCAAAGTTTTTCTAAGTCTCCCAGTCCGTCTTGGGTTTCGACTTCTAACAATCTTAACTGAGCTAGAGCTTCTGCTTGGATTGCTTGACAGTCGCGATCGCGTCCCAATACTCCTTCCAGCGCTGCGGCAGTCTGTCTTAGTCGGGCTAACTGCTGAACAACGGTGTGATATTGCAGTTGCAGTTGCATGACTAGCGTTTGCTCGGCATCTGTTTTAGGATCGCTTCTGAGTAACTGCTGGACATGCGAAAGCTGAAATCCTTGTTGTTTTAGCGCGACAATCTGCTTGAGCTGTTGCACATCCCGATGCGTATAAAGACGATAGTTACTGGCAGAGCGGGGCGGTTGAGGCAACAGTCCTAATGTATGGTAGTGCCGCACCATCCGAGGCGTAATATTACCGCCAACCGCTTCGGTCAGTTCTTTGATCGTCAGATTCTGCGTTTTCATCTCTCCATCTTAAGGGAGGAGGTTGACATTGACACTGATGTCAAGGTTTAGAGTAGAAGCGTGATTTTGTCTCTACCGATGCCCATGTCTTCACGAACCCTTCCTCGCTTTCCCACTCTCCTCAAAGAGCATCCTGATGCGATCGCGGCTATCCTCTGTGGCATTCTGGTCTTGCTCGGCTGGCTCACGCTGCAATCAGGCTGGCTTGGGCTGGCGCTGCTGATTTTACCTGCCGCTTATGCAATTGGGGGCTATGAAAGCGCTCGTGAAGGGTTAACCACTCTGTTTGAGGAAAAAGAACTAGATGTCGATCTCCTGATGATTGTGGCGGCTTTAGGAGCAGCAGGGCTGGGACTATGGCGACGAGAATACTCCTTTATTGTGGATGGTGCGATTCTGATCTTAATCTTCTCAATCAGTGGGGCATTAGAAGGCTATGCCATGCAGCGAACCGAGCGGAGTATTCGTGGTTTGATGAACTTGACCTCCGACACAGCACGAATTTGGCGGAACGGACAAGAAGAGGAAGTCGCAATTTCATCGCTTCAAATCGGCAACGAAGTCATCGTCAAACCGGGCGAACTCGTACCCACTGATGGCTTGATTGTGGAAGGATTCAGCATGCTTAATCAGGCTTCAATTACTGGAGAATCGATGCCCGTTGAAAAAGCGATCGGGGATGAAGTCTTTGCCGGAACCATCAACGGCAACGGAGCTTTGAGACTCAAGATTCATCAACCGCCTGAAAGTAGCTTGATTCAGCGCGTGATTCGCTTAGTCGAGCAAGCGCAAACCGAAACCCCACCGTCACAGCAATTTATCGAACGGTTTGAGCGAGGATATGCCAAAGTCATCGTAGTTGCAGGAATTCTGCTGGCACTGGTGCCGCCTTTTTTCTGGGGCTGGAGTTGGGAAACCACCATTTATCGGGCGCTGATCTTTCTCGTGGTCGCGTCTCCGTGTGCGTTGATGGCAGCAACGATGCCAACTTTGCTATCGGGAATTGCGAATGGGGCACGGCAAGGGATTTTGTTCAAGAATGGTGCTCAATTAGAACTGATTGGGCGAGTCCGCGCGATCGCCTTCGACAAAACAGGAACGCTCACCACGGGGAAACCTCAAGTCGTTCAAATCATGGCGGTTGCTCAAGCTGAAACGCAATTGCTCCAAGTCGCGGCGGCTCTAGAAAGCCTATCTGAACATCCGATCGGAGAAGCCGTGGTGAGATTTGCCCAGAAACAGCGAGTCGAGTGGCAGCCAGCGACGAATGTTCAAGCTCATACCGGGCAAGGAATTACCGGAGAAATTGATCAACAACTGGCAATCGTCGGTAAAGCAGCCTTCGTCAAGGAACACATAAGCGGTTGGTCAGAAACCTTGGTTGCATCGGTGCAGCAACTTGAAGAAGCTGGAAAAACCGTGGTCTGGGTTGCTTATGCCGGAAAACTGCTGGGCGTGATTGCGATCGCCGATACCGTCCGACCCGAAGCCATTCGGACGATCGCTCGACTCAAACAATTGGGCATTCAAGAGGTTGTAATGCTGACTGGAGATAATGAGCGCACTGCTCGCAGCATTGCTCATGAACTGGGTATCGACCAGGTGTATTCAGACCTGCTGCCTGAGAACAAAGTCGAGGTGGTACGATCGCTCCAACGCCGCTACCAAACGGTTGCAATGGTCGGGGATGGCATCAACGATGCGCCTGCGCTGGCTCAAGCCTCTGTCGGAATTGCGATGGGAACTGCCGGAAGTGATGTGGCGCTAGAAACCGCAGATATCGTATTGATGGCAGATCGACTGGAACGATTAGTGACAGCGATTCGTCTCGGTCGCCGCTCCCAGAGGGTTGTGAAGCAAAACATTGTATTTGCGCTCAGCTTCATTGTGCTGTTGTTAATCGCAAACTTTGCCAGCTATATGACGCTTCCGCTTGGCGTTGTCGGACACGAGGGATCGACGTTGCTAGTCACGCTGAGTGGTTTAAGGTTACTGAAAAACTGACGATGAGCGGATTCCTTCGATTTCTCTAACCCTAGTGATTCGCACCTTGAGAAAGGGAGTCTGGCACAATAGACAATAGACAATAGACAATAGACCTCTTGCAAAAGTCCATTTCTTGAACGAATTCCTAACAGTTTCAGTCTCACATTCTGCTACTTATGCAAGAAGTCTAATTTCCTGCTGGATGTCAAAATGGCTGCCTAGAATGAGGTTTAATGGGCGTAGAAGGGACACTGGGCAGACGATTGCGTGAGAGAAGTAGCGGAATACTGAGCAATCCTAAAACCATCACAACAGCCGTCATCAGCCACACGATCGAACGATCAGGGCGATAGTTGCCGCGCTCAATTTGCCAAAACACCTGATTGTATCGCCACGCGGCTAGCGCGATCGTCACAATCCCAAATACCACTAAACTAACGCCAAGATGCTCAGAACTGAAGAAGGAATGAGCTTGGGGTTCTTGTTGTTCAGGGGGCTTGAAGAATTCCTCACAAAGACAGTTGCTCTCATTCTGCATTCTTGTAGCTCTATCAACATTGAGCATTAATGCTTATTGCAAAGGTGAGAGGCTTCCGAACTCACTGGCTCAAGTGCCTTTTAATCTCAACGATCGCTAAACCATCAATCTCACTATGACAAGCTACAACTAGATCAAATTGTGTGTAATCGGGTCATGAAACGTGCAGAACTCGCTGTATTCTTCCTGAAGAGTGCTAGAACGAGGACGCTTGATCTCGAAATGCCCCTCTTACGCAGGAGATTTCAATGGTGTCCATTCGGGCTGACGTGCAATTAATTCGAGTCGGAGATGAATCGGCAGTTGCGGCTTGGTTAGTCTCGCTCACCGTAGACCATTTAGAGGATTTCAGAACCATTTGGAAAGACCGACTGAGAACTTCGGCAGATGCCGATCAATATTGGGACTGGGAGCAGAAGCAGCGGCTCTATTTGGGGAGTGGAGAGGGTCGGTATGAAGGCTATGCAATCGAGTGTGAGGAGATGACCCAGGGATTAATGCTGCTTCAGATTCAAGGACAGCGATCTCAGGTTGAGCCAACCCGACCACTGGTTTATATTCTTTCTCTGGCGACAGCGCCTTGGAATCGGATTACGGCTCCTGATCCCAATGGCTTTCGAGCGGTGGGACGGGTGCTATTAAAGTTTGCCCAGTTTCGGAGTGAGGAGTTAGGATATGGCGGATTGGTAGGATTACACTCATTACCCAACGCAGAGAAGTTCTACCGTAAAATGGGGATGTTGGAGGGAGGCACAGATGCGGCAAAAGAGAACTTAACCTATTTTGAGTGGTATCGCCGTCGCCCTTCTCTATTGGAAGAGATGGGAATCGAGATCGAGTCAGACGAGTAGATTAAAGTAGGGAGTACCCGATGAAATTCACCGTTACAGAAGCAGAAGCTCGTGAGATGGCGCAGTTTGAGGTAGAGGTTGGTTGCGACATTAGTGCAGGTCCTAGCTGGGGGATTCATCTCGATAAAGCGCTAGAGTTAGCGCTCAATTCCGTAGATCGGATCAAGCTGATCGAACTGTTATCAGAGCAGCTTGGTAAGGTGCTATCCCCAGAGGAGGTAGAAGAACTGGTTGTAGGTTTCCAGGTGAAAGTACAAGAAAAAGTGGCTGAGAAATTGGCTCCTCGAACGTCTGTTTAGAGGGAATGAAGGTAGTGCCTTTTAGGAAGGACAGAGAAAAATAGTCTGCAATGGGCAGGCTAATCCTGTAAAGCTTCTGACCATGCTTGATTATTCTCTAACCTTTCCGTTTTAGGACTACCAGAGATTGATTTCACGCTTCCTTCATAGCTCATGAAGCTTTAAGAGGAAATAGAGTTACCTGGTGCAGCCTTCAAGCACTGTGGGTACTCTGAAAGCACCTCTACACGTCTCAACACTCATGTTCAGCAATCCCTTTTATGTTCTCTTATTAACAGTGGGCTGGGGATTGCACTCAGTGGCTACGATTCTCGATAGCTTCAGCGGGTGGGTCCGATACACGCTCGTTCCCCACTCTTGGCAAATTGGCATTGCGATCGGGGTTGCTCATCTGGTGACCACCGCCATGACGACCAGCCGGAACTAAAATCCGTTCAATCTCTGTAGGAAACCCGCTCTGTGTTCCCGGACCCTGCTCACTTTTTACGAGAATGGCTCCATCAGTTAGTCCCCCACCGGAATTCTTTCGTCCACCCGAACTGCCTCAAATCCCGTCGCCGCCTTCAAAACCTTCACGGGGACGCTCTAGGAAAGGAGCACATAAATCAGAGGGCATGTATCGCGATCAGTTAGCCCGCACGTTGAGCGGAGTCACTGAAGTCACGACTCCGACCGGCAGAGTCGATATTGTGACGAGGACAGAGATCATTGAGGTTGAGGCTGCCGCCCGCTGGAAGCACGCCTTGGGGCAAATTCTGGCATATTGCTACTACTATCCCAGTCATCAGAAGCGCATTCATCTGTATAGGGAGGTTGACCCGACTGTCTTAGACCAAATTTGCACCCAATGCTGGAGGAATGGGGTGAGAGTCACTTGGCAGGCATAACCCGACTCTTAAACGCTCGATTCCCCAAATAGCTCACCCTCACTGCCTGTTCTGCACAAACGGCTCTGCTGACTTCCCGATACGTTAGAGCATCCATCAACACGGTTCCAATCTCACACCGGAGTTGATAATCTGCACTCGTACAGGTCGCAATGGTGCAGAGAGCGCTTGGAAGATCACAAAAGGATGACTATCAAGTACCGATGGCACAAAGCAGAACGGCAAAGATTTCTCATCATCCTTGCCGTCTTGTTCTAAGGGTGCAACTAATCTCTAGCCCAAGCTATTTAAGACCAGAGTCTGTTATTCCAGGTGGTTCTGGCTGTGGGTTTAGCTGGACGAAAGAACCAGGGTGAGAACGACCCGGTGGTAGAGGTTGAGGATTCAACTCGACTAAGCCACCAGGCGGTGAGGGTTGAGGATTTAATTGAACTGAACTATCAGGCGGTAGAGGTTGAGGATTTAATTGAACAAAACTACCAGGGGTTTGAACGCTGGATCGTTTTGATCCATCCCCAAACAAAACGACACGATTGGTTCCTCCTTGAACGATAATGGCTTGTCCTGGGGATTGGGCTGATAGGACAACTCCCGGCAGTAACAGCGAGAGAGCCAGTAGCCCTAAAATCTTGTGGTACATCATACATTTTCCAAATTCAAAGCTCTAAAACTGTGTAGGGGCAGGATTGGTGATTTAGTCATGTTCCTTCCCTGATCGCCTAACATTAGGAGGAGCCATTGCTCTAAACGCAAAGCACTCACGCTCTAGGAGCGCTTGAATCGGTATTGAGCAAAGTAGTTTTGACGGGCACTGTTATCGGTAAACTGCGTAAAGCTTTGGAGTAAAATCTGATTTTTATTCGCTCCTCCCAATGCGAACGTTAAAAAGTCATTGGCAAAGCTTTGACGATAGGTTGCCGTCCCTTCTTTGTGGTCAGTATCTTGGACGCTGTTGCCATAGGTTGTGAATTGGGTCGTTCCAAAGGCACAGTCAGTCGGATGGCACTTTCCAAACGCTTGAACCTTCAAGGTGTTGGGCTGCGGAGCCGTCACGACAAAGCGAGTAATGCCGCGTGTATTGCTATCAACGTTGACCCAATTGCCCACAAAGTCTTGAGGAGCCGCCAACGCAGGAGCCATCAAGCCAGCAGCAAAGAGGGTCCCACAAGTGGCGATCGTGATTGAGCGGTTGAACATTTCAGAAACTCCAGTGATTAATAAGAGATAGTCATGATCCACGCTGATCATTCAAACTCGGTAGGGTTAGCGTCAATCGTGGATAGTTCCATCTTGCTCACGGGTATAATCGCTTCACAGTACCCGTTGGGGCTATCTTCAGCCCGTTTGAGTGTTAGTGAGTCATCGGGTGATTGAAAGAACTCAATCGCTTGCCTTATTCGCCTTTACATCCCAACCCGCTTTCACGATCGTATCGAGTGAGCCATCCGCCTTCTGTGAGGTAAATTCGTACACAATCTTCGTGTAGCTGAGAGAGAGTTGATCGACCGGAACCGAAGTATCGCTACTCGTTCCGAACGAGGACACCAGCACATCAGAAAGGGTAATTTTTAAGAACTCTCTCGCTTTCTGCCCAGACTGCCGACAGGTGAGCGTTGCCGTTTTGAGAGGTTGCCCGGATGCTCCAGCGAGAAAGAGTTTGGGACTCGCTTTACTGGTAGGCATCATGAACTGGAAGGGTTGCAAATTCACCTTGCCTGCGCCCGCGCCGCTTCCTGAACTTGACAGGATTGATTGACTCTCATCCCAAGACTAGGACTGAATCGCGATTTTGTCCTTGTGCTGAGCATCTTGGCTTTCGCCCACTAATCCACAACAAATCATTCGTTAGATTTTGCAGCACCTTAACGAGTTCGTCACCCTGATCGCTCATAGATTCCTCAATAAGCTAACTATCTTTCTTTGCCTCAATCACAGCCTGAACACCTACAGGCACATCCGAGAGAAAATCATATCCCGTCAGCTTTTCCAACTCATCCACAGTCGTTAGATACTTTTTATAGCTATCAGACTGGATACCCAACGTATTCGGCATTCTGACAGCGATCACGCGGGTTTTAGTGGTCACGCCCTTTACGCCTAAACCAGGCTTGTCAAGAATCACCACGATTTTCCAGGTGCTTTCAGAGACAGTAATTTTGTCTTTGATTCGAGTCATTGCTCCCTTCAAACCTGTTCCGCCTTCTCCGAGTGGTCCAGCGACGATGTAAAGCTCTTTGCCTGACTGTGCTAACTCTTTAGACAGATTTTCAAGCTCTAACCAAGGACCTTCATTCTGCTCTTGAGTTTGAGGAACGATATTGGTCAAGAAGAACGTCGCGCAATTGTCAGTTGTGTTAGCAGTGCGATCACCCGATCGTGTCATGTGCCCCGGGAAAACCCACTACCTGTATATTCGTTGGGTTTCACAATATTGAAGTCTTTGGGGAGGAGGGGGTCGGGGCTGAAACCGCCACAGCGATCGACACTTCCGAGCCAAGAGGCGTTCAGTTGCCAGCTCACCCAATTTGGGGTGCCCTTCTCGTTGTTGTAGGAAAGCGCATATTGCCGTCGGGTAATCAAAAAATCGTTTTTGTTAGCAGGATCTTTGGTTGCAGAACTGGGAGCGCCCATTAAAAGCTGAACACTACCAAAGTTACGAGCCTGTAAGATTGTCGCACTTCCAATCACCATCAAAAATGACAGGACACCCAGACAGACCCAAGTGAAGGAGCGCTGCAAAAACTTTGAGCTAACCATCATGTCAATGCCTCACGAACCACCAGTGAACCCCATCAGTAAAGCCTTGAAATAAGGGTTTGAAGAATAATTTATGGTTAAGGAACCGCTAAAGAATTTACTCGTGACGAAAAGTTACTTACAACGTCGCGATCTCATCCATCGACCTACCTGTTGATCTCCCCCCTCCAGTATTCTTATAGACACTCAGAAGTAGGCTGAGAAGCAGATAGGGATTACGGTTTGACCTCTTTGGCTTCGACCTTTAACGCTCGATTCCCCAAATAGCTCACTCTCGCCGCTTGTCCTACGCGAACGGCTCTGCTGACTTCCCGATACGTTAGAGCGTCTGTCAACAGGGTTCCAGTCTCACACCGGAGTTGATGATCGACCGATCGCTGCAACAAAGGCGGGTCGTTTTGTTCTTGAATATCACGGTGTTGATCGACTTCATCAGCAGTGGGACGAGGAGGCAGAGCAGCCCACCAAATCCCGTTGTCGTCACCCGAAACCGCCGTTGCAGGTTTCTCTCCGTTCAGGTTTGTCAGGGTATTGCTTTGAAACGACTGAGTTCGGCTACTATTCAAACCGCCACTGGTTTTGCTGATGTAATAGTCCACCTCCCAAGTTTGAGTTGCGGTTGCGATCGCAGCATTACAATGAGTTTGCGGAATAATTCCATTTTCCCCGGTGCAACTGGTGAGAGTGAGAACTGTAATGCTGATCGCTAATCCGTTCAAAATTCGAGGCTTCATGGGTGTAGTCAGGCTAAATTTATATTGACCATCGGATCTCTCGAAACCGCTCAGGATTCAGCTTGGTGTACCTCACTGTATGCTGAATGTTCTTGTGCCCCAAATAATCTCGAATCAATCGCGTGTCATAGCCTTGATTCGCCAGCCAATACTCGCACGAGTGCCGCAGCCTGTAAGCATGAGCCTTGATTTCCAAGTTAGCCGCTTCACCCACCTGTTCTGGTTCTGTCGCAAACTTTTTAAGGCGACAAACGAACTGTGCCAATCTCGTTGTCTTAAGCACTCACTCAGTGCAAAGAGTTTTGCAATGAACTTCATCTGCGACACACTGCTCCCTTGGTTGATTCCTTTCACTTGTCTTTTGCGAATCATTGCCATTGCTTCAATCCCGCGCAAGGTTCTCCTCGCTGTGAAAGGCTCCGTCCGCTTGCGGCGGAGTATGGAATAGCCACTTTTTAGCATTTCTTATGCCCCAAGGGGCATCTACCCTGGATGAGATTCAAAATTTCCGGTTCCTCGCACTACAATCAAAATATTGACAGATTGAGGCAACGTGATGTCCTATTCCATCTTGAGCAACGAAACTAAGCAGCAGTTAGAGCAGGAGCGAGCGCGGTTAACCGCAGATCGAGATGCTGTCATTCAAACTGCTGTTCAGCAAGCAACTGCCGCCCTTGATCGTGCTCTGCAACAGTTGAACGATCTTTTAAACGACGGGCAAGCCCATAACGGTTATGGGAGTCGCGGCGAAACGATCGTTCAGCCATCAGAACAATCACTTCCAGAACACCCTGCAAAGCAAGCGAAAAAGACCTCAACTCCGAAAGGTCAATCGAAACCAAAATCTGAAGGAAAAGGTCAGCACCCAGCCGCCCATCAATTCAATAGCAAGGTGCTCAAACCTGAGTTCGCAGGACTGTCTCCGATCAAAGCAATGGTGCAAGTGATTGAGCAATCTCCAGAGCAGACGTTTGATGCTGAAGAAGTTATTCGCACCGTCTATGACGAGTTTGACCCCGCAGACTTACCCACTGCAAAACGAAGTGTGAAAATCACCTTAGTCGGGGGAGCGAAAAAGGGATGGTTAGAAAGAGTGCAAGAAAATCCGCCCCTCTTCAAAGCTTTGACGGGCGCAAAGTCGCCAGCAGGTGCACTAACAGATGACCAATCGGATGAGGCTATCGAGGTTACTTCAGCAGAACCCGATGACGATGAGCCGTCTGACTCCCCAGAAAGGTCATCCAAAAAAGGGTCGTGTCTTAGACGTGTTGTTGAGGTCTAAATCGTGAGTCCAAACGCCACTCGATTGATGAATAATCCAATGACCAGATCATGCATCACGACCGATTTAGAAAAACAAATCGTTTTGCGAGCCAATCGCTTAATCCGGGTTCGCAACGTTAAATGTTTTCGCTCAATTTTCTGAGTGTTGCGTTTTCCAACGGTGTGAAATACAGGCGGGATGTGTCGTTCATAAGCTCCCCAACCATCGCTATAGAATTGCATAATTCCGAATGGCTCTAACAGCGCTTTTAACGCAATCAACGCTTCATCCTTATGGTCTGCTAATACATACGCCAATACTTCACCTGTAGCATGGTCAATTGCCCACCACAACCAGCGTTGTTGATCCTTTGAACGCACGAAGCTCCACATTTCATCCACTTCTGCTTCCACCTCTGGATCATCTGCAAGACAAAGCCGGACGATGGTTTGCGTTGGTTCTAGCTCTGCTAATACCGCTTCGTTCACCGATTCTAACGCCGGACCTTTTTTTTAAGGTTTCCATCACGGTGGTTGTGCTAATCTTCAGCACGCGTGCCGTATCTCGGATACCACTCCCGTTAATCGACATCTCACTGATTTGTTGCTTCACCTCCGGTGAGTAGGCAGCGTAACTGTAGGCTCGGATAAATGTGCTTCGGTTGCAGTCGGAATTTTGGCACCGATAGCGCTGCTTCCCTGCCGCCGTGGTGCCATGTTTAATCACATCAATGCCATCGCAATTCGGGCAGTGAACTGGCTCTAAAACCATATGGTTAACCGAATGAGTTGGGGGACTCCTTTATTTCAGCAGATTTTCTAATCTATAACAACACGTCTAAGACACGACCGTTGCAGTTGATGTAATAAATGTTCGACGGATGCAAACACATCCAAGAACGAAGCGGTTCCTAATGTTCCTTCACTTGGTGGATAGTTAAAAATGACGATCGCAATTTTCTTTTCTGGTTTTGGCTT
>Ga0209511_1000832_pt1 | contig 28783 bp, 21 predicted proteins | sample SSSSmetaG_FD_184141 | JGI IMG/M metagenome (GOLD analysis project Ga0209511, IMG submission 184141) | Glacier valley bacterial and archeal communities from Borup Fiord, Nunavut, Canada, to study Microbial Dark Matter (Phase II) - ​SSSS... | ecosystem: Environmental > Aquatic > Freshwater > Ice >... | reverse complement strand
CGCCCTTCCGTTCAGCGGAAAATCGCTTGATTAAAATTTTGCTGGCAAGCGGTTTAGAGCCGGAAGGTATGCGTGTGCCCCTTCTGAAACTACGGGCCGAGGACGAAATCTTCAGCGAGGCTAACCTGCTGCTATTGACCGAAGAAGAACAACTTGGTAACGACTATTTCAAAATTATTGGGGCACAAACTGTCAATTGGGAAGGGCAAGAGCTAACCCTGACCCGCCTGAAACTTTTGCAACTGGAAAATGACCGAGCCTTGCGGGAAAAAGCCTGGAAAGTCGGGGCTGAACGCCAATTACAAGACCGCGAGGCTTTGAATGGGCTATGGGTTAAGCTGTTAGACCTACGTCAGACCATTGCCCATAACGCCGGTTTAAACAATTACCGCGATTACATTTGGAAACAGTATTCGCGCTTTGATTACACCCCTCAAGATTGCCTGAATTTCCACGATGCTATTGAGGAAGTAGTAGTTCCGGCGGCTAAACGGATTCTGGAACGTCGTCGCCAACGTTTAGGCTACGATTCGTTGCGCCCCTGGGACTTAGCGGTAGATGCAGAGGGTCTTCCCGCTCTCCGCCCCTTTGCCGATGCCACCGAGCTAGAGCAACGAGCCGAAGCTATTTTCAACCGGGTTGACCCGGACTTGGGCGGGTATTATAGTCTAATGCGCCAGGAAAAGTTGCTTGATTTGGGCAATCGTATGAACAAAGCCCCTGGCGGTTATAAGACCTATTTGCTGGTTAAGGGGGAATGGCGTTCGTTTATTTTTATGAACGCGGTAGGGGTCGAAAGTGATGTAATCACGTTGCTACACGAAGCGGGTCATTCTTTTCACGGTTTTGAGGTGATGCGTCTGCCTTATAGCCCGCAGCGTTCGATTGGGGCAGAGTTTAACGAGGTGGCTTCAATGGCGATGGAGTTGCTAGCTTCTCCCTACCTTGCGAAAAACGACGGCGGTTATTACAATGAGGCCGATGCCGCCCGCGCCCGTATCGCTCATCTTGAGAAAATTATATTGTTCTGGCCCTATATGGCGGTGGTAGATGCCTTCCAGCACTGGGTTTATAGTAATCCCAATGCGGCGCGTGAGGCTGCCACTTGTGACCAGAAATGGGGCGAGTTGTGGCAACGCTTTATGGGTGGTGAGGATTGGAGTGGCCTGGAGGATGCTCGCGTGACGGGTTGGCATCGCAAGCTGCACATTTTTGTCGGGCCATTTTACTATGTCGAGTACGGGATGGCTCAACTAGGGGCAATTCAGATTTGGGCCAACTCCTTGCGTAACCATAAACAGGCGGTAGCGGACTATCGCAAGGCCCATCGTCTAGGCGGTACGGCCTCCTTGCCCGACCTGTACGCTACTGCCGGAGCTAAATTCGCCTTTGATGTCCCGATGTTGAAAATGGCGGTTGACCTCTGCGAACGCACCATTGCCGAATTGGAAAAGTAGGGGTCGGTAAAATTGCGTAGGGGCGGTTCGCCTGCCCCTCCTGTACTCAGGGGGGTGAACCGCCCTGTATTTAGGGTTTTAGTCACTGATTTCTAACTGAACCTGCTGAAAGGTTAGATTGTCTGGTTCTAATTTGAGCGCAACCGCCAAATCCTCAACCGCCTTTTGTTTTTCACCCAATTCAAAATAAATAATTCCCCGGTCAGCGTAGGCTTCTGCGTCTGCGGGGTTGAGTTCAATTGCCTGATTTAAGTCTTTCAAGGCAAGTTCATAAAACTTAATTTGCCCGTAAGCCGCACCCCGCATACTGTACAAATCCGAATCTTTCATCCCAAGTTCAATAGTACGGCTAAAATCGAGGGTAGATTTAAAATAATCCCCATCTTCGTAATGATTTTCGCCTCTGGCTTTATAGGCCGAACAAATTTCAGGCAGCACCTCATCATAACTTGGATATAGCCTCAAAACTACTTCGCCCACTTTGATAATATCATCCAGATTTTCTTCACCGACTGCGCCTTCAAACTGGTCTGATAACATTGTCAGGTCTTGTGAGGGTTCTTCATCAAGGTCCAAACGTGTTTCCCAATCTGGTCTTGCATACCAACGGCCTTTTTCAAATTCTAATGTAGCCTCTACCTGAAAATCTTTATCTTCATAAACAATCACTGTCAAATTTTGTTGGAATTGGTCGGTTATGGCTTTATCAAGAAGTGGCGTATTTATATAAACTCTGCCCTGTTCGTCGGTCATCATTGTATTAAAATCAACAGAAATTTGCAGCATTTAAGTTCCCTAACCATCAACTAGCAACCAATAACCACCTACCGCCGAAAACTTGCCATCCGATTGGCGGTGAGAGCAGCGGTTGCGCCTGCCCCCACCCCGTTATCAATATTAACCACCGTCAGGCCGGGGGCACAGGTTTGGAGCATCGTCAGGATAGCAGCAACCCCCTTGCCCCCTAGCCCGTAACCTACCGAGGTCGGCAGCCCAATAACCGGGACATTTACAATCCCGGCGATAACCGAGGGTAAAGCTCCATCCATCCCCGCCGCCACGATTATCACGTCCACATCATCCTTGAGCATGGTTTGGAGCGGGCGGAAAAGGCGATGTAACCCGGCTACACCTACATCGTAGATAGTAGTAACACTACAGCCCATTTCCCGACAGACCACCGCCGCTTCTTCGGCAATCGGTATATCGCTGGTTCCGGCGGTAATAACCCCTATCCGTCCGCCAGTTTCGGGGCGAGTTAGCCCTTCGCGGCGCATAACTACCATTCCACTGGCGGGATATTCCTGGTACTCTACCGCTACGGTTTGCCCGTTATGCTCAACTGTAGTCAGTTCGGCGGCAAGGCGGGTGCGTAACTCTGCTTTAGTGCGACTCAGGATAGCCCGTCCCGCACCCTCGGTCAGGAAGTGGCGGGCAATGGCAACCGAGTCGTTGTCATGCTTGCGCTCACTATAGATAATCTCTGGTACACCCTTGCGATTTTCGCGATGGAAATCCAGGTTGGCGGATTCTAATTGCCCCGCATTTGTCCCGATCTCGTCATCTATCCCTAAAAGCGCATTGGTCAAATCTTCAAACACATTCATCCGTTATCCTAACCCCCTATACACCATAGCAAAGAAATATCTTAAAATTACCCCTCATCCCAACCTTCTCCCCTAAGAGTGGAGAAGGGGTAGTTCCCCGACCCCTAACCCCTGACCCCCAACCCCGTCCCTATTCCGGCGGCAAATCTTCCGGGTAATCATACAAGCGGCGACGGCGGGGTTTGGGTTCGGTGGGTTCAGCTTCCGGCATGGCCCGTACTACTAGCCATATGCCCACCGTAAACAGCAACATAATTACCCCAATTATCAAATATATCAGCCGGGTAGAGCCGTAATCCGACATCATATCGCTGCCAAGTTCCAGCCCGGTAGCAGAATTTCCCCCAGTAGGTAGTACAAAGGCCAACGGTTTGTTAACATCCGGGTCGTATAACACAGCCAACTTTGTGCCAACCTCTAACCCCTGATAATGGGCGGGCATTTTTTCCAGCCGTAACTGTACCTCAAGAGGTGGATTATTAGCGGCAGCCTGGAACTCAGCCTGATTTTTCGGCAGGTTGAGCAGACTATTACCCTGGATTATTATATCAATGGTTTGGCAACCGTTGGTTTTGGTACGTTTATTTTGCACCATCCCGACTATGACACTGCCGCTATTGTTGATAAGCCCAATCCCACCATAGGCCGGGTTACATTCGGGCTTATCCTCACTTCCTAGATAGCCCACCACACAGCCCACCACCAGTAATAGACCCACGCCGCTTATAACATAGGCCATCAGGTTTGAGCCAAAGCTATTTTGAAACTGTCGTATCACCCACTTACCTCAAAAGTTAGTTCCAGGCTGCTGGAATTTCCCGCCACATCAGTAGCTTCAAACCGCAGCGTATGGGGGCCGCTTCCCAGCCCACCACTATCCAATATGTATGTAAATTCGGGAGTGGCCCGATTTGCCAGCAGCCGCGCTGGAACAGATGCAAGGGCGATTTTAGACCCATTATCCAGCGTCAAGATGGCAGAAAGGCTACCCGCGCCCGCCGTATCGGTCTGTCTATCACTCGAAATATCATCCTCTGCCACCAGCTTGAAAGAATAACGCTCCCCCGGCAGCACTTTGCGGCTCTCTGGCAGACTATTATAACTCAAGCGCAAGTTTGGCCCAACCCGGTCATAGCCGCTACTCTGCCAGAGGGTTTGCGCTAACAGAGCATACCCCGCCCCGTTAGGATGGACATCGCCAAATTTTATCCAGGTGAGGTTGCCTTCCTGTTTGAACATCGGGGTAAAAAAGTCAGCTACTCGTACCCCGCGCTCAGTCGCTAACCGTCGAATACTATCGTTGAAGCGGCGCACCCAGGCCGTTTCCGCATCATCACCGCCCGTCTGGTAAATATAAGGGTTGTAATAGGTGGTTATAATAAGGTCGGATTTACCACCTGTGCGCTCCTTCAGGCCGTCCAGAGCGCGACTTAAATTGGCCTCGAATTTGCTCAGGGCGGCATCTCGTTCAGCTTCGCTTTTGCCCCGTGCATCCAGCATATCGTTGCCGCCAAGCGTCAGGCTGATGGGGCTGACAACTTTGCCGCTGTTTTGGGCAGTGTCCAGCACGTCCAGGGCGAGTTGGTACTGACTTTTGCCTCGTTTGGCCTCAAAAAAGCTGGTGCTAGTTTCACCCGGTATCCCTAAATCCCGATAAACCGCCAAGCTGGGTTTAGCGCGTTTCAAGTAATTGTTATAAAGTATCCCGGCATAACCGAGCTCGCCGGGAGTGGGTGCGCCAACCCCATAGGCTACCGAGTCGCCCAACGCCAGATATTCGTCGCCAATTCCCACTGGCGCGGATTGGTTGCTCTGTCCCACCGTAACTAAGGGGGTAGGGGGGGGTTTATTAGGTTCGGAAGTGGCTTTGGCTGGAGCATTAGTGGTCGCCTGAAAGTTCGAGGCTGCATTCACCACCGGGCTATTACCAGTTGAACCTACCTGAGTTAGTGTTCCCACAAATAGTATTAAGGCCACCCCAATAAAGGCCACCAGTAGGGAATGGAGAGAGAGTTTACGCATTTGAGTTCCTGGGTCGTCGGTTATCGATTTTTGATTGTCGGTTTGAGTATATTAGGGTGGGTGAGCTAAGTCAAATAAGGGTTTCTATGATAAAATTCCTCAACGAATGTTCGCGCCAGCGGTCAGCTAGTGTGTTATTATATAGTTCCGGCCTTGACCAAACCTCTCAACCAACCGTGCCGGAATAATAGTGTTTTGAATACTTGTAACATTTGAACCAATAAACATCCTGCTCAGCCTGTCTATCTGTGTGAATAAAAATTCCTGGATTTTGCACTAAATTTTGGGGAGTGAAAACTATGCGCTGCCAAAAATGCCAGTTTGAATGTGATAATGAGGACGTTTTTTGCCGGAAATGCGGGGCGAATCTGACCGCCGAGGGCGACTTTACCGAGGTAGTTGAACCCGCTGCTCAGGTTGAAAGCGTCACTCCTGTGCAGATTATTGAGCATAACCCTACTAACTTTTCGGTAGTTGTTGAGACCAAAAAGCCCAACGTAATAGCGAAAGTGGCGCGGGTTATCAGTAGCGAGACCGGGCAGAGAATTGTAAAAGGCGCGGCAGTTTTAGCAATAGGCGTGGCGGCTGACCTCATCACCCAGGCAGCAGAACGACGCAAACCCGCCAAAAATAAACCTGCGCCTACTACCGCCCTGAGTCGCGCTATCAACGCCGCCCAGAACGACCAGAGCCTCATGCCTTTCCATTCACCTGCCCCTGGCGAAATTGTCCAGAGCTATTATTACCGCTACGAACGCTGGGTGGTGCGCCGGGTTATCAAACGGGATGAATAAATAGTAGGGGCAGAGGAGAGAGGAAGGGCGAATGGAATGCAGGTTGGGTTGCGGGGCTTGTTGTATTGCTCCCTCTATCTCGTCGGCCATACCGGGAATGCCACAGGGAAAGCCCGCCGGAGTTCGTTGTAGCCAACTTACCACTGATAATCGCTGTAAGCTGTTTGGGAAACCAGAACGTCCCACTGTCTGTCTTAGTTTAAGACCTTCCGCAGAAATGTGTGGGCAGAATAGCCTGGAGGCAATGCAGCATCTTAATTTCCTTGAGACAGCCACCACGCCAGATTAAGATAAAGAATTCGTATGAGGATGCTCCGTCATCCGATGGTTTTATCGGAGGACAGAGCCTGCTCCTACAAAATATCCAGTTTATCCTGTCCATTCTTGTTAATGGTTTTCAAGGACTTTAATTCTGAATTTTAGATTTCCCAGGACGACCACGTAGGATTATTCTTGAGTTGGCGGCTATTATTAAGGGCGGTGGAGAGGTGGGCGCGGGCATTAGCCAAATCCGACCAGATTGCGTTTAATTCCCGGTCATTAGAGGCACAAATCTTGAAAGCCAGCTCATTAACCTCAGTTACCAGATGCTCTAACTGGCTACACAATAGTTCTTTATTCTCGGCAGTTTGCGACTTAGTAATATCTTCCTGTTTCATTGTTACTTCTCCTGTTAGCTGACGCTGACTGCAACCCGTCCTGCACAATCTCTAATAATATTCAATAAACCTGACTTTATCAGTCAATATTGTCAACAACTATAAATTAACACACCCTATTCCTAATGTCAACAATACCTGGTACTATTCCCCCTTCACTGAATCACCCCCCTGAGTACAGGAGGGGCAGGTGTCCGGGGGCTAGGGGGTTAGGTCAGCCAATTAGCTGGAGGGAGTGAAAGGTAATTTGACCTCAATAACGCAAGGCTCACCGTCATAGCCTACCTGGAAAGTTCCGCCCGTGAGGGTAGCATCGAAGCGATATGAACCAGCATTATTATGTAGCTCCAGAATAGCGGGTAGACTTTCGGTGTCATATTCTGGCGAAACGGCATAAGTGCGAATTCTAAGCTGACGGGCGTGAGTAGGGGGTAGCTGGAAAATAGCACTTTTCAGGCGGGCAATTTCCTGAACTTCCTCGTTATAATTTTCGGATTGTTGCTCACCTTCGGGATAGAGCAGCCGCACATCTGACAGGGCGGGTTTGCCCCCAACCGTAACCGCAAAGAAATCGCGCCCCCGTTTCCGACGATCATCCCGTAGCTCAACGATAATCCGTACAATCAGAGCGTTACGAGCCAAAAAGATCGTTACCAGAATAGTTGCCAGCCCAAACAGAAAAGCGGTGGCCCGTCCTGCTGGATGCTGCCAGAGCACAATACTGTGGAAGAAATACATCGCCGCCGTTAAGACCCCAATCCCACAACTAATCACCGGGAAGCCCAGGAGTTGCCACAACAGGTCGGGCATTGCTTCCCCCTTGCGCTGAGAGGAAGTCAGAAGTTGGGCCGGGATAAGCCAGGCCAGCAAAGGTACAAAGAAAAAGCCCGTCAGCCCTAATACGCTGGGGAAAGTAACACTATCCAGCACCATCAGACATTCGGCAACCACAAAAACAAAAATAGTTGGCAAGAAGCCCAACAGGAACTTCTGGCGCGGGCCAAGATTTAGCTCGATACCCATTGGGGCGGCGGTTTTAGGGGGGGGGGCAACGGCCCGACGACCTAATCCAGCGGGTGGCAATACCCCATTTGGTAATGAGGAGGGCGGCGGTGGAGTTGCGCTAACTGGGGCCGTTCCTACCGGTAAGCCTAAAACCGGGCCGGCCATATTAGGGGTCGGCGGACGATAGCCAGGAGGGAACGGCCCTGCATTGTTTGGCCTTTGCGGAGGCACATATGGGCGGGCTGTACCAGCATTTGGTTGATAAGGGGCAGGGGCGGGTTGCTGTTGGTAGGGTGCAGGTTGTTGGTAAGGAGCAGGTTGCTGCTGATATGGTACAGGATTGTTTTGATAGGGCGCAGGGGGTTGGTAAGGGCTAGGGGCGGCCTGATAGTTGTTTGGTACACCCATCGCCGGGGTAGGAGCAGCAAAGGGATAGGCTACCCCAGCCGCCGGGGTAGCTCCGGCATAGACGGATTGGAGAAAACCATTCATGGGCGCAACGTTAATAATCTGGTCAAGGCGTTCCACCTGATAGCCCTGAATAGTGGGGGGAGCTTCTGGACTTTCCAGCAAAACCTGGGCCAAATCCTGCACCAATTGGCGGGAACGTCGGGCCTGGAAACGGGTGCGGAAGCGTGGCTCGTCATCGCTCTCGATTTCGCGGACGAAGCCCCGATCTACCAGCGAATCCAGCACCACCACTGTTTTTTCAGGGGTTTGGGTCAGGTAGGTCACCATCTCGCTAAGTTTGACCTCACCCTGCCGCATAATCCAGTTAATAATTTTTTGTTCGGTTTCCTGGAGGGTTAAAACGTCCGAAAGACTAGGGCCAACGTTGTCGCGCTCTCGTTTGTAGGCTACCAACATGGGCGTGACGGGCCGGGGATTTTGCCCACCGGTATAATCCACCCCCGTTACGGTAGAAATTATTTGCAGTCGGGCATATTCCGGGCTTTCATCCTGAATTTCAAAGGAAATCTCTACCCCAAAATCGCGCAACTGGGGGTAACGTTGAATCAAGGTAAAACTGTCCCAGTGGTCGGTGGCCCCAAACTCTACCCGGTGACTTTCGTAGCCGATTTGTACATCCAGCCGAAATTGGCCGATACCGTTATCAAGGCCCATATAACTCAGGCCAAAACGCGGCGCATTAGGGTCTTCGGGATGATAGAAAAGCAAACGACCTTTGCGGCGGGCCAGCATCACATAATGGCGGGATTGGCTGGGGAAAATCGCTTTTATCTGGCGGGCTAAAGTTGCGCTAAGTTGAGACGCTCCCAGCCCCATCACTACCAGCGTTAGCACAAAACTTGCAATCCCGACGGGCCAACCGATAGCGTCGGTCAAAGGCATCAGGGCTGTGCCAGAGGTAGCTACCAGAGCTTCCGGCCCAGTTACGCCATAGACCAGTAGCGTCCAGCCGAAATAGAGAGCCATTACAAACAACTGCCCAAACACCGTGCCGTAAATCAAGGGGCGGGTGGTGCGGGAGCGACGCAAAACCACCCGCGCACAATTGCTGACAGTAGTATGCCCGAAAAAGGCAAAAGCGATAAGGCCAACCGCTAACCCGGCAATGGGCGGGGTAAAAGGCAGACTGGTAGGCTGATTGGGTCGCTGGTTGAAGGCGGCGGCTATCATTAATCCACCTAACAGCACCAGACTCAACGCCCCTAGCATCAGGGTGACGGGCACGCTGTTACTGATGGGTCTGCGCCATAGGCTGAATAATACTATCAGCAAAAGCACTGCCCCCCAGACCCACGAAGGGAAGGGGGTAAGGTCAGACATACTCTCGCCAAAACCGATGAAATAGGCCCCTAACGCCACTATCGAGAGGATAAACAGGCCGATGTTGTAGCTCAGTTCGCCAAACTTGCCTAGAAAATCTTTAACCAATCTCCCTAAAAAGCCGCTATGATAACGGGAGTCTACGCTACGGGCGGCACTTTCGGCGATTGCGACAACAGTATAAACATTTAGTAAACCCAGCCCACCCATTATCAGTAACCCTACGTACAGACCGAGGCTGGCAACCGCGATTGGCAATACCAGTACCCCTACGCTGATAGTCGAAACCAGGCTGAGAAAGAAGGCCACCAGGAAGGGGTGCATTTTATCCAGCCCCTCCGAAAAACCCCGCCACAACCAGGCCATGCGGTCGCCAAAACGGGGGTGGACGCTAAAGATTTTTTCCGGCCCAACGTTGTACAGGCGCAGATAAGCCAGCCGCACCGTCACATCATCAAAGCCGATAGCCGTCCGAATGCGCGGAATGTCGTCAAAGTTAAATCGGTAGTTCTGGCCTAAGAGGTTGGCGAAAGCGGCCCGTAAACGAGGATTTTCCGGCACGAGGTTCGCCCAACTGGAACAATAGCGTTCCAAATCCTGAATGCTCGGTTTGACCGGGGGACGACGGGCCAGCGTAGCGGCTTCCAGAAAGGCCATATCGCGGTCAGCCATAGTTTCGTCGGTGCTGAAATCATCCAACTCCTGCCGAGTTTGGGTAATGATGTAGGCTACTTTACTTTCTACATAGGAAAGCAAGCTCTGGGCGCGGCGTGCCGGAAGCCCATTTTGAATATCCTCACGTGAAATTAGTTCGTCAAATGCCATAGGACCTTATTTGAAAATAGTGTTAACTTTTAATTTGAATAATTTCCAGCGTCATAGTCTATCCCTCTGACCTATTCTAACGCAGAACCTACCTATTTGTATAGCTTTTTTGGAAATATGACCAGGACTAGAGGTTGGGGGACGGGGTAAGAATGTCGATTCGAAGGAGTCAGAATAAAGAATTTGTAGGAGGCTGCTCCGTCAGCCGATTGGTATCGCAGGACAGCGCCTGCTCCTACAAAAATTCTTCTATATCCTGTTTATCCTGTCCATCCTTGTTAATTTTTTCCGACAACCGACGACCGCTAACTGACTACCGATTAGCTCCCGCCAGAAGCCAGGAAAAGAGCGTTACTACCAAACTCCTGGGCAGAGCGCAATAATTCGCGGCTGGGCGGCTCACTACGTTCCTGACCACGCCCTTCCCACAAACAGCCGAAGTCGCTAGTGGCAATAACCAGACGACCCGCTTCTACCACTACACCCGAAGGGTCAAGACCTACCGGGACAGAGGCAAATAAATAATAGGACGTTAACAGAGGATGTCCGCCGCGTGGTTGGGTAGGTTGGCGACCAAGCCGTTGCGCCATTTCAATAGTAGAGCGGCTGAAATCGTCGGGCGTGCCGTTGGGCAGACCGTTGCGGCAGGGCTCGGACCAGATTACGCCACCCCGATCCAAAAAGCGTTTAAGCGATTGTTCTTCTTCGGGGGTAAAGCGGTAGGCACTCCGCCCGGTGACATAGAGCATTTTGCAGGTACGCATAACCGACTCGTCCAGTGGGTTTACCCCTTCCAGCACATTACCATCGAGGTTGGTGTAGCCGCTGGTGTCACGCAAGAGGCGGCGCAATCCTTCCGAGTGTCGTTTCCATTCGACATTCCCGGCCTGTCCATAGCGCAGAATACCAACGGTCATAGTAACGCGGTTAGAGGTTGGGCCAGAAGTCGCCCCCCCGCCACTGCTGGTGTTACTCAGCCGTCGCCCACTCAGGTTAATTTCATTGACGGTGGCCTGTTTATTAGGGTTAGCGATGCGGAGTTGTTTAGCTCCGGGCTCAACCGCAATCCGGGCCAGTTCCAGCGCACCGGGTGTTACTTCGACAGTCGCCCGCACCTGACATTCTTCCAGCACGCGGGCCGCCTGGGGTTTGCCCCCTTCGGTTACGGTCTGGGTCTGGGTCACTCTTTCGCTAAACTCCAGCACGATGAAAACGTTACTCAGGCTGGCGGAGGGCGTAATCGGTACAATTTTAGCCTCGGATAGCAGCAACATCCGCCCTTCGCTATCAATCGCCAGACCGGGCCGCACTATTAGATTGGTGTCAGGGGTCTGGTTAGCAATTACTTCCAAACCCTGCACAATCCCAATGCCGTGCAAAGCCAACAAATGCAGGCGCATCTGGTTGCGGTGGTAATCATGGGCATCGGCCCAGGTGGTTTCGTCTACCAATAAACCCCGAAAAGGATTTACTCGTAAAAACCGAAAATTCAATTTAGATGCTTGTTGCGGTTGGGTCATAATTTATTTATCCCCTTTGCGATTAATCGTTATTCAGCCCCAGTATCGCCGTTGGTATTATCTTTATTCAAATTTGGGTCTACATCTTTACCCGTAGCTTTAACATTGCCCTTTTTGCCATTTGTTTCAATTTTACCGATGACATTGCCCTCGGCGGAATGTTGTACCGGGGGGGCAACTGTCGGTTTATCACCATCTTTGGGTTTAGGGCTGCTCCCCTTTTTACCCTTGCCTTCGTCGGTAAGAATGACCAGACGATAAGCCGTATGGGCGGGTTTCTCGGCATCAATAATTCGCCGGATAGTCGTTTCCATCGAACTTTTTTCCTCCGGGGTCATCCCGGTGAGGCGCAGCGTGACCGTAAAGCTATGGCGTTCGCGTCCGGCAATAGTGGTATTTATACCCAGCAAAGTTTCGGGGCTAAGAGTCATACCATCCACGTACTCGGTAATTTCCGGCTGCACCCCGGTGTAAAGTTTGAGGTATTCAGCCAGGCCCCGTCTAGTACCCCGGCGGCTATAGAGTTCAACGGCGTTATGGATAAGTTGGCGGCGAAGTTCAAGCGGCCAGCTATCATCCAGCACCAGATTGACCCAGCTTGCCAGCCAGTTCAGCAATTCGGGCGGGGTGGTGTAGGGATGGAAATAATAGAACAGGTTATCCGCCATTTGCTGCAATGGGACTAACGTATCCTCGAAAATCATGAGGAAGCGGTTCAGGAAATCATCACCCGCGTACATTGCCGGAAGAAATTCCAGTAATTTCGAGCGGCGTTCCTCCAGGATTGCCAGCGCGTCGGGCGGCGGCACACTCAAGGCCGTTGTTCTTTCAATTGAGGTGGTCATCTTTTCACCTTCTAAGCATTAGTTTCTAGGTAACTTGAACTGCTTTTTGCCTAGTTTTAACGATTTGGCTCGATTGTCACCTTGATTATAACCAAGAGTCGGCAATTTTGTATGATATTTCAGACTTTTTTGCTATCGGATTTCGCTAACCCTCGATTTCGGCGACGGTTTGGGCCGGGTCTGCCCCTTGCAAAGCCACCTGCATTATCCCCGTTAAATAGTGATCCATCTGGGCAATATTGGCATAAACCAGATTGTGTAGCAGGGCCGGACGAAGGAAATCGCCCTCTACCTCAAGGCTGGTTTTGAAACGCATCTCGCCATCACTAAAATCCAACTCAAAATTGCCAATAGCCAGCGCATAATTAACCCGATTGATAAATTCCGAAACCGCCGCCAGATGTTCGGGCAAGGCTTTTTCTGGCACAATTGAATAAAAAATGAACTGTTTTTTGGTTTCATCGGTGCTAGCATAGCACAGCCACTTGCCGTTATTACCGTGATAGATAATCCGCACCAGCGTATTTTCGCTTATCCGCTCAAAAGGCCAATCATCAGCTTTGAAATAAGAAACCATCGCCTCATAGAGGGGACTTTGGCTGGTTAGACCCCGATTCAGGCTGGTTTCATAACCAAGTTTACTATCACCGAGTTGCTGGGAAACACTCAAAGCCTGCCAGCTTTCGGTGAGCAGGAGCGGGCTACCATTGGGGGGGCGGCGTAGATAAGCGGTAGCCTTCTCAATATCCTCCGATAGCAAAGGCATTAGCTCCGCCAGCAACTGCGCCTCAATTTCGACCTCCTGCCCCGTAATAAACGTCCCCTCAACCGGCGGATTATAGCTTCCATATTTCAAGTGAAAAAACTCGCTACTCTCAACCCGTTGATAATCCTGCCAGCTTATCTTAAAAATCAGTTTGGCAGAACACTCCCGCCCGCCATAGCCCACTAATTCCAGAGCCTGAATAGTCAGGGGCGCACCTTGCGGCGTGTGCAAGGTTAGCATGTTATTCAAAGTGACGCGCTGCAAGTCAGTCATGAAATTGCTTTATTTGAGAAAGGCCCGGTTTTACGCTTGAATAAAGGATTCAGGGTCAGGGCTTATACCTGCTTACCCGGAATCCTTTATTTATTTTGACCTTATATTTACCTTAAATCAGCACGACTTGATGCCGATACGAACAGAGCAACCCGCGTGGCCCGGTAGTTATCTGGCTTACAGGTGCGCCCGCCTGACCGCGTGCCAGGTCAATAACCGGGAACAACTCCAGCTTTTCGACAAATTCTACCCCATCAATCGTTTGCAGAATCGGGTAGAGTTCGGAGATGTACAAAATTCTACCGAAAGGCCAGCCTTCGCCGGGTTGGTCGAAGCGCAACAAGGGGTCTGGCCCACCCTGCACCGGGCGTAGCATATGATAAAGCCGCCGCTCAGCCTCGCGCTTCACTCGTTCGTTGGCGAACTGGTTCAAAGTTTTAATACGCGCTTGCACCGTCACCCACTGATATTTGGGCGTGGCTAATTCTATCTGGGTGGTAAGCAAGCGGCGTTCGTCCAGGTAATCGGTGATAGACTGGCGCATCCCCGCCGGAATCGCCAAATGTTCCGGGCGCAATTCCCGCAAATCCGGGTCAACCTCTGGCACAATCAGCATCACCACCGTGCCGGGTTCGACATATTCTTCGGGGTTGTTGCGGTCAATCGCGCTAGGGCTAAGGCAACGCACCCTGGCAACGCCACTGGTGGCCTCGCGAGTCAGGGTTTCAAAATCCTCGGCGGTCACGGCTCGATTACGGGCGCGCAGGGTCTTGGGGCCTCGCACCAGCGCATGTTCCAGACTTTCGGCGTTAGTACCACCACTGGCGGCGCGGCGATTAGTTACGCTGGTTATATAGGGCACGGAGGATTTTAGCACCGTTATAGTATTGCTGCCGACATTGCCGCCAATTCCGCCACCCGTGCGATAGGCCACCATCGTTATCAGGCTACCAAAGGGCGGGATTTTCCCAAACTGAGTCTCAACCCCCTGCGGATTGCGAATCGCCGGGCCAAACGAAATCTCACCCGAAACGTTATCAAGAGTAAAATGAGGGTCGTGGGAGCCAGAAGCCGAGAAATCCTGCACATGTTTCCAGATTTCGGGAGCTTTGCCGTTTAATTCATCTACCAGAATAAATTCGTTTTCTTTGGAGTCAAGCGAAAGAACGGGCGTATTGCGTAACTTGAAACGCTGTCCCGGCTCACCTTTCGAGCGACCAAATTCTTCATTGCGAATAACCTCGCTATGGCTGGCTGGAACTGTACCGCCAATAGAATAGGCTGAGGCCGAGCGTAAGATAGGGGACTGGTTGTAACCACTCTGACCGCGCCCTAAATCCCGGTAGCGACAGCGCACCCAGTTAGCCATCACCGCATCTTCGCTGCTACCCACCAGAGCCATTTCATGCGTACCGGAAGTGACCGGGATATAAAGTTCCACCTCGGAAAAGTTAATCGTTAGACCCTCGCTGGTATCGCGGGCAATTTCCAGACTCATCCAGCTTCCAACCTGTTCATCCCAATATTCCCAGATAAGGGGCGGGTCGGATGGGTTAATACCAACCCCCAGCTTTTCCCAATCCAGTTTCAAGATTAGGGTATGCGAAGCGATATTGCTGGTAAATCCCAGATAGAAAGTGTTACCGGGTTGGGGTTCGGTCTGGAATACGCTCAGACCAGGGGCATCCTTATCGAAGGCCACCTTGCTAACATCGGTACCATTTTCATTATTAGCCGAGGTCAGGAAATATTTCAAACCGGGCGGGCTTATTTTCAAATCGTTATCGGTGGTATAAATCCGAGCCGATTGCGTTTCGGTACGAACCGTCGCTATTTCAGTGCCTTTAGGAATTAGCTGGGCATTCGGCAACTCGGCGGAGAGGCGGAAGGTAAGCTCAGCCTGGGCCGGGTTGGGTGGCGACATCCGCACCCCAATCATATCCAGAAAGGCCCGGTAGTTTTTCTCTGGCACTCGGTTAATCTGGTAGAGCAGTTGGTCTACCATATAAGCGAAAAGCTCAATTAAGGTTACGCCAGGGTCGCTGACGTTATGGTTAGTCCATTCCGGGGTATAGCGGGGAATACGGAGCTTGGCTTCATCTACTAAATCCTGAAAAGTTCTTTCGTCAAGCTTAATGTTCGGCAACGCCATTTCAATAGCCTCTCTTTTTAGTTTGGATTACGCTTAGTCCTGGCCGCGTGGAATGGTATAGAACGGGTAAACCAGGTTACGCTCGTTATTATTCTGGCGGATGCGATAGTTAATATCTACCAGCAGGCGTTCGGGATAGCCGGGATCCATATCGGCATCTACACTTATTACATCAATCCGGGGTTCCCAACGACCCAGTGCCTGTTGGACGTAGTAGGCAATCAAGCCGTAGAGTTGGGGGCCGGGGGTGGAAAAAACTAGGTCATGAATCCCACAGCCGAACTCTGGGCGCATCACCCGCTCGCCGGGGGCAGTGCTGAGGATGATATAAATGGACTTGGCAACATCCTGGTCGCCCGCCAGCATCTTAACCCCGCCTTCGCCATTTACCCCTAGCCCTTTGCCGGGAATATAGCTCCAGCCCTGCCCGATAAAACTGTATTCAAAAAAGTAATTTTTATCGTACATAAATCTCCAGGTGGGGGGACAAACCTAACCCCAACCCCTCTCCTGTAAGCGAGAGGGGCTATTATACCCCCTTCCACTTTAGGGAAGGGGGCTAGGGGGTTAGGTTTACTTAGTTTATCTTGACCATACCGCCCTTGATTTCGGTCATCGCGCCGCCGTCCAGGCTGGCACTAGCCGGGGTAAGTTCCAACTTACCGCCACCCGCATCCAGCTTGACACCCGCTGTGCCCTTAATCTGGGCGTTCATAGTTGCCTCAACCTTAAAACCCTGCGTGGCTTTCATATCAACGTTACCAGTGGCTTCTACCTTGAAATCTTGGGTAGCTTTGAACTGAATGTTCTGGGTCGCTTCCACCTTAACATTCTCGGTGGTTTTCATCTCAATATTTTTGGCTTCCAATGAGATTAAGCCATTTTTGGCGACCAGTTTAATATCTTTATCCGACTCAATCGTTATAGTGTTCTCGGTTGAGTCAATAATAATCTTGTTCTTGGTAGTCTTGTCTATAATATTAATACTGGGTTTGTCATCGGTTTCATCAAAGGCGATAATATGCCCTAACTTCGATTTAACATAACGATGTTTAACTACGCCACCATCAACCCCTTTCCCGCTATATTCGGGGACTTTATCGGTGTTACTGTAAAGGCCACCAATCATTATCGGGCGGTTCGGGTCGCCATGCTCAAAGACCACCAGCACTTCGTCATTAACTTCGGGCATAAAGTAAAAGCCCCGACTATTACCCGCCATTGGAGTGGCTACCCGCGCCCAGGCACTAACCACGTTTTCATCAAAAGTCGGGAACTTTATTTTAATTCTACCAACGTTATCCGGGTCATTTAAATCAGTAACAAGCCCGATTATCGGCCCTTCGATTGAGCGGTTATTGCTCGAATGCTGGCTGGTTAGTTCCAGAATGGTGTTGGATTGGCGGGAATTAGCCTCAAAATGGGAAACATAGCCAGTTCGCCCGGTGTAGCGATGGCTAACCCTAGTTAGATAATATTCACCCGCAAACTTGCCGATATTCTCAATTTTAGCTTTTTTCCCGGCAGTCAGTAAGCCCTGACCCTGGCAAGACCCTTCTACCTGAATAAATCGCCCTGCCAGGTCATCGAAAATAGCTTTGGCAAAATTCTGGGCTTCGCTTTGGTCTTGAACAGCGTAGTTTACCACCAACATTTCATGGGTACCGAAGCTGCTGGAGGCCGCCTTACCCGTTTTACCATTATAGGCCGCCGAAGGTTTATAAGCGTTGGTGGCTGCCTCGGAATTACCCACAATCGCTTGCTTTTGTTTGGGGTCCCAGTTACGGACGGTTACTTTGTCTACCTGATCACTGGTGTTAACCCGCACGGTCAAGTCTAGCAGGTCATGCTCAGGCGAAATTGTTGCCACCGGGCCCCCCGTGCTCATTTTTTTGACCTCATAGCTGCCAGTGGCGGTTGAGTGAAGTTCCAGCCCATTAAGGTTAGCCAGTCGTTGAATAAAATCATAATCCGACTCGTTGGTCTGGATAGTATGTTTCAGGACAGGGGTAGTGCTATCAACCGCTACACTCAGACCGTTTTCCTGAAAAAGCTGGCTGATAATATCACTATGGGATTTATCTACAAAAGCTCTGACTTTGCGTCCTCGTTGCAGACGGTGAAGTTTATCGTAAGCCCGCACTACCAGGCCGGGTATTTCGCCAGTCGGATAGCTAAATTCAACGGCGGTTATTTCCCCCTTAAAAACAGCGGTCAGATTGTCAACATACCCGAATTTGATTTCGAGTTCGTTACCAATTTCAAAGGTGTTACCAATGGTACTGTCGGGGTAGGTTCGAGTGGTTGGGTCAAAATAGAGCATCCGAAGTTCAGCCATTGACGGTAGATAAAGGGCTTGTTCAACATTGATCGAAATAATGTCTCCCGTGACATCAGCCGAAACTTTTGCACCGTTGGCCTTGATTTCGTAATCGTTAGCTACTATACCTGGTAAATCTCTACCTACTGTATGTGTCATGCTGCTTATTACCCCTTTTGGTTATGGCAATGGTGGAATAATCAGGCGCGTACCGGGCTTGAGGTTGCGCGGATTATCAATATCGTTATGCTCAGCGATATATCGCCACAACATCGGTTTTCTATAATACTGGTTTGCCAGCAAATCCATACGGTCGCCCTCTCGTACCAGATGGATTTTGCCATCAAGGGCTCCACTGGTCGGGTTTTGTCGTCCAAAGCTAGTATCATCCACCACCTGGGTTAGGCCCAGGCTAACGTTAGCCCGAATTGGCATACCGTCACTATTGAACAGCACAAATTCGGTGGATAGGCTATTGATTACGGCCTCGAAGCTCCAGGAACGTCCCCAGATAAAAATTACATGGGGCGGCTCGGACATTCCGCTAGAACTGCTGGTAGCAGTGGAGTCAATCTTGGCAGCATCCCACAGTGGCTTGATATAATCGCGCACGTCCTTGTTGGTCTGGTCGGTAGTATCGAACATCAATGCCAGGGTCATTTTGTTTGGCCCACCGCCCTTGAATTGGGTAGTAGGTTGGTCGCGTCCTCCCGCTGGTTTCTGGTCATAATTAATCGTGCGTTGAATAGCATATTTTTCCGGGTTGAAATGTACTGGAATACGGGTTTGGGCCCCACTTTTGGGTTTGATTACCAACACCGCTTTTCTATCACTTGAGTTAGTTGGACCTACTGGCATATTTCACTCCACATACTTAATGCACATTATTTACTAAATTGACTTAACTATTCCTATTTTAGCCTTTTGCTATTCATCCGGCAGTGCCTATTATCACACCTGTTTTTATTCTTACCGACAACTGATAACCGCCTAGAAGTATGAGCCACCCCGTAAGCCGTGCCGTTCGCGCTCAATAAGCAATCTTTCCTTGAGCATCTTGAACACCTTCTCGGCTAATTCCTCATCGCTCATCTGCCCACCGCCGCCAGGGCTGTCCCCCGAACCATTTTCGTCTACAGTTACGGCTCGTTGGATACTATTGTAGCTGCCAATTTCGCGCTCAATATAAGAGCCGGGTTCGGGCTGTCGGGCAATCGCGCCACTATCGGCGGGGCGTAGATGTACCGACTCTACCGGGGCTACGCTACGTTCCACCACGGGGGCGGGGGTGGAGGCTGTCGCCAGACTGCGGCTGACGTTGGTTTGAATTGGAGTATAGGGGGTTGGATCAAGGTGGCGCAAAATAGTGCGCTCGACCTGTTGGGCCTCCCGCTCCAGATGTTGATGGTCGCTGGAAGCTTCTAATACTCGACCATTTCCTAACGAAGGCAAGGTGGCGTTCTGGATAATATGGGTCAGCTCGTGACCAATAAGAGCCTGACCTTCAGGGGTTTCTGGCTGGTAACGACCCGGCGCAAAGAAAATGCTCTGCCCCACGGTAAAAGCTTCCGCCCCCATATGTGAGGTCGCTTCGGCGGCGTGGTCGTCAGTATGTACCCGTACATGCTCGAAGTTACGCCCGAACATACCACTCAAGCGGGATTGTACCCCGCCCTCCAGAGCTTTGGCGGCCCCGGAGTCCATACTCCGCATCACGGCGTTCAACAAGGGATTTCCAGCAGTCACGGGTGAGGAGTCGGCGGTTGGTGAGGCAGCCCCATTGTCCCCGCTAACTTGTCGCGCCACACTATTCCCGGCATTTTGTTTAGCGGTTTCGCGCATACTTGGCAACAGGTGCAACATATCCAGAGCTTCAGCTAAAGACTGCTGGGCGGGAGCGGCAAAGGGGCTGGTTTCTTCCACCCTCATAATTCGGTTTTCGTCCCTGGTTTCCGGCACGTAATCCCCAACTTTTCGCAGCAAAAGCGGTGGTACTACCAGTTCGGCAGTCTGGGCGGGCGGCTTATTCATCAAAAACCCATCCTCCGTCCGACTTTCTTCCGCCGCAATTTGTTGTTCCATTCGCTGAATCGCCCGCGCCAAAGGGGGAGGCTCCGCAAAGGATGAAAAGGGGTTGTCGGTTGTCAGTTGTCGGTTGTCGGAATGTTCCGTAGGGGCGGTTCGTGAACCGCCCGACAGGGGGGTTAGGTTTGACTTCTGACCCCCGACCCCCGACTCCTGACTCCTGCTTTCCGCGCGATGTACCATTGCCGGGGTAGCCGCTTCTAGCATAGGCTGGTTGCCATTAACAGGCATAGTTGGGTTGGCCCGTTGGGTCAGTCCTGCGCTGGATTCGGTTCGGGCAAAGCCAGTTTCGTTTTGTTCAATTAGCCGTTCAATCGCCCGCGCCAATGCAGGGGATTGGGAGTGCTGAGTGCTGAGTGCTGAGTGCTGAGTAGACCTCTCCCCCAACCCCTCTCCTACAGGCGAGGGGCGTAATTCTCCCCCTTCCGCTTTAGGGAAGGGGGTTAGGTTTGCCCCTTGCTCCTGATAATTGGGGGTTGGTAATGAGGTTAAGTTGGCTGGTTGTCCCGAAGTTCCTAAATTCTGACTTCTGACTTCTAACTCCTGACTCCTGTGTATCATTGCCGGACTGGAAGCTGTTGCGGCCTCTAAGGCTGCGGATGCCATACGTTCGCCGGGTTGTTCAGCATAAACATTGTTGACAGTAATGGGCGTGTCAATCCGTTCCAACGCCCGCGCCAAAGCTGGGGGCTCCGCAGCAAAGGATGAAGGATGAAGGATGAAGGATGAAGAAGGGTTGTCGGAAAATTCCGTAGGGGCGGTTCGTGAACCGCTCGAAAGAGGGGTTAGGTTTTCCCTATTCTGACTTCTGACTTCTGACTTCTGAATCCTTGTCCCTTGCTCGTGACCCCCGACTGCTTGCCCCTGATTATTAGGGTTTGGTAGAGAGGGTAGGTTGGCTGGTTGTCTCGAAGTTCCTAAATTCTGACTCCTGGCTCCTGGCTCCTGACTTCTTGTTGCTTGCTCCTGCGCTCGGTGAATCATCGCGGGAGTGGAAGCCGTTGCTGCTTCAAGGGCGGCAGATACGGGGCGTTCGCCAGGCTTTTCAGCAAAAACGTTATTAACCGTGATAGGTGTATCAATCCGCTCCAACGCCCGTGCCAAAGCGGGGGCTTCCGCAAAGGATGAAGGATGAAGGATGAAGGATGAAGGAGGGTTGTCGGAATATTCCGTAGGGGCGGTTCGTGAACCGTCCGAAAGAGGGGTTAGGCTTTCCCTATTCTGACCCCCGACCGTTTGCCCCTGAGAATTAGGGTTTGGTAGAGAGGGTAGGTTGGTTGGTTGCCCCGAAGTTCCTAAATTCTGACTTCTGACTTCTGACCCCTGATTTCTTGTTGCTTGTTCCTGATTCCGATGAATCATCGCGGGAGTGGAGGCCGTTGCTGCCTCAAGGGCAGGGGATACCTGACGCTCACCGGGCTGCTCAGCGAAAATATTATTGACCGTGATAGGCGTGTCAATTCGCTCCAACGCTCGCATTATAGCAGGCGAGGACTGAGCCTCGAAGGATGAAGGATGAAGGATGAAGGATGAAGGAGGGTTGTCGGAAAATTCCGTAGGGGCGGTTCGTGAACCGCCCGACAGAGGGGTTAGGTTTGCTCCCGTATTCTGACTTCTTACCCCTGACTCCTGGCTCTTGTATTCTGACTCCCGCCCTCCGACCCCCGACTCCTGATTCCTGACCGCTTGCTCCTGCGCCCGATGCACCATCGTAGGACTGGAAGCGGTAGCAGCCTCAAAATTCCCAAAAACAGGGGTCGCAGATTCTACGACTTGTTGGGCAGCCGGATTGTTAACCGTAATGGGTGTGTCCATCCGTTCCATCGCCCGTGCCAAAGCGGGGGATGAGGTAGGACTGAGGACTGAGGACTGAGTGAACCTCTCCCCCAACCCCTCTCCTACAGGCGAAGGTCGTAATTCTCCCCCTTCCGCTTTAGGGAAGGGGGGAAGGGGGGTTAGGTTTGCCCCTAAATTCTGACCCCTAACTCCTGCCTCTTGGCTCTTGTATTCTAACCCCCGACCCCCGACCCCCGACTCCTGACCCCTAACCGCTTGCTCCTGAGTTCGATGAACCATTTCCACCGGGCTAACAGGTTCAAAAGAGGAGATAACCGACCGTTCGCCTACTTCTTCGGCATAAGGGTTATTAACCGTGAGGGGCGTGTCAATCCGCTCCAACGCCCGCGCCAAAGCAGGGGGCTCAACAAAGGATGAAGGCTGAGGGATGAAGGATGAAAAGGGGTTGTCGGTTGGCGGTTGTCGGTTGTTGTGAAATTCCGTAGGGGCGGTTCCCGAACCTCCCGGAAGGGGGGTTAGGTCTGCCTCCTGATAATTATCCTCAAATTGGTCAGGGTAAAACCCATCTGGCTCGTTATAATAGCTAAGCGATTCCGCTTCTATGAGACGTTCGATAACATCTTCCGAGCGGTGGAAATCATTAGGATTAGTTAGGGTTGGGCGGAAGCGTTGGGACATTTCTGGGCGAGTTTGAGCGGTGACTGGCACGGGCTGCCGTTTCATACGCATAGTGCGTTCCAAGGGGCGGAAAGCAGTATCCAGGCGCAGGTAGCGCGAAACCACTCGCATATCCAGACGCGGCATACTGAGCGGCACTACATGACTTTGCGAAAGGTGACGGCTGAAATCGCTATAGTGATTGTGGCGTTCGGCTAACCGGGCAATACTGCGGCTACGATCAAGGGCGGTTTGCCAGCTTTTCAGACCCAGATTTAACAGACCGCCGGGGCGAATATCTACCCCATCCAACGCCCGCCGCAGGATATTTGGATTTACCCCTTTATCCTTATTTGAAGTCCCTTTTTGCTGCTTACTCACGTTCTGCTCCGCCTGTTACTGGTTGAAAATGTGAAAAATTGCCCAGTAACTATATAAAGACTCGCCATTGATAATTGACAAAAAGCTCTGAAGCCCTAAATCTTTTTACCAGAACTGGTTTAGCTCGCCAGTTTGAAAAATTCGTAGGCCAATTCCATCGTTTCTACCGACCATTCATTACTTTTGGCACTAAAACTGCCAAGCTGGTATTTTACAGGATAGGCATTGGTTATTTCCCAGCGTTTGACTACGGGATGTCCTTCTGCATGATTGGTATATTGCAAAATAGTAATATTTTTACGCTCTGGTTTGCCATTAATCGTAGATTGATACCATTGCAGGAATTTTTTGGATTCGGTTATACCCCGTTTCAAAACAACATTGGTATAGCTGGTGCGGACTGGCAATTTATGGACGTAATTATTATTTCCACCTTCTTTAACAGTCAATACTTCGGTTTCGATATTCATTCCACTAAGCTCGGTGAAATAAGCGTCCAGAATACCTTCGCTTTCAATCCAGAATTTATTAGCCAGCAGAACCTTCTGCTCTGGCATCAGGTCGGTAGAGGAGCCACTCCCGCCCCCGGCTGAAGCGACAGCCGAAACAGAAGTTGAAGCGGAAAATGAAGCGGTTGTACTAAAACTCATTTTGGTAATACCCCTTGTAGCTCTCAGCTTTCAGCAATCAGCTTTTAGTATTTCTAAATTAGCTGACGGCTGATAGCTGATGGCTGACTGCTAAATCGAATACTCTGTTGGTTTTGTATCGTTAAGTTGCTCATTGATTCGGCTAATTTCTTGCACCCAGCGTCGCCTTTCGGCATGTTCCAGTTGCATAATGTAATCAGACGGCCAATGAAAGTAATAGGCGATGTAAGCTACCTCCTCGTAAATTTGCTCCGAGGGGTAGCTTACTATCCCCCCACTTCGGCTGTTTGCCCAACCTCCTGTGGCTCCTGCTCATAGGGGCGGTTACAGGTGGGGCAAACTTTAGAACTATCAAAATCTACTGCATTAACCCGGTTGTATAAAGCTTGCAAGTAAGCTAAATCAGCCGAGAAAAGACCTTCCAGCAAACCAGGGCTAATATCGTTGGAGGTCAAAGTCCCCAGCCGGGTAACTACCCGTGAAAGCAGGATAATAGAAAGATAGGCCTGATTACTACGAACTCGCGGGTCACGTAGTGGCGCAATCTCATCCATCGCCGTTGCCATCCGCATAGTACCCTTGCGCTGGAGGTTGCCATCCCGGTCAATAAACCCTTTAGGCAACATAAACTCAAATTCGGTCTGTAAACTAGCCATCATCGCTCCTAACGTTGCTAGAGGTCGGGGGTCAGGGGTCGGGGGTCAGTTTTATTTGGTTTTACTAACCCCTAGCCCCTGACCCCTAGCCCCTTTTAAGAGTTGTAGCCCTTGACTGCCATACCCTCGTGTTCCAAAGTAACCGTAATCATTACTGGCTCGTTACTCTTGGCGGTGAACGAAGAAAAGCTGTATTTGGAAGGCCAGGCATTGCGGAAGGTAAACGACATCTCTTCCTTACCCTCACGGTCATAGAGGTGGACAGTGACATCCTTGCGGATATTGGCAATCTTGCCGCCAATCACATCCTCCCGCCATTTACGTAATGGGTCAGTTTTGAAAGCGGCATATTTCACCGTCAGCTTGCCCAGCTTCAGCGAGTTTGCCCCTAGCCCTTTGGTTACGATGATTTTCCCTTTTTCGGCGACCTGAGTTAGCTCCACCACATCTGACTCGTCTTCAAGGCCTGAAACCTCGGAGATAGAGCCAACTTGAGCCTGTCCCATGTCAAGCCAGAAGGTATTACTTTTAATTGTTTCGACAGACGCGGCCATTCTGTGTAATCCTCCGTCTATTCAAGCAAAAAGTAACAAGTAACGAGTAACGAGTAACGAGTTAAGAAGTTTTCCCACTCGTTATCAGGTCTTGTTACCAGGTACTCTTCATTTTTACGAGTTAAAGCCCTTGACTGACATACCCTCGTGTTCCAGGGTAACAGTGATAGTTAAGGGGTCGTTGCCCTTGGCAGTAAGGTTAGAAAAAGCATACTTGGAAGGCCAGGCCCGCCGGAAAATATATTCCATTTCCTTTGAGTTTTCCTGATTGTAAAGAATCAGGGTTACGTCTTTGCGTCCGGTGCCCAACTTGCCAGCAATAACCTCTTCGCGCCACTTGCGGAGCGGGTCGCCCTTGAAAGCGGCGTATTTTATTGTCAGCTTCCCGACCTTGAGCGGGTTAGCCCCAGTGGACTTGGTCGAAATCGTTCTACCTTCTTTGGTAACCTGGGTTAGTTCGAGAACGTCGGTTTCGTCCTCAATCCCCGACACTTCCTGAATAGAGCTGATTTTGTCCTGTGCCCATTCCAGAAAGAACGAGTTACCAACCATTATTTCGGTTGAACCTGCCATTTTTTATAGTACCTCCGTCTTTTATTGAGGGTTGAGGTCAGGGAACGGCTATCCCCTAACCCCTATTCCGCTCCTAGCCTGCTTGTGATATCTGGCCGATGCGGAAGACCACAAATTCCGCAGGTTTTACCGGCGCGATACCAATTTCGGTAATGACGATACCAGCATCTACAATCGCGGGCGGGTTAACCTCGGCATCGCACTTCACGAAGAAGGCTTGATCCGGGGTTGAACCAAAGAGCGCGCCGCTCAGGTAGACCTGATAGAGGAAGGAGCTAATATCACGCCGAATCTTGGCCCACAGGGTCTCATCGTTCGGCTCGAACACAATCCATTGAGTGCCCCGGTCAATTGAGGACTCAACGAAATTGAACAGACGGCGGACGTTCAGATAACGCCAGCTTGGGTCACTCGACAGGGTGCGTGCGCCCCATACCCGGATACCACGACCTGGGAAAGCCCGGATGCAATTTACCCCATTCGGGTTCAAACCGTCCTGCTCGCCCATCGTAATCTGGCGTTCCAGGCCAATCGCGCCGCGCACGATTTCGTTTGCGGGAGCTTTGTGGACACCACGCTCGGCATCATTCCGCGCCCAGATACCCGCCATGTGACCGCTTGGAGGCGAGAACATGGTTTTACCCTTCTGGGTGGGGTTATCAATCTCAATCCAGGGATAGTACAGAGCAGCGTATTTGCTGTCGTAGTTGGCTTCCTTCATCCGCCAGTTGCTGACGGCCTGGGGAGTCAGGCTGGGCGGGCTATCCAGAATGGCAACCCGGTTTTTCATCTTTTCACAATGGTTCATCAGGGCGGTCTGGGCGACCTGCACCGACTTCATATCAATTACGCCCTTCTGATAAAGGTTCATCAGGTCAGGCATTGATACCATTGTTACATCGTCCAGAGCTTCCAGTCCAGCCAGACCAGTCCGCTCCATAATGTCCCCGGTGAAATCGGCAGAGCTATAGTTCACCTTGCCGTTGGAGGTAGCGGGGGCAGCCGCAGTCAGGGCAGTAGTGCCAGCCGCCGGGCGTTTGTCTGCCGGACTAAGGGTACTATCAGCAGCCAGGTCTTTTACTTTAGCCAGCTTGCCTCTATTTACTACGGTTTCAACGTATTGCGGGCCTTTTTTGAAACTGACATCATAGCTTTCCTCGGCATCGGTAGATTTGAGGACGAGCTTGAACAGTTCATCATTTCCCGCAATATCGGCGATTTCAACCGACAATCCAGTGACCCCGGTATTGGCTTTTACTTCCAATGCGGCCTGGTCGCCTGCACCCCGTGCGTTCAGACGGCTTGGGCCAGCCGGAAGCTCGGCGGCGGCTTTGCCATCACCACCGAAGTCGAAGCGACCACCTTTGGGGGCGCGTACTTCAGAGGCTAAACGGTCGCCACTGGCATCGTATACCCGCACGAATTTGGAACCTTTAGCCGGGTCGTTTACGATTGATTCAATATGGCGAGCGGCCTGGTCTTTTCTATCCACACTCAGGTCGGTGAATTTTTCAGTAGCGTCGCCCCGTTTAATGGTCAGGTCAAAGCGACCACTACCCGTATCAGCTACCGTCACGGCTACGGCATCATCCCCAGCAGTCAAGAGGGGAGTAATTTCCACCGAAGTGTTGCCATTTTTGCCGGGAATAGTGATAGCTGGGCTGACTCGCATAACGTAGGCCCGGGTTCCACCATTCAGGAAGTAGCCATAGACTGAGGTTGGCAGGTAGGCCCCATCAATGAAATCGCCATAGGTTGTGCGGAATTGTTCCCAGTTAGTAATTAGTTGGGCATCACGCGGCCCCTTTTCGGTGAACCCGATAAAGGCGGCAACCGCTGTACCAACACCTTCAATCGGTTTACTACCTCGGTCTACCTCTTCAACGTACACACCAGGGGAAAGATACTGTGGCATTTCTGATTTCTCCTTTTTCGCGTTGTTTAGCTATCAGCCGTCAACCATTAGCCATCAGCCAAAAATATTACTATTAGCTGAAAACTGAAAGCTGGAGGCTCATTACTTCTTTGCTAATTCTGGATCAGGTTCAAGGCTAATATCGTAATCAGCCGACGGTATGGAAATGGTTTTTCTGGTAGTTTTGTAACCTTCCGCCACTACCAAAAAGGTGTATTGCGGGCGTTTCACCACGTTCTGAAAAGTGTAACGCCCTTCGGGGTTGGTTTTAACGTTCAAACCTTGCTCTAAAAGGATAACTTCGGCTTTTACTGCTTTACCGCTGTCGGTGGCATCCTTAATGTAGCCTCCAACTTGAACGAACTGGACTGAGCCTACCCTCGGCTGTAAAACCTTGTCGGGGGTGGGTGGTTCGCGCCGCAGGTCGTCTACTCGCTCCCGGTTGAGCGTTGGCACATCGCTGGTGGGTGGTAAAAAATTGAGGAATCTTGTACGCACCTCCGGCGCTTCTCTGGTAAAGAGCGGATCCATAATCAGGGTTACAACGTAGGGTAAGACCGGTTTCAATTGGTTATCAAGGGCAGTCCACACGTCGGCGATGTTGCGGAGGATGCCGTCGGGTTGAGCGCACTTGGTATCAATTGGAATTGGTTGATTCTGCAAGGGGTCTTGCAAAAGTTCGCGCGGTAAATAGGGATATTTCAACAGGGTTCCCATTACATACCACAGAAGGCGATGTTCGTCCTCCACATTGGTAGTCCAGACAGTAATCAGATAGGATATATCGAATTTGCCCGGTGTTTTGGTAATGGTATAAGTACCCTCTACAATGTTACGCTCGGAACTATAGCCCGCATAACGTTGCTCCAGGTTCTCCCGAATGTCATGTAAATAGATATTGATTGTCGGCTTGGAAATTGCCCCGCTCCACTCCCGGTCAGGTGCTTCAAAACTGATGTCCACCTCCGACTGGTTCAGGGGCATTTTCTGAATGAGTAGCTGTTTAATTGTCTCGTCCAGAGCTTCAATCATTTTGCTTATCAGCTTTCCACAATCAACTAGGCTTCGCTATCGTCACCATGTCGTTGGACGGCGTTAGGGTCGCGGGCCATTTGCAGGTCGCCACCGTAATCTTCGGGATTGTGTAAATCCTGTTCGCGCTGCACATCGCGGGACATCGCTACTTCATCTTCTTCGCCTTCTTCGCGTGACATGGCAAGCTCATCTTCTTCGCCTTCGGCACGAGACATTGCCAACTCGTCTTCCTCACCCTCAGCACGGGACATTGCTAGTTCATCTTCCTCGCCTTCTTCGCGCGACATGGCAAGCTCATCTTCTTCACCTTCGGCACGAGACATTGCGAGTTCGTCTTCTTCACCCTCACGCTGGATATCACGGGACATCGCTACTTCATCCTCATCGGCCTCACGCTGGGCCGTGCCTCCGGCGGGTGCACCACTGGCGGCGGCTTCGGCGGCA
>Ga0209511_1000831_pt1 | contig 28816 bp, 27 predicted proteins | sample SSSSmetaG_FD_184141 | JGI IMG/M metagenome (GOLD analysis project Ga0209511, IMG submission 184141) | Glacier valley bacterial and archeal communities from Borup Fiord, Nunavut, Canada, to study Microbial Dark Matter (Phase II) - ​SSSS... | ecosystem: Environmental > Aquatic > Freshwater > Ice >... | reverse complement strand
AACAGAAGCAACCTTAACTGCTGCTGCATTTGCTATGTTACTAATTATTATTGCTTCGTCTGCAGCATCAGCCGGAGAGAGTTTTAAAACTATTTTTTGCTGCATTTATTATTTGCCGGGTCTTCTCCCGGAAATTTAATTTAAAATTATTTATTAAAAAGGTAAGTCATCATTTTCCTGCAGAGAAGTAAAATTATCAATGGGTTCCATACCACTTGTATCTGAATTATTGTTGCTTTGGTTGCTGTTTAAAATTTGCTCAATGCGCCATGCATCTAAATTTGTAAAATAGTTTGTTTTACCATCTTTCTCCCATTTGCTGCCTTTTATGTTGAAGTAAACTTTGATATCATCACCAATATTCACTTTATCTATAATGGCAGTTTTATCCTGTACACATTGAAACTTTGCATAATTTACAATCGTTCTTCCGCCTATATCTTCTGTTTTTTCAAGAGCAAATTCTCTCACCTTAAATGTCTCTGTACGTTGCACCGTATCGTATTTTGCAATTAATTTACCTGTTAATTCGTAGCTCATAATAGTTATGTTTTATGTCCAAAAATAAGCGTTAATTACTTATGATTTATAAGCAGAAATTTTTTATAATAATATACCACAATAAATAATACTCATGTATTGAATTATCTGTTTATACACATTCTCCTAAAATATTATTTAAAGTCTTTAAAATTTATTTTATTACTTATTGTTTCAAAGTTAATTTTTATATTTAATCCACGTAACTCAATGTGAGCAAAGGTTTTGGGATTTTTTGATAAATTAATATTTTTAAAAAATACTGCTTTTGCGTTTGCCTAGTATAAATTATAAACAATAAAAAGTTTTTTTTATCAACAATTTATTTTGATATTCGCTCTCCCCCATAAAAACAGGATATTTGTTTTACGGGCTACCTAAAACTAACCGAATAACAATAGCAAAAAAATGTTGAAATTCTAATGGATAAATCTTTTGATAAAATATGGGAATCGTGTTTAGATATTATCAAAGATATTGTTGAATGGCAGCATTTTAAAACATGGTTTGAGCCAATAAAGCCTGTTAGTCTCAAAGAAAAAATTCTTACGATACAAGTACCAAGTCAATTTTTTTATGAGTATCTTGAAGAGCATTACGTATCTCTTCTTGCAAAGACACTTAAAAGAGAATTAGGTAAAGAAGCAAGGTTAGAATACAGGATTATGGTTGATAGCGGCAACAGCAAAAACAAACCACTTACAACAGATATTCCCGGGCATGGTTACAGATCATATTCAAACAACGAAATGGATTTTCCACTAGTCATAAATAATCCTGTTAAGAACCCTTTTGTAATACCGGGGCTTAAGAAAATGCAGATTGATCCGCAGCTTAATTCAGCATATACTTTTGATACTTTTATTGAAGGAGATTGTAACCGAGTTGCACGCCGTGCAGGTAAAACTGTTGCAGAAAAACCGGGCGGTACAAGTTTTAATCCCTTAGTGGTTTATGGTGGTGTTGGTCTAGGAAAAACCCATTTGGCTCAGGCAATTGGTAATGAGGTAAAAAACCTTAATCCAAGTAAAGTTGTATTATATGTAAGTTCTGAAAAATTTATTAACCAGTTTATAGATCATGGTCGTAACAACGCCATCAACGATTTTATACATTTTTATCAATTAATAGATGTATTAATTATTGACGATATTCAGTTTTTTAACAGAGCCGAAAAATCACAGGATGCCTTTTTCTCAATCTTCAACCATTTACATCAAAGCGGTAAGCAATTAATTCTCACCAGTGATAAATCTCCCAAGGATTTGGAAGGTGTACAGGAAAGATTACTTAGTCGTTTTCGTTGGGGATTGAGTGCAGATTTGCAGGTGCCCGATTATGAAACCAAGATTGAAATACTTGATATAAAAATGAAAAACGATGGGTTAGAAATGCCCCGTGAAGTAGTAAAATATATTGCGTACAATATCAATAGTAACGTTAGAGAGTTGGAAGGCGCACTTATTTCTCTGTTGGCACAATCTTCGCTTAACAAGAGAGAAATAGACCTTGAATTGGCAAAAAAAGTACTAAGAAATTTTGTAAAATCTTCCACAAAGGAAATCACGATAGATGCTATCCAGAAAATGGTATGTGAATATTTTGATGTGGCTTATGATAAGTTGTTACAAAAAACACGTAAGCGTGAAATTGTTCAGGCAAGACAAATTTCTATGTTTTTATCAAAGGCGTTTACAAAAAATTCATTAAAAACAATTGGTGAACATTTCGGCGGAAGAGACCACACAACCGTTATACACAGCTGTCAAACAGTAAAGGATTTAATGGATACTGATAATTTATTTAAAGAAAGTGTGTTGGAGCTTCAGCAAAAAGTACAGCTTGCAGCAATGTAGAATAAAAATATTTTAAAACGATTTTACCTTATCAATTTTAAAATTAACCAACTTCTTTTTTATTTTTCCTTTGTGTCATTTATATATAGGGCAGCTTTTTAAAATTTCCTTTTTTATTATTAATATTTCTGATTGGGGTAACAAAAACCTGTTTTGTATTACGTAGTAACAGATTAGCTTTTTGAAATTTTCAGTTTCCAAGATTTAATCGTAATTCAACGTTCGTAATTCGTAATTGTTTTAATAGGCTCTGGCAAACAAAACCCTTTCCCTGCTTGGTTTTCCGCTTAATATACAAACACCTTCCTCCTGTTTATTATCTGAAGGAATACATCTAATAGTTGCTTTTGTTTGTTCTTTTATTTTTTCTTCTGTTTCTTCTGTGCCATCCCAGTGCGCCGAAATAAACCCGCCTTTTTCATCCAGCATTTTTACCATTTCGTCAAAGCTATTTGCTTCTCTAATATTTTCGTTTCTAAAAGTTAATGCACGGTTGTAAATATTTTGTTGAATTTCATCCAATAAATTTTTAAGATAATCAGCAATGCCATCCAACGAAACTGTTTCCTTTTCTTTTGTATCTCTGCGGGCAACTTCAACAACATTGTTTTCTAAATCACGCATGCCAAGCGCTACTCTAATCGGCACTCCTTTCAATTCATATTCAGCAAATTTCCAGCCCGGTCTTGCATGATCGCTGTCATCATATTTTACCCTAATACCCAATACTTTTAATGCATTCATCATGCTATGAGCTTTCTCATCAATCACCGGTTTGCTTTCTTCACCTTTATAAATAGGCACAATTACCACTTGTAGCGGTGCAATTTTTGGCGGCATTACAAGGCCTTGGTCATCACTATGCGCCATTATTAACGCACCGATTAATCTTGTAGAAACGCCCCAGCTCGTTGCCCAAACATATTCCAGTTTATTATTTTTATCACTGAATTTTACATCAAAAGCCTTTGCAAAGTTTTGACCAAGAAAATGCGAAGTACCGGCCTGTAACGCTTTACCATCCTGCATCAGCGCTTCTATGCAATACGTATCTTCTGCTCCTGCAAAACGTTCGCTTGCTGATTTTACACCTTTAATAACAGGTACCGCCATATATTTTTCCACAAAATCTGCATATACATTTACCATTTTTACGGTCTCTTCAATGGCTTCTTCTTTTGTGGCATGTGCTGTGTGACCTTCCTGCCACAAAAACTCAGCAGTCCGCAAAAATAAACGGGTACGCATTTCCCAGCGAACCACATTGGCCCACTGGTTTATTAGCAATGGCAAATCTCTGTACGATTGAATCCAGCCTTTATAAGTGTTCCAAATAATGGCTTCGCTTGTTGGGCGTACTATTAATTCCTCTTCCAGTTTTGCTTCCGGATCTACAATTAATTTCCCTTTATTATCGGGGTCAGCCTTTAATCGGTAATGCGTAACTACTGCACATTCTTTTGCAAAACCCTCAGCATTTGTTTCCTCCGCTTCAAATAAACTTTTGGGCACAAACAAAGGAAAGTATGCATTTACATGCCCCGTATCTTTAAACATTTTATCCAGTTGATCACGCATGTTCTCCCACAATGCATATCCATAGGGCTTTATAACCATGCAGCCACGCACCGCAGAATGATCTGCCAGCTGGCTTTTCACTACCAGTTCATTGTACCATTCAGAATAGTTATCGGCTCTTTTCGTAAGTTCTTTACTCATGTTCGTTCTTGTATCTAATATCTAAAATTTTGTGTCTTTGGTATTTTTATTAGCCAAACAAAGAAGCAGCTATGTTGATCTTCAGTGGCAAATATATTTTGTTGTTTTTTTCTTTTTGGGGAAAAGAAAAAAGAAACCACATTTCATCTTCACCTAAATATTTAGCTTTTATTATGCAACTTGGTATGCAGCGAAGATAAGAATTGATAACAGAAATTATTTTTGTTTAAACAATACGATTTATGGTCAACACATTTCTACAATTTTACGGTTATATCTCATTACATCATACTCAGTACTCAATACTATTCCCTAAATTGCCGCACATAAAAATAACCGATGGATATCCAGTTTAATAAAAACGAAGACGAACAAAAACTTGCCTGGGGAACAGTAAAAAAACAGTTGGAGAAAATTTACGAAGGTGGTGGTAAAAAAGCCATTGAAAAGCAGAAAGAAAAAAATAAACTCGTAGCCCGTGAGCGCATTGCTTATCTCTGCGATGCCGGTAAACCCTTTATAGAAATTGGTGCTTTTGCCGGTTTCGGTATGTATGAAGAATATGGCGGTTGCCCTGCAGGCGGCACTGTTAGTGGCATTGGTTATGTAAGCGGCAGGCAATGTGTTATAGTTGCCAACGACCAAACCGTAAAGGCAGGTGCATGGTTTCCAATTACCGGAAAAAAGAATTTGCGCATGCAGGAGATTGCCATGGAAAATCATTTACCCGTTATTTACATTGTAGACAGTGCAGGTGTTTTTCTACCACTGCAGGATGAAATTTTTCCTGATAAAGAACATTTCGGCAGAATATTTAGGAACAATGCAAAGATGAGTGCCATGGGCATTACACAAATTGCTGCCGTTACCGGTGCATGCGTTGCAGGTGGTGCTTACCTGCCCATAATGAGTGATGAAACCTTAATGGTGGAAGGCGCAGGTTCTATATTTTTAGCAGGTCCATATTTGGTTAAAGCCGCTATTGGAGAAGATGCAGATGCGGAAACCCTTGGTGGTGCTGCAACACACAATGAACTAAGTGGTATTGCCGATTATAAATTTAAAACGGAAGAAGAGTGCCTTGACAGAGTAAAGCGCATCATCAGCAAATTAGGCAAACCAAAAAATGCAGGTTTTGATAGAATTGCAGCAATAGCGCCGTCAAAAAAAACATCTGATATTTATGGCATAATAGCAGCAGATAACAGCAAACCTTACAATGTTCTTGATATAATAAACAGCATTGCTGATGGAGATAGTTTTGATGAATTTAAACAGGATTATGGCAAAACGATTGTGTGCGGCTATGCTCGGGTTGATGGTTGGGCTGTAGGCATTGTTGCCAACCAGCGCATAATTGTAAAAAGTAAAAAAGGTGAAATGCAATTGGGTGGCGTAATTTATAACGACAGCGCAGATAAAGCAGCAAGGTTTATTATGAATTGCAATCAGAAAAAAATTCCACTAGTTTTTTTACAGGATGTTACAGGCTTTATGGTAGGCAGCAGAAGTGAACACAGCGGCATTATTAAAGATGGAGCAAAGTTGGTTAATGCGGTAGCAAATTCAGTTGTTCCAAAAATTACCATCATAACCGGAAACTCTTATGGTGCGGGCAATTACGCCATGTGCGGTAAAGCTTATGACCCACGTTTTATTTACGCATGGCCGGGAGCAAAAATTGCTGTGATGGGTGGTGAACAGGCTGCAAAAACAATGTTGCAAATTCAAGTTGCAGGCATGAAAGCAAAAGGACAGCAAGTAACAGCAGAGGAAGAAAAAATTATTTTAGATACAATAACAGCTAAATATTTAGCGCAAACAAAAGCGCAATATGCAGCCTCAAGGCTTTGGGTAGATGCAATAATAGATCCCGCCGATACAAGAAAAGTGATTAGTGAAGGCATTGCTGCTGCAGATCATAACCCTGATATTGCAGAATTTAAAGTGGGCGTTTTTCAGGTTTAAGACTTGAACCACAAAGACAGTAAGAAATAATAAGAAGCACCAAGCAAAATTTAAAAACAAGAAACAGCATCAAAGACAAAATTTAATTACAGCATTATTTTCTTAGTTTAACTTTTTTACCTTCTTTTCTTAGTGGTTCCAATAAATAATATGGATAAAATAACTTTATATACGGATGGTGCGGCACGTGGAAACCCCGGCCGAGGCGGTTATGGGGCAGTTTTAATTTATGGGAACCATAAAAAAGAATTATCAAAAGGCTTTAAACATACCACTAATAACAGAATGGAATTGTGGGCAATTATTGCAGGTTTGGAAAGTATTACAAAAAGAGAACTGCCTGTAACAATATATTCTGACAGCCAATATGTAGTAAACAGCATTAACAAAGGCTGGTTAAATTCCTGGATGAAAACCAACTTTAAAGGCGGTAAAAAAAACCCTGACCTTTGGAAAAAATACCATGCCTTGGCAAAATATTTCATCATAAATATTGTTTGGGTTAAAGGCCATGCAGACAATGAGTTTAATAACCGTTGCGATGAATTGGCTACCGCTGCTGCTGATGGAAAAAACCTTGATGTTGATGTTGAGTACGAAAGAGCACCAACTGCAGTAAATACATTGTTGTAGTAAATCTATTAGTAAATAAATGTTGAACAAATATTTTCGGCAGAATGGCTGCGGGACCTGCCCGCAGGCAGGTTGTAACGGATAGCCCGAACAAAAGTTAAATTATATTTTCTGTTCACAGCCCCAAATTAAATCAGTTAAATGGCATCTCACAACGATACAGGGAAAACCGGTGAAGACCTTGCTGCTATTTGGTGTGAACAGAAAGGTTATACAATTCTCCATAAAAACTGGCGCCATAAAAACCTTGAAGTTGATATTATTGCAACTAACAATAACATTCTCCATTTTATAGAAGTAAAGGCTGTAAAAACTTTAAAATTTGGCAATCCTGAAGATAAAGTAAATGAAAAGAAAATCCGAAATCTTATAAATGCCTCCGAAGAATTTTTGTTTCAAAATCCTCAATGGCAGCGAATACAATTTGATGTTATATCAATCACTATGATAAAAAATAGTGCAATTGAATATTTTTTGATTGAAGATGTGTACTTGTAGGATTGAGAAATGTGAATGGACAACTGCTTTTTTATTTTTCTTTTGGAGGATTGAGAGAACCTACTTTTTCCATCAACTTCTCAACCATTTTATATGTGGCAGGACAATAATCAATATTTTGTTTGTGCACGTGTGCATAATCTTCAAATTTTCTCTTTTTAATATGAGGAAACCCAGCGCAGTCATCAGGGCGAACAGAATAAATATTACACATATTTGTATTTAAATTTAAAAACTGACAGGGCTGTGTAACGTTTACCCAGTCACCGGTTCGCTCTTTTCTTAACCACTGTTTTTTAAATGAATCTACCGTTTGTCCAAAATGTTTAGAGATTCTTTTTAAATCTTTTTCAGTAAAAGTAGGCGTCATAACCTTACAACAATTTGCACAGGTTATACAATCAACTTCCTGCCAAACTTCAGCATCAATGATGGGCGTAAGTTTATCTATTCCGATTGGCGGATTTTTTTCTAATTTATTAATAAATCTTCTAAAAAAAGATCTGTTTGCCAATAGCTTTTTTTTGAAGGTCTTAAGATTTACAGGGAACATATTTTTGCTTGAAATTGAAAGTATTCTTTAAACGAAAATAATGTTTAATTATATTGTAGCATCACTGTTTTATTAAAAGAAAAAAATTATGTGGGAAGTGTATAAGAAAGGCTACAAGGCCTGGCTGCAGCTGGAAAAGTCATTATCAGAAAATTCGGTACAGGCTTATTTGCACGATGTAAAACATCTGACAGATTTTTTAGCACTTAAAAACTCACAACAAAAAATTACAGAAATTAATTTAAAAGACCTTGAAAAATTTACAAAGTATGTAAACGAATTAGGCATGCAACATGCTTCGCAGGCAAGAATTATATCAGGCATAAAAAGTTTTTTTAAATATTGTTTGGTTGAAGAAATTGTGAGCACTGACCCCGCAACACTTTTAGAAGCACCGAAGAATGTACGCAAACTGCCCGATACGCTTGCTTTTGAAGAAATAGAAAAAATAATTACTGCAATTGATTTGAGCAAACCCGAAGGCGAAAGAAACAGAGCAATTTTTGAAACCCTTTACAGTTGTGGATTACGGGTGAGTGAATTGGTCAATTTAAAAATAAGCAATTTATATATGGATGTCGGTTACATAAAAGTTACAGGCAAAGGCGAAAAAGAAAGACTTGTACCAATTGGATCTGATGCTATTAAATACATTGGTATCTATAAAAATCTTATAAGAAATAAAATAAAAATAAAACTGGGGCAGGAAGATATTCTTTTTTTAAACCGGAGAGGCTCAAAGCTTTCCAGAGTAATGATATTTTTAATACTTAAGGAACTTGCAAAAAAAGCAGGCATCACAAAAAATATTTCTCCTCATACTTTTCGACATTCGTTTGCTACACATTTGGTTGAAGGAGGTGCAGATTTGCGTGCGGTGCAGGAAATGCTTGGTCATGAAAGCATTACTACGACCGAGATTTATACACACCTTGACCGTGAATTTTTAAGAACTACTTTACAGCAGTTTCATCCGGCATTTAATAAATAATTAATTGGATTTTGATGCAATCGTCTGATCTAAAAAAACATTTTCTGAATTAGGCTTTGTTACAATTTTACGTCGATAATTTTTAAAGATACTTTGCCATTTCAATTGTAAAACACCAAAGATTCCTTCTTTAATAATGCCTTTATTCATTTTGCTTGCACCAAGTTTTCTATCTTTAAAAGTTATGGGCACTTCTTCTATTTTGAAACCAAGTTTCCATGCTGCAAATTTCATTTCTATCTGAAATGCATACCCAACAAAGGTTATAGCATCTAAATTTATTGTGCTTAGTACATTTGCTTTGTAACATACAAAACCCGCCGTTGGATCTTTAATTGGCATAAATGTAATCATGCGTGTGTAAAGTGAAGCACCTTTGGATAGTGCAATTCTATCCAATGGCCAGTTTTCTAAAGCGCCATTTTTTACGTATCTTGATCCTATTGCTACATCAGCGCCATTAAAAGCTGCCCGGTAAAGTCTTTCCAGATCCAGTGGATTGTGAGAAAAATCGGCATCCATTTCAAAAATGTATTCGTACCTGTTTTTTAACGCCCATTTAAAACCATGAATGTAAGCAGTACCCAACCCAAGTTTTCCCTTTCTTTCTTCTATAAATAATTTACCTGCAAATTGGTGCATTAAAGATTTTACAATGTCTGCAGTGCCATCAGGAGAGCCATCATCTACGACAAGTACATGAAAGTTATTTTGAAGGTTCATTACTGCAGTAATGATAGCTTCAATATTCTCACATTCATTGTAAGTAGGTATAATGACTATTTTATTCAAAAAAGTTAGGGTTATTTTTTTTCAAAAATAATTTAAAAGATGTAAAATGTTGAATTATGTTTTACCAAAACTATTTCTTTAACAACGTTCTGTTGAATAGTTCTGTAAGTTTTTTCTTGGTATGCATCGGAAATTCTCCCTTCATCATCCAATCGTAATATTGAGGCTCTTTTTTAAGAACTTCAGCAACTACCATTCCTTTATATTTACCAAAATTAAATACCTCATTTCCGTTTGCATTAAAGCTAAACCGGCGTGCATAATCAACAATTTTATCTTCTCCAATTACGCCCAGCACCGAATCTACCGTAGTGCCCAGTTTATCGTATTTTTTAAGTTGTGCTTCCAATACTTCAATAGTCGCATTAATATCAGCTTCAGCGCTGTGTGCATCAACCAATTCTTTTTCGCAGAAAAATTGATAAGCAGCTGAAAGTGTGCGTGGCTGCATGGTATAAAAAATATGCTGAACATCTATCATGCGGCGATCGCTTAAATCTACCTCCACCCCTGCTCTTAAAAATTCTTCCATTAACATCGGGATATCAAATCTGTTGCTATTGTAGCCACCAAGATCGCAATTTTCAAGAAACTGCCTAATTTCATTTGACATCTGTTTAAAAGTGGGAGCATCTTTCACCATTTCATCCGTAATACCATGTATATCGCTGGTTACCTGTGGTATGGGCATTTGGGGATTTATCAATCTGCGTTTTGCTATCCGGGTACCATCTGCCATTATTTTTACAATAGCTAATTCAACAATTCTGTCGTTGGTTAGGTTTACTCCGGTAGTTTCAAGATCTATGAAGGCAATTGGTCTTGTAAGTTCAAGCATAACTGGGGATTATTGTAAAAAGTTTTAATAACTGCAATATACATCTTTGAATAAAACTTAAGCATCTGCTAATAATAAATGATGATTAATTTCGTTTAACAGAATAAATTAAATTTGATTTTTATAAATTGTTAGGTATGAAAAAAATAATCTTTGCATTTGTTGCACTGTTTACTTTAGTAATTTTGTTTACAAGTTGCGGAAGCAGTCGTAAAATAGGTTGCCCAAATAATCAGGGAATCATACATTAAAATATACACATGAACTGGAAAGAATTTACAAACGAAGAAGGCCTGGAGGAAATAAAAACCCGATCTGCTGAAAAACCACAGGTGATTTTTAAACACAGCACAAAATGCTCCATCAGCAGCATGGCAAAAAGCCGTTTGGAAAGAGCAGAAGCACCACAGGGAATAGATTTTAATTATCTTGACCTTATTGCACACCGAAACATATCTTCAAAAATTGCAGAGGAGTTTGAGGTAGAACATGCATCACCTCAGGTATTAATTATTAAAGACGGTAAATGTGTATATGATGAAAGCCACAGTGCTATAAGTATGGATGAAATTGTGGAAGCTATAGGATAAGAAAATTGATTACAAATTTATTTGGCTCACTGAAATTCAGTGAGCTTTTTTTAACGTGTTCAAACTTTGTAAACGAGATTGTTTATTTAATTTTCTCATTAAATAATTCTATAGCCCAAAATAAAAAGTAGGTAAATGTCTTTTTTTATAAAAAAAGCTGCCCCAAAGATGGAACAGCTATCAAAAGATTATTTTATAATTCGTTAAGGTTTTTTCTTCATGTTATCAGCGCCTTCTTTCATTTTATTTCCGGCACGGTCAAGCAATTTTGCTGCACCTTCTTTTAAATCTACTGCACTTTGCTTTAACTGATCTGCACCCTGCTGTATTTTATCGCCTGCACGGCCAATCGTTTGAAAAACATTTCCTTCTTTATCTATCATACTGCCATTTCCGTGTACTGTTGCGCCTTCAGTTAGCATCATCGTAGTTCCGTCTTTCATTCTCACTTCTCCGTTTGTCATAACAATAGTACCATTGTTTAATGTTACAGATTGCGTCATAAAAACAGGCACACCCCCTTTTACAATCATCATTTTACCATCTTTCATCTTCATATCTCCTTCTGTTGATGTTTTAGCATTTACCACTGAAGATGAATCGGAAGTTACTGTTGTAGTGGATGTTGTATTTTGATCGTTGCAGGCTGTAAAAATTGTTGCTATTGCTGCAACAAAGAATAGTTTTTTCATGTTGTATTTTTTAGTGTTTTCGATTGTTAAGCAATAATAATGCTAAACAATTAAATCAATTAGATTTCACTAAAGATAAAACTGATTTCTACAGATATTTTTTAGCTTATTTTTTCCTAAAAAACAATCTTACCGGCACACCTGCAAAATCAAAATTCTCCCGCAGTTTGTTTTCAAGATAATTTTGATACGGCAGTTTTACATCATCAGGATAATTACAGAAGAAAGCAAATGTTGGGGCGTAAGTTGGTAATTGGGTTACGTATTTAATTTTAACTGCATTGCCACGAACAACCGGCGGGTGAAATTGTTCAATGGCTTTCAACATTACTTCGTTCAATTTACTGGTTGCTACTTTACGTTGACGGTTTTCAAAAACCATTAAAGCTGCTTCTATGCTTTTTAGCAAGCGTTGCTTTTCTGTAACAGAAATAAACAATATCGGAACATCAGAGAATGGTGCTAATCTTTGTTTTAATTCTTTTTCGTAATCTCTGGCAGTGTTGGTTTCTTTTTCTACAAGATCCCATTTGTTTACCAACATAACAATGCCTTTCCCTTTTTTTACCGCCATAGCAAATATGGATAAATCCTGTGCAGTTATTCCCTTCTCTGCGTCAATCATTATCATACAGACATTGGCTTCATCCATTGCCTTAATGGCTCTTATAACGGAGTAAAATTCAATGTCTTCGTTTACTTTATTTTTACGGCGAATACCGGCTGTATCTATCAACACAAACTCTTTGTTAAACATGTTGTAATGCGTATGAATAGTATCTCTTGTTGTTCCCGCAATATCACTCACAATAGTGCGCTCCTGCCCTATCAATGCATTTAATAAACTTGATTTTCCTACATTGGGCTGACCAATAATGGCAAATTTTGGAATTTCTTCTTCGTCTGTAACACTGTCGCTTTCGTCAGGCATTAATGCTACAATTGCATCTAATAGTTCGCCTGTACCACTACCGCTGATTGAAGAAAGGAAAAATATATGTTCAAACCCCAGGCTGTAAAATTCACTGGCCTCCATCATTCTTGTATGGTTGTCAACTTTATTTACCACCAAAAAAACAGGCTTTGTGCTTCTTCGTAAAAGATCTGCCATGCTTTCATCTAAGTTGGTAATGCCCGCCGCAGCATCAACCATAAAAATTATTACATTGGCTTCGTCAATAGCTATATGAACCTGCTTACGTATTTCTCTTTCAAAAACATCATCACTACCAACTACAAAACCGCCGGTGTCAATTACGTTAAAAGTGCGACCTGTCCATTCTGCTACGCCATACTGACGATCTCGAGTTACGCCGCTCACATCATCTACAATGGCTTTACGCTGCTCCAGCATACGGTTAAAAAATGTGCTCTTGCCCACATTTGGGCGACCTGTTATTGCTACTGTGAAACTCATTTTAATTACGATTTTTTGAATTACGAATTACGAATCGATATTCAATAGAAAAAACTTATTTATTATTTATTATCATCTTATTAAAATTACGATTGAAGTGATTGAAACTCGTCATTCAAAATTCGTAATTCGTAGTTTTCCTAATACCCATATTCCTTTAAATACAACTCATTGTCTCTCCACTTTGGACGAACCTTTACGTACAGTTCAAGAAAAACCTTGTTGTCTATAAAAGCTTCAATATCCTGCCTTGCAACGGTTCCTAATTTTTTTATCATGCTGCCGCCTTCTCCAAGGATTATTCCTTTCTGGGTTTCCCGCTGTACAATAATTTCTGCTCTTATTTTTGTGAGCGTAGTTTTTTCTTTATATTCCTGCACCACTACAGCCGTATGATAAGGCAACTCTTCGTGGTACATTTCAAATATTTTCTCTCTTATAAGTTCGCCTACAAAAAATTTCACAGGCATATCACTTAAATCATCTCCTTCATAAAACGGATGCCCTTCAGGTAAATATGAAAGTACCCTTTGCAGTAAAATATCTATTCCGTTTTTTTTAAGAGCAGATATTAAAACCACTTCTTTACAATATGGCTGTTCTGCAAAAAAGGTTTTTACACTTTCGAGTTTTGCTGCATCTCTTACTGAATCGGTTTTATTTAGAACAACAATTACCGGCGCTTTTAATTTTAGTTTCTGAAAAATATCGTGGCTCTCAGCAGGATCTTCTCCGGCATCTGCAATTAGCAAAGCTACATCTGCATCTTCCAAACTCCCCTTTACAGCCTGCATCATTTTTTCGTGCAGTTTATATTTAGGATCGATGATACCGGGTGTATCAGAAAAAATAATCTGGTAATCATCTGCAGATAAAATTGCTTTTATACGATGTCTGGTGGTTTGAACTTTATGTGAAACAATGGCCATTTTCTCGCCCATAAATGCATTAAGCAAAGTGCTTTTACCTGCATTAGGTTTGCCAAAAATATTTACGAAACCTGCTTTCATTATTTTGTGGTTTTAATTAATAGATTACCACAAACAAGCAAATGAGATGGAGGAGGTAATCGATTACTTAATATTTTATATCAAGTAAAAAAAAATGACTTGACACTGGTCAAGTCATTTTTAGTTGCGAAGACCGGGATCGAACCAGTGACCTTCGGGTTATGAGCCCGACGAGCTACCGCTGCTCTACTTCGCTCTACAAAGATAGGGAGTTGGGCTTCACTGTCCTAATAAAATAAAAAGGAAAATGCATTTTTATAATAAAAAAGGTTGAATAATCTTTTTTAATAACAGCAAAAGATATTTACATTCACAATGCTAAACAACAAAAATGAACCCTTTACGATTGCTGATTTTTTGTACTTCAGTTTTTTGCATCTGCGCATGCAAATCAACCATCAAGCAACAAAAAGATGAACTTTACAGCAGGCATTTACAGCGGCAGATGGAACTTACCATTATAACTACGGCGATGCCTGATAAAAAAGAAGACATGAACCTGCTATTATTTAATGACAGTAAATGGGTTGAAGAAACAAGGGCAAAGGAAATTATAGACAGCCTTTATAAAAAGAAACTTATTCAACCTTTGCTGCTTGTTGGATTTAGCGGACTTGAAAAAGAATATGGATTGCAGGAAATTGATGGGGTCGAAGCCAAACAATACAAAAAGTTTAATGACTTTGTCATTAATGAATTGTATCCTTTTATAAAAAAGAAAGCAACTGTCAGAAAATTTAAAGCTGTAGGTATTTGTGGCTTTGGTCCATCAGCTTTGAGCGCATTTGATGTTGCATGGAACAACGATGAGAAAATAGGAATGCTGGGAATGTTTCAGACTGATTTTCAGCTTTCATCTTTATACAATGACAGCGTGGTAATTTCAACTATAGACAAACTGAGAAAAAGACCTGACTTAAAAATCTGGATGTCAGCAAGAAAAACAGATACCACATCCAGCCAATTTAAAAAAATTATGGATGCAACAAAAAGTATTACAGAATGTACTTTGGTTACAAATGATAAAAATGAGAATATAAATGCAAAAAAATTTGCAGCTTTTTTATCGTGGGCTTATCCAAGATAATTTATTACTCAACACTTGAAACACTACTTGAACCACTACTCTGTTTCAATGTTAGTTCGGCAAATCCTTTATAAAAAATATTGCTCGCACCACTAGCGCTTGCAGCAATATATTTTGTAACTGTTATTTTAACATCACTTGCTCCGGATGCTTTTACATTACAGTTTTCGGCACTTAGCCCAAATGCTTTTACATCGCTGGCCCCGCTGCTTTCGATATTTATATTTTTAACTGACCCTAAAATTTTAGCCTCGCTTGCTCCACTCAATTTTATATTTAAATCACTAATTTTTAACTGCCCTTTTAATTGACTTGCGCCTGTTAATTGTACATTAAGAAGTGGAAGTTCCATAACTCCGGCAATAATAATGTTAGAAGCACCGGAAGCATGCAACTGCTCCAAATTTTTATACCCTACATATACATTCATTTTAAAATTATTTCCAAAGCGAATTTTATTCCCCATATAAAAAATATGTAACTCCCCATTGCTAATTTCCGTTTTAATTCCTTGCCTATATTTTTCTTCAGATGCGCTTATTGCAAGCACTTCCGCTTCAGCCTGACTAAGAAAAACATGAATACCTGATGAGACTTTTATACTGCTAAAACTTCCAAGTAATTCTCTTGCAACCGCATCAGGATCTACAACCAACTGTTTCTGTGCATGGGCATTTAATCCAACAAAAAAAAGAAAAATTATTTGAAGGGGTTTTATAAATATTTTGTTCATTTAACTTTATTAAGTGGTAAATATTTCTTTGTAGAAATACGTTTATCAGGATAATATTGTTACAAAAATGATTTTTATATTTTTTTCTATTATAACTTTGTTGTTCGATCTTATTATTAACGACTGAATTTCCGGGGTGCTTCAAAATTTTTGAGGCTGAGATGATACCCGATTAACCTGCTCAGGATAATGCCTGCGAAGGGAGTAAAAATTTATAACAGTACCGGCATTTTTTGCCCCGGGATGTTCAGCACAAATTTATTTTATGAAACGTTTATTACTTTGCGTAAGCATGCTGTGCATTCTTAAAAATTTATCTGCACAAACGAAAAAAAACTTTAACGACACCAGTTTTTTACAACCGGTAGAAGTAAGCTCCGTTAAAGCACAGGAAAAAAATCCTTTTGCCAAAACCAATCTAAGCAAGGAAGAAATTAAGAAATTAAACATTGGGCAGGACCTTCCTTTTATTTTAAATAATACACCTTCCGTGGTTGTAAATTCTGATGCAGGGACAGGCATTGGCTATACGGGCATTCGCATTCGTGGTACAGATGCTACGAGAATTAATGTAACACTTAACGGTATTCCTTACAACGATGCAGAAAGTTTAGGTACCTATTTTGTTGATATTCCAGATATTGCTTCATCAGCAGGAAGTATTCAGGTACAAAGAGGTGTTGGAACTTCAGCTAATGGTGCAGGTTCTTTTGGAGGTAGTATAAACGTAAGCACAAATGAATTAAACAAAGAAAGACACCTTGAACTAAACAGCACCGCAGGTTCATACGAAAGTTTTAAAAACACTTTGTTATTTAATAGTGGCATACTGGGAAAACATTTTACGGTGGATGCAAGAATTAGCAATATCAGATCGCAGGGTTACATTGAAAGAGCGAGTGCAAGGTTACAATCTTACTATTTAAGTACAGCTTATTTAACTGACAAAAGTTCTTTACGTTTAAATGTTTTTACCGGAAAAGAAAGAACCTATCAGGCTTATTTTGGTGTGAACCAAACTGCCCTTGATACCAACAGAAGATACAACAGTGCAGGCACAGACAAACCCGGTGCGCCATACCAAAACGAGGTAGACGATTACAGACAAACACATTACCAGCTGTTTTATAACCATCAGTTTAATAAATACCTAAAATCAAATATTGCAATATTTTTTACAAAAGGTAAAGGATACTATGAACAATATAAGGCAGATGCAAATTTATCAGACTATAATTTGCCAAATTATGGCCCTATAAAAAAAACAGACTTAATCAGACGCCTTTGGCTTGATAATAATTTTTATGGCTCTATATTTTCGTTGCAATATGATAAAAATAAAACGCAGGTAATATTAGGAGGTGGTTACAACCGTTATGAAGGCGACCATTATGGGGAAATAATATGGGCACAAGAGCAAAATGCTGTGCCTAAAAATTACAGATGGTACAACAACCCTGCACATAAATATGATTTTTCAACCTACGCTAAATGGACACAAAACATTACTGAAAACTTTCAAACATTTGCAGATTTGCAGGTGAGAAATATCAATTACACAATAAATGGTTTTAAAGACAACCCTGATCTTCAAATAAAAAAGAATTATTTTTTCTTTAACCCCAAGGCAGGTGTAACTTTTTCAAAAAATAATTATAAAATATATGCCTCTTACGGCCGTGCAGTAAAAGAACCGAACAGAGATGATTTTGAGGCTGCAGTTACAGCACTACCAAAACCAGAAAAATTAAATGATTTTGAAACCGGTGTTGAAACAAACAGCACAAATTTAAAACTGGGTGCAAACTTTTATTACATGTATTATACAGACCAGCTGGTACTTACCGGTAAAATAAATGATGTAGGTGCTTATACAAGAACCAATATTCCTAAAAGTTTCCGTGCAGGGGTAGAATTATTTGGCAGTGCAATTCTCAATAAAGTTTTCTCTGTTAATGGCAACCTAACCTTAAGTAAAAATAAGGTTAAAGACTTTACAGAATATTTTGATGATTATGATAATGGCGGACAAGGATCGAAGTTTTACAAAACAGCAGATATTTCTTTTTCTCCTAACATTATAAGTTCACTTTCTTTAAATATAATTCCTGCAAAAAATCTGCTTTTAACACTTACAGGAAAGTATGTTGGTGATCAGTATCTTGACAATACATCCAACAAAAACCGCCGCTTAAAAGATTATTACACGCAAAGTGTAAAAGCTACTTACACGATCAAAGGAAAATACAACAGCGAAGTAGCTTTTTTTGCACAGGCAATAAACATTTTTTCCAGAAAGTATGAACCGAACGGTTACACTTTCAGTTATGTTTATGGAAATAAATTAATTACTGAAAATTTTTATTATCCTATGGCTACTGCAAATTTTGTGATAGGAGTAAACATCACACCGAATATTGGCAAAAAGAAATAATTAAACACTAATAAAAAGGCAATCACTGATGAGGTGATTGCCTTTTTTTGAATTTTAATACCTAAATATTTTGCCAGGCATTCATTCCTCCGTCTAGGTTTACTACGTTAGTAAATCCAAATGTTTCTAACATCATAGCTGCCTGCATGCTGCGTTTGCCACTGCGGCAATAACAGATTATTTCTTCGTTTTTTAAATTTTCAATTTCATCTGTTTGCATGGCCATTACCTGACCTAACGGAATAAAAACACCGCCAATATTAAACTCAACCCTTTCGTCAGGCTCCCGCACATCTAACATATTCAATGGCTCATTACCCGCCATTCTTTCTTTTAATTTAGCTACAGAAATATTCGTCATGGCTCTTGATTATTAGTGGTTGAATCAGTTAAGAATTTCATTTCTTTTGAAACCCACACATCCATTACCTGCCCCGAACGAATGTAGACCGGGCGTTTATCTTCAGTAAATTTTGGTGGGTTTTGTTTGTATACAAATGCATTTGCGGTATCAGAAATTCCGGGATCTACAACTGTGGAAGCAAGCATAATTCCGTTCTGTTCCAACACCATTTTTGCTTCGCCGTAAGTCAATCCTAACAAAGAAGGCACCGGAACCTGGTCGTTTGAAAGACCTCCACCAATAACCATATCTACCTTACTGCCCCAGGGTATTTTACCACCTGATGCAATAATATTACCATTATATCGCTGTTCCAAAACAGAGCCCATCATAAAATCCGGTTTATAAGTTGTGTCACCAACTACTAAATGACTTCTACGTAAAATTTCAAGTGCATAACCCAGAGATTTTCCCTGAAGTGAAGGCATATCTATTAAAGGAAGTGTACTTCTATTTATGGTTAGTAATACTACACGATTTACTTTCACGGTACTGTTTGGTTCGGGAAATTGTTTTAAAACGATCCCCATTTTTGCCGTATCGGTATATACAGAATCCTGTATTACCACTTCAAATCCTTTACTCTCTAAAATTTTAACCGCCTCGGCTGTAGTTTTAGCTGTAACTGAGGGCACGGTTAAATAACTTCCGTGCTTTGTTATAACTCCTAATAATTGTAGAAAACCCCATATAAAAAATGCAGCCAGCACTATAACTGCCAACAGATTTACCCAAAAAGGTCTGTCCGTAATAAATTTAAACACTTGTGGTTGTTTTAGGTTTCAAGAAAGTGCAATATAACCATCACACAAAACATTCATCCAATAATAAACTATAAAATTCTTTTAAAGTACTGCCCATAACAACAACCTGCTGCGGTACAATACTGGCTGAACTTTGCCCGGGCACAGTATTAATTTCAAGCATGAAAGGCAGTTCTTTTATTTCATCATAAATAAAATCTATTCGCACAATTCCTTTACAGTTAAAACCCTTATATATTTTTTCGGCCGTTTCTTTTATTTGTTGTGTAATTTTTTCCGTTGCCTTGGCAGGAGTAACTTCTTCACTTTTTCCTTCATATTTCGCTTCAAAATCAAAAAAATCATTTTTAGAAATAATCTCCGTCATTGGCAAACAAATTATGTTTCCCCTGGTTTTATAAACACCGATGGTAAATTCTCTACCCTTAATAAATTCCTCAACCAATATCTGCTCATCTTCTTTGAAAGCCTTTTGCAAAGCGGGTTGTAACTCTTCAGCATTATTTACTTTGCTCATACCAATACTGCTGCCGCCATTATTGGGTTTTACAAAAAAAGGAAGTTTAAGTTGTTGTAATATATCCTTTGCTGCTACACTTTCATTTTTAAACAGGTGCAGTGACTTTGCTACATGAATGCCTGCAAATGCAGCAACCGCAACGGTATATCTTTTATTAAAAGTAAGTGCAGATGTTGCCGCATCGCAGGATGTATAAGGAATACCGAGGCAATCAAAATAGCCCTGCAGTTTTCCATCTTCACCCGGTGATCCATGAAGGCCAACCAAAACGGCATCAAATTTTATGTGAACGCCTTCTACATTTATAGAAAAATCATTTTTATCTACAGGTATTTTATCTCCGGCTTTAGTTTGATAAAACCATCCGTCAGGCTTTATATCAATCAGGTAACAATCCCATTTAGTTGCATCAATATTATTTTGTATGGTTGCAGCACTTTTGTAAGAAATTACTGCTTCGCCAGAGTAACCACCTGTTACCAATGCAATTTTTTTCATGTTTTTAAACTTGTATTTTAAAATATTAAAAAGAATTTAAAATAAAATTTATTCTCCGTTACCTATTCCTTCATTATTGCTTTGCAAAACAAATTTCCATTTGCCATCGTTCTGTTTTTTCCAGATGCTGACATAAGTGCCATAGAGGGTGGTATCAACAACAGAAGATTTTATTTGGTAAACGCCATAGGTATATCCCAAATCTCCCGAATTCGCCACAATTGCATTTGATGGTTTCCATTGCATGCTGTAACCTGTATCTTTTAAACCTATGATATAATCTACCGCATCTGCGCCTGCTATTGGCAAAGCGTTTGACCTAAGCAAAACGCCGTTGCTGTCAATGTTTTCCAAATAAGCTTGTCGCAGACCTTTTGCTGCACTTAACGCCGCAAAATCATTATCCGCTTTTAGCAGCGCTGCATTTTTTAAAAGAGAGGTTTCATTATCATTTTTTTTAGAAGAATCACATGAGCTGTATAAAAATACAATCATGGTACAAACAATCAAAGAGATAATTTTAGCCATAAAAGCAAGTTAGTAAAATCTAAAAATGTATAAATACAAAAAAGCGAAAGCAATTAAATACTTTCGCTCTCAAATAAGTTGAATCAAATATGGAGATGATTTTTCTTATCCATTAGCTGCTCAACAGTTTCTCTGTAATCCTCATCAGGCACACAACAGTCTACCGGACATACAGCAGCACATTGCGGTTCTTCGTGAAAACCCTGGCATTCAGTACATTTATTTGGAACTATATAATAAATGTCAGCAGCAACCGGAGCGTTTCGCTGATCAGCATTCAGCTGCGATCCATCCATTAATGTAAAAGAACCTTTAATAGTTGTACCATCAGCAATTGCCCATTCAACGCCACCTTCGTAAATAGCATTGTTGGGGCATTCGGGTTCACATGCCCCGCAATTAATACATTCGTCAGTTATTTTGATTGCCATCGTTGTAAATTTGATGCAATTTAATAATAACCTTATGAACGTACAAGAAAGAATTAATTTAATGGTTAAAGCGGGAGAATACTTAAAGGCTAATACCGAAGAGTGGCAGGAAGTGAAACAACAGGCTTTTTATAAAAATGGCTGGTTTACACCGGAATTTTCTCAGCATGCAGCATTACAGATTGCAAATAATTTTCTTACGGAAGAAGCATTGCAAAAATGGGTTGCACATTATCATGTTGATGATAATATTAAACCAAAGAATATAGGAATTGTTATGGCAGGAAATATACCAATGGTTGGTTTTCATGACATGCTTTCGGTTTTTATAAGTGGACATTACCAGACTGTAAAATTGTCGTCAAAAGATGATATTTTATTAAAGCATTTGGTAAAATATTTATACACGCAGGAAAACGAAATACAAAATTATATTTCATTTGCAGATATGCTGAAAGGATGCGATGCATACATAGCAACCGGTGGCAACAGTGCTGCAAAATCTTTTTCAGAATACTTTGGCAAATACCCAAACATCATCAGAAAAAACAGAACTTCTGCAGCAATACTTACCGGCAACGAAACTGATGAAGAATTTAAATTACTTGCAGAAGATATTCATTTATACTTTGGCCTAGGTTGTAGAAACGTTACAAAATTGTATGTCCCCGAAGAATATAATTTTGAACGTTTATTAAAATCTTTTTCAGATTTTAAGTATTTTGGCGATCACCATAAGTACAGAAATAATTATGATTATAATCTCTCCATAATTCTGTTGAATAATATTTATTACATGACCAATGAAGCTACCATTCTTACAGAAAACAAAAACATGTTTTCGCCTATTAGCCAGCTTTATTATGAGTATTACGGAGATGTAAAAAAATTAACGGAAAGTTTAAACAATCAGGAAGATATTCAATGCCTGGTTGGCAATAATTTTATACCTTTTGGACAGGCCCAAAACCCTGATTTATTTACCTATGCAGATGGAGAAGATACGATGCAGTTTTTATTAACGCTTTGATGCTCGGAGTCCTAATAATTTATTGTTAAAAGGTCTGATAGGTCAATAGCATTTTGTCAGTGTATCGTTACTTTGTTTACCGAAGGCACATTTTTTGGTATTGATTATAAAACAACAAAAAATAAACTGATATAAAATGAAATTTAAACAAATCGCATTTACTGTTTTCTTTAGTGCCATCACTACCTTAGCCGTAGTTTGGGGTTACAGTAAATATGTAAAGAATTCTGACACATTTGGTGGTCAAATTGCAGGTGTAGTGCCTGCTAATTATGCAAAACAAACCGGACTCTTTGATGGTGGCAATGTACCTCCAGGCGCCATTGACTTTACAGTTCCTGCACAGGCAGCAACACCTGCAGTTGTGCATATAAAAACAAGAACAAACGCTAAACAAATTTCCAACAGTTTACCAAAAGCTCAAAGGCAGCAAAATCCGTTCAGCGATTTATTTGGAGACGATGATATGATGGAGCAATTTTTCGGGAAAAGGAATAATCTAATACCAGAGCAGCGTGCATCAGGCTCAGGTGTTTTAATAAGTGAAGACGGATTTATTGTTACCAATAATCATGTGGTTGCATCAGCAGATGAGATTACAGTTACTTTAGCAAATAAAAAAACATACAAAGCAAAAGTTGTGGGTACAGACCCCGCTTACGATTTGGCAGTTATTAAAGTAGAAGCTGCAGGTTTACCTTATTTAATTTATGGCAATTCAGATGATGTAAAAATTGGTCAGTGGGTTTTAGCAATTGGTTATCCTTTAAATCTTGAGGCAACTGTAACTGCAGGTATTGTAAGTGCAAAAGCCAGAAGCCTTGGTTTAAATAAAGATAAAGCAGGTGCTGCAGGCATAGAATCTTTTATACAGACAGATGCGGCTGTAAATATGGGAAATAGTGGTGGTGCGTTGGTTAATACTGAAGGTAAAATCGTCGGTATTAATTCAGCCATTGCTTCTCCAACAGGATATTACTCAGGTTACTCTTATGCAATACCCGTAAATATTGTAAAAAAAGTAGTTGATGATATTATTAAGTTTGGTACTGTGCAACGTGCATACATTGGTATTGCTTACACATCTCCAAGTGATCTTAGTGAGGAAGTAAAAAAACAACAGGGTATTCCACTCGATGCTTACGGTATTTATGTAACTGAAGTGCCTAAAGATGGTGGTGCATATGGTGCAGGTGTACGAAAAGGGGATATGATTACAAAAGTAAATGGAAGTATGGTAAACAGTGGTGCAGAAATGCAGGAGCAGGTTAGCCGTTATACTCCAGGTAATAAAATTACTATTACTTATTTGAGAGATAACAAGGAAATAACTACCAATGTTACCTTAAAAAATAAGGCAGGTAATTACGATGTAGTTAAAAGTGAAATTGCTACGGAAAAATTAGGTGCAGATCTTGTAACACTTGATCCGAAAAAGGCAAAAGAATATGGTGTACCCGGTGGTGTAATTGTAAAGAAAATTAAAACTGAAGGTGCTATTGAAAAGCAAAGCAGAATGAAAGATGGATTTATCATTTTAAAAATAAATAATAAATCTATCAGCAGTGTTGATGAATTAAAAAGTGCAATAAGTAAAGAAAAAGATATTACTGTCAGCGGTTTTTATCCGGGATACGATGGCTTGTATGAATATCCTTTTTCATTGGATAATGAATGAACACAAAACACACATAAACAAAACCCCTGATGATCTTTTCATCAGGGGTTTTATATTTATGATCAGTTTAAGCCAATGTACTTTTCTAAAATACAATAACCTCCTGCTTCTTCTTCAAAAAAGAAACTGTTGTTAAGGGTAATTTCCTGTCCTGAAAAAATATTTCTATAATGCCCTGGCATGGCGTTAACAGTAATATTTTCCGCAGCCGCAATCTTGTTGAAATTGATAATACATACAACCACATCCTCACCACTATGTATAACTAAGGAAAATATATTCCTTGCAATCAATAACTCATCAATAAAAATATTTGCAGGTTTTAGGTTTATAAATACATGATTTCTTTTTCGCAATGCCAATAGACATTTATAAAAATGATGCAGTTTTATATCTCCTGTCCATTCTATTAGATCTTTTTCAAAAAAGTGGAGTCTTTTATAATTGGGTAACTCTTGCCCGCTATATATTAGAGGTACAGATGCATAAATCGTTGAAAAAACTGCCCATGCTTTTGCAAATACACCATACTTTTCATATTCAGAACCGTTCCATGAATTTTCATCATGGTTGCTGGTAAAAAATAAACGCAGATCTTTTTCATTAAAATCATTGTTATAATCTGATAACACTTTTACGCAATCAGCCAAAGTCTTTTCTCCTTTTACAAATTGTTCCGTAATGTGCATCCATTTCCATGTATACGAAATATCAAATGCCTGATGGTAATTTATGTCTTCTGTTTCTGCAAGCCATATCAGGTCTTTTTTTAAAGGGGCTAAATGCATCCTGGCTTTTAACCAAAATGGAAGTGGTGTTAAGTGAGCAAGGTCAGCCCTAAACCCATCAATATTAAATTCTTTAATCCAATATTGCATGGCATCAATCATAGCCGTTTGTTCTGCTTCGCAAGAATGATCAATCTGCAAAACATCATCCCAATCATAAGCAGTTACAAAATTACTATCAGAATCTTTTACATAAAATTCAGGATTAGTTTTTGTCCAAATATTATCCCATGATGTATGGTTGGCAACCCAATCAATTATTATTTTCATTCCAAGCGAATGAACTTTTATTACCAAATCTCTGAAGTCATCTTCTGTACCAAATTCAGGATTAATTCCTTTGTGATTTTGAATGGAATAGTAACTTCCGAGTACACCTTTTCTCTTGACTAAACCAATCGGATGAATTGGCATCATCCACAATATTTCAACTCCCATATCTTTCAGCCTCGGCAAATGTTTTTCAAATGATTTAAAAGTTCCTTCATTTGTATATTGCCTCACATTTACTTCGTATAAATTACTGTTTCTTAAAAATGCGGGTTGTGTAAATAAACTTGCTGCCATAAAATTTTACATTCAATTTTTACCATTTGCAAAAAGAGGTAATGTAAATTCAATTTATCATAAAACGTACCTTTGTAATCAATATTTTTTATGAAACAATTTACTATTCCTTTTACATATCGAAGCCCTCTTATTAGTGCAATAAAAAACACAAGAAGAGAGCAGGATAAAATGAAAAAAGATTTTACACCTACAGTGTTGGATTTGGGAGATGTGCAGATTTATTTAGCCCGGCATTTTGGTTTTTGTTATGGAGTAGAAAATGCTATTGAAATTGCATTTAAAACAATAGATGAAAACCCCGGCAAGCGCATTTTTTTGTTGAGTGAAATGATACACAACCCACAGGTAAATGCTGATTTGCAGCAAAGAGGTGTGGTATTTTTGCAGGATACTAAAGGCAACATGCTAATACCATTTGAAGAATTAACTGCAGACGATGTTGTAATTATTCCTGCATTCGGGACAACTTTATCAATTGAAGAAAAAATAAATGCAATAGGTATTTCAACAAAAAAATACAATACAACCTGCCCTTTTGTTGAAAAAGTATGGAACCGTGGAGACCAGATTGGAAAAAAAAATTATGCGGTAGTTGTACATGGCAAACCTACACACGAAGAAACTCGTGCAACATTTTCACACGCAGCTAAAGTAACACCGACAGTAATTGTTAATGATATGGCAGAAGCAATTAAGCTTAGTAAATACATAACCGGCGAAAAAAATATTGAACTGTTTAAGGAAGAATTTGCAGGTCGTTTTTCAGATGGATTCAACCCTGAAAAAGATTTGCAGCGTATTGGTGTTATTAATCAAACTACAATGTTGGCAAGCGATACACAGGCCATTGCCGATTTTTTAAAAAATGTAATGATTGCAAAATACAATCTTACAGAAGCAAATGTTGCTGAAAGATTTGCAGACACAAGAGATACCCTTTGCTATGCTACAAACGATAACCAGTCATCTATTTATGGCCTGCTGGAACAGGATGCAGATTTTGCCATTGTTGTTGGTGGTTATAATAGCAGCAACACATCACACCTTGTGGAACTCTGCGAAGAAAAACTGACAACTTATTTTATAAACGGAGCTGATAAGATAACAGCAGATAATACTATTTTTCACTATGACCTTCATAACCAGGAAGAAAAATCTGCAACCGACTTTTTGCCTTTAAACAGACCTGTAAAAATATTAATAAGCAGTGGCGCAAGTTGCCCGGATGCAATGGTAGAAGCGGTAATAGAAAAAATTGCAACTATGAAAAACTGCAGTCAGAGACTTGAAGAATTAAAAAGTGAAATGCTTTTGGCAAATTAAACAATAGGTTGTTTTACAAGATTTATGGCAATTTTTAACTGTTGTTCCATATCTAGATTAGTATTATCAAGAACAATAGCATCTTCTGCTTTTTTTAATGGGCTTACTTCTCTATGGGAATCTATATAATCCCTCATTTCCAAATTATGCTTTACATCTTCAAGCACAATATTTGGATTTTTCTCAAACATTTCTTTAAACCGACGCTCAACTCTTGTAGCAATATCTGCAGTCATAAAAATCTTTAATTCAGCATCCGGAAAAACGGTTGTTCCGATATCTCTTCCATCCATAACGATGGCCTTATTTGAACCCATTTTTTGTTGCTGGGCAACCGCAAAAGTGCGTACTGAAGCAATGGCAGCAATATCACTTACCTTATCAGCTATAATAAGATCTCTTATCAAATATTCCACATTTTCATCATTCAAAAATATTTCTGATTCTCCTGATTTTATATTAGACTCAAAATGCAGATGAATTTCATTTAGGGCGTTCTTAACCTCCATATCATCGGTCCAGTCAATATGGTTTCTTAAAAAATAAAGGGTTATGGCTCTGTACATGGCCCCGCTATCAATGTAGGTATAACCAAGTTCTTTTGCAAGCTGTTTGGCAACGGTACTTTTTCCGCAGGATGACCACCCGTCTATTGTTATGATTATCTTTTTTGCCATGTTGCAAAAGTGAAGGAATTTTAATGTTCTGCAAAAAGAATTTGAAAAGATTAAAATCATTGAACAAAAAACCCCGTTCAAAAATTGAACAGGGTTATAAATCGATTTCTATAATAATTAAGCTTCGCTCTTCTTCTCTTTTTTTCTTGGCTCTTCTTTGTCCTTCTTCTTAAATATTACTTTTTGATTTTCCACATCCAACTCTGCTATTAACACGTCGCCGGTTTTTATATTCATATTTAATATTTCTTCCGCTAGAGGATCTTCTAAATATTTTTGAATAGCCCTGTGCAATGGTCTTGCACCAAACTGGCTGTCGTAGCCTTTATCAGCCACAAAAGCTTTTGCTTCGGGCGTAAGTTCCATACTAAAACCAAGGTTGTTTAAACGCTTCATTACACCCTTCATCAATATATCTATTATCTCAAAAATATCAGCTTTGCTCAGAGAATTAAATATCACTACATCATCAATCCTGTTTAAAAATTCCGGGCTAAAAGTACGCTTCAACGCTTTTTCAATTACCGCTTTATTGTTTTCATCAGTATTTTCCATTCTGTTAGCCGTAGCAAAACCAACGCCTTCACCAAAATCTTTTAATTGGCGTGCACCAATATTAGAAGTCATAATGATCATGGTATTTTTAAAATCCACTTTTCTACCCAATCCATCTGTAAGCATACCATCATCTAAAACCTGTAGTAAAATGTTATAAATATCCGGATGGGCTTTTTCTATTTCATCCAGCAAAATAACGCTGTAAGGCTTGCGGCGCACACGTTCTGTCAATTGACCGCCTTCTTCATAACCTACATATCCCGGAGGCGCTCCTATTAATCTACTTACTGTAAACTTTTCCATGTACTCACTCATGTCTATACGAATAAGTGCATCTTCACTGTCAAACATCTGGCGTGCCAGTGTACGGGCAAGTTCTGTTTTACCCACACCCGTTGGACCTAGAAATATAAATGTACCTATTGGCTTTTTAGGATCTTTTAGACCTACTCTGTTGCGCTGAATAGCTTTCACTACTTTGCTGATAGCCTCTGCCTGTCCAACAACAGCACCTTTTAAATCGTCACCCATGTGGCGAAGTTTATCAGTTTCTGCCTGCACCATTCGTTTCACAGGTATGCCCGTCATCATGTGTATTACTTCGGCGATATCCTCTTCTTCAATAGGGAAGCGTTTATTTTTACTTTCTTCTTCCCAATCGTTTTTTGCTTTTTCAAGTTCATCCTGAAGACGTTTT
>Ga0209511_1000829_pt1 | contig 28830 bp, 21 predicted proteins | sample SSSSmetaG_FD_184141 | JGI IMG/M metagenome (GOLD analysis project Ga0209511, IMG submission 184141) | Glacier valley bacterial and archeal communities from Borup Fiord, Nunavut, Canada, to study Microbial Dark Matter (Phase II) - ​SSSS... | ecosystem: Environmental > Aquatic > Freshwater > Ice >... | reverse complement strand
CAAGCAAGTCACCAGGGCGAGCCCAGCCGAACAGTCCCGGCACGTCAGTCACGATCGGCAGCGCCGCTGCTGCGAGGATCGCAAGCGCCGCGGGAGAAGCACTCGAGCTCGTGACGATCGCGCCGGCACCCCTCGCGACGGCACCGATCGCTATCACCGCGCCGATCCGATCCGCGATCCAGACCGCGCCGGGGCGAACCGAGGCGCGCGCATCGGCGGTGATCCCGACGAGCACGCACAGCTCTTCGATTTCGGCGCCGCGATCCTCTCCGCCAGTCTCGGAGCCAAGCCGGTGCTGTGCGCGCGCGTATTCCTTGGCCACCGAGCGTAAGCCCTTGGGTCCCATCGCGCCCTCGATCAACTTCTCGCGCAGGCGTTCGTCGATCAGGCCGAGCGCGACGCGATCGAGCGCCGCCCCGACGCGAGGATCCTCGGCATGCTTCAAGCGTTTCACGGCGCGGCCCATGTCGTCGCGAATGCGGCCCAGCGCGCGATCGACATCGGTCGGTGCGGTCGCTTGCCACGTCAGCGCGGTCGTGGTCGGTACGACGCCCGCGCGCCCGAGCACCACACCACCGCCGTGACCTCTACCGTGCAGCCGCGCCGAACGAAACGCCGACATCCGGCGGCGCTCGATCGCCAGCGTGATCGGCGCGCCGAGCGCGGTCGCAAGCGTCACCTCGTTGACCGCGAACGGCTCGGCTGGACGCTGGAGCACGAGCACGCCCACCGCGCCGCCGCCGCTGATCAACGGCACGCCGACAAACGCCGGATAGCGATCTTCATCGAGCCCGGGCACCGCCTTGTACGAAGCCTCGGTCGCGGCGTTCGATGCCGAGATCGGGCGCATGCATTCGGCGACGAGTCCGGTGATGCCTTCACCGACCGCGAGCGTGGTGCCGAGTGCACTCGGCCCGAATCCGTAGTTGCCGCGCATCACGAGCGCTTCATCCTCCGCCACGTACACGCTCGCGATCGCGACGCCCGTGATCGCGGCGACCTGATCGCACATCGCGTTCAGCATTGTTTCGATCTCGCCATCGTGACTCGCGAGCTCGATCAGGCGCAGGATGCCGTCGACCCCCGAGCCGATCTCGCCCTTGTGATGAACCTGGATGACGCGGTCCGTAGGTAGCTTCTCGCCCACGACCCACCGTGCCACATCCCCACGACGGCGGTGTTTCCACGGGATTTCGTCTAACCAACTCTTTGGATTGACAAAGCTTTACCAATAGCTGAACGTCTGAACAGTATGTATGCGCCGTTGTGGTGCAAGTCGAACTTCTCGTTCCTCGAAGGCGCCAGCCACGCCGAAGAGCTGATCGAAGAAGCGCATCGTCTCGGCCTGCGATCGATCGCGATCACCGATCGCGATGGTGTGTACGGCCTGGTCCGCGCGCACAAGAAAGCCAAAGAGCTCGGCATCCAGCTGATCTGCGGCGTGCAATTCACGGTCGCGCCTCCCACAGCACAGCTCGCGTTCTCTTCGGTCACGAGGCCCCGCGTTGGCTTGCACGGCGAGATCGGCAAGATCGGGCGCGGTCCAGGGTGGGGTGTCGATACCGATGATCTGCCCCCGACGATTCCCACGACCGGTCGGCGCGGTCGCACGAAGCGCTCGCAACCGCGGCAAGCCGTGCTCGGCTATCGCGAGGGCGCGGCGGCCAATGTCGAGATCGCGGGCCACCCGAATCCCTCGCGCATCGTGTTGCTCGCGATGGATCGCACGGGTTGGACGAACCTCACGCGGCTCGCGACACTCGGTCGGCGCCGCTGTGACAAAGGCGATTCGCTCGTGTCGTGGCCCGAGGTCTGCGAGCACGCGCAAGGCACGATCGCGTTGTGGTGCGACCTGTTCGGCGACGAGATCGATCCGTCGCCCGATCTGGTCGGGTCCCTCAAGACCGCGTTTGGCGATCGCCTCTACATTCCCCTGCCGCGCCATCGCCGCGCCGACGACGTACCGCGAGAAGTCCGGATCCGCGCGCGCGCGCACGCATTCAACATCCCACTCGTCGCCACGAACGAAGTGCTCTACCACTCGCGTTCGCGCCGCCCTCTGCAAGACGTCCTCACCTGCATCCGCAACGAGGTCACGCTCGCCACGGCGGGCCGGATGATCCGCGGCAACGACGAATACGATCTTCGCCCACCGCACGCGTTCTCGCGCCTGTTCTCCGACGAGCCTGCCGCGCTCGCGCGCTCGCTCACGATCGCGGAGCGCTGCACGTTCGGGCTCGAAGAGTTGCGCTATCGCTATCCCTCCGAGCGGCTCCCCGATGGTTCGACGAGCGCGGCCTACCTGCGCCGCCTCGTCGCCGATGGTGCCGCGTGGCGCTACGGTGGTGGGCCGCCTCCGAACCCGCAAGAGTGGCGTGATGGCGTCGGCGCGGGCGACGTGCCGGCCGATGTCCGCACGCAGCTCGATGCCGAGCTCGCGGTGATCGAAGAGCTCGACTACCCGGGCTACTTCCTCACCATGTTCGAGATCGTCTCGTACTGTCGCCGCCGCGACATCATGTGCCAGGGCCGCGGCTCGGCCGCGAACTCCGCGGTGTGCTTCTGCCTCGGCGTCACCGCGGTCGATCCGGTGCGCATGGGCCTGTTGTTCGAGCGGTTCCTGTCGCGCGAACGCGCCGAGCCTCCCGATATCGATCTCGATATCGAGCACGAGCGGCGCGAGGAAGTGATCCAGCACGTCTACAACGTGTACGGCCGCGACCACTCCGCGATGGTCTGCAACATCATCCGCTACCGGCCGCGCTCGGCGGTGCGCGATGTCGGCAAGGTGCTCGGCATTCCGGAGACCGCGCTCGATCGCGCCTCGAAGTTGCTCTCGAAGTACGGCCTCGTCGAACAAGAAGCGCTCGCCCGCTCCGGCCTCGCCGAGGGCGGCCACGCGCACGCGCTCGAGCATCTCGCGCGCCTGTCCGACGAGATCCTCGAATTCCCACGCCACCTCTCGGTTCATCCCGGCGGCTTTCTGCTCGGTCACGAGCCGGTGCACGACATTGTCCCGATCGAGAACGCGGCGATGCCGGGCCGCACCGTGATCCAGTGGGACAAGGACGATCTCGACGATCTCGCGCTGTTCAAGGTCGACCTGCTCGGGCTCGGCGCGCTCCACCAGCTCCACCTCGGGCTCGATCTCTTGCGCGCACATCGCAACCTCGATCTCACGATGGCGACCATCCCCGCCGAGGACGCCGCCACCTACGACATGATCTGCACCGCCGACACCGTCGGCACGTTCCAGATCGAATCGCGCGCGCAAATGTCGATGTTGCCGCGGCTGAAGCCACGCACGTTCTACGATCTCGTCGTCGAGGTCTCGCTCGTGCGGCCGGGCCCGATCTCCGGCGGCATGGTCCATCCCTACCTGCGTCGGCGCGGTGGTCTCGAGCCGGTCGAATATCCGCACCCGTGTCTCGAGCCGGTGCTCGCGAAGACCCTCGGCGTGCCGCTGTTCCAGGAACAAGTCATGCGGCTCGCGGTCGTCGCTGCCGACTACACGCCGGGCGAGGCCGACCAGCTCCGGCGCGACATGGCGGCGTGGCGGCGCTCCGGTCGGATCGAGAAGCATCGCGAGCGCCTGATCGGTGCGATGGAGCAAAAAGGCATCGCGCGTGAATTCGGCGAGCGCGTGTTCGAGCAGATCCGCGGCTTTGGCGAGTACGGCTTTCCCGAGTCCCACGCCGCGAGCTTCGCGTTGATCGCGTACGCGACGTGCTGGATGCGCAAGCACTACCTGCCGGAGTTCACGGCGTCGCTGCTCAATGCCCAACCGATGGGGTTCTACTCGGCCGCGACGATCATCGGCGATTCGCGCCGGCACGGCCTCGAGGTGCGCCCGGTCGATGTCCAGGAGAGCGCGTGGGATTGCACGCTCGAGGAGATCAACGACGCTCACGGCTTTGCGGTCCGCATGGGCCTGCGCTGGGTCAAGGGCCTGCAGCTCGCCGAAGGCCAGCAGATCATCAGCGCACGCGCTGCGCGCCGGTTCGAATCGATCGAAGATTTCGTGCGACGTAGTCGTATGCCCTCGAGAATTCACACCGCGCTCGCCGAGGCTGGCGCGCTCGGCGCCTTGCTCGAGAGCGGGCACGGCAGGCGCGATGCGCTGTGGCAGACCGCGGGCTGGGTGCGGCGGCAAGACGAGCCGCTCGATCTCGGTGGCGACGTGCACGGCGATGTCGGGTTCACGAAGCTGACCAAGCTCGACGAAATCTTCTGGGACTACGCGTCGAGCGATCACTCGACGCGGGGGCATCCATTGCAGCCCTTGCGCGGAGAGCTGCGCGCGAAGGGCTGGCCCGATGCGAAGACCATCGCTCGCGGGCGTGATGGCCAGCGGCTGGAATACGTCGGCATCGTGATCTGCCGGCAGCAGCCTGGCACCGCGAGCGGCGTGGTGTTCATGACGCTCGAGGACGAGACCGGGTTCGTGAACCTCGTCGTGTGGGCGCAGGTGTTTGCGGATTACGCGACGATCATCAAGACCACGTCGCTGCTCGGGATCACCGGCCGGTTGCAGGTCCAGGAGGGCATCGTCCACTTGATCTGCGAGGAGGTCTGGCATCCCGAGCTGTCACGACCGGTGATCGACGTGGAGAGCCGCGACTTTCATTGAGAACCTGCTCGGCGGACGGTTCGTCGCGCGCGATCGGTTCATGCGGTCAACCCGAAACCAAACAAGCTCGCGGCGCCGCAGATCAAGAACATGATCCAGGCAGAGCACCGCCACGATGGCCGCGCGCTGGCGCGCTGCATACATCGCCGATGGCGGCAGTTGAAATTGTCGACCCTAAAATTGTCGACGATGAGAGAGACCGGCGGTCACGCGCAGTCGCTGAAACTCTCGATCTCTGTTCGTCTGAAGCAAGCGTAGCAACGCGCTGCGACACGCCGATGATTCCTCGGAAACTTCGCGGTGACGAAGCGGTGAATCATACGGTGACAGTCGTGTCACCGTCCGGTTGCAAGGCCGACGTCGTCTCTTCACCTTGGTTGCGTAGCGTGACTCGTGCACGTGACCGAGCAAGCGCTTTCTGGGAGCTCCGCCGACGACCCGCAACAGCCGATGGTGACGATCGTGGCCGCGGTGGTGTCGTCGGCGACCCACGATCTGGCGGCCGAGCTCCGCCGCGATTCGCTTCGCGTGGATGTCGCGAGCGCCGATGTTCTGCGCCAAGATCCGCTTTCGGCAGTCTACGTATTCTGGTTCGATGCCGCGCTCGGGGTCGTGCTCGCCGATCGGATCTGCGAGTGGGCCGCGACCGGCGAGATCCGCGCCGGCCTGATCGGCGTGATCGAAGACGGCGGTGGTTACGAGCGCGAGGCGCTGCTCGCCGCGGGCTTCGATGACGTGGTCGCCGGCAAGCTCGGCGCGCGCGAGCTCTCGGCGCGCGTCCGTGCGGTGCATCGCCGGATGAACTGGAACGCGTCGCGCCACGGTCGGCTGCGGTTCGCGGGCTTCACGCTCGATCTCCACAACCACGCGCTGTGGATCGATGGCGCTACGATCTCGTTGACCTCGATCGAGCTCGCGGTGATGCGCGAGCTCGTCAAGGCGCGGGGCAAGCCGCTGTCACGCGCGGCGCTGCTCGATGCAGCGTGGGGCGACGCGGATCTCGAGATCTCGGAGCGCGCCGTCGATAACGTGATCCTGCGCCTGCGCCGCAAGCTGCCCAAGCCGGATGCGATCGAGACCGTGCGCTCGGTCGGCTTCCGGATCGCGGGCTGACTACCTCTTCACTTCTTCTTGGGAGGAGCGCCCATCGTGCGTGCCGATTCGAGCACCGCATCGATGTGGCCCTTGACCGCAACCTTGGGCCAGGTGGCGACGACCTTGCCGTTGCCATCGATCAAGACGGTCGAGCGGATGATGCCCTTGGTCTTCTTGCCGTACATGTTCTTGTCGCCCCACGCGCCGTAGGCCTCGATCATCGTGCCGTCCGGATCGCTGAGCAACGCGAAGTTGAGCTTGAACTTCTCGCTGAACTTCTTGTGCGACTCGATCGAATCCTTGCTCACGCCGAGCACGGTGACGCCGAGCTTGGTGAACTTCGGCATCGCGGTGCGAAAGTCTTCCGCCTCGGTCGTGCAGCCCGGCGTGTTGTCGCGCGGGTAGAAGTAGACGACGACGAGCTTGCCAGCGAGATCCTTGAGGCTGACCGTGCCGCCTTCGGACGATTCGAGGCTGAATGCGGGGGCTTTCTTACCAACTTCGAGCATGGCAGCGTTGATACCCCGGTCCTGCTACGATTTGGGCATGCGCTTCGCGTTACTTGCCGTGCTACTGGGCGCCTGCGCGGGCTCGTCGCACGAAGCAGCCTGGCCGAAGGGCCACACGAGCGAGACCGACGGCGGCGAGAGCCTCGCACCGCACGAAGCCAAGGTCGTGGTCGCGGCAACCAAAGCCGATGACGAAAAGCCGGCGGCGGTCGCGGTGACCGCGACACCTGCCGCTACCGCCATCAACGCCACGCCCGCAGCGGTGACCGCGCCGGCAGCTGCGACCGAAGAAGTGATTCAGAGCGAAGAGATCATCATCGAGATTGATGACTAGGTTCAGCGGCTCGATGTGGGTGTGCGGCGTGGTTGGATGAAACGTGGCGAGGCACGGACCGCATCATTCTCTCGGCGAAGTGAAGCAGCGCTCGTGAGATCATCATCGAGTCGATGACTGACCTCGCAACTTAGTGACACGGTAGCCATGCCAACGGATTGTCAGGCCCGCTGCTGTTGGTCAGGCGGAACCTGTCAACAAGTTTGAGACACCAGCGTGCGGTAGTTTAGTGAGTTGATCCGATCGGATCAGGCTGATCCGCGAGCGGCTTGTTGATCCAAACCGCCGTCGGCAGTTTCGGCGCGTGTGGAACACCGTGTACGAAGCGCTCAGGGTGCGCGAGGTAGGCGGCAGCGAGCACGGTCTCGCGCTGCTCCCGACGTTGCTAAGCTTGTCCGTAGTGGACGTCGTTTGGTGTGTTGAGCCCGATGCCGCTATGACGATGCTCGCCGTTGTACCAAGCGAAGAAATCGACGCAGTAGGCGCGCGCGTCTTCGATCGAGCCGAACCGCTCGGGAAAATTCGGGCGGTATTTGAGCGTCTTGAAGGCAGCTTCGGAGAACGGGTTGTCGTTGGACACGTGGGGCCGCGAGTGGGTCTTGGTCACGCCGAGGTCGGCGAGAAGTTGGGCGACGAGCTTGGAACGCATCGAGCTGCCGCGGTCCGCGTGAATCGTGAGCTGACCGCGCTCGACGCCGTGCCGCTCGCAGGTGTCCGCGATGAGCTTCTCGGCGAGCTTCGAGCATTCCTTGGGCGCAACCATCCAGCCGACGACGCAGCGACTGAACACGTCGATGATCACGTACAGGTAGAAATACGACCACGTCGCCGGTGCCTTGAGTTTGGTGATGTCCCACGACCAAAGCTGGTTCGGTTTCGTCGCGAGGAGCTCGGGCGCCGCGTACCGCGGATGCATCAACTGCGCGCGACGCTCGCGCACCTCGAGGTTTGCCGCCAGGACGCGGTACATCGTGCGCTCCGAGCCAAGATAGCGGCCTTCGTCGAGAAGGATCGCGTAGACCTGCGCGACCGCAAGGTCAGAAAAACGATCCTCGTGGAACACATCGAGGATTGCTTGGCGTTGTTCCGCGAGCAGTGAGCGCGGACATCGGACGTGAAAGCGCGGGCCGTACGCACGAGGTCGCCTCGACCGGTAGTACGTCGCGCGGCACACGCCGAGCGCATCGCAGGTCGCATCGATGCCGTCCTCGCTCGAAGTGTCATCGACGATCTTCATCATGGCTTCGCCTCGCTCTCGGTCTCCAGCGGGATCGAGAACAGCTCCGATACTTTTTTTTGAAGGGCGCACAGGCGCTCGTATCGATCGCCGCGCGCCTGGGCCTGACGGAGGCTGCGCTCGAGCTCGACGATCTTCTGGTCGCGCGCATCCGGCGGTACGGCGACCGGACCGCGCTTCTTCGGCGTCTTACCGAACTGTCCCGCGTTGCGTTGGCGACGCCAGCTCGACAGGTGCGAGGAATAGATTCCCTCACGCCGCAACAGCGCAGTAACGCCACCAGTCTCGTGTGCTGCCGTGTCGGCCTCGCGCAGGATCCTGACCTTTTCGGTCGTCGAGAATCGGCGCCGCGTCGCCTTCGCGGACACCTCGGTCGATTTCACCATCAGATTTATCATCGTGCATTCCTCCGTCGCCCTCGACACTGATTTTTGGGGAGGCCGGTGTCTCAGCTACGTTGGCAGAGAGGGAAGTGCCTTGCGAATCCAGGTTGCGCCGAGCTTGTGTTCGACGAAGTCGTCGAGCCTGATCTGAATCACGTCTCCATTGAGTGCGCCACCTCGCTGAACCAAGAGAGTCGGGATGCATTTGCCACTGCCGCTGCCGCTACCGTCCGCGAGACATGTCAAATCGGCACCGCACGTGGGTGTGGCAGCGGGACATTGGCTCGAATCAGTACACTCGACGCAGACGCCACTAGGCGTGCAATGGCCGATCGGAGTCGCGCAGTCTGAGTCGTGTGTAGTTCCCGATTTGCAGTTCCCGTCGAGGATTTGCGCTCGCTCGCGCCTGAACGCGCGAGCAGCCCTCCGTCGAGGAATGTGTAATTCGGGATCTGCACCCGTCTGAGTCGGTGCTACATGCGCCAACACACAGCTGACCAGAACAAACTGGTCGTTGTGAGTTCGTGCAATCCCCTGAGACCGAACACTCGGGCGCAACACAAGTCGCGTTGGTGTTGCAAACCTCGCTATCGACGCAGCTGTACATCTGATCGATGCCGTACGTCTGGCATTGCAAAGCAGACGTGCAACACGATTCGGCATTGCGCTTGGTGCACCCGAGCAACGCCACTGCCAACACAACAAGAAACCGGGGTGTCATGGACAGATTATCGACCATGCACGCTACCGGTTGCTCGAGATCTGCGGCTAACTCAAATGTGTGTAGTTCCCGATTTGCAGTTCCCGTCGAGGATTTGCGCTCGCTCGCGCCTGAACGCGCGAGCAGCCCTCCGTCGTGGAATGTGTAATTCGGGATCTGCACCCAACTCAAATAGCCGGATTGGGTAGTTGATCGGTCGATTCTACTTGTAAGAAGTTCGGGAAACGGGCGGCTCTCGACGAGAGCTTGGAGTGCGGCTCACGGTGAGGGTAGCCTCGCCCATGCGCTTCACCACGTTACGATCGAAGTGACCCCGAACAAGGCAAGCGTGGACGTACAACACGATGCCGGGTTGCGCATGCGAACCAAGCACAACGCCGACGCCCAGACTGATCTTGGAGCGAGACGCATCGTCTCTCGACACAGTCGGTTGCGCACAAAAAATCGCCGGGTACGTCCTTCGGGGCGAGACCGCACCGACGGTCAGTTCACCGCGATGCAGCTTCCGTTGTACTGGACATAGAATTTAGGGCCCGTAGCGGGGAAGAAGTAGCCCGTCGCCATGCACATCTCGTCGGTTGTAGCGTGCGCCCCGGCGTAGATCGTCTTGGCCGAGTTATCGGGTAACGCGGTCTCGCCGTCGTTCTTGTAATGGCAGGTCCACGTCACGCTGTTCGACGCGTACGTGAAGAAGGAACCCGTGTTCCAGTTCGTGACGCTCGGGTGTTCCCAGTCCGTGCTGTCGACCACCATGGCGGTGCCGTCCGTCACCTTGGTCTCGAGCGACTGCTTGTGCGAATGCGTCGACATCGTCCAGAACTTCGCGCCGGCCGGCGTCGGGCACGTCCCGGTCGCATCCGTGCCGGTCGAGCCCGGTGGAATCGCGATGTCCTGGTTGTACGTGACGTACGCGTCGGTCTCAGTGTACGGCGTGTTAGCTGCCATCGCGTAGGCCGATAGCTTCACGTGTACCGTGAGCGGACCTTCGGTGGAGTTCAGGTAGTGCATCTGGAATGCACCGAGCGTGTTGGGCGCGATGATCTGCGCCAGCGGCTTGCCGGTGCCGTCATCAACGGGGAGTGGCTGGTCGAGGTGCTGCGTCTGCGATGCGAACACCCACTTGGAGATGCTCGTGATGCTGCCGCCGATTCCGCAATCGTTCGACATGTCCAGGCCGTCCGGGTGGTCGGGACCGCCCGTGAAGAAGATCATGTGGTGACTGCCGGGCGTCATGTCCGAGACCCAGCGGTTCACCGCGATGTTCGCGGTGTTCGGCGTGTGGAAGTAATAGCAATACGTGACCTCGGTGCCGGCCGGGATCACGGTGTCCGTGCTCTGGATCGTGAAGGCCGCGCTGCCCGAACCCGCTGCATCGACACCGGTCTGGCCCGCGTCGTTCTGCTTGCAGCCGGTGATCGCGAGCGCCGAGGCCAAGAACATGATCGAAAAACGCATAGATGAATCCCCCATCCTGCCGCGCAGGGTAACAACCCCCACGGTCGTGTCTAGTGTTTATTGAACTCGAGTTCGGATTCGACCTGACTCTTGTCACGTACACTGCGCATCAGCATGACTACGTACGACGTCGATCTCTTCGTGATCGGTGGAGGTTCGGGAGGTGTACGGGCCGCACGCATCGCTGCGAACCACGGTGCTCGCACAGCGATCGCGGAGCACAGCAAGTGGGGTGGCACGTGCGTGGTCCGCGGCTGCGTCCCCAAGAAGCTGATGGTCTACGCGAGCGAGGTCCGGCGCATGCTCGCTGACGCACGCGGTCAAGGCTGGGCGATTCCCGAGGAGAGTTTCGACTGGTCGACCTTCATCGCGAAGAAGGACAAGGAGATCGCTCGGCTCTCGAAGGGCTACGCCGACCGGCTCATCGCCGCGGGCGTGCGCATGATCGAAGGTAAGGCGGTCGTCGTCGATCCACACACGTTGGAAGTGAACGGCCAGCGCATCACGGCCGCGAACCTCTTGGTCGCGACGGGCGGCACCCCCAGATACCCGCATACCGGTACGTGGATCAGCTCCGACGAGGCATTTCACCTTCCCGAGCTGCCGCGGCGGATCGCGATCATGGGCGCCGGCTACATTGGCGTCGAGTTCGCGCACATCTTTGCGGGCTTCGGTTCGAAGGTCACGCTCGTCCATCGTGGTGGCGTGCTCAACAGCTTCGATCCGGACATCGCGGCCGAGGTCACCAACGGCATGACCGCCAACGGCATCACGGTCGTCGAGGCCGACGGTGTCGAAGGTCTCGAGTACGACGTCGCGATGGCCGCGATCGGGCGCGCGCCCCTGTCGAGTGGCCTCGGTCTCGAGCAGATCGGCGTCCACGTCGATCCACGGGGCGGCATCGTCGTCGACGATTACTCGCGCACGAACGTGCCGCATGTGTTCGCAGTCGGTGATGTCACCGCGCGTGTCGCGCTCACGCCGGTCGCGATCCGCGAGGGCCACGCGGTCGCCGACACGCTGTTCGGTGGGCGGCCCACGCCGGTCCATCACGATCACATTCCGACCGCCGTGTTCTCGCAACCACCCGCCGCGACCGTCGGCTTGACCGAGCCGGCTGCACGCGCTGGCGGCCGCGACATCACCGTGTTCAAGGCGCGGTTCCGGCCGATGCGCTACGCGCTCTCGGGTCGCGACGAGCACGTGTTGATCAAGCTGATCGTCGAGAAGTCGACCGATCGCGTGCTCGGCCTTCACATGGTCGGCAGCGATTCGCCCGAGATCGTGCAGTCCGCCGCGATCGCGATCACCATGAATGCAACCAAGGCCGATTTCGATCGCACGTTCGCACTGCATCCGACGACGTCCGAAGAGCTCGTGTTGATGCGCTAACGATGGGACGCCGGTGTCCGAGATCCGCCGGACTACGAGAGGCGATCGCGGTAGTCGCGATAGCCGAACCGCTTGTGCACGGTGATGAGCTTCGTCGCCGGATCGTGGGTCGCGATCGAAGGCAGCCGCACGCCGTTGAAGGTGCTGGTCTTCACCATCGTGTAGTGCGCCATATCGAGGAATACGAGCTTGTCGCCAACCTCGAGCGGACGATCGAAGCTGTAATCGCCGATCACGTCGCCCGCGAGGCAGGTCATCCCGCCGAGCCGGTAGGTGTGGGGCTTCGCGCCGGGCTCACCGGCATCGACGATCATCGGCCGATACGGCATCTCGAGGACGTCGGGCATGTGCGCCGTCGCCGAGGTATCGAGGATCGCGATGTCCATGCCGTTGTGAAACGTGTCCATCACCTGCGAGACGAGCACGCCGGCGCCGAGTGCGACGGCTTCGCCGGGCTCGAGATAGATCGGAACATTCCACTTCGCCTTGAACTCGGTCAGGATGCGAACGAGGCGGTCGACATCGTAGTCGGGCCGCGTGATGTGGTGACCGCCCCCGAAGTTCACCCACTTCATTTGCGGGATGAACTCGCCGAACTTCTGCTCGAACGCCGCGACCGCACGCTCGAGTGCATCGCTGTTGGTCTGGCAGAGCGTGTGGAAGTGCAGGCCATCGAGCCCGTCGAGGTCTTCCGCCTTCAAGTTCGCGCGCGTGGTGCCGAGCCGCGAGCATGCGCCTGCCGGATCGTAGAGCGCGATCTCGACTTCTTGATGCTCGTGGTTCACGCGCAGCGCCGCCGAGCGACCTGCACGTTCGATCACTGCGCGATGGCGACGCCACTGCGCGGGAGAGTTGAGCACGATGTGGTCGGCGAGCGTGACGAGCTCTGCCATCTCGCCATCGGAGTACGCCGGAGCGTACGCGTGAACCTCGCCACCGAGCTCCTCGCGTGCGAGCCGCGCTTCGGCGACCGAGGAGCTCGTCGCGCCGGCGAGGTACTTCCGCACGAGCGGGAACGTCGACCACTGCGCGAATGCCTTGAGCGCGAGCAGGATCGTGCAGCCGCTCCGGTGCTGGACCGAGCGCAGGAGCTCGAGATTCGCTTCGAGTGCGCCGAGGTCCGTGACGTAGCTCGGCGTCTCGAGCTGCGAGATATCGATCCCACGAGCCATCTGCTCGCCGAGATTGGCGCCCTTGGACATCTAGCGCTCTTCGACGTGCCAGGGCAGGCCGCGCCTCGCGAGATCTTCGAGGAACGCGTCTGGATCCATCTGCTCCATGTTGAACACGCCGTGACCGGTCCACTGCTTCGTCACCATCATCACGGCACCCGTCACGGCGGGCACTCCGGTCGTGTACGAGATGGCCTGCGCGCGGACCTCTTTGTAGGTCTCCGCGTGATCGCAGATGTTGTAGATGAAGTAGCGCTTCTTCTGGCCGTTCTTGAGGCCTTCGCACAGGCACCCGATCGAGGTCTTGCCGCTGTAGTTCTCGGCGAGCGACGCCGGATCCGGCAGCAACGTGCGGAGGAACTGGATCGGCACGATCTTGTGACCGTTGAACTCGACCTCGTCGATGCGAGTCATGCCGACGTTACCGAGCACTTCGAGGTGCTTCAAGTACGACTCGCCGAACGTCATCCAGAACCGGATCCGCTTGAGGCCCTTCAGGTTCTTCGCGAGCGACTCGAGCTCCTCGTGATAGAGGAGGAAGCTCTTCTTTTCGCCGACGCCGGGATAATCGAACAGCTTCGATTCGCTGAGTGGATCGGTCTCCTTCCACTCGCCGTGCTCCCAGTAGCGACCGCGCGCCGTGATCTCGCGGATGTTGATCTCGGGATTGAAGTTCGTCGCGAATGCCTTGCCGTGCGAGCCGGCGTTGCAATCCATGATGTCGACGTAGTGAATCTCGTCGAGCAGGTGCTTCTGGACGTACGCGCAGAACACGTTCGTCACGCCCGGATCGAAGCCCGAGCCGAGCAGCGCCATCCGGCCCGCCTTCGCGAACCGCTCCTGGTACGCCCACTGCCAGCTGTACTCGAACTTGGCGACATCGAGCGGCTCGTAGTTCGCGGTGTCGAGGTAGTCCACGCCGGCCGCGAGACACGCGTCCATGATGTGGAGATCTTGGTACGGCAGCGCGACGTTGATGACCACCGCGGGCTTCTCGGCGAGGAGCAACTTGGTCAGCGCGGGGACATCATCCGCATCGATCTGTGCGGTACGGATCGTTCTGCCATGCAGCTCTTTGATCTGCGCGGCGATCGCATCACACTTGGACCGGGTACGGCTCGCGAGGAGCACGTCCGAGAACACCGTTTTTTCCATCGCACACTTGTGTGCGACGACGCCGCCGACGCCGCCGGCGCCGATGATCAGGACCTTCGACATGAGGTTCCTTCTAGCAGAAAAAGCTAGTCGGTAACGCGCGCTGCGGAATCCGAATCCGGCTCGGCCGCCTCGTCGGAGGGCGGCGCGAGATCCTTCTTCACAGCCTTGGTCAGCCGGCGCTCGAACTTCTTGGGACTGCGGTCGAAGACGGACTTGCCCGCGGTGCGCGAATCGCGCATCAGCTCTTCGAGCTGGTGATCGAGCGCGCCGATGAGCTGCTCGAACGCCTGAGGGGCGATGCCCTGGCCGTAGGTGCGAACGAAGTCGCGCACCATGACGAGGTCGACGGCCGGGCCGGCCGTATCGGTGACGGTCTCGATCTCGTGCTGGAGCTCGTTGACGTGGTGCGCGGCGAAGCCGGAGAGCACCTCGAGCGCATACGTGAGCTCTTTCGAGCGGCGACGCCACGAGTGAAACTTGCGCTTGCTCGTCTTCGCGGATTGTCGTGCATCGCGCGCTTCGGCGTAGATCGCGCGAACACCCTCGGCGACGGTCTTCCACGCCAGCTCTTGCGGTAGCGCTGCCTCGAGTGCTTCGACCTGCGCGGCGGCGCGAGCCGCACCCTCGGCGAGCAGCTGCTTGATCTCGGCGGCAGGCGGCATCGCCGCGGCCGCATTCGTGATCACGGCGTTCGCCGCTTCGCGCGCGATTTCATCGAGCGAGAGGCTGTTCAAGACCTCCGGGGCGACCGCTTGATCGCGTGCACCTGACACCGCGCGACGCGCTTCCTGGAGCGCGTGGCGGACTGCGCGGCGCTCGCTCCTGGGCAGGGCCCCATCGAGCAGCGACAGCACCGCGCGCGCGCGGCGCAGCGCCTTGCGATAGTCGTGCACCGCGGTGTGGAGGTTCGAATCGACCTTCGAGGCGGCGTCCCGCGCCGCCTCGGTCGTCGCGGCAAAGGCACCGACCAGGGCGCGGCGCAGCTCCAGCTCGCTCTCGAGCACGGACGTCTTCGCACCGAGGAGACCGAGCTTGTCGTGCTCCGCGAACCGGGGAACGGAGTGCGATGAGGGTTCCAACGTCGACGGCGCCATCCGGCCTCTATACATCGTCACGTCCGGATTACCGCAGCGTCACCAAACATTGTTTGGATCTGCCGAAATCGTCACAAAGGCACGGGGTATCGTACGCCGGCATGGCCAAGCCGATCCTGTTCGATCCTGTCGAGTCGCCGTTCCTGGTCCCGTTCGACGGCTCGTTCAAACTCTCAAAAGCTGATACCGAACCGAGCGAGACGCACGCTGACAAGCACGCCAGTCAGGACAAGCTGGCCAGTACAGTCCACGAGCTCGCGAAGCTGCAAGGCCGGTTCTACGCGGATAGCCGGTACTCGTTGCTCCTCGTGTTTCAGGCGATGGACGCCGCCGGCAAGGACGGCACGATCAAGGCCGTGATGAGCGGTGTGAATCCGCAGGGCTGTCAGGTCACGGCGTTCAAGTCGCCTTCGAAAGAAGACCTCGACCACGATTTTCTCTGGCGGATCCAGAAGTCGCTGCCAACCCGTGGCCAGATCGGTATCTTCAATCGCTCGCACTACGAAGAGGTGCTGGTCGTGCGCGTCAACCCCGAGTACCTCGATACGGAGCGCCTCCCACGCCGACCGAAGGAGCTCGAGGATCTGTGGGTCGAGCGATTCGAATCGATCGTCGATGCGGAGCGGCACTGGGCGCGCAACGGATGCGTGATCCTCAAGTTCTTCCTGAACGTCTCGCGAAAGGAACAGCACAAGCGCTTCCTCGCTCGGATCACCGATCCGGACGACAACTGGAAGTTCAACAGCGGCGATTGGCAAGAGAGCGCGAAGTGGGACGATTACCAGGATGCCTACAAACACGTCCTGCGCGAGACCAGCAAGCCGTGGGCGCCCTGGTATTCGATCCCCGCGGATGACAAACCATTCATGCGGTGCGCGGTCGCCGATATCGTGGTGAAGACGCTCGATTCGCTACCACTGATGTTCCCCGAGCCCGACCTCGAAGATCGCAAGGTGATGGAGAAGATCCGTGTCGAGCTCGAGGCCAAGCACAAGCACTGAGGGAACATGTCGATCTCGAACGAACATGCGACGCCGTGGAGCGTCAGCGTGCGAGCGCTTCACGGGCTCGGGCACGAGCTCGCCGAGTAGGGCTTCCATCGAGGGCAGTTCAGTGCCCGCCGGTCGCGAAATCGGCGCCGGCCTTTTTGCCGGCCTCGCCGCTGCGCATCAGCATGATCCGCAAGATCACCGGCGCGACGCACTCGTTGAAGCCGACGACGCCAAGCAAGATGATCGCCGCACCGTTGCCGAACGAATCGGCGAAGTTATTGCGGAGCACGTTCGCGAGCGCGAGCGCCAAGCCTGCCTGCGGTACGAGGCCGAACCACGCGTACTTCGCGACGATCGGCTCGGCGCCGGAGAGCTTGCACGCGAGGCGCGAGCCGAGAAAGAAGCTGGTCGCGCGGGTCATCGCGATGATCGCGACTGGAATGATCGAGGCCCATAACTTGTAGATGTTGAGGTGGCTGCCGGCGAGTGCGAAGAACACGAGGAACACTGGCAGCTGTGCGGTCTCGAACTTGTGCAGCAGCTGGGTCGCATCGGCCTTGGAGAAGTTACGCAGATAGATGCCACCGGCGAGCAAGACGATGAGGACATCGAGGTGGACGCGCGGCGCGATCTCGGCGACGACCACACACACCATCAGCGCGAATAGCGGCGCGCCGTTCTTCACGTGGATGAGATAGCGGCCGATCAAGGCGCCGATCATCACGCCGAACACCATCGAGCCGAGGAGCTCCCAGCCGACCTCGAGCGCGGTTCCGGTGACATCGATGTTGCCGCCGATCACGGCACCGGTGATCGCGAGGACGATCGAGAACACGGTGATCACCGTGAGGTCAGCGACGACGACGGACGCGAGCATCGTGCGACTGAGGGGACCTTCGGCGCGAGTCTCCGACAGCATCGCCATCACGACCGCGGGTGATTGCGCGGAGAGCGCGACGCCGATCGCGAGGCAGACCACGAGGCTCGTCGTGAATTCGAGCTTGCCGAACACGTCCGGGAGCCAGGGGCGCATGATGAACAACGCCGTCGCGATCGTCAGCATCGAGCCGATCACGGCAAACAGAGTGATACCGCGCAGCGTCTTCATCAGAGGCTTGATCGCCTTGAGCTGGAGCTCGGCGCCGGCCTCGAGCGCGAGGATCGCGGTTGCGGTATCGCTGACCACCTTCAGCGTATCGGTCATCTCGTGGCTCACGAAGCCCATGACGAATTCGCCGGTCAGCACGCCCGAGATCAAATAGCCGGTGAGCTTCGGCAGCCCGAAGCGGTTGACGATCTTCGCGGTAAAATATGCAGACAGCAGCAAGAAGCCGAAGGCGAGCTCGGTGCCCGCGAGTGACGTATCCGTCGTGAAGCTACGCGCGGCCTGCATGAGGCCACCGACAGCGAGGAGCAGGATCAGCGGAATCATTTCGAGCCTGTTTTCGTGGGACCGCCGGGCTCGTCGCGATAGATGGGGCCAGCCTCGACGTCGCCGTCGTCTTCGAGCTCGTCGATCGGGCCCGAGTCCTCGAGCTCGTCGATCGGTTGGACGATCGCGGCGGGTTGGGTCGCCGCGCGCCCGGTCTGGGGCACTGCCGGATCCTTCGTACGCGAGACGAGGAATTCGGCGACGACGGCGCCACCGATCACGGCGGTGATGATCCACGGTAAGCCGGCGTCTTTGTAGTAGCCCTGGAGCGAGATCACGAGCGCGATCGAGAGCCCCGAGAGCGGCGTGACGAGCGATCGCTGATCGGCGAACGAGCTCGGTAACAGGCTACCGAGCGCAGTCTTCGAGGCGATGACGCCGGTCCACTTGCCGATCACGCGACCCGCGACGAACAGCGGCACGAGCGCCCAGCCGCGCCAATCAGTGATCGTCCACACCGCGCCGGCGATCATCAAGAACAAAAGATGCACCGGTCGTTCGAGGTGATTGAGGATGCGGAAGACGCTGTCGCGTTGATCGTTCGGAAAGTTCGTGACCAGCACGCCGGCGATGGCGCAGATCACGATCGGCGAGAGGTGGAGATAGCCGGCGAGCCCCGATGCGAACGCGATCGCACCGATCACGACGGCGAGGAACTCCGCGTTCGAGACCGGCACGCGGATCATCGCGAAGATCAGGATGCCGATTGCCACGCCCAGGCCGAGCGAGACAAACACCCACGCGGTGTTCGGCAGGTGCCACGTGCTCGCGCCATCGCCTTCGCGGAAGTACGCGGTGATGAACAAGAGGCCGATCACGCCAACCAGCTCGTCGAGCTGGCCGAGCAAGATATCGACACCCCGGCCCTCGTGCCACGTGCGGTTCGCGAAGCCGCGGAACTTGCGCGGCGCGGTCATCGCGGCCGCGGTCCCGAGGAGGATCATGTCGCGCCACGTCGCGCCGTCGCTCAGCGACATGCCCGCGACATTGAACGACACCATCAAGATGCCGCATGCCGCGGCCGTGATGCCGAACGGACCGAGTGCCTCGACGAGGATCAGATATGCGGTGCCTTTCGGAACGCGGTCGAGCACGCGGATGTCGAGCTGGGCGCCGATGATGAAACCGACCCAGCCCAGGCCGAAGTGCAGGATCGGCCGCAGTAGCGCGATCACCTCTTCGTTGAGGATGCCGACCGAGGGCAGACTCGCGATCGCACCGAGCGCGACAAACGGAAAGCCCGCGGTGATGACACCGCTGATGCCGAGCTGTTCTTGAAACCGAACGACGCGGCGATTGCCGCCGAGGTACGCGAGCACGAGAAGCGCGACGAGACCGCCGATGACCTTGATGGCGAACCACGTACTCGTGACGGTCTTGTTCTCGGCGTGCTCGCCCTGCTTCGCGATCGCCTGTTGCGTGCCTCGATTCGTACCGGCGACCGGATGATCGACGGGCATGGCTTTGCCGGGTGTCGCGAGATCAGGCTTCGCGCCCGAGCCTGCCAAGCCGGCTGCGTCCGGCGGCGGCGGGGTGACGACGGGCAGGGCCGCAGGCGAGGGCGACGCGGCCGGAATTGGCGCGACGAGCGGTGGAGCTGGCTTCGGCACCTCGGTCGGTGCTGGCGCGACCGGCGTGGCTGCAGGAGCCGGCGGATCCGAACCTTGCGCGAGGACGATCGCGGGCAGGGCGATCAAGAGCAAGATCACGATGCGTTTCACGGTTCACCCAGCAAGTGATCGATCGCCGCCGCAAACCCCGGATCGTTTGCGCACGACTTCATCGGTGATGACGCAGCGATCGCTTGCGCCGAGGCATCGAGCTCCACTTGGTGCGGTTCGAGCGCAGCGCGCAGCTTCTGGATCTTGTCATGACCCGCGTGCAGCACCGTCGCGGTCGCGGTGACCGCATCTCGATTCGCGGTCTCGATCGCGTCGAGCTTCGCGGCGATCGCGGCGCAATCAGTGAAAGGCTCGGCGAGCGTGCTCGCGATCGCCTGAAACATCGCGACGGCGCGCGCGGCGAGCTTCGGGAGATCTTCGTCGAGCGCCTTTTTTGGAGCGCTCTGGGCCGGAGCGCTGTGAGGAGCAGGCTGGAGAGCACCAGGAGCCGCGGTGTCCGCGCCCGCCGGAGACCCGTGGCCGCAACTTGCGCAGCTGACGAGTGCCGCGATCGCGAATCGCCGCAACATGCGTGGTCAGTTTACACACGTCGCACTCACGGCATACACGTGACGTCGGTATTCGCCGCAGGGGCGGCGAGGGCCGCATTGTTCGGCACGATGGCGATGCCCTCTCTCGCCGTGACGACGATGTCATCGAAATTGTCACCATCAAGATCGCCAACTGCGAGGTCGCTGATGGTCAGCACGACTGATCCAGAAAGCGCCTCGAGATTGTCGGCACCCACTTGACGCGCGTACGCGATCTCGAGCGACGTCGAGCCCGTGCGGCTGGCGAGATCCCAGATTAGATCGGTGCCGGTATCACCATCGGCCTGGGCCGCGATGATCCGACCCGGAATCGAGGCAGCCGGCAGCCGCGCTCGCTCGACCGGGGCATTGCTCGGTGAAAACACGACCTCGACCAACACGACGCCAGTCGCATCGACGGTGGTGGTCACGAGCCGTGGCTCGCTGCCACCCGTGAACCCAACTCCTGCACCGCGCGTGAGCGTCACGCCTCTCGAGCGCTTGCAGGCTCTCGAGGCCGTGCAGTTGAACAGGAGCGTGTCGCCTGCGATCGTACCGAACGACGTCTGCAGCGTCGCGATCTGGATCAGTTGCGGAGTCCCGGTCTGCGAGAGTCGGGCAACGCACCCCGCGCTGTCGGGCGTGATCTTAGTCTGCGCGCCCGTGATTTCCGTCAGGACGTCCACGGGATTGCCACCAAGTGCATCGATCTGCTTGACCGTCATTAGCGCGCTGCTGGTGATCAAGATCTTCGCGGGCGATGAACCGCAGGAGGGCACGTACAAAGCGTCGGTGGCATTGGTCACCAGATTTGTCTGCGTCGTCACCGCGGCCGCGCCGAACAGTGGCACCAGCACGCCGCGGTCGGTGATGGCGTAGACATCGCGGTCCGTGCCCGTACCTGTTGGTTCCGAGACGAGCGCGACGACCGAGGTCTGACCGAGAGGAAGCGACGCTAATGCTGCGACCGGCCCGTCGACCTGCGTGACGCTGGGCTTGCCATTCGTGACAGCGACCGAGAACTCGAACACCTGGTTCATCGCCGCGGGCGTCGTCCCCGTGTCGAAGACGCAGACGAGGTGATGCGTCGTCCCTTTCATCTTGATCGCGCAGTAGCGCTTCGCCGTCGTCGAGATCGTCTTGGCGCTGTCGAACGTGACAATGTCGAGGATCGTGGACGAGAGTGCCGTGTATGCAGGCGGTTCTTCGACGGCCCATGCGGCGCGAATCTGGACCGCATAACCGCCGAGCGTCGACGGCGGGTTGGGGTGCACGATGACGCCGCCAGAGCTCGCGCAGCTCGGCAACGTCGGTTCCCACACTCCGTCCGAGACCGCGGTGACGTTTGCAGGCGTCGCCGCGGCCGATCCAGCGGGGCCGTATGCGGTCCACGTGACCTGGCGTGGATCCGCGAGCGAAGCACCGAGCGCGTCGGTCAGCGAGACCGAGGTTTCGATCGAGTCAGGCGTGGTATGAATCGAGACCAGCGCGGCGATCAGGGTCGTGATCGCGACGCCATCGTGACCAACGACCTCGCCCTTCTCGCTGCAGCCCGCGCTGATCAGCGCGCCTTGGGCGTCGTACCCGCGAGCCACGATGACCTTGTTGCCGGTGCGCGAGATCCCGGACAATCCACCGTCGGCCGCGTCGTTGATATTGGTCGAGGTCACGGCAAGCGCTTCGAGCGCGGCCGTATCGATCCGCGAGAACTCGACGTCGGTGCAGCGCAGAGACTTGGATTCGTAGACCGTGACGGTCGTCTTCGAGACGGTTAGCCCTGTCGGGTGAGTCACCGAAACATCGAGCGACGGATCGCTCGAACAGGCCGCGCTCGCAGCGACGCACACCACGAACGCAGCCCGTCTCATCGACCGAAGCGTATCCCAGATTTTTATCTGCACCGATTTCCCGTATCCTTTCCAACGTGACATTCGATCGGCGCACGCTGATCCAGACCGGCCTCGCGACGAGCTTGACCAGAGGCCGCACCGCGCCTCGATCGTACAGCCTGCAGGTCGTAGGCCATGATGCACCTCCGGTTGCCCTCGGTGCGCGCACGATCACGGTCGGCGCTCATCAGACGTGCGATCTGGTCCTTGTCGGCGCGCAAGTCTCACGAAAGCACGCGGAGCTCGCGCTCACACCCGACGGCATTCGCGTCAAGACCTCGGCTCGACGAACGGCACCTGGTTCCAAGCCACGCGCATCGGCGAGGTGGTGGTCTCACCAGGTTCCACCATCCGGTTCGGCGATACGTCGGTCCGGATTGCCTCGGCCGATGCGCCGAGCCTGCCGCCGAGCGGGCGCGATCACTTCGGCAAGATGGCGGGGCAAAGTGTTGCCATGCGCGAGCTGTTCGCCGTGCTCGAGATGGCGTCGCCGACGGATGCGACGGTGCTCGTCGAAGGCGAATCCGGCACCGGCAAAGAGCTCGTCGCGCAGGCGATCCACGATGCTTCACCGCGCTCGGCGCAGGCCTTCGTCGTCGTCGATTGCAGCTCGATCTCGGAGCAGCTGATCGATTCCCACCTGTTCGGTCACGTCAAAGGCGCGTTCACGGGCGCGGATCGCGAGCGCAAGGGCGCGTTCCTCGAAGCGAGCGGCGGCACGCTGTTCCTCGACGAGCTCGGCGAGCTCCCGCTCGTGGTGCAAGCGCGCTTGTTGCGCGTGCTCGAAGCGCAGACCGTGCAACCGGTCGGTGCGGACAGGCCGATCAAGATCGACACGCGCGTCGTCGCGGCGACTCATCGCAATCTCCAGCGCATGGTCGCCGCGAAGGAGTTTCGCTTCGATCTGTTCTACCGGCTCGCGGTCGTCCACGTCGCCTCCGGATGTGGCTCGATCCCAGCGCCGCACCAGCACAGAGCTCGGAGGTGATCGATACGTCGCTGCCGTTCAAGGATGCCAAGGAGCGCTGGAACGATCAATTCGAGAAGCGCTACGTCTCGATGGTGTGGTCGGCGAATTCGCACAACGTCACCCACGCCGCTGACCGCGCCGGCCTGTCGCGCCGGCACCTTCGCGAGCTCCTCTATAAGCACGGTCTCGTCGAACGACCCGCAACAGGCGACGACGCTGAATAGCGAGTATCGTTTATCGGTCACGTGATCACGCGCTTCGGATCCTACGAGATTCTTTACGAGCTGAAGAGCGGCGGCATGGGAGCCATCTTGCTCGGCCGCCGTCGAGGACCCGGCGCGTTCGAACAGCTGGTAGCGATCAAGACGATCCGGCCCGAGTACGCGCAAGCGCCGGCGCTGCGGGCGATGTTCCTCGACGAAGCGGCGATCCTCGCGCGCCTCAACCACCCCGGGATCGCGACCGTGCACGATTTCGGCGAAGAGGGCGGCACGCTCTACATGGTGATGGAGTACGTCGCTGGGATTCCGATGCGCGACCTCGGCAAGCACCGGATGCCGCCGATCGTCACCGCGCGTGCGATCGCGGAAGCGAGCCGCGGGTTGCACGCATCGCACGAGGCGCGTGATCCGAGTGGGGCGCTGATGGGCCTGGTCCATCGCGACATCAGCCCCGACAACTTGATGATCGGCTACGACGGCCACGTCAAGATCATCGACTTCGGCATCGCGCTCATCAAGAACCGTCAGGCACCGATCACCGAGTTCGGCACCGTCAAAGGCAAGCCGCCTTATATGTCGCCAGAGCAGGTCAAGAACGAGCCGATGGATCGGCGCAGCGACGTGTTCTCGCTCGGCGTCGTGACGTGGGAGCTGATCACGGGCAAGAGCCTGTTCGAGGGTGATTCGATCTACGCGATCGCGTTTGCCGTCGACAACCAGGAGCTCGTGCCGCCGTCGCAAGCGCTCGGGCAGCCGCTGCCTGTCGGGCTCGATGCCGCGGTGATGGGCGCTTTGACTCGCGATGTCGAGCGCCGCACGCCGACCGCTGCTGCTTTCGGCGAGGCCCTCGAGCAGGTGATCCAGAGCGCGAGCGGCGAGACGATGGCGGCGTGGGCCGAGCGCGAGCTCGAAGGCGAGCGGCTCGCTCATCGCGAGTGGCTCGCGCGCGTCACCGCGGGTTCGCCGACGCTGCCGCGCGCGTCGAGCCGGCCGACGAATCAACCGACGCAGGTTGGCGCGGTTGCGAAAGCGCAGACCGTCGATGAAGCCGCCGCCGTGCCACCGCCTGGAAGGCTCGCGGATGCGCCGGTCCAGACGTCGCTCGGTACGGGCGACGACGACAATATCGCACCGGTCCCGCCGCGCAATCGCAAGCTCCTGCTCGGCGCGGTGTTCGCGCTGCTGATCGCGAGCACCGTGATGTACGTCGCGACCGGCAGGCACGACAAGCCAGTCGCGAAGGTCGCGGATGCGGCGCTCGGACACTCGGATGCCGCGCTGATCGTCCAGCCCGGACCGCTCGATGCGCAGCCCGCACCCGTCGTCGATGCCGAGGTCGCGATCGTTTTCGATGCCGGCGTCGTCGATGCTGCCCGCACGATCTCGAAGCACCGTGACGCGGGTGTGATTTCGGTCAAACCCGACGCGAGGCCGATGATCCTTGCCCAGGCCGGCGCCGGCACCGTGACGATCCGCGCGAGCGCTGGCACGAACTACCTGACGATCGACGGTGGTAATCCGTCACCGTCGCCGCTGAACAAGAAGAAGCTCGGCGCGGGACCGCACACAATCCGGTTCTTCGACGGAAAATCGGGCGACGTCCTCGATACTCAGGTCATCGAGTTGCACGACGGCGAGCACATCAACGTGCTCGAACAGAAGTGATGTAGGCGCTGTCGCACCGGTTGCTGGAGACACTTGACCTCACCAATTCTTCTCGGTGGAGACCCAGTCAGTTCCTTCCAATCCGAGGAGGAACAGCTAGAATTAGCGTCATGAGGGCAAAGCTTCTTGGCTCGGTGTGTCTTGCGGCGGCTGCGTGCGGACCCGCGCATCACACCAGCCAAGACGAGTCGACCGCAGTGCTGACGATCGACCCGCCGAGCAGCGAGCTGACGATCACGAACACCGTCCCGGTCACCGAAGACTTCACGGCGACGCTCACGTATGCCGATGGCACGACGAAGGACGTCACCCCGCAGACCAACTTCGCCGTCGACTACGGCGGCAACTTCACCGAGCACACATTGACTGCACTGGGTGCAGGCAAGCTCGATGTCTCGGCGGCGTACAGCGCGAAGGCTGCATCGGCGACCGTGATCGTCCACGCCAACAGCGTGCGCGTCGATCCGACCTTGCCGGCGAACACGCAGGATCTGTTCAACGGCACCGAGGTCGCCGCCCTCGCGCCAACGGTCGTGTATCCGCCGCCGAATGTCGTGATGCCGCGTAACCTCGGCGACTTCGAGATCCATTGGACGGATGCGAATTCGAACGACATCTTCGAGATCTCGCTGCACACCGATCTTTCGGATGTTCGCGTCTACGTGCCCGGCGGCAACGGCATGGCGGCGGCCGGTGCGGGCGCAGGCTGGTCGACGTTCCTGTCGACCGAGTGGCAGGCCGCGGTCGGCACCGCAGATACGGTCACGTACCAGGTCCGCGCCGTGAACAGCGCGAACCCGGGTGCGGGCGTCGGTGCCGGCGGGCCGCGCCTCGTGAAGCTGAGCAATGAAGAGATGAACGGCGGCATCTACTACTGGGCGAGCAAAGGCACGACGAGCCCCGAAGGCATCTGGCGCCACGACATGGCGAAGCCGGGCCTGCCGGCCGAGCAGTACATGACCACGGCGCAGACCAATGGCCGCTGCGTCGCGTGTCACGTCATGTCGCGCGATGGTACGCGCATGGCCGTCACGTACGACGGTGGCGACGGCGCCTCGAACATGGTCGACGTCGCTACGAAGTCACTCGGCGTGGAGGCGAACGCGTGGAACTTCGGTTCGTTCACGCCCGATGGTGCGCAGTATCTCGCGGTCCGCGACGGCACGCTCGTCGTCCGCGATTATGCGTCGCAAGCGATTCAGGCGACGATGACGATCACGGGGACCGACAAGGTCACACATCCCGATGTGTCGGCCAACGGAGCCCAGCTCGTGTACGTGCGCGTCCCGACTGCCGGCTACAACACCGACTACGCGTTCGGTCATGGCCAGATCTGGATCCGGTCGTACGACCAGGTGTCGAGTACGTTCGGTGCTGAGCGGATGCTCGTCTCGGACGCGCTGAACAACTACTATCCGTCGTTCTCGCCGGACGGAAAGTACGTGCTGTTCAATCAGTCGACCGACAACACGCACGGCGGTGCGTACAACAACCCGAGCGCTTCGGTCTGGGTCGTCAAGTCCGATGGCTCGGCGCCGCCGGTCGAGCTCGCGACGTTAAACGCCGCGATCGGCAAGACCAACTCGTGGGCGCGCTGGGCGCCATTCCAGCAGACGGTAGGCTCGGACCCGATCTACTGGATTACGGCGTCGAGCCAGCGCGATTTCGGGACGCGCATCGTCGGGCTCTCGCGCCCACAGATCTGGATGAGCGCCTTCTCGCCGGCCGCGGTCGAAGCGACCACCGATCCGAGCTCGCCGACGTTCCGGCTGCCGTTCCAGAACATCGATAGCAACAATCACATCGCGCAATGGACCGAGCAGATCGTCGTCACGCAGTAGGCAGCGCAGAAGCTAGCGCGTGATGCTCGCGCTACCGCCAACAATACCGGGCGGCGCGATGGTGAGCTCGTAGACCGTGATGCCGGTCGCGAGCGCGAGCACGCTTCCACTGACCGCCCATACCCACCACTTGCGGAACCACGGAGTCGGCGGCTCGTAGCGCAGCGCGAGCTCGCGCGGATGCTGCGGGTCGGCCCAGCTAAGCACCTCGTTATTGTGCGAGTCGTAGGCGCGAAGGTAGAGCTCGAGCGAGACCGGCTTGTCAGAATTGATCGCCGGCAAGACGACCGTCTTGTCCTTCGCGAGCACGAGGTCGGTCGCGTGCCAGCTGGCCTCGCCGCGCGAGCGCACGAAGAGCGTTGCACGATCGAGGAACTTTTTGCGATCGGTGACGACCTCGATATCGATCGGGAGCGGATCGCCGACCTTCTGACCGCGGCTCCAGTTGACGTCGATCGTCGGCGCGACAGGCTGCGCCTTGCGGACCTCTTCGAACACGAGCGTCGCCTTTGGCGAAAGCTGGTAGCTGAGGACATGCCCGGGATCGAGCGCGAGCATCATATCGAACGCGGTCTTCGCCCCCGGGTCGTCATCGCCGTACGCGAGGCCGATGCCGCGCTCCTCCCACAACTTGATGTTCGAGCCGTAATCGAGTGGCCCGGCCTTCTCGGCTGCGGCAACCGCGGCCGCGATCGCCTCGGGATCCTGAGCCATGACGGCAGCGGCACCGGCGGCGAGCTGCTTTGGCGCATCGCCGGAAGGTGCGCAGCTCGAGCCATTCCAGAACGTGCTTGCCCCGCAGGCAGGGCGCAACGTCACCGCATGGCCATGGACGGCGGTAGTCGAACACCCCGCCAGCGCGACCGCGAACAAGGCCCTCATCACCCTCCACGGTAGTCGATCTGGCGGCCGAGCTGGCGGCTCGATCAGCCGGCAAGAGCCACGGCAGTCACCAGTGAGACACCGTGCAACCTGTTAGAAGTACGGTCGAGATTGCTGGCACGCGGGGTGCTTTTGCCCCGTAGCATAATGAAACGCAGCCTCCTCACCACCCTCGGCCTCACCATCATCGGTGGAGCGCAGCTGTTGACTGGCTGCGCGTCTTCCGACTCCGCTAACGAATGCCTTCCCGGCGATATCGATTGCGCCGCACCCTCCTCGGGCGGCGGCAAGGCAGACGGCTACGACTACAAGAACGATCCCGCGCGGATGTCTCAACATCTGACGTACACGCTGACGGCGCTGCCGAAGAAGGGCTGGCGCAACACGCCAGTCTGGAAGGACACCTATCCCGAAGCGGTCGGCAAAGCAGCGACGGTCTGGGCCGATACCTATTGGCCGACCGGCGAGGGCTCGCACAACAACCGCTGGCAAGGCGCCACCATTCAATCGCCCCTCGAGAAGTACGACACCGCGTTCAACAACGCGGCCGGTTGCGCGCACTACCCGAGCGCGTTCTACGGCGCCGGCGCGAAGGCCGAGTGGGACACCTACTACGGTTGCGCGGGTCCGGCTGCGAAGTGGCAAGTCCAGAACTTCCAGGGCGGCGCCGCGATGCACGATGGCAAGGACAACGATGGCGACGGCAAGACCGATGATTACGGCACCGACGGCATCGACGGCGTACAGGGCTGGTGGGGCACGTGCCACGCCTGGACGCCGGCCTCGCAGCTGGTTCCCGAGCCGCAACACGCAGTCACACTCGCAGGCGTGAAGTTCGAAGTCGGCGACATCAAGGCCATCATCCAGAATGCCTTCGACACGACGAGCGCTGTGATGCTCGGTGGTCGCTGCAACGCGAAGGACATCACGCACGACGTCCATGGCTCGGCGAACGATGATTGCTCGGACGTCAATCCAGGCGCGCTCCACGTCATCATGACGAACTTCCTCGGCCTGTCGCAGCTGCCGCTGGTCGAAGACCGCACCGCGAACTACGAAGTGTGGAACCAGCCGGTCGTCGGTTACGAAGTGACCATGCAAGCGAAGGTCGCGACGAGCGCGGCGAACAAGTGTGTCGGGAACACTGGCACCACGTGGACCTACAACACCGCGGCGAAGTCGCTCTACGAGGTCAAGATGACCGTGAGCTACGTCGTCGAAGGCGCGCCGAGCCTCGCGCCGATCGGCTACCGCGACAACATCTCGACCGACAACTACCACTACATCCTCGAGCTCAACGGTGCCGGCAAGATCATCGGCGGCCGGTTCTGTGCCGATTCGGAGAACGCACACATCGACTTCCTGTGGTCGCCGACCGGCACGTGGGCGCCATCGAACCCGAACGTCGATGTCGCGAAGGTCAAGCAACTGATCAAGCTCTCGGTCGCCGCGGCGACGACGGATACCGGCAGCGGCACGACCAAGGATTTCCCCTCGAGCCCGAACGCGGCCATCCCAGATAACAACCCGACCGGCGTCTCGGCCGACATCAACGTGACCGACGTGA
>Ga0209511_1000828_pt1 | contig 28855 bp, 15 predicted proteins | sample SSSSmetaG_FD_184141 | JGI IMG/M metagenome (GOLD analysis project Ga0209511, IMG submission 184141) | Glacier valley bacterial and archeal communities from Borup Fiord, Nunavut, Canada, to study Microbial Dark Matter (Phase II) - ​SSSS... | ecosystem: Environmental > Aquatic > Freshwater > Ice >... | reverse complement strand
ATCAGGTATGATGCCAAAGGGGAAAATATTGAGATCGACTCAGATCAAAAAATCGTTCAGGAGATCGCTGACGAAAAAGCTGTTTTCAATACGGTCATTGTACCTCACGGAAAACGAACTCAAATAACATTGTCCGAAGGGACAAAAGTATGGCTAAATTCCGGTTCGAAACTAGTATATCCAGCCGTATTTGCTAAAAATAAGCGGGAGGTTTATCTTGATGGTGAGGCTGTTTTTGATGTTGTTCATTTGAATGACAGGTTATTCGTTGTAAGTACGAAGGATTTTGATATCAAGGTTTTGGGGACGGTCTTTAATGCATGTGCCTATTCCGACGATCAAAATTCAAATGTCGTTTTGGAACAGGGTAAGATTGAATTGATTAACCGGCGGTCATCTGTTTTGTCGAATGAACACCTGATGATTTTACCCGGAACAATGGCTGTTTTTGATCCTAATCAGAATACGTTTGAAAAGCAACAAGTGAATCCCCAAAAATATTTGTCGTGGCGTGAAGGTTACCTAATATTTAACAGTGAGAAACTGGGAAATATAATCAAAAAATTAGGTCGGTATTATAATAAGGAAATGATTATCACCGACAATCAGCTCAAAGACGAAACGTTCTCGGGATACCTCGATCTGAAAAATTCACCAGGGGAGGTGCTGTCGGTGATCAACGAAACAACTCCACTCTCTTTTTCTGTCGAACACGAAAAAATAGTTATAAACCCTAAATAAGATGCCTATGTAAAACTAATGCTTATGAAAATGTAAAAAGCTTGCAGATGTTGGAACCATCCACAAGCTTCCGATTTTAAATTACATCGCCTGACGGCGATATTTATGAACTAAAATGAGATACAAATGTATGAAAAAAATTAATGGATGTAAGAATTATTCCTATAATAGGAAGTTTTTCGCACGAATTTTTATGGTTATGAAGATAACATTATTCTTCTTTTTTGTTGCAATTGGGAGCGTTTTTGCAGATTCAACTTATTCTCAAAATGCCTTTTTTTCAATTAAATTGAATAATGCAACAGTGCAGCAGGTTTTTGATGAGATCCAGAAGAAAAGTGAATTTATTATCTTTTACAAGGACAATCAGGTTGATCTCAATCATCGCGCAAACATAGACGCGGTTGATGCTACGGTCAATCAGGTTTTGGATCAGACCTTAAAAGGCACGAACCTTGGTTATAAAATTATTGACCGGCAGATTGTGATTTTACCTTCTGAAACGAAAGAGTCGCCAGAAGTAGTTGTCTCTTTAACTAACGCAGAGCAAAAAAAAGAAATCTCAGGTACAGTAAAAGATAGCAAAGGTGCTACTTTACCCGGAGTTTCGGTGGTAGTGAAAGGTACTACGACAGGAATCGTTACAGATGCAAATGGCAAATTTACGTTGTCAGTACCAAAAGATGCAAAAACACTTGTTTTCTCATTTATTGGAATGAAAACGCAGGAAGTAGCTATTACCGCAAAAACATCCATCAATTTGGTAATGGAAGAAGAAACTGTTGGACTTGAGGAAGTCGTAGCAGTGGGTTATGGGACGCAAAAGAAGGTTAACCTTACCGGAGCAGTAGCAACTGTTCGTGGCGATGATATTTTACAGAGTTCGTCTGCAAATGTTTCCAATTCATTAACCGGTCGTTCATCAGGTATAATTTCTACAAGCAATTCAGGTGACCCGGGAAACGATGCATCTACCATATTAATCAGGGGAATGAATTCTTTTGGTGGAGGAACTTCACCTTTAATTGTGGTGGATGGAATAGCCGACAGGGATATGAACCGGTTAAACCCTGCTGATATTGAAAGTATAAGCGTCCTGAAAGATGCTTCTGCTGCTATTTATGGCGTACGTTCGGCAAACGGGGTTATTCTGGTTACAACCAAAAGGGGTTCTGGGAAAAATAAGGTCGAGTACGATTTTAATTATGGATTGCAACAGTATACGAGGTTGAGGCCTAACATAACCAATTCTCTGGAATATATGACATATCAGAATGAAGCTTCTGTAAATGAAGGTAATGCAGTAACATATACCCCGGAATTACTAACGAAATATAATACATTAAATCACAATTGGGTAAACGATACTTATAGAAAATCGGCTCCACAAACACAGCACAGACTTTCATTTAGTGGTGGTACTGATCGGATAAGTTACTATGTTTCGGGACAATATTTTGATCAGCAAAGTAATTACAAAGTTAGTGATAAGGCATATAAGCAATTTAACCTTGTATCAAATATCGATGCAAAGGTTAGCAATAACATAAAATTAAGCCTCGATATCAATGCACGTCGCGAGCAGAATAACAATCCAATTAGCAACCCTTACTCGGTTATGGTTGATGCCTCTGTTATGGCTCCATGGGCTCCGGTTCGATGGGATAACGGCCAATATGCAACATTCGGTTTGTTAACAAACCCGGTAGCGGCAACTTCAAATGCAGGGGGATATAATAATACGGCAAACTATTTGCTAAATTCGAAAATGGGGATTGATGTTCAGCTACCTTTTATTACAAAAGGTCTGTCGTTTAATAGCTACTATGCTTATGATGTTTCGCAGTTTAATTCGAGTGTTTGGACCCAACCTTACGCTCTTTATACAAATAATAATAATGTTCTTGGCGATGTGACCGGACAAACGGGTATCACTTCGTTTAATAAGAATAACTCATTAAATATTCGCAAAACGCTCTTTGCCAAAATTGCTTATGACCAAAAATTTGGAGACCATAATGTGAACGCCTTTGCTGCTTATGAAGAGTCAAGTTCGCAAGGCGACCAAATGAACGTTTACCGCCAGGGTTTTTTGAGTAGTAATTTACAGCAATTGTTTGCCGGAGGTACAGATCAAATGCTTGGCACCGGTGCAGGTTCGCAGGATGGGCGTAAAAGTTATTTTGGCCGCTTAGCTTATGATTATAAAAGTAAATATTTAGCTGAAGTTTCAGTGCGTTACAATGGGTCGTTCAATTTCCCATCTGACAAACGCTGGGGTACTTTCCCGGCAGTCTCGCTTGGATGGCGAATTTCTGAAGAAGGCTTTTTTAAGAATAACGTCCCGGGCATTAATAATTTAAAATTAAGGGCCACCTGGGCTATAATGGGTAGTGATGCAATAGCTCCATATCAATATTTTCAACGGTACATTGTAACTCCCACAAACTGGTATGGTAACTTTTTATACACTGGCACCGGTAATAATCAAAACCCACAAATTTATCCCGGTCCTTCACCAAACCCATTTATTACCTGGGAAAAGCAAGATTCGAGAAATATCGGGTTTGATATCTCTTTATTATCGAATAGGTTGAGTGCTACTGTCGATGTTTTTAAAAATACGCGTAAAGATATCCTGACTCCACCACTTGCTTCTATTCCAATTTACACTGGTCTAAGTCTTCCATATACAAATATCGGCGAATCGGAAAACAAAGGGTTGGATTTTAGTGTAAATTATTCTGAAAAACGCAATGTTGTTAAATATTATGTGGGTGTCAATTTCACATATACCCAGAATAAGATAATTTTCAAAGACGAATCGCCCTTGATACAAGACTATCAAAAAGCAACTGGTTTTGCCATGGATTCATACATGATTTATGAAACCAATGGTATCTATCGTACTCAGGCAGATATTGACAATTCTCCTCATTTAGCTGGTGCAGCTCCAGGCGATATGTGGATAAAAGACAAGAGTGGGGACAAGAAAATTGATGGTAATGATATGGTACGTATTCCTTATTCGCCTACTCCTAAGCTTGTTATTGGTATTCCAATGGGTATTGAATGGAAAGGGTTTACATTTGATTTAGTTTGGACCGGTCAGGCTAAGGCCAAAATTTTATATCAGCCTATGTCTGGAATATCGGCTGCTATTCCTCCACAATGGCTTTATGATGGCAGATGGACACCCGGTAACCCCAATGCCCCATATCCACGCGCATTTAGTGGGCTAAGTAATCGAAACCAGTTGCCAACTGATTTTTTCCTTATTGACGGTTCTTTTCTTCGGCTTAAATCCGCTGAAATCGCATATAAATTGCCAGAGCATTTATTTGCAAGAATTGGAGTTTCTGATGTACGGGTACATCTGAGTGGTTTTAACCTGTTCTCAATTGACCACTTTAAGAAATATGGCAGGGATGTCGAGAATACTTCGCAGCCAGGGTCTTATGGAGCAGGCAACAACTCGGCTTTTAATTACCCGCAAATAAAGATTTATGAAATAGGTTTGAGGGTTGGTTTTTAATCTATAAATAAAAAAGTATATGAAAAATAAAATAATTATATTACTGGCAAGCCTTTTTGTGGGTGTCATGCTATTTTCAGCATGTGAAAAGGACATATTGGACAAGACACCACTTGACTCTTACTCCGATGCAAGTGTCTTTGGAAGTGTTAGCCTGTCGCAGGCCTATGTAAATGCACTATACCAGGTATTTCCGAACTGGAATTATGACTGGTGGAGTGGTGACAGAAACAAGTCTTATGCTCTTTCATGTATTACCGATGAGGCTTACAACCAGTATAACCTGATTGGAAGCACGAACTGGAATACTGGAGCTGTGACTGCAGATAATAATTATGGTTATGATACTTGGAATTACCATTGGGGATATGTTCAAAGAGCAAATTATTTTTTATCTAAAGCAGCTGGTGTTCCATTGACAAGTCCAGCTGAAGTGACGCTTATGGATCAGACTAAAGGTGAAGTATTTTACATCAGAGCATATTCATATTATATTATGGCCATTGAGTACGGAGGGCTACCATTAATATCAAAACCATTCGAACTCAACAGTGATTTTAATGTAGCAAGGAGTGGTTTTAAAGAAACTGTTGACTTTATTGTAGCAGATTTAGACAAGGCTGCATCTTTATTACCTGTAACCCGGCCTGGAAGTGAATTGGGAAGGCTGACTCAGGGTGCTGCCCTCGCTTTAAAATCGAGAATCTTACTGCACTTGGCAAGTCCTCAATGGAATGCATCAAATGATATGGCATTATGGCAAAAAGCTTCCGATGCTGCTTTATCAGTGATTAATAGCCCTGCAGGTTATACGCTGTCGACAAATTACGCCGATATCTATACTCAAAGAACCAATCCTGAAATTATTTACCAACACTTTTTGTATGGTGGTGGAAGTTGGGGCGCCCCTGGTGGTTCGTTTGTTATTTATGAAACTTTTAATGCACCAAGTGGTTTTCATGGATGGGCAGGTTATACCCCTACGCAAAACCTTGTGGATGCTTATAATATGACAAACGGGAAATTAATAACCGACCCGGCTTCTGGCTACAACCCACAGAATCCTTATAAAGACAGGGACTCTCGTTTGTTTGCTACGGTACTATATGATAGTGTGGCCTTTATAAGTCCTGATTTTTGTAAATGGCGGTATTCTACTAACGGCAGAACAACAAACATTACTCAGTTCTGGGAAGGCGGCTATGATTCCGCTGGAGGAGCTGGAGGCGGTGGTGAAACCAAAACCGGATATACTTTTAAGAAGTATTTTGATACATCTTTTAATTATGACAAAGGCGATCCGGAACCTCCCAGAACATGGATTGTGAGCCGATTGGGTGAAATATACCTTAACTATGCGGAAGCCCAATTCAATCTGGGACATGCCGATGTCGCAGCTACTTACATGAATAAGCTACGAAAAAGAGCTGGTATTACGACTGATTTGGCGGCATCAGATGTTACAATGGCAAGGATTCAGAATGAACGTCAGGTTGAGTTGGCCTACGAAGGATTCAGGTTTTTCGATGTACGACGTTGGAAAATAGCTGACGTAGTTGAAAACATGCCTTTAATGGGAATGAAAATAGTTAAAAATCCGGACAATTCTAAAACTTATACTCCTAAGGTAGTTATTACAAGGAAATTTGTTCCGGCAATGTATTTATTTCCAATTCCGAAAAATGAATTAGACAGGGTTAAAATTCAGCAAAATCCAGGTTATTAACTGGTCTGGGTAATATTTTCACAGTTAAGGTGAAAACCTTGCCATGCTAAAATTGTAATTAAAAGTTGCAAATGCAACTTTTAATTACAATTTTACATAGGCTAACATTTTTTATTAACCATGAGTCCATTCTAAAATTCCCCAAAACCCTAAATCCCCTGAAGGGGACTTTAATTATCTCGTTATTATTCAATATATTCCCATTTGGTGGTTAAGGATATGGAAGTTGAAAATCAATGAACTTAGTCTTTTCTGAGCAGACTCAACCATTAAAAAATAAAAGTATGAAAAAAATATTTGGATTTGTAGGAGCCACCATTTTTTTGTCGGTTTTCCTATTAGTAATTTTTTTATCTGGCTGTAAAAAAAATGAAATTCCATTAAGTGAGGTAAACAAATCATTGAGTGAGAACAAACTTAAATCAGCTCCATCAACGAACATCAAAGTGCTTTATGTAGGAATTCAAGGCGACCCTGGTCAACCTGATTTTATCCAATCAGGATTTTCCAATGGAATGCAATCTGAAATGAACGCCCGAACCTATATTACTGCTCAAGAAAAATTGTATGATCTGTATTGTGGACATAATCCTCCAGACAACGCTATACCTTGGGATTGGTACAAGCTCTCGGATGGCACAAATCCGGATGTGATCATACTCTGCGGATCGAACGGAAATACGTGCAACTATAACACAAGTATTGATAATTTAGTTCATGCTGCCGATGGCACCAATGCTTCTATTCCACAGATGCACTCTCGCTGCAACATGGTCTTCTGGTGTCAGCAATATGCGGATCAGTGGGCCGCACAAGGCTACCAGGAAGGCTACATGTATCGGGAACTTTGCGGAGAGTGGGTCGACAACCACGACTGCAACGGCACCAACTATGATGTTACCTTCCCGGGGGCGGGTGATGTGTGTCTCAACAGCAACACATCAGGGTTCAGTGCCCCCGCAAATGGTTTTTACTATGCAAATAAGATTTCGGGCCTCAATAACTCGTTGGTATCTTTGGTACATGGGTATACTTCATATGGTCTTCAATGTGAAACTGGCAGAACAGGTGCTGAGGATCATGACATCTCCTGGAGATATCTGTACAAGGGTTCGGTTCGGATGTGGACCCATGTCGCCAATACGATCGGATGGTCAAGCGACAGGACAAGCGATTTCAATGATCAGATGGCTCGCGCCCTGATTTGGTCTGCCGGTAAGGATCAAGCCATCTATCTGAAAGGCGGAACTCCAACTAACTATACCACAATCCCTGCAAAAATTGAAGCAGAAGCCTATAGTTCCATGAGCGGTGTCCAGCTTGAAGGAACCACAGATACCGGCGGCGGACAAAACATTGGCTGGATAGACAATGGCGACTGGATGAATTACAATATCCATGTTAATTCTGCAGGAACATTCAATGTTGACCTGCGGGTTGCAAGCCAACCAGGCGGCGGTAGTTTACAATTGAGATCAGGCTCAACCATCCTTAAATCAATTTCAGTGCCTAATACTGGAGGCTGGCAGAACTGGACAACAGTGAACTCAGGCAATATAAGCCTGTCTGCAGGCGATCAGGTAATACAGGTGTATGCAACTGGCGGGGGATGGAATATCAACTGGCTACAATTTAATGGCGGCGTCGGTGGTCCATCAACACCAACGGTAAGCACAAATAGCATTTCAAATATTACCCAAACCTCGGCAAGCAGCGGTGGAAATGTAATATCCGATGGCGGGGCAAGTGTTTCGGCTCGAGGGGTATGTTGGAGTACATCTGCCAACCCGACAACGTCAAACAGCAAAACCTCCAATGGTTCAGGCATCGGTATATTCAACAGTTCCATAAGTGGATTGTCTGCCAATACTACTTACCACGTAAGGGCCTATTCCACCAACTCTGCAGGCACAGGCTATGGCAACGATTTGCCGTTTACTACAAGCGGCAGCGGTGGTGGCTTTACCGATCCTACTATCAATGGCGGATGGGAATCTGGAAACATGTCACCCTGGAACAATTATTCTGGTCCACAAGTAACATCGAGCAGTCCCCAAGCCGGAACCTACTGCATAGGATTCAATAATGGTGGCTCATGCGAACAGGTGGTTACCGGCCTTACTGCAAACACAACTTATACTCTACATGGATGGGGCAAAGCAGTATCTGGCAACTCAGTCGCAATCGGTGTGAAAGACTTTGGTGGGACTGAGATAAACTCTTCGATTACTGCAACAAGCTGGACCCAGGGGAATGTTACTTTTACAACTGGCTCAAGCAACACGAGTGCGAGGATCTATGCCTTCCAGAATGGTGGCACCGGGGCCGTGTGGGTAGATAGTTACTCAATTACCAAAAACTAAGTAGGCTAAAAGTTCGGCATAGTCAGAGACTATGCCGAACTTTTTAATCTATTTAACAAGGATATTATTAATAAAATTTCCTGACGTCCACAGCTCCGGACTATTTTAACATTTTACCTCAATGAATTCATTTAAATTCTTAATATTGTTTTTTGTCTGCTTCCTTTTTGGGGTTAATTTATTTTCAAAAACATATTATGTCTCAGCAAAAACAGGGAACGATCGAAATATTGGGACACTTCAACTTCCTTTCAAAACTATCCAAAAAGCGGCTGACATTTTAACTGCCGGTGATACATGTTATGTCCGCGAAGGAACTTATCGCGAATTACTACAGCCGGTAAACACCGGAATTTCAGAAAATAAACGCATTGTTTACAAAGCATACCAGGGTGAAAACCCTGTCCTGACTGGTTCGGAAAGGATAGATTCGTGGACCTCTCAGGAGGTAAACCTTTACAAGGCTGTTATCAATAATTCCTTCTTCGGAACGGATAATCCCTTCTCAACCAATCTTTACGACCCAAATGGATGGCTTTGGTATGGTACAGAGCTTCATCTTGGCACGGTATATATAAATGGGGAAGCTTACATTGAAAAACGATCCAGAGCAGATGTTTCAGCCAACCTGAAGTCCTTTTATGTTGAAGCGAACAATTTGACAACCACTATCTGGATGAATTATTCAGGGCAGAATAATCCCAACATCGACCTGACTGAAATCAGCGTGCGGTCAAGTGTAATAAAGCCAAAATACAGGGGCAAATGTAACTTCATCACCCTCGATGGATTGACCATACGCCACGGATCAACAAACTGGTCATCCAACGAAGGGATCTTTTCAGGAATGATCGATATCAACGCCGGTGGCTGGTGGACAATCCGGAATTGTCATATCAGTGATGGCCGTACCTGTGGAGTTCAGGCTGGTATGAGCCCGGGGCATCATGTAATAATCAACAACCTCATCGAACGCTTTGGCCAGTGCGGGCTTGTTGGAAACAACGGCGGATGGTTCTCCAGTATAGTTGAAGGGAATATTTTTCAGGATATTAACATCAGAAATGAATTTGGAGGTGCAGAAACAGCTGCGTTTAAGTCGCACAATACGGTGGATCTAACTATAAAAAACAATATTTTCAGGCGCATAAATGTATACAGGAACGGATGGGCATTTGCTATCTGGATTGATTGGAGAAACCAGGGAAACCGGATTACAGGGAATGTTTTCTCTGACTTGAAAAGTACAGCAGCTATTGAGATAGAATGTGACCATGGCCCAACGCTGATTGATAACAATATATTTGCATTATCATCTGATAGCGCCATTGCAGTAAAGCACAATTCTTCAAACGTAATCGTTGCTCATAATTTGTTTATCAATGCCATTGATGGTCATTATTACGCAAGGAATTATCAAAAATGGTATAAACCACATACCAGAACGGTTGAAAGTGGCGATACCATAGGTATTATTAATGACAAGAGTTATAACAATATTTTCATTGGTGGAAATAATTTTATACCTCTGAGAACTGGCTACGCATGTGATTTCAATGCTTATCTGCAGGAGGCTTTCAAATGCTCATGGGGTGACGCAAACAGTCACTCAAACCCTGATTTTAAGTCCAGTGTCACTATTGAAAATTCTGACTTCGCTACAACAGTCAATTTTCTTGTAGATGAAGAATCTGTTTCGATGAAATGCCCGATGATTTCTACCTCTTTTATTGGAATATGTACTCCAACAGGCCAGGGAATTGAAAACACGGTTGGAACTCCGGTTTCATTAAATACCGATATTAATGGTACTCAGCGAAGTATTGGTGCTCCTAAAGTTGGGCCAATTGAGAACCTTACTACAGGATTTAATAATATAACCATAGTTGCAGGAATAAAAAGATCGGCACTCAAAGATGTAATTCAATGAAAGAGATAAAAAGATAAATCCGATGGAAAATTCTTTTTGAAATTTCGTATCATGCTCTAAATTAAAAATCTAAATTTCGAATAATATGAAATATTTGTTTTTATTCTGGATTATTTTTACTGCCTCTTTGGAATTAATTGGTCAGGATAGCTGGAGCATAGCTGCAAAAGACACATCCAATTACAACCCTGGATTTCTGGGAAATGGCTATATTGGCGTTCGGACGAACAGAATTGGCATAAAAACAAACGAGGTTTTTATAAATGGTATCTATGATACCGCCTTTGGCGATATGCCACGCTTTATCGCATACTACAAACCATTGGACATTAATGTAATAATTAAAGGCAAGGGAGAATTGGTTTTTGGGAAAGAGGTTAAAAATTGGAAGCAGACCTTAAACCTAAAAGAAGGTATCTTATATACAGAGTATAAATATGCAGGTGTTTTAGGATTGCATAATAAACTTATGGCCTTGCGCAGTAACCCCATGAGTGTAATGAATTGCGTTGAATTCGAAGCACTTGAAGATATTGAATTGACTATTGAAAACAAAGTTGAATTTCCTGACAGGAGCAGTGTAAAAAGTTTATACTCACCAGTGGCCGAATACAAATTGTTTCAAAGTTATGTTTACCCGATAGCAGACGATCCCAAGCCAATCCAGAAAAACCCAATAATGTACACGCTAATCCCTACCTTATCGGGTAAAGATTGTATTGCCGGAGCAAACACCTATTATTTTCCATCGGACATTCCTGATATTAAGTACGAAAAGCTCGCAAACAGTCATAAAACATATTTCGATTTAACTTTAAAAAAGGGGCAAAAATATACCTTTTGCCTTGTAGGTTCATATATGCATTCGGGCTTAACTAATGACCCTTTAAGTGATGCTTTACGTGCGTGTGCACGTGAATACGACAGAGGTTTTGAATCGATAATAGATCAACATAAGAAGAAATGGGCTGAACTTTGGAAAAGCGATATTGAAATAGAAGGAGATGACGATGCTCAAAGAGATATAAGGGTTGCCCTGTATTCGCTATACTCTTCAATAACCGCAGGTAGTGGCTTAAGTATACCACCATGCGGCCTTTCGAACGATGGGTGGGGCTCGCATATATTCTGGGATGCCGAAATTTGGATGTTTCCTCCATTATTACTTATGCAACCTAGTTTTGCGCAATCTATGCTCGATTTTAGAATTAATACCGTGCCTCAATGCAAGAAAAGAGCGTCATTCTTTGGTTTCAAGGGAATCATGTTCCCATGGGAATCGGATATGACAGGAAATGAATGTTGCCCGGTATCGTATAAATTAGATATGAACGAACATCACGTAACGGCCGATGTGGGAATTGGCTTTTGGAATTATTACAGGGCTACTCAAGATAAGAATTGGCTTCAAAACAAAGGTTACCCAATGTTGAAAGATATTGCCGATTTTTGGACAAGCCGTGTAACGGTTGACGAACAAGGTAAATATCATATTTCAAACACCATTGGACCGGACGAATATCATGAAAATATTGATGACAATGCCTTTACAAACGGGGCGGCCAAAGCATGTTTAAACGCTGCAATTAAATCGGCCCAAATTTTAAATATAACCCCTAATCCCGATTGGCAAAAAGTGTCTGACAGCCTTGTTATTTTAAAAGCGCCCGAAGGGCACACTCTTCAATTTAAAGGATATAAGGGCGATAAGATAAAACAGGCCGATGTGAACCTGTTGTCGTACCCTTTGGATATTATTTCAAATAAAGACCAGATATTAAAAGATTTACATTATTACGAACCACGTATCGACAGTGTTTGGGGACCAGCAATGGGCCGTTGTATCCTTGCCACGCTTCATGCCCGGTATGGAAATGTTGAAAAAGCTTATGAGTTATTTCGAAAATCGTACCAACCCAATTTAAGAAAACCATTTTACTTCATTTCGGAAATGCCAGGTAATACTAATAATTTGACCTTTTGTACCGGCTACGGCGGTATGCTGCAATCAGTTATTTATGGGTTTGGCGGGTTTAAAATTACCGATAAGGGAATTATTCAAGAAGAAGTTAGATTGCCTAAAAAATGGACTAAACTTACAATTAAGGTAAATGGTAAAGAATACAGTAAATCTCAGAAATTTTAATTCTACATTAACAAAGGAAAACCTGAAAAGTAATTTTATATATAGGCAGGGTTGAAGGAATAAATAAAATCCAACCTGAAAAATTAAAAAAAACTAAAAAGATGAAAAACACCTACACTATTATTTATTTATTCCTGATTGGAATATCGAGTATTTTTTTTACTGGATGTACAAATAAAACACAAATGACACTTAACAGAGACCGGCTTTTTGATGATGATTGGAAATTCCTTCGCGACAGCATTTCGGGTGCAGAACTGCCTTCTTTCGATGATTCTAAATGGCGTATTCTGGATCTGCCTCACGATTGGAGCATCGAGGACCTTCCCGGAAGTACAAGTGACAAGCAAATCGGACCATTTTCAAAAGATAGCCCTGGACAGTTTGCAACTGGTCATACCATTGGAGGTATTGGTTGGTATCGGAAACATTTTACACTTGATATCGCCGACTCCGGGAAATCTTTGAGCTTGCTTTTCGAGGGCATTTTAAACGAATCGGATATTTGGCTCAATGGCAAACATTTAGGTTTTCATCCCAACGGATATACTTCGTTTGTGTATGACTTATCTCCTTTTCTTAATCCGGCCGGACAGCCGAATCTGCTGGCGGTCAGGGTGAAAAACATTGGGAAAACCAGCCGCTGGTATAGTGGTTCAGGAATTTACCGTCATGTTTGGCTTTCAGTAACTGACCCAATTCATATCGAACCCTGGGGAGTCTGTGCAACTACACCCTTAGTATCCAAAGATGATGCAAAAGTGAAATTGACTGTTTCTATTGAAAACAGCTCAGATAAAAACGAACAAATTCAAATTATAACTAAGCTGATAAATGTCGATGGATTATCAGTAGTAAATTTAACAACTAACGCAGATATTAATGCCAAAGCAAAAACAGAAATCTTACAAGAATTGAACGTAAATTCACCACAATTGTGGTCTCCAGCTTCACCATCATTATATATTGTTGAGATAGAACTTAAAAAGGGAAATAAGACAATTGATAAATATAGTCTAAAAGTAGGTATTCGGAGTATAACTTACAATGTAGAAAAGGGACTTCAAATTAATGGCGAAACTATAAAACTACGCGGAGGGTGTATGCATCAGGACAATGGTATTCTGGGTTCAGTTGCCATTGACCGGGCTGAAGGACGACGGGTGGAAATCATGAAGGCAAACGGGTTTAATGCCATCCGATGCAGTCATAATTTACCTTCGCCTAAGTTTCTGGATGTTTGCGACAGCCTTGGTATGCTGGTAATTGATGAATGTTTCGATGTATGGATAAACCCTAAAGTACCGCAGGATTACAGCCTTTATTTTAAAGAATGGTGGCAAAAAGATTTGGAATCAATGCTTGTCAGGGATCGCAACCATCCAAGTATAATGATGTGGAGCGTTGGAAACGAGCTTAAAGAACGAGCCTACCCTGAAGGTTTGGCTATTACCAAACAAATACTTGATGTGATACATAAATATGACTTAAGCCGACCAACTACTGAAGCTATTCATGAATTTTTGGCTTCGGTAGGAGATGTGCATCCCTGGGACTATACCATTCCTGCTTTTGCTTTGGTTGATATTGGCGGGTATAATTACCCATGGCGTTTTATGGAAAACGATCACAAACGATTTCCCAACCGGTTGATGATGACTACCGAATCCTTTCCGGTTGATATGTTTGACATTTGGGAACAAATCAAGAATAGTCCACACAACATTGGCGATTTTGTGTGGACGGGGATGGACTATCTTGGAGAATCAGGTATTGGACATGTTTCAAGAGAAAATGAAAATGTAAATTATGCTGCCGGGAATTTTGGAAGGGGCTGGCCTTATTTTGTATCAGGTAGTGGCGATATAGATATTTTAGGGTTTAAAAAACCACAATCGTATTACCGCGATATAGTTTGGGGTCGTAGCCAGTTGGAGATCGGGGTTCAAACTCCTGATTCTTTGGGAAGAAAGCAATTAATAAGTCTATGGGGCTGGTACGATGAAATCCCATGCTGGACATGGCCAGGTTTCGATGGAAAGAAAATTACGGTCGATGTTTACACCAGATGTACATCAGTCAGACTTGAATTGAACGGCAAAGTAATTGGTGAGAAAAAAGTAACTGCCAACTATAATGAGGATAAGCGAACGGGCGATTATAACATGAAATTTATCCCTAAAACTCAACTAACCGCTCAGTTCGAAATTCCATATGAAGCTGGTGAATTAAAAGCAATTGGCCTGGTAGACGGAAAAGAAGTTGTTTCTAAAATACTCAAAACTGCCGGGGCTCCTAAAAAACTTGTGTTAACAGTCGACCGGAACAAAATAAAAGCCGACAGAAATGATCTGGCCTATGTAACCGTTGAAGTGGCCGATGAAAATGGGAACATCATTCCAAATGCAAATATTCCGGTAAACTTTACCATTGAAGGCGATGGAGAACTGGCTGCTGCCGGCAATGCAAGTCCAAACCAGATGACCAGTTTCAAACAGCCAAAATGCAAACTCTATCAGGGCAAAGCCATTGTGATCCTTCGGCCTTCCAGAAAATCCGGAAATATTAATTTGAAAGCAGAAAGTAGCGGTCTTATTCCTGCATCGGTTATTGTAGCAACTTTTTAATACAGAAATCTATAACTTTAGTAAAATGATTTCTAAATTTTCAGGACTATTCTTCATCGTTCTTTTCCTGATTTCAGGAATTGTTGATCTGAATTGTCAGGCTCAGACAGTTGAAAATACATTTTGTAATCCGTTAAACCTGAATTACAGATTTATGACCGAATTACCATCCCGTCGCGAAGCTGCCGATCCGGTAATTCAGTTGTTCAAGGGAAAATACTACTTGTTTGCTTCTAAATCAGGTGGTTATTGGTTTTCAAACAATTTACTGAACTGGAAATACAGGCCGTCAACCACTTTGCCGGTTGAAGAATATGCACCAACAGTAGCCGAAATTAACGATACCATATTTTTTGTTTCATCAAACAATGTAAAATGCACCATTTTTTATACTACGAATCCACTGGACGACAATTGGAAAATTTACAACAATCACTTTTCACTTGGTGTTACCGATCCGGCGATTTTCAAGGATGATGATAACCGGGTTTATTTGTACTATGGCTGTTCGAATGTCGATCCGATTTATGGAATTGAACTGAATGGTAAGAAACAACTTGATACCATCGGAAAACCTGTATTTTGTATCGGCCATAACCGTGAAACTTATGGTTGGGAAGAGAACGGCGAATTAAATGACAATGTACTCGAAAAAGGCTGGAATGAAGGAGCATGGATGATAAAACATGATGGAAAATATTATCTTGAATATGCCTCACCTGGAACCCAGTTTAAAAACTATGGCGATGGCGTTTATGTTTCGGACAAACCACTTGGGCCATTTAAATACATGGAAAACAGTCCATTCGCATACAAACCCGGTGGATTTATTGGAGGAACAGGTCATAGCTGCACGTTTGCCGACAAATATGGAAATTATTGGCATGTTACAACCATGACCATCTCAGTCAGGCACATGTTTGAACGTCGGCTTGGCTTATTCCCGGCAGCATTTGATGAGGATGGGGTTTTACGGACATTTATGGCTTTTGGCGATTACCCGATAAGGATTCCAGACCACAAAATAGATTATTCCAAGGAAAGTATGGATCCTGAATGGATGTTATTGTCATATAATAAGCCTGCAAAAGCTTCCTCAACCGCCGATGGATTTCAGGTAAAAAATGCGTTTGATGAAAATATTCGTACCTGGTGGTCGGCCAAGACCGGTAACCGGAATGAATGGATAAGTGTTGACCTCGGAAATTCCTATACGGTTAATTCCATACAGGTGAATTTTGCCGATGAGGGTTTTAATCGAACTAATTTGGATGGTGAAATTTTTTACCAGTATAAACTATTTGCGTCTGAAAATGAAAAAGATTGGGTACTAATTGAGGACAAAAGCAAGAATCAGACTGATGCTCCACATGATTTTATTATTTTAAACAAGCCAGTTAAAGCGCGATATGTAAAAATCACCAATGAAAAAGCAGTTCAAGGTAACTTTTCTATCTCAGGATTCAGGATTTTTGGAAAGGGAGATGGTGTTCAACCACAGGTAGCAGAAAATTTGTCAGTTATCCGGGATAAAACTGATGGAAGAAAAGCAAAAGTCAGCTGGTCTAAAGTTTTAAATGCAACAGGCTATGTAGTGAATTACGGTACTGAAAGAAACAAGCTGTACACTTCAGTGATTGTTTATGGATCAGATTTTCTGCAGCTTACCGGATTGAATAAAAATAGTGCATACTATTTCAGTATGGATACTTTTAACGAAAATGGAATCGTAAAAGGTACAGAAGTAAAAGGACCATACTAACCCCGGAGACAAATTAATTTTTATTAACAACCAAATAATTACCTATACTGAATAAAATAAGAAAAATATGAAACGATTATCAATCCTTCTAATCTTATTCCTTGGTGCAATGGTAAGTTATTCACAGGTTGAGACCAACCATCCTAAAAATGGTTTGACCATCCAACTTTTCAGTAATGGAACATGGAGCTACAAAACCAAAACAGGAAGTTGTACGGATGACCGAGATGGAAAAACATACAAGACAGTAAGTATTGGAACACAAATATGGATGGCAGAGAATCTTGCTTTTAAGGCAGACAGTGGATGTTGGGCTTTTGGAAACGATATTGCCAACGTTAGTAAATACGGTTATTTATATACCTGGAATACGGCTCGAAATAGTTGCCCCAAAGGCTGGCATTTGCCAAGCGACGATGAGTGGACTATTTTAGTGAACTATCTTGGGGGAGAAGATGTTGCAGGGATAAAACTTAAAAATATCGCCTACTGGCAAGTTGTCGATAGCATCCACAGTACTAATGAAAGCGGTTTCACAGGTTTGCCCGGTGGTTATCGTTTGTGTAACGATGGCACTTTTGGTAAGGCAGGAAAAGATGGCATTTGGTGGAGTGGAACAGATTATAACAATGAAAATGCCTGGCGGCATGATTTGTATTTCAGCGATAATAAAATGTATAGATGGTTCAGTAATAAGGAAAACGGATTTAATGTACGTTGTATAAAGGATTAATATTCAGTTGATAGGTGTTTTAGTGTAAAAAAATAAATTTAATAAAAATGAAAAATGTAATTGGAATTGGCTTAATAGCTGCGTTTACTTTTAGTTGCAATTCACCCAAAGTAAATTGGGTTTCAACAACCGCAAGCAATCCATGGGTGAACGAAAAACCTGTGAATTTTGAACAGGTTGACACAACAAAATCGTTTGATATTACAGTTTTAACCCGCAATAAAGCCCAAATTATTGATGGCTTTGGCGGTTGCTTCAATGAATTGGGATGGGATGCCCTTCAAATGCTCGATACAGCCAAACAAAATGAAGTAATGAAAGGTCTTTTTACTCCCGAAGGACTGAATTTTAACATCTGCCGGATGTCCATCGGAGCTAACGATTATTCACGAAGCTATTATTCGTTGAATGATTCTGTCGGCGATTTCGAAATGAAGTATTTTAACATCGATCGCGATAAAAAAGATCTTGTTCCCTATATTAAACAAGCAATGCAATACAATCCGCAACTGAAAATCTGGGGATCTCCCTGGACACCACCGGCCTGGATGAAACTGAACAAGCATTATGCTACTTTGGCAGATCCTAAATACAACGATCTTCCGGTAAACACTCCGGGAATATCGAAATTTACCATGGAAAGCAATTACCTGAAAGCCTATGCTACATACTTTGTTAAATATGTTCAGGCCTATCGCAGCGAAGGAATTAACGTTTATGCCATTCATCCTCAAAATGAAATCAGCGCTAGCCAAATTTTCCCAAGTTGTTTGTGGAATGCCAAAGAACTCAATGTGTTTATTGGTGAGTACCTCGGACCAGAATTCGAAAAGCAAAAACTGGATGCTGAAATCTGGTTGGGAACCATTAACGATCCGTCATTTGCAAAAATGGACAGCATTTTGGGGAACAGCGCTTCAGCAAAATATATTAAGGGTGTTGGTTATCAGTGGGCCGGGCAAAAAGCGATTGGTGAAACACACCAAAAGTATCCGGAGTTGAAATTGATGCAATCTGAAAATGAATGTGGCGACGGTTCGAACGACTGGGCAGCGGCACAACATACCTGGGGCCTGATGAAGCATTATTTTAATAATGGCGCTAACTCATATATGTATTGGAATATGATGCTCGAAAAAGATGGAATAAGTGTTTGGGGATGGAAACAAAATGCAATGATTTCAATCAGCAAATCCGGCAAATTGGTTTATAACCCTGAATACTATCTGATGAAACACCTGAGTCACTTCATTAAACCGGGAGCGCGTTTGCTTAAAATCGGCGATGTCAATGCACTTTCGTTTGTTAATCCCGATGGTGAAATTATTATTTTGGTTGAGAATCCATTAAAAGAAACTTCTGTTAAAACAATACGGATAGATGATAAACAAATTAATCTTTCACTTAAACCCGAATCTTTCAATACGGTTTCCTTCCATCTTTAACCTAAAAAATCAAAAATAAATAAATGAATAGGTACACCATATCACTGTTCTTTTGTTCAATTATTCAAGCCTTGTTCATTTTTGGTACGTCCGGCCAAAATAAGTCAAACGATAAAACAGGATTAATTCCGGATATTCCTAACCCATCTCCTGATTATTACTGTACCTGGCAAACGCAGCAATACTATACCAGCGCTGGCGGATCAGGGGTACAGCGGGCAAATATTATTGAAGCGAATATGTTTGGGAAGCTGGCATATCAATCGTGGACCGATTTTTACCCAAACGCCAGAGCCGATTTGTATTTTGTGATGGACGACAGCTGGGACATTCCCTTAGCTGGAGATCAGACCGGTTATTTTGGAAGTCTTATCCTTAATGGTGAAAGGTTCCCAGACTATGCTAAAGCCGGAATTTCGAATCAGGATGCTTTAAAGAATTTAAATAATGCCATAAAGAACAAGGGTTGGAAAGGACTTGGTGGCTGGGTTTGTGCGCAGGAGGCGCCAGGTTTTATTAATGGAATGTCGCCGCAGGAATACTGGACAGAAAGGGCGAAATGGGCAAGCTATTCTGGTTTTACCTATTGGAAAGTGGACTGGGGCAAGAAAATTTACGACTATAAATTCCGAAAAATGCTGACTGATATTGCCCACCAATATGCACCAAACCTGACAGTCGAAAATGCACAGAACGATAGTGTTATTCCAGTCAGTGATGTGTTCCGGACTTATGACGTGCCTGCCATCCTGTCGATCCCGATGACCATGAAGAAACTAAAAAACACCTTGCCTTTTATCCCCGAAAATGGATATAAGGGACTTATTTGTGCCGAGGATGAAGTGTATATTGCCGCTGCATTGGGATGCACCATGGGTGTGATGCGGCATCCGATGGCAGGCAATCTTCCAAATGGAAAACCCGACCCATCTTTTCCTGAAATACATCGAAACATCAAAACAAAAATCGATGAAGTGACCCGAGCTGTCAGATGGCACAGGATTGCACCAGCTTTTGCTGTAAACACATCAGAAACATATATTGATTCGGTGAAACTAAAAGATTCCTGGAATATCGAAAATATGTCATCTGAAATAGAACCCTGGTGGTTCGAGTCCTGGACGGGTTTTAAAAAAATCGGGAATGTTATTTCCGAATCAGGTCCTGCAAGGATTAGCAGAGGGATAGCGTTACCGTTGGTAAAGCCCGATGAAAATGGCGATGTTCCGTTCGTTGTTGCAGCGAAAAATCCCAACGGCGTCGTATCGGTAGCTACACTTGGCAGAACAGTCAAGCGGAAATACTGGACTCCGCTGTCTGATGTTACAATTCAGTCAGGCAAAGCAACAACTTTTGGAATATTCGGCACCTATCGAAACCTGATTCTCGATACGGATTTGAATTTGAGAAAAGTAGTGATAAAAGCTCAGGATTTAGCAGGTGTTCAGGTAAAGGATATTACTTCGAAAGTGAAAATAAGTAAGAACAAACTCACAATTCCAGGTTCTTTGATCACAAAAACCGGAACTGGCGAACAGACAAACGGGGATACGTCGGATCCCGGATTGATATTGGTAATCACCGAAGTCAATTAACTTAATCTCAGGCAAATAGCTATTTTATGAAAACACACATTTATTTATTTTTTGCTTTTCTCATGTTCGTTTCTTGTACCAGCAAGAAATACGAATTGCGGGAAACCATTAATTTAAACGGGAAATGGGATATTGAGGAAAGCTCAACCATTAATTTGCCTGAAAACTACACACATACCTGCATTGTGCCAGGATTGGTCGACATGGCCGTACCTTCCTTTGACAGTGTGGGGGTAAAATATCCTAAACGCAATTTTTATAACTATCACCGCAATTTTGAGTTGCCCCAGGATTTGCCTTCCGTGGTATTGCTAAAAGTACACAAAGCTGCATACGGAACGAGGGTTTTTATTAACGGTCAAGAAGTTGGCTATAATCCTTTTTGCTTTACCCCGGGTCTTTTCGACATCAGAAAATTCTTAATACCGGGAAAGAAAAACGATATTACACTCCAAATAGGCGCTTATCTTGACAATATTCCTGATTCGATACCAAACGGTCGCGATTTTGAAAAAATTAAATACATAGCCGGGGTTTATGACAAGGTTGAAATCATTCTTTCAGGTTTTCCATACATCCAAAATGTTCAGGTGGTACCCGATATAAAACTCAAACAGATCAGAGTTGTTGCAGAAATAGAAAGCGATAAGGATTCCTCCGGTTTTTGTTTAAACTACCTTGTTAATGAAGCTAAATCGGGAAATAAGGCAGGACAAGGAATCACACCTTCACAATCGCTTAAAAAAGGAATGAATAAACTTGATTTTACTATCCCGATAAACAATTGCAAACTATGGTCGCCAGAAGACCCCTTTCTTTATAGTCTTAGCATTTCGACAGGCAGCGATTCAAAGACTGAACGCTTTGGAATGAGAAGTTTCCGTTTCGATAAGGAAAAGAAAATTGCGCTACTGAATGAAAAACCTTATGCCATGTTAGGTACAAACGTGTGTCTTTACCGTTTCTTTGAAGATCCATCCAGAGACGCGTTACCCTGGAATTACGACTGGGTGAAGAAGTTGCATTTGAGGTTTAAGGAAATGAACTGGAATTGTATTCGTTATTGCATTGGCTTTCCTCCGGAGCAATGGTATGAGATTGCAGATGAAACAGGTTTTTTAATTCAGGATGAATACCCATTGTGGACATCAAAGGATTCTTTGCTTAATAGCCATGTGAACACAAATTCTCTTATTGTTGAGTACACACGTTGGATGCGTGAGCGATGGAACCACCCATGTGTGGTAATCTGGGATGCTCAAAATGAATCCGTTACAGGCAAGACAGGTGAAGCTTTAACAAAAGTGCGTGGGCTTGACCTATCGACCCGCCCGTGGGACAATGGTTATGCCGCACCACAGTCGGAAACAGATTGTATTGAATCACACCCGTATTTGTTTGTGGAATACCAGAATTGGTGGAACAATAAGCCCAGACCCGAACCCGCAATTGGTTATATGAAAGATTTCTTCGATACCATACGCATACCCAACAATGGTCCAAACGAACTAAGTCCATCAAAAAGTGGTCGCTACAATAACCCTGTAGTAATAAACGAATATGACTGGCTATGGATCAACCGCGATGCTACCCCGACAACTTTAACAGATAAAATTTATTCTTTATTATTTAAATGTGATACCTGCACAAACGATCAAATAAGGATTATACACGCTGATAATGTCGGAGTACTGACAGAATACTGGCGTTGCCACAGATCTGCCGCTGCCATAATGCACTTTTGTGGTCTTGGCTATTCACGCAGTTCTCAACCTCGCGGACAAACAAGTGATAATTTCATCGACATTAAAAATCTGGAATTTGACCCTTGGTTTTACAAAATCGCAAAAAATAAATTTGTTCCATTATGTATTATGATCGACAAATGGGATAAAACTTACAAAGCAGGCGAATTGGTTGTGCCGGTTTATGTCATCAACGATTTGCAAAACAATTGGGAGGGTCAATTATCGATTTCTGTTAAAAATGGCAAAACCCAAATCAAGTCCTATTCTGCTAAACTTAATATCGAACCCAATGGAAAAACAATTCAAAGATTTAAAATAAATATACCCGATACTCCGGCTAATTATGAAATGGAAGCTCAGGTAATTTTTAAAAATGATACGATAAAAAGTAACAGAAAATTCAGTGTGTTGTGAAATAAGAACGAAGACATTAAAAAAATACAAGATTATGAAGATTTACAGTTTGCTTTTACTTTGCCTTTTCAATGGTGCTATGGCGCAGGTGCAGCCATTGCCGGAACTTACATCCGAAAATGTAACAAAATACACCCGAATTTGCCGCGAAAATATTTACAAGGATATGAAAGGCATGTATCGCGAAAAGGGGAAAGCCATGAAATATCCGTTTCTTGCACCTGGCAGTCAGGCATATCTTGATATGATGTGGGATTGGGATTCGTGGTTAAGCGATATTGCACTCCGACAAATATTGCTCGAAAACGGCAACGACAAGGACCGTCAGGAAGCACTTGCTTATGAAAAAGGTTGCGTACTCAACTTTTTAGATTTTAGCGGCTTAGAAGGTTACATACCCGAATATATGCTGCGCGATGATAAAACAGGAAGCGAACGAAGGCCAAAAAATTATACCGACTGGAACATGCAAAAACCAGTATTGGCGCAACATGCAGCGTTTATCGTTAAAACAAATGGAGGTGATGCCGAATGGTTAAGGGAATCATTTTTTGGTTTGCAATCATTTGAAAACAACTACCTTAGCCATTACCGTAACGAACCAACCGGCCTGCTTTTCTGGGCAACTGATGGCGGCATAGGGGTTGATAATGATCCGTGTACCTTTGGACGGCCTTATAAAAGTTCCGGTTCAATCTTTCTCAATTGCCTTATGTACAAAGAAATGCTATCAATGGTATATCTGGCTGATCAGTTAAACCTTCATGAAATAGCATTAGGATACCAAAAATATGCCGAAGAATTTAAAGCTTCTATTCAAAAAAACTGCTGGGACGAGCGCAATGGGTTTTACTACAGTGTTGACCTGAACCTTATTCGTCATAAACCTGAAACGCATGGCTGGTTACATACAGGTAGTCCTCTTTCATGGGATTGTCTGATCCAACGCATTGATGTATGGTCCGGATTCCTGGCCATGTGGGCAGGAATTGCCGAACCTGATCAGGCAAAAAGAATGGTTGAAGAAAACTATAAGAACACCAAAACTTTTAATTCAGCTGCAGGGGTTAGATCGCTCTCGAAACTCGAAAAAATGTACACTATAAAAGCATCGGGCAATCCATCATGCTGGCTCGGGCCTGTGTGGATTAACGCCAATTACCTTACCTGGAAAGGTTTGGTAAAATATGGCTATGCTGAAGAGGCCAGAGACCTTGCCAAAAAAACAATCGTGGTACTTGGTTCCGACTATGAACGCTATGGAGCTTTACATGAGTATTACCAGCCCGAGAACGGACAGCCTGTTTTAAACAAAGGGTTTCAAAACTGGAACTTTCTGGTTTTAAATATGGCGGCCTGGCTCGAAGGTAAACAGGTTATTGAAGAGTTTTGATGAACAATTTAGGACGACTTCTTCTAATTGTGATTGCCATAGTTTGAAGGATAAAAACTTAATAAGGTTAAATGAATATTTGTATTATCAATCAAAATCTTAATAGTATGAAAAAAATCTTCCTGTTTTCAGTCGTAATAATTGCTGCGACTTGCTGTTACGGACAAAAAATTTACCATGCTAGTCTTTTAATCGATGCGAAGGCTGGAGTTGGCGAAACACCATTCTGGCATCCCGGTGAGAAAAAACTCTACTGGATAGATGTTGATAAAAAAACATTAAACACATTCGACCCAGTATCCAAATCTGAAAATCACTTTTCACTTGAGAAAATGCCGGGAACAGTAGTGCCAATTGATACCGGAGGCGTGGTTGTAGCATTGAGAGATGGAGTTTATACATTAAATCTGAAAACAAATGCGTTTAAACTACTGGTTGCTCCCGAAAAAGATCTTCCTGACAATTGGTTGAACGATGGGAAATGCGATCCCGCCGGCCGGTTCTGGGTAGGCAGTATGGGGCCGAAATATAAAGCTTCGCTCTACCGAATTAATTCTTCAGGAAAATGCGACAAAATGCTCGCCAGCATTACAATTTCAAACGGGATAGTTTGGTCGTTAGATAATACAAAAATGTACTACATCGATTCGCCAACCATGGAAGTTCGACAGTTTGATTATGATAATTCAACCGGAAACATTTCAAATCCCAAGGCAGTTATCAAATTTCCTGAAGGAGTTGGTTCTCCGGATGGAATGGCAATCGATACAAATGGAAAACTTTGGATAGCGCACTGGGGAGGGGCATGTGTCAGTTGCTGGGATCCGAATACCGGGAAAATGATTGCAAAAGTGGAAGTTCCGGCACAGAATGTTACAGCTTGTGCTTTCGGTGGCAAAAATCTCGAAACCCTTTACATTACAACCACCAGTCTGTTTACCGACGAAGCATCCCAGAAAAAATTCCCAAACAGAGGAGGTGTTTTTGTTGTTAACACCGGAGCAAAAGGGATTCCAACGAATTATTTTAAAACCAAATAAATTAAATATCATGGATCGTAGAAAAATGATTAAAAATGTGGCAGGAGCGACAGCCGTTACAGCATTAGGAGCTTCTTATAGCAATCTTTATGCAAATGAGTCGGCTAATACGAAGCTGAAAGGTAATATCCATCATTCGGTCTGCCGCTGGGTCTTTGGTGACATCCCTCTTGACAAACTTGCTGAGGCATGCATAGATATGGGAATAGGAGCTATTGATCTTCTCGATGAAAAGGACTGGGACTTTGTAAACAAAGCCGGATTGAAATGTTCAATGGGCAATGTAACAGATTATGGTATAACCAAAGGATTTAACAGGCTCGAATACCATGATAAACTGATTTCCGATTATACTTCCATAATTCCCAGGGCCGCAGCAGCAGGTGTGCAAAACCTGATCTGCTTCTCCGGAAACAGCGATGGACAAACGGACAACGACGGACTGATCAATTGCGCAATCGGGTTACGTAAAATTATGCCTGTAGCCGAAAAATATGGGGTTTCGTTGATCATAGAACTTCTGAACACCAATGATCATAAGGATTACCAGTGTTGCAAAACATCTTGGGCTTATGCACTTTGCGAAATGGTCGGATCAGAAAGACTCAAAATTCTGTACGATATCTACCACATGCAGATTATGGAAGGCAATATTATCGACACCATAAATAAATATCATCAATATATTGGCCATTATCATACAGGTGGGGTTCCTGGCCGACATGAAATTGATGAAACTCAGGAACTTTTTTATCCTGCCATTATGAGAGCCATCGTTAAAACAGGATATAAAGGCTATGTTGCCCAGGAGTTTATTCCTTTGCAGGAAAATAAACTGGAAGCACTTCGGAAAGGGGTAGCAATATGTGATGTGTAAAAAACAGCACTAATAATTGTTTTATTAAATAAACGCCATAATTAATTTTACACGTATGAAACATCCATGATTAATCTTAACACACAAGGTGATGATTATAATTGGATGTTCCATCTGACCTTAAAAAACAAAATATTAACAGATGAAATATCCTTTATTCTTTTTATTCCTGTTAAGTACCAGCGCTTTTTCGCAAAATCAAAATTCATTCTTTCGTCCTGAAAAAATGATCGAAACTGGTGTTTATTACTATCCCGAGGCATGGCCTGAGGAACAATGGGCACGCGACTTTAAAAACATGAAGGCAATGGGTTTTGAATTCACCCATTTTGCTGAGTTCGCGTGGTCAAAAATGGAACCTGAAGAAGGTAAATATAACTTTGAATGGCTCGATAAAGCAGTTGATTTGGCTGCTAAAGAAGGCTTAAAGGTAATTATGTGTACTCCAACCCCAACACCACCTGTCTGGTTGGTCAGGAAATACCCTGAAGTTCTTATTGTTGATGAGAACGGACAAAGGGCGCAACATGGAACCCGCGAGCATTATTCCTGGAGTAGTAAAAAATACAGGGAACTTACTGAAGGTATTGTTACTCAGTTGGCTAAACGATATGGAAGCGATAAACGTATCTGGGGATGGCAAATTGATAATGAGCCTTCGCATAATAGCGACTATAATCCGGAAGCCAGGATAAACTTTATTGAGTGGTTGAAAAAAAAATATGGAACAATCGATAAGCTGAACAATGTTTGGGGAACCGTATTTTGGAGCGGTACTTATAATAATTTCGAACAAATTGAATTACCAAAAGGTCTGGGTCTGGCAAGTCCAAACCAGGTGTTGGACTTTAAAAGATTTTGCGCCGATGAATGTGCCTCATATATAGGGTTTCAGAATAAAGTCCTGAGAAAATACATATCGGAAGAGCAATTTGTCACCTCGAACTTTATGGGTTTCTACTGGACAACCGACCCCTGGCGTAACCGTGACCTGGATTTTATTTGTTATACGGTATATCCGGTTGGTGGGTTTTCAGACGGATTGGGAGATCAGGGTTTTAGAGTCGGCGACCCATACCAGATTTCCTGGGCCAACGATTTCTTCAGGCCTCTTAAAGGTGTAACCGGCGTTATGGAACTCCAACCCGGCCAGGTGAATTGGGGTAATTATAATACACAACCTCTTCCCGGAGCCGTAAGGGCATGGCTTTGGAATGTATTCGCCGGTAATCTGAGTTTTGTTTGCTCGTACCGGTATCGTCAACCGCTTTTTGGAAGCGAGCAGTACCACAATGCAATGGTAAATACCGATGGTGTAACTCAAACCACAGGGGGTAAAGAATACGCTACATTTATTGCTGAAGTAAAAAAGCTTAGGGAACTATATAATCCGAAAGTGAAAGTGCCTGCCAATTATGAAAAAAGAAAAACCGCAGTTCTGTTTAATCGCGATATATTATGGAACATGGATATTCAAAAACAAACTTATCAATGGAATTATACAGGACACATGGCAAAGATTTATAATATTATCAAATCGTTTACAGTGCCTGTGGATATTATTCCTGATAGTATTGACCTTAAAGGGTATAATGTTGTAGTTGCACCTGCTTATCAATTGTTGGACAGTGCTTTGATTCAAAAATGGAAAAAGTATGCAGAAAATGGCGGCAATTTGATACTCACTTCACGCACCGGGCAAAAGGATAGAAACGGACGTTTTTTTGAAGCATCGTGGGCAAAACCAATTCAGGAATTAATTGGAGGAAAGGTATTGTTTTTTGATGTGCTCCCGGGTAACCGGATTGCAAAGGTAGTATCGGGCGACTCTGTTTACAACTGGAATATTTGGGCAGATATTCTGGAGCCATACAAAGTTACTGAGGTTTGGGCCAAATATGCCGATCAGTATTATGCCGGTAAAGCCGCGGTTACATATAGAAAGCTGGGCAAAGGTTCAGTTACCTATATCGGGCCTGAAACCAATGACAGTAAACTTGAAAAAGAGGTTCTGAAAAAAGTATATCAAAATGCCAGTATTCCCATTCAGGAGCAAGCTGAAGGGGTTGTGGTGCATTATCGCGATGGTTTCTGGGTTGCAATTAACTATTCCCCAAATAAAATTCATGTAAATATTCCTTCTAATGCCAAAATTGTGATTGGCACAAGCGACATCGAACAGGCAGGTGTTGTGGTTTGGGCTGAACAATAAAACCTAATTCAAGGTGTAACCAATGCCATCTTTGGAATTGTACTGTAAATTAAAAAATTGATAAACAATAGAAATCACTTTGCTATGAAAACCAAGTTTATGCTCTTAATTGCAATATTCGTTATAACCTCACTATCAATTTTTGGGCAAACCAATCGCCAGCCTGTGGATTACGTTAATATGTTTACAGGCACATCAAATTCGCGTTGGATGTTAGGCCCATACGCGGGTGTTCCTTACGGTATGGTGCAACTTGGCCCCGACAACCAGGAATCGGGCTGGATGGCAGGATATGAATACTCAATCAGCAATGTTACAGGGTTTAATCATATTCATGCATGGACTATGACAGGCCTAATGGTAATGCCAGCTACACAAGATTTTACGAAAGACGAGGGTGCAAGTTCTAAACCTTATCGGGGAGCAACAGCCGGTTTTCATTCGCGCATATTTAAAGAAACAGAGAAAGCTTCGCCCGGTTACTATTCCTGCGAACTTTACGATGCCAGTTGCAAAGCCGAACTCACTGCTACAACACATTGCGGCTTTCATAAATATACCTTTAATG
>Ga0209511_1000825_pt1 | contig 28921 bp, 21 predicted proteins | sample SSSSmetaG_FD_184141 | JGI IMG/M metagenome (GOLD analysis project Ga0209511, IMG submission 184141) | Glacier valley bacterial and archeal communities from Borup Fiord, Nunavut, Canada, to study Microbial Dark Matter (Phase II) - ​SSSS... | ecosystem: Environmental > Aquatic > Freshwater > Ice >... | reverse complement strand
CGCGGGCGCGCCAGGGGCCGGCCAGCCCCAGCAGGCCCGCCAGCGCCGGCAGCTCCGTTAGCCCGTGCAGGCGGCCGCGCAGCTCGGGCTGCCGGAAGTTGCGGGCTGAAAAGGCCACGTCGAGCCGCCCGGCCGGCGAGAGGATGCGGCACTCGGTCAGGGTCAGCGACATAGTTTCGGGCCGGTGGCCGGGGCCATTGTCGAAGGTGCCGGTCAGGTTCCAGTCGTCGATGCGGCGCGCTGGGTCGGGCCAGCGCACCCGCGCGCCGCGCAATCGGAAGCCGAACACGACGTGCGGACGCACCCGTGGCCCGCTCAGCCCACTCAGCTCGTAGCGAATGTGGGCCTGGCTGGGGCTGCTGGCTTCGCGCAAAAACGGCCGCAGGCTCGGCGGCAGCACCGTGCCGAGCACGCCCAGCAGCGGCTGGCGGCCCTCGAAGCGCAGGCCCAGCACCGTGCCCCTGGGCACGGCCGCCGTGTCGGCCCGGTGCCCGCCGCTCACCCGGATGGTGTCGCCGCGCAGCGTGGCCTCGGTGCCGGCCCGAAACGTGCCTCGTCGCTGGCCGAAGTCGTAGTCGTAGCGCAGGCTGGCCCGCACCGGCTCGTTGGCCAGCAGCTCGCCCGTGCGGTTGCGCAGCTCATCGAGCCAGCCCGTGGCGCGGCCGTCTACCCGCAGCACCCCGCCGCGCAGGCTGGCCGCGAGCCGGGCGCGCGCCACCCGCGCCCGCAACGCGCTGCCAATGTAGGCGTTGCGGGTGTCGAGCGTGAAATTCTCAATCAGCAGCGAGTCGAGCGTGCCTTCGGCCGTGGGCACTTTGGTGGCGGCCGCGCGCCGCGCGCCGCGCAGCCCCCAGCTGCGGCCGGCCGAGTCCACGCGCTGTGTCAGGGCCACGTCGAGCAGGCGCAGGCGCGTTACCTGCACTCGTTTTTGAAGCAGCGCCCGCAGGCTCAGGCGCAGGTCGGCCCGCTCCACGGTCAGCACCCGCACCGCCCGCCCGTGCGAGGTGTCGGTCAGGGCCAGGTGCTGGAGCGAAGCCGTAAGATGCGGAAAATCGCGCCACACCGAAAAACTCACGTCGAGCGAGTCGAGCACCAGCTCCGAGCCTTGGGTGAGCTGCGCCCGCACCCGCTGCCGCACCCGGCTCTGGGCGTAGGGGCTGCTCAGCAGCCAGCCTACGCCGCTCAGGGCCAGGGCCAGCAGCAGGGTCAGCCCCGCCAGCCAGCGCCCCATCCGACGGATACCCGTTGCGTTCATACCAGCAAGCTACGTCAGTGGGGGTTTGATTGGTTGTTTTGGGTTGCTCAGGGGGCATTCGTCAGGCCGCGGGAGGCATTGTCATGCAGCGCGCAGCGAAGCATCTCGCGTGGTGCAGTAAACCCAAACGTGAGCAGCGAGGCGAGCGAGATGCTTCGCTGCGCTCTGCCTGACAACGACCTCCCAACATCCAACTAGACCAACTACAACCAACCAATCAAAAACCGCGCATCTTTGCGCTTATTGCCGTGCTTCCGCTCTCTAATTTGCCGCTCGCCATGCCCAGTAACCCCCGTCGCGCCTCCCTCAACGACCTGGCCCAAGCGCTGGGCTTGTCGCCCTCCACCGTCTCGCGGGCCTTGGTAAACCACCCCGACGTGAGCGAAGCCACCAAAAAGCGCGCTCACCTGCTGGCCGACCAGCTCAATTACCACCCCAACCCGCTGGCCGCCGGCCTGCGCCGGGGCCACACCAACACGCTGGGCGTGATAGTGCCCCACATCACGGGCTATTTCTTCGCCCAGGTCATCGAGGGCATCATTTCCGAAGCGCGCGCGGCGGGCTTTACGGTTATGGTCTGCCAGTCCGACGACGATGCCCAGCACGAGGCCCAGGCCGTGGAGCTGCTGCTCATGGCCCAGGTGGCGGGCATCCTCGTCTCGCGCTCCGATGCCACCCAGGACTACGCCCATTTCGAGGCCGTGCGCGAGCAGGGCATTCCGCTCGTGTTTTTCGACCGCGTGGTGGAGGAGTTCAAGGGGCCGAACGTCAGCTCGGTGACGCTCAACGACTACCTCGGCGCGCGCCAGGTCGTGGAGCACCTTATCGCCCAGGGCTGCCGCCGCATCGCCCACCTCACCGGGCCGCTGCACGTCAACATTCACCGCAACCGCCACCAGGGCTACCTCGACGCGCTGCAAGCCGCCGGCCTGCCCCACGACCCGCGCCTGGTCGTGCTCTGCGAGCTGAGCCAGCTCGGCGGCTCGCAGGCCATGCACGGGCTGCTGCGCCTCTCGGCCAACAAGCGCCGGCCCGACGGCGTGTTCGCCTCGAATGATTTGGCGGCCGTCGGCGCGCTGCAGATGGCGCGCAAGCGGGGTCTGCGGGTGCCCGAAGACCTGGCCCTGGCCGGCTTCAGCAACGAGGTCTTCACGACGCTCACCGAGCCGCCGCTCACCAGCGTGGACCAGCGCGGCGAGCAGATGGGCCACGCCGCCGTGCAGCTCTTGCAGCGGATGCTGCCCAGCTTCGGCCGCAAAGGCCGCCTGCCGCGCGGCATCGTGCTCAAGCCCAAGCTGCTGGTGCGCGAGTCGTCGTTGCGGCACGGCTAGGCGGCGAGCGAGCGGGCGCGGCGGGTCCGTTCAAACTGTTCCGTTCTGAGAGGTGAGAGGAGAACGCAGCCCGGGCCAAAAACAAAAACCCCGCTTGCTATTCGCAAACGGGGTTTTTCGTGGCCGCGCTAGGAATCGAACCTAGACCAAAAGCTTCGGAGGCTTCCATACTATCCGTTGTACTACGCGGCCAGAGTAACGGGCTTGCAAAGATAGCGGCTGGCGCGGCAGCGGCCAACTATTTTCCGGCGGTTTCCTCGCGCGGGCGAGACATGAGACTGTGAGACATGGGACTGTGAGACGTGAGACACCGAAATCCCTGTTGCATGTCTCATAGTCTCATGTCTCCCGTCAGCCCAAAACCTAAACTCCCGAAAACCGGTAAGCTGGGCGAACATTTCTAATTTTTTCCCCAACATGGAATCCACTAAGAAAAACCTCTACACGGCCGACGCGACGGCCATCGGCGGGCGTTCGGGCCACGTGCGCTCAGCCACCGGCATCATCGACCTCGATATGAGCGTGCCCGAGGGCCTGGGCGGCAAATCGGGCGCGACTAACCCCGAGGAGTTGTTCGCGGCTGGCTACGCGTCGTGCTTCCAGCAGGCGTTGCTCGTCATCGCCCAGCGCGGCAACGACCGCCTCGACCCCCAAACCACCGTCGCCTGCTCGGTCACCCTCTTCCAGGAAGGCGAAGGCTACGGTCTGAGCGCCGTGCTCGACGTGGACCTGAAAGCGTTCGACAAGCAGAAAACCATCGACATGGTGCGTCAGGCCCACAAAATCTGCCCGTATTCGGTCGGCACCCGCGGCAACATGGAAGTTGAGCTGCGCGTGCAGGGCGAGGCTATTCCGGTGGATGCCAACGAAAACGAAGGCGTGGCCGAGAAGGGCGGCGTGCAGGAAACGGCGAACGCAGCCTCTTAGACCGAGCTTCGACTCTTATTCTCAATGCGAGATAGTCCCCTGGCAGTGTGTCAGGGGATTTTTCGTTTTATCGTAATCAAGCTCGGTAACTAATTTGCCGCAAGCTGTAACAACTGAGCTACTCCAAGGCTATCCTGCTCATGGCAACTTTATATACCCTTGCCGCAAGCGCGTTTCGGTAGTCCCCAATGGCCAGACGGTAGCCTCTGAAAAGAGGAAACCCCGACTGTTGGCGCGGCCGGGGTTTCGATGCGGGGTTCTGTGCAACCCAACATCATCACCAAATGATAAGGGACAACGCGAACAAACTACTACAAGATTGGTGGAAGCCAGTTTTGTTGGAGGTTCTGAAAGGTGCGGCAAAAGCCATTGGCTTTTACCTCATCGCTCATTTTCTTCAGTAGGTAGTTGGGAAAGGCATCAGCCGGGAGGCTGGTGTCCTTTTTTGTTAGTGCGGCAAATATACAGCTGTCGCATCTAAATGTTGTGCGACGCAACATTTGATTGTTCGGCGTAGAAACGAAAAGCCCCCAACAAATCGCATTGTCGGGGGCTATTTCAACTTTGAAACGGCAACTAAGCTTACCCTACACCTACGCGCTGAGCACTTCCTTCACCCGGTCGGCGGCATCCTTGAGCAGCACGGCCGAATACACTTTCAGGCCCGACTCGTCGATGATGCGGGCGCCCTCTTCGGCGTTGGTGCCTTGCAGGCGCACGATGATGGGCACCCGGATGTCGCCGATGCTCTTGTACGCCTCGACTACGCCGTTGGCCACGCGGTCGCAACGCACGATGCCGCCGAAAATGTTAATCAGGATGGCCTTCACGTTGGGGTCCTTCAGAATGATGCGGAAGCCGGCTTCCACCGTCTGAGCGTTGGCCCCGCCGCCGACGTCGAGAAAGTTGGCCGGCTCGCCGCCCGAAAGCTTGATAATGTCCATCGTGGCCATGGCCAGGCCCGCGCCGTTCACCATGCAGCCCACGTTGCCGTCGAGCTTGACGTAGTTCAGGTTCGAGGCCGAGGCTTCGACTTCGAGCGGGTCCTCCTCGTTCGTGTCGCGCAGGGCGGCGAAGTCGGGGTGGCGGTAGAGGGCGTTGTCGTCGAGCGTTACTTTGGCATCGACGGCCAGAATCTTGTTGTCCGACGTTTTCAGCACTGGGTTAATCTCGAACATGGCGCTATCCGTCTCGTTGTAAGCGCGGTAGAGCGCCGTCACGAACTTGACCATCTCCTTCTGGGCTTCCCCAGTCAATCCAAGGTTAAAGGCTATTTTGCGGGCCTGGAAGCCTTGTAAACCCACGGCGGGGTCCACGTGCTCGCGGTGGATTTTGTCGGGGTGGGCCTCGGCTACTTCCTCGATGTCCATGCCGCCCTCGGTGGTGTAGATGATGACGTTCTTGCCGGTGGCCCGGTCGAGCAAGACGCTCATGTAGAACTCTTTGGGTTGACTCTCGCCGGGGTAGTACACATCCTGGGCGACGAGGATTTTATGCACCTTGCGGCCTTCGGGGCCGGTTTGCTTGGTGACGAGCTGCATGCCGATAATCTGCGTGGCGATGTCGCGCACTTGGTCCAGGTTTTTGGCCAGCTTCACGCCGCCGCCTTTGCCGCGGCCGCCGGCGTGAATCTGGGCCTTGAGCACGTGCCAGCTCGTGCCGGTGTCGGCGGTCAGCTTTTCGGCGGCGGCCACGGCCTGCCCGGGCGTGTCGGCCACGATGCCTTCCTGCACGCGTACGCCGTATTTTTTCAGGATTTCCTTGCCTTGATACTCGTGGATGTTCATCGAAGTGGGGGAGAGGGTTAGGGCGGCGAAGGTACGAGTCAGTAGCGCGGACTCTGCGAGTCCGCGCGTACCAACGTCATTCCGACCGTCTCCCGCGCGGACTCGCAGAGTCCACGCTACTACCGCCGTACTTTTGCCCCATTCATGCTGCAAGCCGTCAATATCCGCAAAAGCTATAACTCGCTGGACGTGCTCAAGGGCATCGACCTGACCATCCAGCGGGCCGAGGTGGTGAGCATCGTGGGCAGCAGCGGGGCCGGCAAAAGCACCCTGCTCCACATTCTGGGTACGCTCGACAACCCCGACGCGGGCCGGGTCCTGTTCGACGGCGAGGACGTAACGGCGCTGAGTCGCACGGCGCTGGCCCGGTTTCGCAACAAGCACATCGGCTTCGTTTTCCAGTTTCACAACCTACTGCCTGAGTTCACGGCTCTCGAAAACGTGTGTCTGCCGGCGTTTCTGGCCGGGCGCTCCGAAAAGGAAGTCCGCGTCCGCGCCCGCGAATTACTGAGCTTGCTCAACCTGGAGCACCGCGCCGACCACAAGCCGAGCCAGATGAGCGGCGGCGAGCAGCAGCGCGTGTCGGTGGCGCGCTCGCTCATCAACTCGCCCGAAATCATTTTCGCCGACGAGCCGAGCGGCAACCTCGACTCGCGCAACGCGAAGGAGCTGCACGAATTGTTCTTTTGGTTACGCAAGGAATTCGGCCAGACGTTCGTCATCGTGACCCATAACGACGCGCTGGCCCAGATGGCCGACCGCACCATCGTTATGCGCGACGGACATATATCCAGCAGTCAGGTAGTAGCTGAGAGTTGAGGGTTGGATATTGAGTTTTAGGTATTGGGTTTTAGGTTCGTTCGATTTGTGGCTCCTGATACCCGACACCCAACACCAGATTAGCGCCTAGCTGAACAGGAAGTGGCTGGAGTAGCGCGGGTATCTGACCTGCGCTACTCCGACCGCTCCCGGTTCGGATAGGGGCTTACTGGCTAACGGGGCTTCTGTTGCTAATCAGCAGCAGGGCGTTGGCCGGGTAGCCGTGCGCGAGCCGGGCGCGGAGCGGGGCCGCGAGGCCGCGCACGTAGAGCGTGATGCCGAGGCTGCTCAGCTCGCGCTGGGCCTCGGTCAGCAATTGGCGGGCTGCTTTGTCGAGCTGGGTCAGGTGCTGGCAGTCGAGCCACACCTCGCGGATGCCCCGGATATAATGGGTGGCGCGCAAGGTGCGGTGCAGGTGCCGGGCCGACTGCGGCCCCCGGCAAGGCCCGTGCAAGCCCAGGCTGGTGTGCGTCGGGTGCAGGCCGACAAAAATGGTGAAAGGAGTGCTCATAGTAGTGGGGCTGGGCGTGAGAGATAGTCCCACGCAGGATAGGGGCACAAAATTACCGTGCCCCCGCAGCCCCGACGCAGCGGTTTCTACGGGTTCGCGCGCGGGCTAAATCCTGATTTTGGGTGCTCCCGCCCGCGAGTTTTCCCAGTAGCGCGAAGTATTAGTGCTGATGCGGCAAAGTTAATTATGTTACCCCGCGAGGCGAGGCCGTACTTTTGAGTATGAATTATGTAGCCTTGCGCGAGCGACCAACGCAATTTTTGGCCTTGACCAGCCTGTTGCCGGCCGAATTTGACGACTTGCTCACCGACTTTGCGCCCCGCTGGGAGCGGCACCACCGCTACTACACGCTCGACGGCGAGCGACGGCGTTTGCCGGCGCATCGGGAGCGGGCTGGTGCCACGCTGGCGGGCACCGACACGAAGCTATTTTTCTTATTGACCTATCTCAAAACCAATTCTTTGCAACAGCACCAAGCTGCCAGCTTTGGTATCTCACAGACCCGCGTCAGCCGTTTGGCGGGTCCGTTGTTGGACGTGCTCAACCAGCCGCTGGCCGCCCGCCAGTTGCTGCCCGTGCGCGACGGGGCGCAACTGGCCCAGCGCCTGGCTGCGCACCCCGACAAAGTCTTCACCTACGATGGGGTCGAGCGCGGTATCCCGCGCAACGTGGACTGGGACGGACAGCAAGAAGAGTACAGCGCAAAAAAAAGTCCACGCCGTGAAAAACACCACCTTGTGCGACGATACGCAGTATCTGCACTACCTCTCGCCCACCGAGTCCGGGCGGGAGCATGATAAAAAAGTGGCCGACGAGTATGCGCTCTACCTGCCGGCCGGCAGCGTCTTACGACAGGATTTGGGCTTTCTCGGCCACTACCCGCCGGGGGTGGTCGTGGAGATGCCCCACAAGAAGCCCCCGAAGGGCGGGCTGACATTTTCACAATTGCTTTACAATCAGATGTTAAGCTCCCTGCGCGTCGTCATTGAACACGTCCACAGTGGCATCAAACGCCTGCGTATGGTCAGCGACAAACTACGCTTACGCGGGGAGTGGTATCGCGATACGGTCATGGTGGTGGCCTGCGGGCTGCACAACTTACGCGTTCGTAGTCCGCACCGGGCTTATCTCGCACACGAGGGCGCAAGAATCGACAACTAACCCGCATAAGCTTTATTATTCCCGTTGAAATCCTTCAAATATTTTCCGGGCGAGCTGGAACACTGATTTTGCTCCGGCCCGGCCCGGCCCACTACGCCCGGCGGCTCAGCTCAGGTAGCCCTGCGTCATGGCGTAGCGGATGAGGGCGGCGGTGTTGTTGGTGCCGGTTTTTTCGAGCAGGTTCTGGCGGTGGGTCTCCACGGTGCGCTTGCTGGTGAAGAGCTGGTCGGCAATCTGCTGAGTAGTAAGCCCCTCGGCCACGAGGCGCACGATTTCCAGCTCGCGGCGCGTGAGGCTGGCCGCCCCGCTGGCCGGCGCGCGCGCCGTCTCGCTGCCTATCCCACTGCCTACCCCGCTGCCCGGCGTACGAACGGCCGCGCTCTCCGGCACGCTCACGGCCGCGTCGGGCACGGCTGCCGGCAGCTCAACGCTGAGCATAGTATCGAGCAAGCTCAGCCCGACCTCGGAACACAAAAACCGCTTGCCACCGACCACGGTCTGGATGGCGACGACCAGCTCGCCCCGGTCGGCGTTTTTGAGAATGTAGCCGTCGGCCCCGGCCCGCAGCGCCTGGCTCACGTGGCGCGGGTTGTCCACCATCGAGAGCATGAGTACCCGCGTCTGAGGATGGTCGGCGCGCAGGCGCTGGGCGGTGGCCACGCCGCCGAGCACGGGCATGTTCATGTCGAGCAGCACCACGTCGGTGGGCACGGCGGGCAGGCGCTCCAGCAGCTCTTGGCCGTTGGCGGCTTCGCCCACCACCTCGAAGCCTGGCTCCTGCGCCAGCAGCATGTGCAGTCCCTCCCGAAGCACGGCGTGGTCGTCCACGATGAAAATACGAGTCATGTATTTTTAGTTATGAGTTATGAGTTAAGTGGATAAATTAGTGGCTTGGCGTTCAACATTTTGGCGACGAGTTAATTTAACTCATAACTCATAACTCATAACTCATAACTCATAACTCATAACTCATAACTAAAGCGGCACGCGGACCCGTACCTGGGTGCCCTGGCCGGGGGCGCTGGTCAGGTCCGCGTCGCCGCCGAGCAGGGCCACGCGGTCGCGTAGGGTGCGCAGGCCCAGGCCGGCCGACGGCAGAGCGGGGTCGAAGCCCGCGCCATCGTCTTCGGTGCGCAGCACGAGCCAGCCGGGCAGGGTTTCGACTTCGAGTGTGGCGCGGCTGGCGCGGGCGTGCTTGAGCACGTTCTGGGTCAGCTCCTGAGTGAGGCGATAAATGGCTACTTGCAGGGGCCGGGCAATGGGCGGCGCGTCGTCGAGATGAATCAGACACTGCCAGCGGGGCCGCGGCAAGCCCTGCAGGGTGCGGCAGATGTCGTCCAGGGCGGCCCGAAGCCCAAACTCGGCCACGATGCCGGGTGTCAGCTCGTGCGAGACGGTGCGGGCCTGCCGGATGGCTTCGTGCAAGAGGCGGTCGGCTTCGCGCCGAATGGGGTCGAGCGCGGTCGGCAGGGCGGGCACGAGCCGGTCGAGCTGGAGCTTGATGGCGTAGAGCAGCTGGCCCAGGCCATCGTGCAGGCTTTCGGCGATGCGGCGGCGCTCTTCTTCCTGGGCCTCGATGACGGCCGTGATGCGCTGCTGCTGCTGGGTGAGGCGCATGCGCAGGTTTTCGGCTTCGAGCCGCCGCACCTGGCTCGTGTCCAGGTCCACGCCCAGCACCCGTGCGGGCCGGCCCTGCTTGTCGCGCAGCAGCACGGCCTTGATGCGCACCGTTTTTACTTCCTCGCCTACCCGCAGGCGTAGCGTTTCCTCGAAGTCGGCTTCGCCCGTTTCGATGCCGGCCACCACGCGCGCGGCGGCGGACCGGTCGTCTTCGAGGGCAAAATCGAGGTAGATGCCGGGGCGGACCGCCCGGCCGGGTGCGGCCCCGAAGAGCCGGTACATGCCCGCCGACCACAGAAACGCGCCCGTCGCGCGGTCATAGTCCCAGCTACCCAGCCCGGCCACCACTTCCGATTCTTCCAGCAGGCGCAGGGCGTTGGCGCGTTTCAGCTCGGCCTGCTTGCGGGCGCTGATGTCGTCGAAGACGAGGGCCAGCTCGCGGCTGCCCGCCCCGCCCACCCGCGACACGTGGACGCTGTACCACTGGTCGAGGTCGGCGAGGTAGTTTTCCAGGCGCACGGCCTCGCCGCTGGCCGCCACCCGCCCGAACAGCGCCAGCCAGGACGTGCCGAGCGCCGGGGCCAGCTCGCGCAGCCGGCGGCCCGTGCGGTCGCGCAGGCCGCTCAGGCGCTGCCGGGCCGGCGGGTTCACCTCCCGAACCAGGTAGTCCACGGCCTGGCCCGCCTCGTCGGTCAGCAGCTCAATCAGGGCAAAGCCCTCGTCAATCGAATTGAACAACACCTGGTACTTGTCGGTGGCGCGCCGGGCTAGCTCGTCCTGCGTGCGCGCCAGGTCCTGCGCCAGGTCCTGCGCCAGGTCCTGCGCCAGGGCTTGCGCCTGGGCCTGCACCCGCGCCCGCGCCTGCTCGGCCCGCTCCAGGTCGCTGACATCCTGGGCCAGCGAGAGCACGGACGCTATTTTGCCCTCGTGCCGCTCCGGCGCGAGCCGGCACACGAGCCGCAGCTCGCGCGGGGCCGGGGCCACCAGCAGGCGCAAGAGCAGCTGCTGGGGCTGGCCGTCGGTCAGCACCTGGCGCAGCCCGCTGGCCAGGCGGTTGGCCTCGGCCGGGTCGAGGCCCAGCTCGTGGGCCGTCAGGCCGCGCACCTCGGCCAGCGGCCGGCCCAGGTGCGCCAGGTAGGCCGCGTTGGCGTAGGTCAGGCGCAGGTCGTGGTCCCAGCGCGAGAGCAGGTCCGGCGTATGGTCGACCAGGGTTTGGTACTCGATTTCGCGCCGCTTGCGGGCCGTGATGTCCTGCCAATACACGACGATGCCCGCCGCGTGGCGCACGGCCGTTTGCGCGAGCCAGCCGTCGGCCTGGGGCAGGTAAAACTCGGCCGGCGCGGGCAGCTCGTCGTCGGGGGTTCGCGTGGCCAGCGTCGTGAGCGTCGCGCGCAGCGCGGGCGGCAGGTGCCCGGCGGGCAGCCCGGCCAGCGGCCGGCCCAGCGCGTCGGCCTCGGCCAGGCCCCACCACGTGGCCGCGAGCCGGTTCAGCCGCCGCACGACCCCCGCCCCGTCGAAGGCCAGTAGGCCCCAGGGCAGGGAGTCGGGCAGCTGGTCGGCGAAGGGCCGCGCGGGCGAATCAGAAAGGCTGGCTTCCATGAAGCTGGTTAAGCAGTTGAATAAAGGTAAGTAAGAGACGCATACCACCTGAACGGTTGGTTAGTTACGGCCGGGCTTACTTCAAAGGTAGTTGACCAGCGGCCTTGGAGCGGGTTGTCGGCGCGGATTCCGGCTCCGCGCGGGGCGCGGGCGGGTCGCGCCCATTCTGGCCGTAGCCTGACCCCGAGACCAAGCTGGTCAGGCTGGTCAGGCTGGTCAGGCCAACTAACCCGCCCCGAACACCTCGCTCAATGGTTTAGTAAACAGCCTGACTAAAAAAATTTGCTCACTACGCTGTTTGCGAAGTTATCTAACTCATAATCAAGCATAAAATATTACTAAAATTTTGACAAAACCGGCACCAATCCTGGTCCTCATTCGTTAGGCACTCGTATATGACCCAAGCTCCCCAAACCTCGCAACTCACCGCTCATTCCACCGCCCAATCTACTGTTATGACTGACGCTGCTAAAACCCCGAAAGAAGTTCCCGCCAAAAAGGCCGCTCCCCGCGTGGAGAGCTACGACATCGCCCGCTCGGACGAGACGCTTGACCTGGCCAAGGACCTGGCCAAGTTCATCAAGGACAACAAGCTCAGCACCCAGGTGCAGGGCAAGGAGTTCGTAAACGTCGAAGGCTGGCAGTACGCCGGCTCGCGGCTGGGTATCGTGCCCATCGTCGAGCACGTCATCAACCTTTCCTCTGACTCGGAGTTGAAGTACCAGGCCAAAGTCACGCTCTGGGACCTGCGCTCGCAGCACACCGTGGGCGCGGGCTTCGCCATCTGCTCGAATAAGGAGAGCGGCAAGAAGTTCTACCAGGAGTTTGCCATCGCCAGCATGGCCCAGACCCGCGCCATCGGCAAGGCGTACCGCAACATCCTGGCCTGGATTATCCGCGCCGCCGGCTACGAGCCGACCCCGGCCGAGGAGATGGACTACGCCGGCAACGTGCCCGCGCCCGCTGTCGCCCCGAGCGTCGTTAATGAGCCGGCCCCGGTGATGCGCGCCGTCACGACGACCCCCGCCGAACTGCCCGCCGTCGCCGCCGAAGCTGCCCCGGTGCAGTACGCCACCGCCAGCCAGAAAGAGGAGATTATCCGCCTGCTCAACCACCCGCTCATCACCCGGCAGGAGAAGACGAAGATGCTGCTCAACATCAACCGCCTCGACGAGGAGCGCGCCACCCAGGCCATCGCCAAGCTGCGCTCGGCCATCGAAGACCGCGAGGGCACGACGGCCGTGGCCGCCTGAGCGGTTTGATTTTAGGTAGAAACCCCGGTGCCGCGTGGCATCGGGGTTTTTTATTGGAAATTACGCGGCTCGCCGCCCGTTCACCTCACGACAATCCCGAAATTACGCCCTCGTCGCTGATGCGCATTCCTGCTGAGGCCGGCACGGCGGGCAAGCCCGGCATCCGCAGCAAATTGCCCAGAATGGGAATGACGAAGCCCGCGCCGGCCGCGATTTCCAGCTCGCGCACCGTCACGCGGAAGCCCGTGGGCCGGCCGACGAGCTTCTCGTTGTCGGAAAATGACTTCTGGGTTTTAGCGACGCAGACCGGCAAGCCGGCCAGCCCGAGCCGGTTGATGCGCCGGATGTCGGCCTCGGCTTTGGCTGAGTAATCCACGCCGTCGGCTCCGTACAGCTCGCGGGCGAGGAGTTCGATTTTCGCTTTGATAGGTTGCTGCCAGTCGTAGAGCGGGCGGAAGTCGTTGGTGCCGCTCCCGACGCTGGCCAGCACGGCCGTGGCCAGGTCGGTGGCCCCGCGCCCGCCCTCGGCCCAGGCCCGGCACTCGACGGCCGCCACGCCCAGCCCGGCGCACAGGCGCTGCACGAGGGCGATTTCCTCGGGCGTGTCGCTCAGGAAGCTATTAATCGCCACGACTGGCTGGAGGCCGAATTTGCGCATGTTTTCCAGGTGCTTGGCCAGGTTGGCGAAGCCGCCTTCGACGCGGGCCAGGTCGGGCGTATTCAGCTCGGCGGCCGTGGCCCCGCCGTGGTGACGCAGGGCGCGGATGGTGGCCACCAGCACCAGCGCCGCCGGCCGCAGCCCCGCGTAGCCGCACTTGATGTCCAGGAATTTCTCCGCCCCGAGGTCGGCCCCAAAGCCGGCTTCGGTCACCACGTAGTCGGCCAGCGACAGCCCCAGCCGGGTGGCCAGCACCGAGTTGGTGCCCTGCGCGATGTTGGCGAACGGCCCGCCGTGGACCAGCGCCGGGTTGCCCTCCAGCGTCTGCACGAGGTTCGGCAGCAGCGCGTCGCGCAGCAGAATCGTCATCGCTTCCTCGGCCTGCAACTGCCGGGCATACACTGGCTCACCGCCGTGAGTGAAGCCGACGAGGATGCCGCCGAGCTTTTGCTTGAGGTCGGCCAGGCTCGTGGCCAGGCACAGAATGGCCATCACCTCCGAGGCGGCCGTGATATGGAAGCCATCGGCCCGCATCACGCCGTTGCCCCGGCCGCCGAGGCCGATAACGATGTCGCGCAGGCTGCGGTCGTTGAGGTCCATCGCCCGCTTCCAGAGGATGGCGCGCGGGTCAAGGTCGAGCGGGTTGCCGGGCAGCTGCAAGGCGTTGTCGAGCAGGGCCGCGAGCAGGTTGTTCGCTTTTTCGATGGCGCTGAAATCGCCCGTGAAGTGCAGGTTGATGTCGGCCATCGGCCCGATTTGCGCCTGCCCGCCGCCCGTCGCCCCGCCCTTGGCTCCAAACACCGGCCCGAGCGACGGCTCGCGCAAGACAGCAATGGTCCGCTTGCCGAGCTGATTCAGCCCGTCGGTCAGCCCGATGGACATGGTGGTTTTGCCCTCGCCGGCCGGGGTCGGCGTGAGGGCCGTCACCAGAATGAGCTGGCTTTGGGCCGCCTTGTCGAGGTCGATGAGCCGCAACGGCAGCTTGGCTTTGTACTTGCCATATAGCTCCAAATCGTCTTCGGCGAGGCCGAGCCGGGCGGCGATGTCGCGGATGGGTCGCAGGGCCGTAGCCTGGGCAATGGTAATATCGGAAGCGTGGTCGGACATGGGTTGGGGTGGGAATTAAGCTGGACGCACCAGTAACAGCTGTCGGTTGAGGTTGGCGCTGCCGGGTGAAAATAACGACGTGGTACACTGCCCGGCATCGTCGCCTCCATTTGCGCGGCCAGCCAACGCGCACGACGAACCATTGGGGGCAGGTGCGTTCGGGTTGCGGTTGGAGCTTAGGCCGATGCGCGCCCGTCGCCGGCCGCGCGCAACGTGGCGGCCCGGTCGAGCTTGCCCGAGGCCGTCGCCGCGAACGCGCCCACGTAGCGTAGCTGCCGGGGCAACTCGTATTTGCCGAGGCGCGCGCGCAGCAAGTCTAGCAGCTGTTCTTCGAGCGCGGCAGCCATCGGCGCGCCCTCCACGAAAGCCGTCACGGCCTGCCCGAGCCGCTCGTCGGGCAGGCCCGCCACGAAGGCCCGGCGCGGCGCGCCAATCTCGGCCAGCGCCACGTCGAGCACCAGCTCTACCTTCTCGGCCTGCACCTTCACGCCGCCCGAATTGATGACAAAATCCACCCGGCCCAGCCAATCAAACGTGTGCTTACCGAGCAGCTCGATGCGGTCGTTGGTTATGACCAACTCGTCGTTGGTCACATCGCCGCGCACCGTCAGGCAGCCGCGCGCGTCCTGCCCCAGGTGCAGGCCCGGCAACAGCTGGTAGTGGGCCGATGCTTGTGGCCCGTTGAGCCGCCGCAGCGCCACGTGCGAGGCCGTCTCGGTCATGCCGTAAGTCAAATAGACCGGCACCGTGAGCTGCTCAATCTCAGCCAGTAAACCCGGCTCCACGCCCGCGCCCCCCACCAGCACGGCCCGTAGCGCGTTGAGCCGGTCGGCGCGGCCCGCCGCCAGCACGGCCCGCAACTGCAAGGGCACGAAAGCGGCGAAGTCAAACGCCGCGTCGGCGGCCACTTGCGCGAACGGGTCGGCCACCGGTTCGACCACCGTCAGCTGCATCTGCCGCTCCAGCCCGCGCACGAGCATCATTTTGCCGCCGATAAACTCGCAGTTTAAACACACCAGCGCCCGGTCGCCGGGGCCGAGGTCGAAGTAGTCGCCCGTGCGCCGGGCCGACGCCGCGAGCTGCCCCCGCGTCAGGGCGATGGTTTGCGGCTCGCCGGTGCTGCCGCTCGTGCGCTGCCCAAATTCCTGGCTGCCCGTCAGCCACTGCCGCACGAACTCCAGCACCCGCGCCTCGTAGCCGTTCAGCTCCGTGGGCGAGTCGGCCGGGTATCGCGCGATGTCGGCGTAGGCGAACTCGCGGCCGTTGAGCAAAAGCGAGGTGGGGAGGGCAGGCATGGGTTCTTGTTTCTTGTTAAGCGGGTTTGTCGAAATTGTTTTAATTAATTAAAGTTTCGGGAACTTCTTCAGCCTCTGTAACTTTGCGAAGCCTTGAACAAGAAACCTCACCGCCCCGCCTTGTACTCATACACCGCGTAGCCCCACGGCTCGACCTGCCAGGGCTGGGCGTTGAGCGGCTCGGCGCTGCCCGCGAACACGTTGTAAGGCCGCCCGTGCAGGGTTTTGTCCGCCACGCGAATCGTCTGCTCGCGCGCCGACAGGTTCAGCACGACCAGCACCCGGCGGCCGGCTTTCTCGCGCACGTAGGCGTACACGGCCCGCTCGTCGCCGACGGCCACTTTGCGAAACGCGGCATCGGCGGCCAGCGCCGGGTTGCGGCGGCGCAAAGCCAGCAGGGTCTGGTAAAACTTTGCCCGCTCGTATTTGCCGAAGCCGATGGGGTCGCGGTCGAAGAACTTCAGTGCCCGCCGCACCGGCTCCTCCTGCCCGCCGTAAACGAGCGGCAGCGCGTCGGGCATGGTTTGGGTGAACACGGCGAACGGCGCGTGGACCGGCCCCGGGAAGGTGCCGAAATCGGCCTGATTCCAGGAGTTCTCGTCGTGGTTGCTCGTGAAATACAGCTGCAAGGTGCCGGGCGTGAAGGTGCGGTTTTGCTCGCGCCGTACGCTGTCGAGGGCCGTGGCCGGGCGCGCGCCTTTGGCCACGAGGCTCATCTTCTTGAACATGTGCCACGGATACACCGCGTCGAAGCCGCTGCGCGACAGATAGGCGCTGTCGCCCTCGGCCAGCATGAACAAGGATTTATCCTGCCGCAAAGCCGGAATGGCGCGCCGCCAGAACGCGGCGGGCACGTTCCAGGCCACGTCGCAGCGAAAGCCGTCGATGTCGCTCGTGCGCACCCAGTAGCGCATGGCCGCCACCATACTGTCCTGCATCACCGGGTTTTGGTAGTTGAGCTGGCGCACGTCGGCCCAGTCGAAGGCCACGGCCGGCTGCCCGGTTTTGTCGAGCACGAAAAAATCGGAGTGGCGCGTGAGCCAGGGGTGGTCGGCCCCGGTGTGGTTGGGCACCCAGTCGATGAGCACTTTCATGCCCCGCTGATGGGCCGCTACCACCAGCCGCCGCCAGTCGGCCATCGTGCCAAACTCCGGGTTGAGCCTGGTGAAATCGGCCACCGCGTAGTACGACCCCAGGCTGCCCTTGCGGCCAGTCTGCGAAATAGGGTTGAGCGGCATAAACCAGAGCGTCTGCACGCCCATTTTTTGCAGCCGGTCGAGGTGCTTGGCAAACGCGTTGAGCGTGCCCTCGGGCGTGTATTGCCGCACGTTCACCTCGTACATATTGCCCCGCATGGCCCAGGCCGGGTGGGCGGGCGCGGGCGTGGCGGCCGGCGGCTTGGCCGTTTGCGCGGCGGTAGTCAAGCCGGCAGTCAGCAGCAGGCAGATAAGCAAAAAACGGGGCATGGCTTCAGTCGTTGGAACGAGCCGCAAAGAAAGCAAGCTACTTCGTTGCAACCAGTCAATTCTGCTTAGCTGTCCCGACCAGCGCGACTCGAAGGCTGAAATCAGAACCGCTCGACCAGCAGCAAATACAGCGGCATGCCGAGCGTGATGTTAAACGGGAACGTCACGCCGAGCGCCATCGGCAGATACAGCCCCGGGTCGGCTTTGGGGGCGGCCAGGCGCATGGCGGCCGGCACGGCGATGTAGGAAGCGCTCGCCGCGAGCACGGCAAACATGAAGCGGTTACCGACGTTGCTCGTAATGAGCTGAGAGGCAATGGCCATGAAACAGCCGTTGAAAACCGGCACGACGAGCGCGAACACCGTCACGAACCAGCCGTAGCGGGCGAAGGCCGCGAAGCGCCGGGCCGCGACCATGCCCATTTCGAGCAGGAAAATCGCCAAAAACCCTTTGTAAATGTCCGTCGTGAAGGGTTTGATGCCTTCGGCCTGCTTCGAGTCGGCGAGCAAACCGACGACGAGCGAGCCGAGCACCATGAGCACGCTGCCGTTGGTGAAGGAGTGGCGCACGATGTGGCCAAGCTTGCCCGAGTTGCTGGCTGAGCCGCTGGCCGCGTCGGCAGTACCGGTGGTGCCGACGACGACGGCCGTCGGGTCATAACGCCCGAGTAGCAGCACGCCCACGATGATGGCCGGCGACTCCATGAGCGCCATCACGGCCACCATATGCCCGCCGAATTTGAGGTGCTGCCCCTCCAGAAATCCCGTCGCGGCCACGAACGTGACGGCGCTCACCGAGCCGTAGGTCGCGGCGATGGCCGCCGCGTCGGACACGCTCAGCCGCCGCTTCAGGATGAAAAACGTGTAGAGCGGCACCAGCGCCGACAAGGCCAGCCCGGCCAGCAGCGAATACACGATTTCGCTCGTGAAGGGGCTGTGCGTCAGCTCCTGCCCGCCCTTGAAACCAATCGAAAACAGCAGGTACAGCGCGATAAACTTGCTGATGGACTCCGGGATTTCGAGGTCGCTCTTGACTACCGTGGCAATGATGCCGAGTAGAAAAAACAGCAGCGTGGGGTTGGTGAGGTTGGTTAGTAGCAGGTGATAATCCATGCACGAAGGTATCAGCAGAAAAGCAACCTCAACCGTTTTCGGTGATGAGCTAAACTGAGATGGGAGGACAATGGGAAAAATCCAGCAGGACGACCACGCTAAAATGCCCGTTCGGCCCCGGTCAACGCCCTGCGTTTACCGCCTCACGGAAACTTGGGAAACTGCTCGAAATTCGGCGCGCGCTTTTCCAGAAACGCGTTTTTGCCTTCCTTCGCTTCTTCGCTCAGGTAATAGAGCAGCGTCGCGTTGCCGGCCAACTCCTGAATGCCGGCCTGTCCGTCCAGCTCAGCGTTGAACGAGGATTTGAGCAGGCGCAGCGCCAGCGGGCTTTTCTCCAGAATCTTATGACACCAGGAAACGGTCGTTTCTTCAAGCTTGTCGAGCGGCACCACTTTGTTCACCAAGCCCATGTCGAGCGCCTCTTGCGCGTCGTACTGGTCGCACAAAAACCAGATTTCGCGGGCTTTTTTCTGGCCCACGACGCGGGCTAAATACGAAGCGCCGAAGCCGCCGTCGAAGGAGCCGACTTTCGGCCCCGTCTGCCCGAAGCGGGCATTGTCGGCGGCGATGCTCAGGTCGCAGACCACGTGCAGCACGTGGCCGCCGCCGATGGCCCAGCCCGCTACCATGGCGATGACGGGCTTGGGCAAGGAGCGGATAAGTTTCTGCAAATCCAGCACGTTGAGGCGCGGCACGGTGTCCTCGCCCACGTAGCCGCCGTGGCCGCGCACACTCTGGTCGCCGCCCGAGCAGAACGCCCGCCCGCCCTCGCCCGTCAGGATGATGACCCCGATGTCGGTCCGGTCGCGGCACACGTGCATAGCTTCAATCATTTCCTGCACCGTGAGCGGGGTAAATGCATTGTGCACCTGCGGCCGGTTGATGCTGATTTTAGCAATCCCCCCGTGCTGGGTAAAAAGAATTTCCTGAAATTCTTTAATCGGGGTCCAGGTAATTTGCTCACTCATAAAATCAAAAATAAACTCCGTGAAACCTTTTTTTAACTCCGCCTAACTCTGTGCGAAATAAGCTTTAATCGCCGCCCGATATTCTTCAAAAAATGCCGCGTTGGTCCGCGAGTCGGTAAACACTTCCAGCACCGCCGCGCCGGTTTCGGCCGCAAAGAAAGCTGGCAGCGCCACTTCTAACCCCGCGAAGTCCGCAACGGGGAAGTAGCGCATCTCAAAATCGCGGCACGTATTCTCGGCCGTGAGCGCCTGCCGGGTTTCGAAAAACTCGTCCAGCTCGGGCTGCTGGCGCGGCCCGTCGATAATCCGGAATATGCCGCCGCCGTGATTGTTGAAAAGCACGACCCGCAAGTTCGGCAGCGGGTAGTTGTGCCAGAACGCGTTGCGGTCGTAGAAAAAAGCCACGTCGCCGGTCAGCAGCACCACCGGCCGCTCGGGCTGGGCGAGCGCGTAGCCCACGGCCGTGGAAGTACAGCCATCGATGCCGCTCGTGCCGCGGTTGGCAAAGACTTCGATTTGACGGCCGGGCGGAAATCTCAGGATATTGGCGTAGCGCACGGCCATCGAATTGGCTAAGTGAAGGGCCGTGTTTAAGGGTAGGATTCCCAGTGCACGATGAGCAGCTGAAAACTCATTGAAAACCTTTCCCGATTTGTTTCGAGACCCAAATTCGTCTCTGAGGAAGTCGCTGGCTTTCTGCTCGAAATATTGCCAGTGTTTCACGTAAGCAAGTCTAGCCTCCATGCGCTCAGCTATTTTCTGCTTAAACAGCGGATGTGCTTGCGACAGCGACGACAAAAATTCGCCCGGCTCGGCCCGAACAATTCGGGTAAGTTGGCGAAAAGTATCAGCTACCTCCCCCGTTGGTTGTAAATGCCAGTGCTGGCGAGCCGGATAGTCGCGTAGAAGTTGCTTTAATGACTTTGAAATCAATGAAAGGCCGCACGTAATTAGCAAATCCGGCTGCAAACTTAATTTCTCTTCCTTGCTTAAACCTGCCAAAAAAACGTCGTGATTAGCACAACCGTCATTCCATTGGTCGGCCGATCCAGACCACAAAACTATGTTGCTAATTGCATCCCCAATCACCACCGTTCCTGGCGGTAAGTAAGGCTCATCGGGTACATCTCCCGCATTTTCTTGAATAAATAATGTCGCTTTAGTCGAAGACTGCTGACCAAAAACAAATAGTATTCTCTCAGCCTTGATAAATTCCTCGGCAAGGCTTTTCAATTCTGATGTAACGGGGGTTATTTTGCCAGGTATCTCCTGAATAATTTTCACGTTTCGGTCAAACGTAATTTCCTCGCCCGCCTTCGGATAAAACGGCTCCCTGAGCGGCACGTTCACCTGCACCGGCCCGGCCGGCGCGGCTTGCGATAAATTAATTGCCTCATTTATAATTCGCTCCGAAAACCACTTTTCGTCGGGGTGCGTGGTATTCACCGGAAAGTCGAAGCTGCCTTTGGCGTGGCAGCCGTAGAGATTTTGCTGGCGGATGGTTTGGCCGTCGAGCTGGTCAATCCATTCGGGCGGGCGGTCGGCGGTGAGAATCAGCAGCGGCACTTGCTGAAAAAACGCCTCCGCCACGGCCGGTGCGTAGTTCAGCCCGGCCGAGCCGCTGGTGCAAACCAGCACCACCGGCCGCCGCGTGGCCTGCGCGATGCCCAGCGCGATAAACGCCGCCGCCCGCTCATCGGGAATAACCTTCACTTTGCCCACAAAGGCCGGGTGGCGCGCGAAAGCTATCGTGAGCGGGGCCGAGCGCGAGCCGGGCGAGAGCACGACATCGGTGAGGCCGTGGCGGGCGCAGATTTCGGCGATGTTATAAACGGCCTGCATAGTTAATTATCAATGAGCAATTATCAAAGAGCAATTCTGAGTTGTCGTGGCAAGTAAAACCAGGTCATCGCCCTTGTTGAGCACGTCTGGCGAGCTGAATAACGAGCCGAATCAGGGCAATAGCTTGGTCGTGTTCGCCATGCCGAAGAAAAAAATCGCTCATTGCTCATTGTTAATTACTCATTGCTAAATGGCCCCCGCTACCGTTTGCATTTTCAATTCCGTTTCCTGCCACTCGCGGGCCGGGTCCGAGTCCAGGGTGAGGCCGGTGCCGGCGTATAGTACGGCTTCGGGGCCGCGCACTTGCAGGCAGCGCAGATTGACGAACAGGCGCGCCACGCCCGGAGCCTCCACGTTTACCGGCCCCAGAAAGCCGCTGTAGTAGGCGCGGTCGTAGCCCTCGTGCGCGGCGAGCCAGGCCAGGGCGGCGGCTTTGGGCATGCCGCCCACGGCCGAGGTCGGGTGCAGCAGCCGCAGCATGTCGGTGCCGAGGCGCGGAAACGGCACCCGGCGCAGGTCCACGTCGAAATCGGTGCGCAGGTGCAGCAGCTGCCCGGCTACCACGGTGCGCGGGCCAGTTTCGTGGTACTCGCGCAGGCGCAATTGCTTGAAGCAGCTCACGATGTAGCGCGCCACGAGAGCTTGCTCTTCGATTTCTTTCTGACCCCAGACCGCCGCGTAGGGCGAGTGGTCGGGGCGCAGGACTTGCGTGCCGGCGAGGGCCATCGTCCGAAACACGCCGTCGGCCCCGACTTCGGCCAGCACTTCGGGCGTGGCCCCGAGCCAGGTGCCCACGCCGGGCGCGCTCACCAATGACACGAACGCTTGCGGATATTGCCGCCGCAGCCGCGCCGCCGCCGTGAGCGGGTCGAAACCCGGTGGCAGCGCCCGCCGCACGGCCCGGCTCGACACCACTTTCTGCACGGCCCCCGCGCGGATAGCCGCCACGCCCGCCGCCACCAGTGCCGCGTATTCGGCTTCGGTGGCGACGGGCGGCAGCGGCTGGCTCGATGCGGGCCAATCGGGCGCGTCGGCAGGCGTAAAGCTTAAAAAATCAGTCCACAGCGACGGGTCAGCCACGAACACCTTGTCCGGCTCGGCGGAGCCGTAACGCAGGTCGGCGGGCAGAAACAGGGCCGGGTTGTGGTCGGATTCGCGGAACGGGAAGAAGGCGAAGCCGGCCGGTGCGCCCGACTCCAGGGCGGGCGGTAGGCCAACGTAAGCCGCGTCGAGTGAGTGACTTACCAACAGCTGCCAGTGGCGCGCGCCCGGCTCCGACCACACGGCCAGCGGCCGGCCCGTGGCCAGTGCCCAAGCCACGAGCGCGCGCAAGCGCTGCTCGGCCGGGGCGGGCGCGTTGGGCCAAGCGCGGGCCGGACCGGCAGGAGTGTTGGAAGCGGGCAGCGGCACGGACATCAGGCGGCAAAGGGGGGAGCGCCAGCCGCCGCAGCGGCTGGCAAATCGAGCACGGCCATCGTAATGCGGCTCACGCAGACGAGCTTGCCGGTGCTTTCTTCCGTAATTTTAATTTCCCAAACCTGGGTGGCCCGCCCGATGTGCAGCGCCGAAGCCCGGCCCACGACGAACCCGGTGCGCACCCCGCGCACGTGGTTGGCGTTGATTTCCAGACCCACGCACATCTGCCGGCTCACGTCGATGCGGGTAGCCGCACCGATGCTGCCCAGCGTTTCGGCCAGCGCCACCGAAGCCCCGCCGTGCAGCAGCCCCGCCGGCTGATGGGTGCGCCCGTCCACCGGCATGCGCCCTTCGAGGTACTCGTCGGTGAACGCGGTGAGTTCGATGCCCAGCGCGTCGGCCAGCGTGGGGCGGTGGGTGGTCCAGGTTTTCAGGTCGTCGAGGGTCATTATTCTTTTAGTGACTAATGATTAGTGGTCAGTGGTTAATGAGTAGTCGCGGAGGAGGGAAGCGAGTTTGAGCGGGTGATTAAGGAGACCTTCCCCCTCAGCTTCTATCTGCATTCATCAGAACATTCATCATTAACCATTGACCATTAACCACTAAAAAAACTCCGTACTTTGCGGCATTGTTCGGCAAAATTAGTCGCCAAACCTTGCTGGCTCTTCCTGATTCCGCCCGTGCCTGTTCAGCAACTCTATCTACTTCGCCACGGGCAGACTGATTTCAACGTGCAGGGCATCGTGCAGGGCAGCGGCATCGACTCCGACTTGAACGACACCGGCCGGGCGCAGGCGGCCTTGTTTTGGGCGGCGTACCGGCAGGTGCCTTTTGCGCGGATTTATACGTCTAGGCTGAAGCGGACCCGGCAGTCGGTGCAGCGCTTTATCGACCTGGGTTTGCCGCACGAGGAATTAAGCGCGCTCAACGAAATCAGCTGGGGTGACCGTGAGGGGCAGCGCATTACGCCCCAGGAAGATGTTGAGTACGGGCAAGTATTGGCCGAGTGGAACGCCGGTAACGACGATGCCCGCCTGCCGGGTGGCGAGAGTCCGGCCGAGGTAGCGCGCCGCCAACAGCCGTTTATCGAGCTGCTGGCAAGCCGGCCCGCCGACGAAATCGTGCTGGCTTGTCTGCATGGGCGCGCCCTGCGGGTGCTGCTTTGCCAACTGCTGCACTATCCGCTGCGCTGCATGGACGGCTTCGAACACCAGAACCTATGCTTGTACAAGCTGCACCACACGGGCGCGGGCTACACCATTCGTAATTTTCTGGATGTAAGCCACCTGGTTGAGTTGGGTTGAGGTTTCTTGTTTCTTGTTTCAAACTTGAACGAGGCAAGGTAGCGTCGTTTGCTCCTTGCGAAGTTTTGCCCCCACTGCGGAACTCTGCGTGAACCCGCGCCCTGAAAACAAGAAACAAGAAACAAGCGACTGCCCCGCCGATTGCCCGCCCGGTTTTTAACGGCTAATTTTGGCCTTCAATCTCAACCCGACTTTCCGATGGCCGAAATTATCAAAATGCCCAAGATGAGCGACACGATGACGGAGGGCGTCATCGCGGCTTGGCTCAAAAAAGTCGGTGACAAGGTCAAATCGGGCGATATCCTGGCCGAGGTCGAAACCGATAAGGCCACGATGGAGCTGGAAAACTACGAGGACGGCACGTTGCTCTACATCGGCCCGAAGGAGAAGGATTCCGTACCAGTGGACGGCGTACTGGCCATCGTGGGCAAGGAAGGCGAGGACATTTCGGCCCTGCTCAGCGGGGCGGCCGGGGGCAGCGCGCCCCAGGCTCCGGCGGCGGCCCCCGCCGCGACTCCGGCTCTGGCCGCCGCGCCGGTTCCGGCAGTAACGAAAGCTCCAGCCGTTGCTTCAGTTGCTGCTGCTGCCCCGATTCCGGCAGCCGCCGCGCCCGCTGCCAGCGCCAACGGCAAGCAAGCCACGGTGGTGCGGATGCCCAAGATGAGCGACACGATGACGGAGGGCACCATCGCGGCCTGGCTCAAGAAGGTGGGCGACAAGGTGAAAGCGGGCGACGTGCTGGCCGAAGTCGAGACGGACAAGGCCACGATGGAGCTGGAAAACTACGAGGACGGCACCCTGCTTTACATCGGCCCGAAAGACGGCGAGGCCGTCGCCGTGGATGCCGTGCTCGCCGTCATTGGCGAGGAAGGTGCTGATATTCAAGCTCTCATCGGCGGGCAAAGCGGCGGGGCAACCGCGCCGGTGGTTACGGCGGCTTCGACCGAAGCCGAAACCGTTGTTGCGCCCGACCCGGCGGCTGTTTCGGCCGCCGCGCCCGCTGAGGCTAACAGCCAACAGCCAACAGCCAATAACCAAAGCAACGGTCGCCTGCTCGCTTCGCCGCTGGCCAAGAGCATCGCCAAAGAGAAGGGCTTGGATTTGCGCCAGGTAAAAGGCAGCGGCGAGAACGGCCGCATCGTGGCCCGCGACCTCGAAAACGCCCAGCCCACGGCCGCCCCGGTCGCGCCTCAGGTTGCCGCCGCCTTGGCTGTTTCGGTTCCTGCCGCCACGCCTGCCGCCGTGCCCAACGAGTACGTTCAGGCCGCGTTGCCAGAGGCGGTTCCTGCCCAAGCACCAGGCACTAAGCTCCAAGCACTAGAAACCTACACCGACACGCCCGTGTCGCAGATGCGTAAGGTCATTGCCAAGCGCTTGTCGGAAAGCTTGTTCACGGCCCCGCACTTCTACCTGACGATGGAAATTCGGATGGACCGGGCGATGGAGGCCCGCACCCGGCTCAACGAGTTGTCGCCGGTCAAGCTCTCGTTCAACGACCTCGTTATCAAAGCCTCGGCGGTGGCTTTGCGCCACCACCCGGTCGTGAACTCGTCGTGGCTCGGCGACCGCATCCGCCAGAACCACGTCATCAACATCGGCGTGGCCGTCGCCGTGGACGAGGGCCTGCTCGTGCCCGTCGTGCGCGGGGCCGACCAAAAGGGTTTGTCCCAGATTGCGAGTGAGGTGAAAGAGCTGGCCGGCAAAGCGAAGTCCAAGAAGCTCCAGCCCGCCGAGTGGGAGGGCAGCACCTTCACCATCAGCAACCTGGGTATGTTCGGTATCGACGAGTTTACGGCCATCATCAACCCGCCCGATGCCTGCATCCTGGCCGTGGGCGGCATCAAGCAGACGGCCGTAGTGGACAACGGCCAGCTCGCCGTGGGCCACCTGATGAAAGTCACCCTGAGCTGCGACCACCGCGTAGTGGACGGGGCCACCGGCGCGGCGTTTCTGCAAACACTGAAGGGTTTGCTGGAAGACCCGATGCGGATGCTGATTTGAGGCAGAAGTAAAATGGAGTGCCACCCCGTTTTACATGAAAGCCAGTCCTCATCGGGCTGGCTTTTTCGCGTTTGGCTAAGCTGAAGGTTGCGCGATTATAAAATCCGTGTACATTTACCAATTCACTATTCGATAACATGACCATGAAGCAGTTATTACTCATCCCGCTGCTGCTGGCCGGCGGCGTGGCGCTGGCCCAGACCCCGACCCTGAGCGGGCAGGTGCTCGATGCCGACGGGCGACCCGTCATCGGGGCTTCGGTGGTGGAAAAAGGCACCAACAACGGCACCAACACCGACGTGAACGGCCGCTTTACGTTACGGGCGCGTACGGCCCAGCCCCGGCTGCAAATCAGCGCCCTCGGCTACACGGGCCAGGAAACGGGCACCGAGGGCGGCGCGCTCACGGTGCGCCTCGCGGCCAATACTACCGCGCTGGCCAGCGTGCAGGTGGTCGGCTCGCGCAACACGAACCGCTCGGTGACCGACTCGCCCTCGCCGGTGGACATCATCGACATTCGGGAAGTGACGGCCAAAACCGGCCAGCTCGACGTGAACCAGCTCTTGCAGTTCGTGGCCCCGTCGTTCAACTCGAACCGGCAAAGCGGGGCCGACGGGGCCGACCACGTGGACCCTGCCAGCCTGCGCGGCCTCGGCCCCGATCAGACCCTGGTGCTCGTCAATGGCAAGCGCTGGCACCAGTCGTCGCTGGTGAACCTGTTCGGCTCGCGCGGGCGCGGCAACACGGGCACCGACCTGAACACGATTCCGGCCGCCAGCATCGAGCGCATCGAGATTCTGCGCGACGGGGCTTCGGCCCAGTACGGGTCCGATGCCATCGCGGGGGTCATCAACATCGTGCTCAAAACCAGCGTCAAGGAACTGACGGCCAACGTGAACTACGGGGCTTACACGGCCAAGTACCGGTTCGACAACCAGACTTTCGACGGCGGTAACCTCAACGCCAACCTTAACTACGGCGTGGCCGTGGGGCAGGGCGGCTACGTGAACCTGACGGCCGACTACAACCAGCGCCAGCACACGCAGCGGGCCAACGTGCCGGCCCCCGACGGCATTCAGCGCCGCGAGTACGGCGACCCGAAGGCCAGCAACGCGGCCCTTTACCTCAACAGCCGCCTGCCGCTGAGCGAAAATATCTACGCCTACGTGTTCGGCGGCATCAATTCGCGGGCCGGCGACGCGTACGCCTACACCCGCTTCGCGACCATCACCGACGACAACGGCAACGACATTCCCAACCCGCGCTCCAACCCCACGCTCTACCCCAACGGGTTCGACCCGATAATTACGAGCGCCATTTTCGACGGGCACGGCGTGGCCGGCGTGCGCGGCACGTTCGGCGGCTTCGACGTGGATTTGAGCAACGGCTTCGGCTCGAACCGCTTTCGCTACGGCGTGAAAAACACGCTAAACGCTACGCTCGGGGCCAACTCGCCGACGAGCTTCGACGCGGGCGGCTTTCAGCTCCAGCAAAACGTGGTGAACCTGAACCTGAGCCGGAGCTTCAAGACCGTGGGGCAGGGCCTGAACCTGGCTTTCGGCGGCGAACACCGCCGCGAGTGGTACCAGCTTTTCGCTGGCGAAGCGGCTTCCTACACCCAGTATGCCGGCCCGCTGGGTGACCGGCCGGGTGGCTCTCAGGGGTTTCCGGGGTTTCAGCCGCGCAACGAAGTGCGGGCCTCGCGCGACAACGTGGGCCTGTACGCCGATGCCGAACTGGACGTGACGAAGGAATTTCTGGTGGAAGCTGCCGCCCGGTTCGAGAATTATTCTGATTTTGGCTCGACGCTCACCGGCAAGCTCGCCACGCGCTACAAGCTGGGTGAAAACTTCTCGCTGCGCGGCACGCTGAGCACCGGCTTTCGGGCACCGTCACTGGCGCAAATCAACTTCAACACCGTCTTTACCAACGTGGTAGGCGGTAAGCCGATTGACATTCTGCTCGACCGCAACGACGGGCCGGTGTCGCGGGCGGTGGGTATTCCGAAGCTGCGCCAGGAGCTGTCGCGCTCGGCCAGCGTGGGCCTGACCGGCCGGGCCGGCTCGCTGCTGAGCTTCACGCTCGACGCGTACTACATCCAAATCCGCGACCGCATCGTGCTCACCGGCTCGTTCGGCAACGACGACGACATTATCGGCCCCACCCTGACCAGGCTTAACGTGGGGCAGGCCCAGTTTTTTGCCAACGCCGCCTCCACCCGCACCCTGGGCCTGGACCTGGTGCTGGCCAACAGCGCGGCCGTGGGCAGCGGCCGCCTCAGCAGCACCCTGGCCCTGAACGTGAACCAGCTCACCGTGACGGACGTGCGGACAACCGCGCTGCTGGCCGGCAAGCAGGATATTTTCTTCGGCCCCCGCGAGCAAGCGTTCGTCAAGGCTTCGGCCCCGCCCTACAAAATCAACCTCACCGAGGACTACAGCCTGGGCCGCTTCGGGGCGCTGGTGCGGCTGGTGGCCTTCGGACCGGTCGAGCTGCTTGACTACAACAACGCCCTCAACCACTACGACCCGCGCCTGACCACCGACCTGGCCCTGAGCTACGCCCTGACCAATCAGCTGCGCCTCTCGGTGGGCAGCTCGAACGTGTTCAACACCTACCCGACCTTCTTTAACCCCCAGGCTACCGAAACCGGCGGTGCCTGGGACCCGGTGCAGATGGGGTCGAACGGGCGGTTTCTGTTCGCCAAGCTCCAAGCGCGGTTTTGAGGAGTAGCACCAAGCTGGGGCTTGGCGTTACGGCCCGCCCGGCGGGGCGTATTTTTGCCCGATGCAAGTTAAAATCCGCTCCACGACCGTGCTCGGCGTACGCCACAACGGTCAAATCGCGCTCGGAGCCGACGGGCAGGCCACGATGGACAAGCACGTGGCTAAAAGCAACGTGCGCAAAGTGCGCCAATTGAATGATGGCAAAGTGGTTACCGGCTTCGCCGGCTCCACGGCCGACGCGTTCATGCTGCTCGACCGGTTCGAGGAAAAGCTCTCCGCCTACGGCCAGAACCTGAAGCGCGCGGCCATCGAGCTGGCCAAAGACTGGCGCAAAGACCAGTATCTGCGCAAGCTCGAAGCCATGATGGTCGTCTGCGACAAGGACGAGCTGCTCATCATCAGCGGCACGGGCGACGTGCTCGAACCCGATTCGGACGTGGCCGCCATTGGCTCGGGGGCTATGTATGCTCAGGCCGCCGCGCTGGCGCTCAAGAAACACGCCCCGCATTTATCGGCCCGGCAAATGGTGGAAGACGCGCTGCACATCGCGGCCGATATTTGCATCTACACCAACCATAATTTAATTATCGCCGAGCCGGCGTAGCTGGTTGCTGGCTTAATTTGATTCAGCGCATTTAGAGCAGTTCCCAAGTCATTGTACATGATACCCGCAATGGTCAAACCAATTTTTGGCGTCGTGGTGACTTATCCACTCGGTTGCCGCTTGGATGGTGGCTTCGAGCGCCTCGCGGGTGCGGGCCTG